>JACCDG011781724.1_pt1 | contig 109147 bp, 124 predicted proteins | sample 7442471 | NCBI WGS metagenome assembly JACCDG01 (sample SAMN15323444, study PRJNA562643) | freshwater metagenome | isolation source: river surface water | place: USA:Blue River Watershed | collected 2017-08-17
ATATCCTTTAAGTAACTAGAATAATAAAGAGCATAATCCATTAGAGATTCAGTCCAATTATCATAGGAAGCATATCCATGTTCTTCTCCTGTAGCTAAAGTTAATCTAGAAGCCGGTAACTTCATACCAAACATATTATTATTCTGCTTGAATAAGTATGAGCGGAAATTATTGGATTCTAATTTAGCTTGTGCTAAAACAATATGAGGGAATCTAAAGTTTAGGCCTGCAATCTCTTCTACTAACCTGTCTTCTGAAAATTTATTTATTTCTTGTAAGACGATTAACTTTTGCTCTTCTGGAATCTTAGCTTCCTGTTTAACAGTATAGCCGAAGACACCAGTTATAATAGCAGTAGCGATTATAGGACGGGCTAATAATTTGAGTTTACTTGTTTTCTCAAAATTTAAAGAATTTTTGTTGAACTTGTATATCATAATTATTTTATTTAGTTAATAAATGTACGAACTTTTCTGCTAAATTCCAACTAGAATAATTTAAAAAAGTCCGTCTTAATGTTTTTCTCTCGTAACTTTTCGTTACGTTCATGTAACTTAATTAAATCATCTGCTACCTTTCTTTCTAGAGGTTTAGGTCTTTTACCTTTTAATTTAGGTTTTCCTTTTTTTGATTGTTCTTCCATGTACATAAATATTACTGGCGAGTGATATACTCATGACCTATTGGCTTCTCTTCTTCTTCTTTATAAAGTCCAAGTGATTTTAAATGCTCTAAATGGTACTCGTCTAACTCCCATCCAAACTCTTCCTTAGTCGGTACATAATCTTCCATTCCATCTACCTGAGCATCTGTAATAGGTGATGCAGCATATAAGAATGAACAATTATAGCATAAGAATTCTAGATTGTCTAGGTGATAGTTTCTCTGGTTACCGTCTTTATGATTAAGTATCAAAGGTATTTTATTATCTATTACTCTTCGTTCACTGAAGTCACATTTATTACATTTCTCTTCAATCAAAGCTTCAAAGATAATTCTCTGCTTAATCTTCTTAGCATCAAAATGCTCTACAGGAATACGTCCTTCTATTAAATCCATTAAGGGTGGTTCCTTACCTCCATTACCTAAAAATTTAGGAATACCTTTACCTGATTGGTTTAAGTGAGTCTCTAATAAAGTCAGACCTGTAGCTTCATCTTTATAAAGCTTAGCATACTTTTTGTAATGATTATAGGAAACATGAAGATACCTAGCTGCAGCTCGATTAGATCGAGTCATTTTCATTGCACGTAGTAAATCTTCTTTAGATAATATCTTTGATGGTCTTGCCATATTAATCGTCTAATATATCATCACCCTCTTCTTCCTCCTCTTCCACAGAGTCGTAATCAGCGTCGTAGACAAACTTAGACTGGTCATCCATTTCTTCATCGTCTATTAAACGCTTTATTATAGGTGTTGCTGATTGGGATACTGGGCTTTCATCTGTATCGAAATCTAGTACTTCTATCTCGCCTACTACTTTTCTTCCTAAAGCATTTGCTTCTAGTTCTAGAATTCTTTGAGCTTGATCTTGTGTAATAATTTCTGTATCTGTCCAGATATCATCTCCAGTCCCGAATGTAATAGTTCGTGCCATTAAAGGTTTTTCTGTTGAGCAATTAACACAGAAGTTATATCCGTATTTTTCTTTTCTCAACTTAGGCATTGGGGAATTGCACTTGGTGCAGGTAATCATTTCTAATTGCATAGTATAACCGTTTTAAATTAATAGTTCATAAAGATATGAATAATAAAGTTCAAAAGCCACTACTTTAATAAAAGAATTTCCCTACTGTATAGGTCCGAATTTCTTTTGAACGTATTTTGCTTTTAATTTTTCAGCTCTTTTCTTTACTGATGGTTTTACAAATTCCTGACGTTCTCTTAGCTCTTTTACTATACCTATTTTGTTATGTTTTTGCTTGTAGGCTTTTAAAGCTTGATCGAGGGATTTGTACTTTTTTAAATCTATTGAAATCATTTTATTAAAATTTACAGAACTTTTATTAAGGTCTAAAGAATCTTATACTTTTTTATTATTTAATGGATTATTAGCTATACTTATATTAAAATAATTATAATATGTTAAACTTAATACTCTCTATTTTCTTTATCTGTTCTTCATTTGGTTATGCTATAGCTAAGACTACTCCACCTATTGGAACGAAAAAACAAAGACAACATCAAGCACCTTTGTCTTTAGATAAAGAACTATTTTAAAAGCTCGATTACATTCCAAACTTGCTCTGGGGTTCTGAAATCAAAGACTTGTTGCTGTACTTCTCCGTTACCTATTTTTAAATCTAGCTGCAACTTTCCATCCCATTCTGTATCATGAACTAAGTCAAACAGATAAAGGTTTATTAAAGTTAGTTGCTGTTTATTAAATATCATTTTGAAGAGATTTTCTATTACTTGTATGAACTTCTCTTCATACACTGTTGGATCTAATCCAATCTCCTCCTCCATAAAGTCTCTCCTATCTTCTATTTCTCTTAAAATAGTCAAGGTTTCCATAAACAGCTTCTTATTCATAAGGTCTCTATCTTGTTCTTTAAGCTTGAGCTTAAAATTAACTTTTAAATAATTCTTTACAATTGATCTTATTGCAGTTTTCTCATTCATGTTTAATCAATTTAAAGTAACTTATTCTAATTACCTACTCTTAAGCTGTTAGCTTATCCTCTGGTGCTTCTTCTTTTTCTGGAGCTGCTCCTGGGTTCTGTCCAGATAATGCTTGACGTACAATCTTATCGATATATTCTATATAGATAAAGAATCCTACAATTGTCTTATCTTTCAAGTTACGATCTCTTTCTACTCTCATACCAAATTCTGCTAGACCTTTCTCAAGTCTTTCTTCTAATTCGATAGCAATATCGTTCTGTTCTGTAGGAGTAATAGCTCCAAACTGAGTAGGTAAAAACTGTACCTTGATACCTTTCTTTTGAGGATCTTCGTTTACATCTACCTTTAGAATGAAAGAATGTCCAGCAAAATTTACTTTTGCTGCCTCACTTATCACTTGTTTAATTTCTTTAATATACTTCATAGTGTCTGAAATGTTTTCAATTATGTAAATAAATAGCTTAGGATACTTGTATTAGAGAATTTTGAGTCTCATCTAGACGTAATACTGTTACTGTGAGATTACCTAATCTGAACTTGCCGTTATGGCCTTGCTCCTGGAGTATCTCTGGAAGTATTTGTAAGGCTTGAAAGTCTTGATTAGTAAAGGTTTTTCTATCTATCTCCACTACAATATCATCGTAGTCAAATGGATTACTATAACCTAAGGTATGTACTCTCTTATGCAGGTCGTAACTAGTTCTTTTATGTTCATATTCATAGTATGATGCAAATAATACTCCCATCTCATCATCAATATAGATTCTATCACACCACGGTTCTAAAAGATCTAATAAGTGTAAATTACAACCTTTTATTGCGTACCCTATGTTGTACTTAGGAAGAACAATTGGCTTCATTAGAGACGTGTGTCTAACGTTAGAACCCCATTTACGAATGAACTCTCTAGTAGAGTTGTGCATAAGCTGTTGCCATTCTTCGTCTTTCTTTTCTCCTACACTTCCATGTTGAAACTGACCTCCTCTACCTGTAAAATGGTATACTAAGCTAGACCAAGGTTGTATAAAGCTAAATCCGGCTAAAAGCATTCTATTGAAGATATCTGAATCTTCTCTGGCTGATTTTAGGATAGGGTCATGTCCTCCTAATGTTAAGAAATCTTCTTTAAACATCATCCATGGAGCAAAAATACCTTCTGTTACTTGGCTTGAATTATTCTCTCTAGCTACGAATTTATCAAAAGCTTCTTCTTTAAACTCTTCCGGCCATACTCCAAAGTCCATCAGAATCTTTTCTCCTGCGTTTGGGTGTAAAGGTGGTTCGATTCGAGTAGAACAAACTACCGTCCTCTTTTGTAACTGATTCCATGCTTGTAGATCTGCGTTTTTTCCTAATATCATATCAGCATGGAATATCATAAAAGCAGCTGTTGTGCTCTTATCTATACAGTAGTCATATGCTTTCCCTATACCGTAAAGTTCTTTACCTAGTTTAGGATTTACAAAATAGGTTATTTCGTATTTACCTTTATTTTCACGCAACCATTCAACTGTACCGTCGTTGTCTGAATCTACAAATACAATTATGTCGTGATCTGGTCTAAATGCATTCTTCCTAATAGAAGGTATACAGGTCTTTAGGTACCTTAAATTATTCTTACTAGGGATGCAAAATGTTATTTTATCCATTATTTAATTCCATTTACCATTCCGTAAGCATCAAAGGTTGGAAGACCGTTCCACTTACTATAAAATTTTCTTACGTTTTCTGCTTCAGCTCTTTTTTGTCTCTCTGAAGATTGACCTCCATTCTCTTCTAATCGATGGCTTCCTCTTGCTCCAAAATGCCATACTACAGATTTAGAAGGCATTACAAACTCTACCCCAACTTGCTTCATTCTTAAAAATAAATCCATATCATCCCAGCTAGTAGGAGCAAACAGAGGATCATTTCCTCCAACCTCGTCCCATACAGACTTCTTAACTAACCCTGATACTCCTTCTCCTTTTGGTATCTGGAAGTCATTAAGTAAAGCAAACTCTTTAGCATATTCTTCTAATCTTTCTTTGTCGAAATCGTTTGCGAAAGCGCCAAAATCAGATGGATCAACTAACAATGTTCCCCAACGAGTTGGAGAGTTAAACATATTAGGTTCTATTCTAAAAGAATTAACCCATAATTTTTTATCAGGATTAGCTTCATGTACTTTCATTAATTCTAAATCCCAATTCTCTGTAACATAGAAGTCTGAGTGTAGGAAGTTAATATACTCTGTTTCACATTTCTCAGCGATAAAATTCATTCCCTGTCCTAACCCAGAAGGCTCTAAGTCTTTTATGTAGACTGTTAGGTTATATTTTACTCCATTATCTACTAACCATTGGTATGTCCCATCTGTGCAATTCTCTGCATGAATGATAAATGGAGCGTCTTTGTAGTAACTATTCTTCCTAACAGATTCAACTGCTAGTTTTAAGTACGGTAGGTTATTATAAGTACTAATACAATGTGTTAACATAGTGATTCTTTTTTCCAGTCAATAAAATATGCCATCCATTTTTCTTCTGCATGAGTTGAATATGCAGTAATCGGGCTTAGTAATTTCTTTCCTTTTTCGGCTAGCATTTTAAAATTAGTACCTCCCATTGGTAGAGGCTGCCCTGCATGTAGTTTAAAAAAATCGTCATAATCTTCAACTACGTTCTTAGCTGTAGTAGCCCATGTCATTGTGGTACTATCTACTGTTCGCCAATGTGTTGACTTACTTATGTAGATGGTATCTTGTTTACCGACATTATAGATTACTCCTGGTTTTCTAATACCGTTTTCTTCTACATCTACCATTCCATGTCCCCATTCATATCTAGGATCTTTTAAATTCTGATACTTATCTGGATGATCATAAAGTGTTACATAATCTGCTTTTAGATCTTCAAAAGCTTCCATTAAGATCTCGTAAGCACCTCTTCTATGTAAGTAATCATCTTCTAGAAAATAGAAAATAGTATCCTCAGGTGCTAGTCCTTCTTTTATTATGTTATAAGCTAAATCTATACTAGCTAAAAATGAACCGGTATTGCCGTTATTGGTAAGGTATATATTCTCTTCCTGAACATATTTTCTTACCATATCGTGAGTCTCTTTGGTAACATTATCACATAATATGATTAGGTTCTTATTTGTAAATTCTCGTACATAAACCCTTAAGCAATCTTCTTTACTTGCGTAATCAGGTTTTACCTTTTCTGGATTACTATGGTCGCTAATTCTATATATTGTTACTAGATTCATATACCTGTCTTAAAAACGTTATCATTGCTTCTTCACTTTTCTTTGCGTATTCCTTAAACAGCTCATCATTTCGAGTAGCTGAAGTATTAACTCTCTTCTTCGGATGCCAGTAGTTATGTCCTTTTAGTCTTGTAGTTACGCAAATCTGAGGTATTAATTTGGCTTTGAAAAAATTCTCTGCACAAGTATCTTCTCTTACAAAATGCATATCCGCAGGTATCCAAGGATATGGAACTCCTTTAGAAATACAAAGAAGTGCTCCGTCTATTTTTAACGGTACTTGCTGTAACACTATGTCGCTCTCTTGATTAAACCTGTCTAATTGATCTTGGGTTATTACGTCTTTATATTTCAATGGCGACTTTAATAATTCAATACAATCTGCTCTATGTTCTGTTCCGCATTTACATGGTTTACTATATCCTTGTAAATTACTATGCGTTACAATATCCCAGCTATTATCCCACATTGGTCTAGAAGCAAAGGTTAGTAAGTGAGGAGTATCTATCTCAGTTTGCTGTAGTATGTAAAAGAAGTCTACAGGAAGAAGCGTATCTGTTTCTCCCCAAACTGTGTACTTAGCTGCAGGGTTGTATATCTCTCGTCTCCAATCGGCTATATTATAGAAAGCTGATCTATTATCTTTCTCCCAGATCTCAACTCTACTCATTAGTGGATGGTCTATAAACTTTGCTACCATCTCATCTACAGTTCCCTCTTGTGGTTGTTCTAAATAAGTCTGCTTATTAATACAAAACTTTAAACGTACATCTAAACCAGGTGCTTGTTCTAAAGCAGCTTGTATAGAGTCTAGAGTTTCGTTAACCATCTCTGCCTCATACCACATTATATGCATTTGGAATAGTATCATAGTTGCTCTAGAGTTATACGTTCGAATCGTTTATCTGCAGGATTATTATTTGACAATATACGAACTTTTATTTCATTTTCCAAGAACCAATCGTACATTTTATCCGTACACTCAATTGTGTGAAGTAACTCTTCATACTCAGGACCTCCTCCTACATCTACTTTATAAAGATCTTTGGCATGTTGGTCGATCCAATTAGTATCAACTGACATCAAATTGTTAGAAGGATACTTGCTTAAATCTCCAATATCCCAACCTATTGTAACTATATCTTTACATCCTAAATGTAATGCTAAAGGGAAACCTGATTCATACATTATACCTGGGCCCCATACTAATTTACCTTCTCCGTATAATTTCCAATTATCAAAGTTTCTAGTATACGCAGTAGTCTGATCTTTAGTAACCCAGGGTGTCGAATAAACAGGAATAGCTAAGTCTATACGTTGGTCCCATTGTTGAATACGGTCTAACTCTCCTTGTATATTCATAGCAGTCAACTGCCAATGTCTAATTGTATTCTCAGAAAAGTATTCATAGGGCTGGTAATTATATACAGACAGCAAATGAAAATCTACTACCTCTTTTATATACTCATAAGACTGCTTACAAGCAATTACTAACTTCCCTTCTAACTTTTCTATTAAGGAATCTCTATCATGAGATAAAAGAGAAGGACCGCATGTAACTAAGTATGCAGTCTCTCCTTTATAAGTGTCTTTTAATAGCTGTATTCTTTCGAAGGAATCTTCTTGAGATCTTAGCTTAGCTAATACGCTTGGTGTTGCTGAATTCATTATATAAAACCTCTCCTACTTTAAATTGCCAGTCGTAGTCGATATCGAATGCTTCTAATTCTGGCATTGTGAACAATTTAATTCCTCCTGGTGCTTGAAAGTCTCCCATAAATCTATCTTGAGCGATAAGATCTAATCTAGAAGCATATAATACATGAGCTGCTTCATAGGTAGGTTCTACTGCTTTAGTATTCATTATAGTCTGATCTTCAGGCCACGGTGTAACTAAAGCACCTTCTTTATTCCAATAGTATTGCTTCTTTTCTATAACTGCAAAAAGGTTTTCTTCTTCTTGAACTATGAACTGTCTTACAAAGGAATCAATAGTATTTGTTGTTAGTAGAGGATTACATCCGGAAATTAGAACTACATACTTATACCAAGGTGGTAATTTATCATGCCATTCATAAATCTTCTGTAAACTATTATCGTTGTTTGCTGATTCGTGGCTTCTTCCAAATACGTAAACTCCTTTTTGTGCTGCTATATTAGATAGCTCTTCTTCATGTACTGAAGCAACAATGTTATTACGTGGAATTATATCAGAGTTTAGTAGCTTATCTAATACTAATTCAAATAGATTTGTATCTGCGAAAGGCTTAATCATCTTTCGAGGTACTCTTTGACTGTTAAGTCTTGCCTGTACTACGAATGCAACTTCTGCTATATCTTTCATATTAGTTTTTTTGTTTCTTCTGTTAATGGAAAAAATTCTCTACTGATAGGAGTTCCTAAGTTATAATCATATCCTTCTCCTAGATTCTGTAATCGGTTGTAACCTTGTACTCCTTTCAATACATTAAAAGCATCTGTGAAGATACTTACATACGATAAAGGATGACCTTCGTAATCTCTACGAGTATCAGTATCTTTAAGTCCTTTATGTTTAGTAAATGCATGTATATTACTAAAGTCTTTATTAAACCCATCGAACCCAGCAAAGTAAATTGTACTTGCTTCTGTTGACAAAGCAAGCTGTATTAACCTAAAAGCTGCACCGGATTTGTAAGCCGGGCGATTATTTTCTTTAAAGAATTGTAACTCTGTTTCATGTATTGGTATTTCAATAGCATCTTTAAACTTTGTAAACCCTGGGGTAAGTTGTTTTTGTCTGTAATGAGATCTTTCGTATACTACTGTTGTTTTACTTCCTTTAAGTTTGTTACGTAGACGTTCGTCTGTAAGAGGAGTAGTAAATGCCAATACATAAAAATCTATTTCTTGATTTAATACTCTAGATTCTAAATAAAAGTCGTTACAGGTCCATAAGTAGTCATAAGGTAGGTTCTCCCATTTGGTATCCAAAGTAGATTGACCTCCTCCAAGTATCAGTATTTTCTTGTCTTTATACTTTTCAAACATTACTTCTTCTTTTTCAACGTACTCCAAAAAGTATGAGTACCGCCTTCTGCTTCTCTTACTTTTCCTCTGTATCTATAGTTAAAAATATAATGGTACCCGCTATCATACTGTTCTGATAACGGCCCAATAAATTCAAAATTATTAAAAATTTCTCTCCATTGAGATTTTTTATTTAACTCATAAGAAAGATGAAGGTTAATCTTAGGGTCTATTTTAGAAGGTTCAAACCAAGGTGATAAACTAAACACAAAGATTCCGTCATCTGATAAGTGCTTATATACGTTATTGGCGAATGTAGATAAATTTTCTGGAGCTATATGTTCGATAACTTCCCATGCATTAATCAGATCAAATTTAGCTTCTTTTTCTGATTCTAAGATTTGAAATGGTTTACTAATATCACAAGTGAATAGATTTTTATTATGTAACTTTTTCCAATTCTCTACTTTATTTTCGATAGGCCAGTTACTTCCTTCTAATCCGACTGTTATACAGCCTTTCTTTAAAAAATCCGATACAAGGTAACCACTAGCAGCTCCTAAATCTAAAACCTTTAAGTCAGGTTTTTTAAAGTAATCTATAACCTCATCTACAAAGGGGTTGTATCCGTCAGACCATGTATAATAAGGACCCCCTAAGATATTTTTAGTACCTTGGGGGTAAATATGATCTGGTGAATCTCCCGCTATCGGGAAGTCAGTAATTACTTTATACATTATCCTCTTAATTTAGCACGTACTGGTTTTTCTGATTCTGTAACCTGTATAACACCGTCGCCGAAAGCTTCTTCTAATTCTCTAATACCACTTACAAGTTTAAATAATCCTTGCGGCTCTACCGATGCTAAATGATCAGAACCCCACATTTGTCTGTCTAATGTAATATGTCGTTCGATAATAGAAGCTCCTAAGTAAATAGCTGCTACAGTTGTACCTAATCTAAACTCATGACCTGAGTAACCAATTTCAAAGTCTGGATATTCTGCACTCAGTGTCTGAATACCAGAAAGGTTTAGTTCATTGATCGGAGCCGGGTAAGTAGAGTTACAATGTAGTAATCCAATTGTATGTGGATTGTTGTAAACTAATTTAGCTTTACGTAATACTGCTACAGCATTATCAATCTCTTCTCTTGTAGACATACCTGTTGAAAAGATAACTCTTTTACCAGAAGCTACACATCCTTCTAACAGCTCGTTATTTGTTAACATTGCTGATGGTACCTTCAAAAACGGAACATCATATTGTTTTAAGAATTCTAAAGAATCCATATCCCAAGGAGATGCAGACCATTCAATACCATGAGATTTACAATGAGCATCAATAGCGTCATACTCAGCTTTTTCAAACTCTACTTTATACTTATACTCTAAGTAAGTCATTTGACCCCATGGAGTATCTCTCATTACATTTTTTTGATGCTCAGGTACACATACGTCCGGATTTCTTTTCTGAAACTTAACTGCATCACATCCAGCAGCGGCTGCGATATCAATAAGTCTTAATGCGTTTTTTAAGTCACCGTTATGGTTAATTCCAATCTCGGCAATGATGTAAGTCTTTTTCATATTTTAATCTAAGTAAATTTCTTCAATTCTACAACTCTTATCACAGATAAGTAAATCATATGGAGGTTTTTCTCCTACTATGAGGTTATGAAATTTACAACCCCAAGTATTTAGTTGGAATAGAGTTAAGTCTTCGTATTCTGGAATTCTATCTCGATGTACAGACCCTCTTGCAGTCCAGTAGGTAATTGTATTACCTTCATCGTACAGCTTATTAATTTTTTCTATATTACTAAGGTTAGGAAGTGCGAACTGGTATTCTCTTTCTCCTTCGTAATAGCAAATCGTTTCATCGATGTCTACGTATATATTCATAACTATAAAGTTTCGTAATAACTATTTTGTCTTTCTTGACGAGCTATATCTTTTGGATGATATAAAGCTAAACTCTGTTCAGCTGGTAATGGTGCATATGTCTTAAAACCTTCTAACCTTTCGTGTACTTTATTAACCCATTTAATTTCAGGTTTATTTTTCCAAATTCTCCACTGATAGTCAGGCCAATTCACTCTACCATTAATATCAACATGCCATCCCCATTTATTAATATGCTCCATTGTAAGTCCTTCTACGGTATTTACTCTAGGAACTAAAAGAACTTCTAGATCAGTATTTTCTTCTAGAATTCCTGGAAGAGCATCTATTAAGTACTTATGTGGTATTTCATCAGCATCAATCTGAAAAATGTAATCACCGGTACAGTAAGATGTTAGTTTATTTTTCCAATCTGCAAAATGACCTTCAAACCATAAGCCTCTCCAAAACTGAATGTTAGGGTAGATGTTCATCTTAGTTAACCATTCGGCTACTCGCTCATCACCGTTCTTTTGATCATATAAAATAATTACTTCATCTTGTACTCTTTTATTTTCTTTTAAGAAAGTAACAAGCTTCTGAATTTCTTCATACTCATTGCAGACAGTTATTGCATAACTAATTTTCATACTATAACTCTACTTGAAAGAATCCAATATATTCTAATGCATCCATAAAATCTCTTTGTCCAAACTTTTTCAAGTTTTGCATATCCATCTTAAAGTTATGACCTTCTGGATACTTCTTACTATCTAACTCTTCTTGAGTTAATTTAATAGCACGTACTCCAGCCCAAGACCATTCTTTAGAGGTAGTACCATCTAAAAATACCATTCCTTTTTCTGGTATAGTAATCGTAGCAGGTAACCATGCTAGGTTTGTATCATCTACAAACTTAAGATCTTTGTATAACTCTGGAGAAGATTCTACAGCTGTTTTTACAACTGCTCCATTTTCTTGCATTACTGTTGATGTAGTGAAACCACATGCCATACAAAGCCATGTCTTAGTCTTATCGTCTATATGCTGTTCATAACAAGCATTACCTCCACATCTTTTACAGGTTGTTAACGTATCCATATTAATCTATTTTTTCTAATTTTGGTAAATTTAATTTAGGGAGCATTAGCTCTATCTGCTTAGGGAACACCGGTACGTAATTTGTTAGGATCTCGTCCAAAGCTTCTTTCATCTTATCAAAGCTAAAATTAGTTCTATTTTTATATCCTAATTTCTTAGCATTAACTCGATACTTATCATAATTTTTATACAACTCTTTCATTGCCACAATTGCATGATTATCATAAGGAAAAAACCAACTACTACCTTCAACTAAAACTTCTTCTGCTATTGAGCTTTTATGTAGAGGTTTTAATTCTCCACCAACTAAAATTGATAACTCTTTATCAAGAAAATCTATATGTCCAGACCAAGCTGATGCGATGATAGGTTTATTTACTAAGCTAAATTCTAATAGAGGTCTGCCGAAGCCTTCTCCTTTAGTTAAACTAACCATAGCTTTTACTTTAGCATTATTGTATAACTCATTCATTTCTTCATCTGTCAAGTCTCCATGAAGTAAGTATATATTAGGCAAAGTACCTTTAACTTCGTTTCTGATCTTTTCTATATTGTTTAAGATCTTGTTTCTATCCATGATAGAAGATGTAACCATACTTACCTTTAATATAAGAGCTGGTGGATTAGGTTTATTTTTAAATGCTTCTAAGAACAATCTAACAAGCAATCCGATATTCTTTCTATCATGTCCTAATGCTCCAGGTAGCCAATGTCCTACTGCTAAAAAGCAAAAGGCTTCAGGTATGTCATTTTTTAAATTAAACCTAGTAGGTAGTTCTAATGGACGGTACTTACTAGTATCTGCGCCCTCAAATAGAATCTCAATAGGTTTAGTTACTTCGATTTTCTCTCTAGTACCTCTTGCTGTATCTGTCATGTCGTACTTACTTTCTTGGAATACTAGCTTAGAATGTGCTGAAGATGTCAATACTAAGTCCATTACATTACAGCCCATTACCCATTGAGGAGAAGCCAATGTAGTCTCTATACCGGCAGTTACTCCGATATTAAACTTACCTACTCTTTGAAACTCATTAGGTACAGTAATCTGAATCCAAATATCTGGTTCATAAGTCAACTGCGGTATAATAAGGCTTGTAAGGTCGTCTCGTTTATGGTCATCTAAATAACCCTGTCTTGTATTCCCCCATCGTTGAGATAAGATACGTACATCGTATTTTTCTAATGCTAGTAAAGCTTGTACAAAATCTCTTGCTCTAGCTCCATATCCAGAGTAGGTATCTACTGGGCAGCTTATTACAACCTTTATCTTACTCATAACTATATTTACTTAATTTATGTTGAATGTAATTTTTATCTAGTTTATCTACTCGGATGATATCATACTTACCTCTAGGTTTAAACTTATTGAAAGTTTCATCTATTGCTGCAATTACGTTCTTACCCATGTTAGTAGCTGTCATCATCGCTTCATCAGATAGTACCCATTCTCGTCCCGCTGCTCCTCTCTTTTCTCTTTCCTCAGGAGTCATGTTATAGACTTTCTCTATTGCTATTGCTATATCTTCTGGTGAGCTTCTATCATCAAAGATATAAGGTGTTTGTGGGGATCCTACTAACGATAAGTTAGATGGGAAAACCGGTACAGCCCATTCACCACATTCTTTGATAGTACCTCTATGGTTAGATGGAAAGTCTTTATTTAATTCGACCCATTTACCGTCTTTAGAGAATCTCATCTGGTCTTGCATTCCACCGGTTACGTTAGCAATAATCATAGTACCTGTCATCATAGACTCTGTTAAGGATAATCCCCAACCTTCGTTAGCTGAAGTAAGTACTGTTACGTCTGCTAAGTTATAAAGCAGGTTCATTTGTGCTGTGTTTAATCTCTCTGCTGAGAAGAATACATTCACATAAGAAGGATCACATAAAGCTTCTTTTACTGCTGCAAGATCTGTACCGTTTTGATCTACTACTTGAGTATGCATAACTAAAGCACATTTCTTAGCTGCTTCTTCTCCGATGTTATCACAGAAGAATCTATAAGCTAAAATTAAATCCTCTACTTTCTTTCTGTGTATATTTCGTGAATTAAAGAAAACTACATATTGTATATCTTTTCCTTTAAATACTTCTTTTTTAAACTCTACAAACTTATCCCAATCTTCATAACTTTCAGTAATAGGGAAGAAGTACTTTTCATTTACTCCGTGAGGTACGTACTTAATAACCTTATCTTCAGCTTTATCTCCTAATACAAGCTCGTTAATTAATTTTGTCTGTTTAGAGATAGCCATTAGTAAATCTACCGATTCGTAGTAAGGCTTGTTATACATTGGAGCAGGATAATTATCCCAGATATTCAAATAGAAAATAGGTATTTTAGACCTAATTTCTCTCTCCATATCAAACAACCATATCCAATATCGAGGATCTGTAAAAATAAAGATAGCATCGGGTTTTTCATCCTTCAATAATTTTCTAAGCTTAAACGGATCTCCATATCCTGTGCTTGGATAAATTTTAACAGAAGCATCTTCTACCCCTGTCTCTTTTGAAGTATCTTCAGATAGGTCTATGATTGTACCTTCTTCTTTGTGTTGAACAGCAGCTCCAAGATTTACCCAGTTATAACGATGAGCAGTAGCTAGTACAATTTCTTTAGCCATTGTACCTACACCTGAATGTACTCTAATATCATCGCATAAAAGTAAAATCTTTTTGCGTTCTTCTTTCTTCAAATAACCAATTCTTTCTTGCATGTAACTTATTTAACTTTTGTGTCTGTTTGATCGTGAATTTTTTCTCTAAACTCCTTATCTGTAATATAAAGAAAAATCGCTCGTGAAGCAAGCTTTTGAAAAGAAAATTTATACTTTACACAGGTAAATTTAAACTGCTGCAATAAATCTTCTTCCAACTGAACTGTTGTTAGTTTTTTAGGACCATTACTCATAACTTATAGTATTATATACATATATAAATATATAGAAAATACCTAAACACCTTGTGGGCATATAGGATTATTTCTGAAAACGCAAAATCTACAACTACTCTCAGATGGAGTAGCTTGAAAATCTTTATCAAAAAAGTTTCCAGCTTCGTCTAATGTCTCTTTGACAAACTTAGTCATCATAGCAACAGCTTCACCTCTTTTTATTTTACCAGATGGTGGTTTGAATTCTTGGATACGTCTTTGCATCGAGGCAAACTCAGCTTCCATTGGAACTTTTCTTTTTAAAATATAATAGACAACTTCAATCTTATCAATATCGATATCAAATTGCTTAGCAAAGAACTCTTTATACAAGAGTACTTGAGCAATCTTAGTATTATCTTTCTTTACATAATCTGACCAACCTGAAGTAGATGTTTTTAAATCTATAATATACCACTTATCTACTGTTTCGTTATATAAAACAATATCGATTAATCCTTTGAAAAATACACCAGGTCTTAACTCTTGATATAGTAAAGTTTCTATACCTGCTAGGTAAGTATTCTTATTAGAAAAATATAAGACTCTCTTCTTCTTTAAAAAATCAAGAATATGAATTCCATCTAAGTAGAATAAATTCATCTCATTCTGATCTGAAAAATGCTCATGACTATACATTACTTTCTGAGCTTTGTAGGCTTTCACCATATTCTCTTGAAGTAGACTATGTAAGTCCATTTCATTAGCTTTCTTTATAGTATCATTATAAAGTACATCTAACCAAGACTGTATAGTTTCATGCATAGCTGTACCAAATACAGCATGTATAGAAGGTTTGTAAGGTGCTAAATTTTTAACATAAGTTAAATACCATTGCTTTGGACATGTTTCAAAACTTGATAATTGACTATAGGATATATGTTTATTAGCCTTAGTTTGTTTTATTTTACTTTCCTGTACTAGCTTGACTAGTTGTGGTATTTTCTTGGGCATAACCTTTTAATTTTTCTACGTAAACCGCAGCGTCTAATAATTCTTCCTGTAAATGTGTTAACCAGTCTAAAAAGTTGAGATCATCTCTCTCCATCGTTACACCGTACTTCCGGAAGCCTACATCAGCCCTCTCTAATAATCTCTTGGCAATAGCCTCTTCTATTTTGCTCATTATATAACTTTTATTTATTCTTTAAAGATATGAAAAATTACGCAGGGTAACAACTTTACTTTATAGGTACCTAATCGTATTGTCTTCGTCTGGTTTTATATTCTTAGACACCCAACCTTCTTTCCCGTTAGAATACTGTACTCTCATTCTGGAAGGAGTCTTCTGTAAAATCTTAACTATTTTTATTTGCTCAGGATGATCTTTGATTTCCTTTCCGGATTCATCTACGATCTTCCAGTCATCTTCTAATAGCTTCTCTTCTTCTAATCTGATAGGTTCTTCTTGGATCTCTCCCTGTATCTTACTCTCTTTATACCTTTGTGCTGCTTCTTGCAATGCTTCGTTAGGTTTAAAGATCTCATCATCATCTAAACCATCAGCTATTGTAGCATCCCATTCTTTCATCTCTTCATGATAAGCTTTCTCTTCATACAAAGTCTCTTTTGGTTTTAACTGAGCAAATGCAAAATTAGCTGCAATTACTAGTGAGATTGCTAGAGGGTCGAATACGAATATGATAATAAGGAGTAGATAGTTAACGATTTGGTCCATAGGAGTTCCGGTAAGTCCGGAAATATACTTCAAAGGTCCTAATTCAGCAGCTACATCACTACCTGTTTTTACTTCTATAATTTGATTATCTAACTCAAAAATTTTAGTATTGATATCATCAAGCTTTATATTAAGAGCTTCTTGTCTAGTATTAGAAGCATCTAGTTGTCTTTCTAAAGACCTTCTATCAGCAGAACTACTTGACTGTATTAAGTTACCTTTCTTATCTACGTAACTAGTTTTGTTATTAGCTAGCCCTGATTGAAGATTAGTCATACTGGTAACTAAACTTTCTTTCTCTTTTACAAGCAAGTCTCTTTGGCCTATGTAATTAGTTCTTTTAGTTTCTAATAGAGTAACTTGTGCGTCTACAGTACCAGCTCTATTAGCTGTTTCTTGGTATGCACCAGATAAAAACCCATAAATACCCATTGATGTAATCAACATAAGTACTATGGTTGCAATTGAGAGATAAGCTCTAAGTACCTTATTTAAAGTATCCCAATACTGGTACAGTAGAGATGCTATTACTAATTTAGCAACTTCTAAAGAAGAAGCCATAATAATAACTTGCAAAGAAGCTCCAGCAAAAAGCTTACCGAGACCTGATACTGAATAAAAGGCCGCCGATAAGCTTACTGATAATGCTGAAAGTGCAATAATGAAGGGGAATATACCTTTACGTAACTTTTCCATTTATTCTTATTTAACCAACAACAGCAAAGTAGACACGATAGCTACTCCAGATCCAATCTTGTAGAAAAATACTCGTGTATTAGCTGCTTTTAAAGCTCTCTCTAAATCCTTAGAAAGCTGTTGTTGTAGTTTAAACTGCTCATCTTTTCTAAGAATAATCTCATTAAGATTCACAATTTTACTTGATTGCGTTACTATAATACTATCTTTAAGAGCTACCTTTTGTTCAGTAGCTGCTAAAGTTTGATGTAGGTTAGTGATCTCTACTTGAGAACCATCACCCTTAATCAAATCCTTAATTACGAGACGTGCTATCGGCTTGCGCAGTTGTATCGCTGATGAGTCCTTTGTAACGTTCTGTGAAAAAACGCTCAAGCTCGTCATCAGTATAAGAATCGACAGAGTTAACTTTTTCATTTGTTTCTTGTTTAATTAATACTAATTTGTCTTTTAAGCTCTGAATTTTATCGTCCTGAATTGATACTTCAGTTTCGTATTCAGCAATTTGATCATCTAGTTTGCCGTTCTCAACATATATAGAATCTACTGTATGTTGAAGAGAGTCGATCTTAACCTCATATCCTTTAACATCTACCTTTATAGGTGCTTGTACAAAGAACAGGATGTAAGCGGCCAAAGCCGCTATGATCCCTATTAAGATAATATTTGTTTTCTTCATTTTTTACCTTTTATTAATTTACGAAAAAATGCTCAGACGAGCAACTTTTTCTTATGCTTTAACGTATCCGTAGTACTTTAACGTTTTAGCTTTTCTATCCTCTAATCCATGAGTACCACCATTTACTCTTTTTGTAAGAGCTAAAATAGCAGCTTCGTTTACACCTTGATCACAAATAGACCATAATTTATTCTTATCGAAAAAGAATAACGCTGATTCAAATGAATAGTCAGTAGCAACTAAATCTGGATTAGTTAAGATCTCAGGTTTGTTAATATGCTTAGCGAATTGAGTATAGTTGTCTTTACCAGTCAATTGGATTGCTCCACGACCACGGAATTTCCAACCATCACCAGATGCTTCATCACCATTACCCATACGAGAAGCATAAACGCGGTTAGCGATTTTCTCTGGTTGGCGAGCATAAGATTCTTCTAAGTTACCTGGGAAATACTTTCCAAAGATACCCTGTAAGCCTTGAGCTGAATAGTTCAAGTTTTCATTGTATACTTTAAAGTCACCTGTCTCATGTCCTGTTTGAGCAAAGAAGTGAGCTGCTCTTTCCGGAGTAAGATTGTAAAATTTCATTGCCGCTTTCATAGTACCTGGACCGAAAGCTCCATCAGCTGTTAGGCCTAATTTGGTTTGTAGTGCTTTTAAACTCATTTTAGTTCTATTTTATAATTATTCTTCGTTATTTTCTGTTTTTTTACCAAAGATTTTACCAACTTCTGCAATACCGAATGCACCTAATGTGATGTATACGAATGAATTGAAGATGATAGGTTCAATTACTAATGGGTTACCTAAGAAACCTGTTACGATGTCCGCTGCTGCGAAGATCACCATTACTGCGAATGATGCAAATCCAACGATTGATTTTTCGTTGTAATCATTACTGTCTTTGAAAATGTCTTTAAATGCCATAGCTTTTAGTTTTAAGTTTTAAGTTAAGCTACAACCATGCACTCTAATGCTTTTACGCAACTCTTTGTTATAAATAGGCCAAAAAGAAAAGGAGCACGAAATTAATCGTACTCCTCTCTATATGACCGGGCCTTGCTCCTACCCTCCTCCCGGTCAAGCTTTTAAAAAATCTACTTGCTGAGTTCTTGTACTTCTTGTGGTAGGAATTCAACATTAACATGGCCGCAGGCCGTGCAAGCAAAAACCGGAATCGGTACATAAGATGGTACCCCAGTTCCTGTTAATAACCCAGATGCTTTTCTAAGATGAAGGACTTGATTGAAAAAATGTCCCCCGCATTCATCGCATAAAACCGGGCTTGTTTGGTCGATACCAATATTTAATTTTTGTTCCATTATTAACGTGATTGTTTGTAGTAATCACCTTTGATAGGTCCTTCCGTTGCAGAAGCAGTTTCCTTCTTCTTACGTGGCGCGGATTTTTTCTTAGGTTTAGCAGCTTTTTCAACTTCGGCTTGTGCCTCTGCTTGAACTTCTTTAGCTCCTTCTACGATGTTAGCAATTGTTTCGGCGGTATTTTTTGCCGAAGTCTTCAAGTAAATAAACCCACCGATTAATACGATGGCAGCGAAAATTACAATAATTGTCATGGTTTTTGAATTGATTGTTTATATAAATAGTTTAATTGTTTAAAATTTAGGTACCGGAGTAGGCTTGATCCTATACTTGTCATCCATGTATAAGAAGAACTTATGCAAGTCCCCATCCCAATTCAACATCTCATCCTCTACCTGCTCCTTTGTTACTCTATAGTTTCTTGTAAACTCTCTAATCAACTCTTCCAACTTCTTATTCTCCTCCTTCTCGTGATCTTCAAGTAATCTCTTTCGTCTTGCTCTCATCAAAGATGACTCCTCCACCCACTTGGCGTAATCTGGTGACATCTTCTCCCACATCTCATTTAGGTTATGCTCGCACAATTCGGCTTGATACTTCCAATGAGGGTAATCGTAGTCTCCGTTCTTAATCCTATCTCCTAAGAATGCTCTATTGGATAAGGGCTTACTAACTGATTCATACATTCTCCACCACGTAAAAGGATTATAGTTTAATTTTCGTAATCCTTTAAGCTTTGTATTGAGGAGCTGCTCACGGGTGTGAACGGGGTTATACATCTGCTGTTTCATATAATAAAGATACGAAATAAAATCGTAAGATACAACTACTAAATTTCCGGAGACATCTCCATATTCGCGCGGGACACCTTCGGTGAAGAGAGGGACAGACGCCCCCCTGCTTCCCCCTCCGGTTTTACATCATACCGCCAAAGTCGTTTTTCTCTTCTTTATCTTTTTTGATATTAGAGATAACTGCTTCGGTTAGTAAAATTGTACCTGCTACCGATGCGGCGTTTTCTAGTGCTAAACGTGTAACCTTAGCCGGATCGATAATACCTTCGTCAAACATGTTTACTACCTCTTCTGTGCGTGGATTATATCCTACCCATTTATCATTCTTATCGTTAATCTTTGTGATTACTTCTGAGATTTGCTCTAAGCTATATCCTGCATTCTGTAAGATCTTTACGAATGGCTGACGGCAAGCTAACTTAACAAACTGGACACCTAAGTCCTGAGAAGAATGGTTTGTAACTACCGGGTTTTCATCTAGGTACTTAGAAGCATTTAATAATGCAATACCTCCTCCAGGTAAGATACCTTCTTCTAGAGCTGCTCGTGTAGCATGCAAAGCATCATCTACTCGATCTTTCTTCTCTTTCATCTCTACTTCAGTATGACCACCTACATATACAATCGCTACTCCGCCAATAAACTTAGCTAAACGATCTTGTAGATTTTCTTTTTCGAATGGAGATTTAGCTTCGTCGATTTGAGTCTTTAACTCTTCTACTCGACCTGTAATGGCTGCATCTTCACCTGAAGCATCGATAATTGTAGTAGTATCTTTACCTACAGTTACTTTCTTAGCTTTACCTAACCACTCAGGGTTAAACTTCTCTAACTTCATTCCTTTCTCTGTAGAGATTACTTGACCTCCAGTTAGTATCGCAATATCTTCTAGAACTGCTTTTCTACGATCTCCAAATTCAGGAGCTTTAACAGCTACACATGATAAGATACCTCTCATCTTGTTAACTACTAATGTAGATAATGCTTCTCCGTCAATATCATCAGCGATGATTAATAGAGATTTATTCTGCGAAGAACATGCTTCTAATACAGGGAGCAACTCTTTAACAGAGTTTAATCGCTTATCTGTAATTAAGATCAACGGACTTTGAAGAACGGCTTGCATAGTGCTATTATCTGTTACAAAGTACGGGGACTTATAACCTCTGCCGAATTGCATACCTTCTACTGTTTCCAGATAGGTTTCTCCGGTACGTGATTCCTCGATTGTAACAACTCCATCTCTGCCAACTTTGTCCATGGCAGTGGAAATCAACTCACCTACTTCGGTGTCGTTATTAGCTGAGATGGTAGCAACCTGTTTAAGCTGTCCTTCGTCCGTGATTTCTTTAGAGTAATTTTCTGTCAAGTAGTCAACTACTGCTGATACTGCTTTATCTACTCCTCTTTTAATTTCTACTACGTTATCTGAGTCGTCAATTGGTGAATTAGCAATAGCATAAGCTAACAAGGTAGATGTTGTTGTACCATCTCCTGCTTCGTCAGCAGTCTTAATCGATGCTTGCTTTACTAACTGCGCTCCAATGTTAGGAACTCTTTCCTCTAATTCAATAGCTTTTGCTACTGTAACACCATCTTTTGTCGAAACAGGACTGCCCATTTCTTGTTCGATGATAACGTTACGTCCTGATGGACCTAATGTTGCTACAACTGCATCTGCTAATTGTTTAACTCCTTGTAATAGCTCTTCACGAGCTACTTTTGAATATGTTACTTTCTTTTCCATTAGTTTACTAATTCTGTTTTTTCTTTTACTGTTGCTAAAATTTCTCTATCCTGTGTGATGTAGTATTCATCTCCTTCGAATTCGATACGGATTGTACCGATCTTAGGAACTAATACAATATCTCCTACTTTAGCATTAACTCGAATATAATGTCCAAATTCAGATTGACGTCCTGGTCCTATAGCTATTACTTGACCCATTTCTGGACGTTCTTTACCCATATCTGGGATTACGATATTACCATACATTTGCTCATCTTCCTCGATAGGTTTAATAAGCACACGGTCATTTTGAGGTTCTAATACTTTCATGATGTTTATAACTTGTTTATTAAATTTAATATACGAACTATTACTTTAAAATCAAACTCTAGGGCAGAGTTTTTTACTTAATTTTTAAAGTTTTTGGTTTAGCTTTTTCCGAAATAGGGATAGCAATTTCTAACAAACCATTTTCAAGCTTAGCTTCTGCTTTACTTAGATCATACTTTGCTGAGATTTTATATCCTAAATCAAAAGAACGTCTTGCTAGACCTCTATGTATTGTTCCGGGATGTAACGTATCATCTTCTTCCGGTTTTTTATAACTAATTTTAAGAATATCTTCTTCGATATTCACTTTTACATCTTCCTTTGTAAGACCGGTACATGCGACTTCGAAGTGAAGTTTGTCGTCGGTGTAGAAAATGTTTAAGGGGTGTGGTTGTTTTGCCGTTGCGGCCGAGAGGAATCCACTTGTTGGGTGGAAAAAGTTGTGAAATAAGATGTCGAATTCATTGAAATTTGTACTCATTTGATTTACAGTTTGTGAGGTCCTAAGATCCTCGGTTTAACATTTGGTTAATATAACTACTCGCCCTAGAGTCGATTTAATATAAATATCTTATGTCCAAAAAACCTGCACACCTATAATAGCGCATGCAAGTAAAAGACATACGAATGTTTTTGTTGTTACTGGTTCGTTAAATAATGCATAACTCATTATATAAAAAACTATAATACCTATTCCAAACCCTATCAAACGGCTTGGCCAGATCTCTCCATTAAAAGCAGCTACAAATTTTTCTACTGATTTAATGAACAGAATAGAAATAGGAATTGATATTAATAAGACCCAAAATGGATATTTAGCATACCATCCCCACTTTATATTTCCTTGGAGTTGTAGGAACGTTATGATTTGAGCCAACGTTCCATACAATGCTCCTTCTAGTAATAATTTATACATAATAATTTTAGTGCCCATCTCTCCAGTTATCAGAAATCTCTGGTGGTGCTTTTAGGGTTACACCCGGAAGAACTGTTGTAGTTTCCATGATGTTTCGTACTATAGGCGCAAACATCTCTGCGTCTTTTTCTGATACGTTTATAATTAACTGGTCATGTACTTGAGCTTGCACTCTAGCATCAATACCTAGCTCTTTTGCTTTACGGTTAATCTGAACTGCTGCTCGGTTTACTACCGCAGCTGCTAATGATTGTAGTTGAAAGTTGAGACAGTTATTAAGACCATTACGGTAATCTCTATAAAGAGCCATTACCTCGTCCTTACCGTACTGAGTTGCTAGTTCATTTCTAAACTTCCAATCCATGATCTTTTCTCCGTATCTATCATAAATTCGTTTTACCTTAGGTAAGTGACGAATACGTCCTACATAGTTAGTAATAAAACCATGCTCTTTAATTTGCTTACGAGAGTTTTCTCTCCAAGACTTTAATTCAGGGAAGCCATCTAAGTAACCCTGTACGAGTTTCTCTGCTTCTTTCTGAGGAATACCTAACGTCATACCTAAAGCATAAGCCTCCATACCGTAGGCAATTCCTAGTGAGTATGCTTTAGCCTGGTTACGTTTAACTGGATCTAGTTTTTTAAGATAGTTAGGAGCTTTCTTATCTGGGGAAACACCTTCTAGTTTCTCAGTCTGAATAGCTACAGTAGAGTAGAAATCCCATCCGTTATTAAAGATCTCTTGGAGTTTAACATCACCTGCTACAGAAGCAAAACAGTGAGGTTCTAGAGATTCGTAATCGGCATCGATTACTTTACGTCCTTTACCTGCAATCAAAAATGCACGAACGATATTAGTATATTTTACGATGATAGGAGCATCTTCTCCTTCTTCTTTAGGCTTAGGTAATTGTTGAGCATCAGAACCATATCGTCCGGATACAGTACCGTTCTGCTTAAAGTAGAAATAATAACGTCCATCTTCTGAGCCGTCAATGAAGCGGTCAATATAGGTAGACTTGATCTTAAGTAACTTATTATAGATTCGTAGATTTTCTGCCCAAGTATATTCTTTAGATAAGTCCTCTAACATCTCCATATCAAATTGATCGGTTCCTTTAGTAGTTTTAGACTTAGCCTTGATGCCCATATACTTAAATACAATCTCACCTAAGTGCTTTTTAGATTGAATGTTAATGTACTCACCGTCATTAGCTTCTTTCCACATCGACATCGAAATACGAGCAACCTCTAATGGATCTAGTAATTTAACATCCCCGGTAAGTAAGAATTCTTTATAGATAGAATCTTCTAGTTCAGAGACAGTCTTATTAGTAATAGAGTATTTACCAGTCTTCTCAGATCGAGGTAAAGGTAGAGAATACCTTTTACATAACTCTTGAGCCCAGTTACCTTTATTAGTAGGTGGGTAGTTACTGAATGCAGTATCCATTACCCAATTCTTACCGTCATCAGTAGCTAGTAAGCTCTTCATCACTATCTTCTTATTTTCAATAAGATCTGCCTGTATCTCACTGTGAACTTGACGTAATAAATCCATATCAAGATCAACACCATACTCTTCCATTGGAACAGTTACTTCACGGTAGATTGGCATAACTTCATCTTCAAAGAAGAACTTCTCTAGATTTTCATCTTTAAGCTTCTGGAGATATAGATTGCAAATACGTAAAGTTAAGTCGGTATCGGCAGCAGCATACTTAGATAGAATCTCCATATCAGCTTTATAAATTTCAAAGCTTTCTTTAGTAACACTACCTCCGTTTTTCTTAATAGATTCTTTCAGTTCAATCTGCTCTTGGTTAGCAGCAGTTTCTACATCTAACCCTAGAGCTTTTTGATTCATGATAGCAATTGATTTCAATCCAAAAGGATTACCGAAACCAAAAGCACCTTCCTCATAAACTGTATGTACAAGTAAACCTGTATCTACCCAAAGATCTTCTAATAGGTCAATTCCATAATAATTCTTTACAAATCGAGTATCGAAAGAGGCATTATGCATTACTAATTTCTTACCTTTTAACATAGGTAAAAGCTTCTTAGTAATACTATGTGCTCCTTTACCGCCGATAATACACTCCTCTAGTTGCTGTAAGGTAGGGTTCCATACCTGAGTTGGTAGGTAAAAACCTATACCTTCCTCGCCTGATACTGACCATCCTACAATGCTACCTTTACGCATATTAAGAGAGTCAGTCTCGGTATCGAATGCTATTACTTCTGAAGCATTAATATGTTCGATTAGTAGGTTAACTAACTCTACAGAATCTACGGTGTAATATTTTTTTTCTATATTCATTATGCAAATTTTTCAATTAATGGATTCTTATCTACTGGCAACCATACTCCAATGCTACCATCTTTTAAGTGAGATGTCTTAATACTACGATCTTTTAATCGTTTATCAATGTAACCTCTCATCTCATTGACGCTATAAAAGTATATATTCTTAGTATATACACTGTAGCAAAATATCCAATCAGACTTAGTAGTATTGAACCAACCTAGTTTACCTGTACCTTTATACAGCTCCATAAACGTAAGTCCTGATTCACCGATATTAGCCTTTGCATCACCTCTATCCCAGGTGTTAGTCTTTCGATTAAAGAATTCGAAATCTAAACCTTTTTGTTGATAGCCTTTAAATGCAGAGTAATCGGTTAGGTCTTTTACTTCTGTAATCTGACTTAGAGCTTGAATAACTGCGTATTCCCCTACTCTACCCTTCTCTAACTTTAATTGAAAATCTTCTTTTGTAGCCATATTATAACCTTTATTATTATACCTTAATGTACGAAAAAAAAGGGGAAGTTCCAACTGCTTCCCCTATTATTTAATACTCTCCGTAAAGATCAAATTTCTCTGGTTCCGGAGGGGTAACTGTGATTTCCTGCTCACGGATTGCGTAAAGCTTTCCGGCAAGTGGATCTAATCTATATGCTCCTTTAAACTTAGTCTTACGTAGGTAGGTTGTCAATGTTGGAACCAACCCTTCTATAACAACTCCTAAATCTATGTTCAGCTCCCAGTTATCACCAGGAGGAACACGGGTAGCAATATGCTCTGTAAATTCTTGTTTAATTACTTCTGTTGCCATTATTGACGTAACGTTTTAGCGATAGTATATTCTGGATCTGTAAAGAAATCTGGGATTAAACTTTGGTGTGTAGCTCGAATAGGATTAATATCTAAACCTCCTCTGCGAGTATATAAACAAGCTACCATTAACTGTTCTGGTTTATAAGCATCAGTTAAGTGCTTAAATACCATCTCACAAATCTCTTCATGGAAGTGAGAAACAGTTCTATGAGAAACAATATATTTAGCTAACGAATCAGCTGATGGTAAATTCTTACCTACTAAACGAATATAAACATCACCCCAATCTGGCTGATTAGTTACTCTACAATTAGACCTTAATAAATTAGATTTTAACTTAATCTCTTTTACAACCTCTGAAGTATCTTCTGTAGCTAATTGAGAAGCATCTGATTTAAAAGAAGTAAAATCTACTTGATCTAAATCTACAGCATCAGCTAAATCAGTATAACCTACAAAGGTAATTGGATTAGCTTCTTCTATCGTTGAATAGAAACTAACTGTAGTATTAGTACTTAATAACTCATCTAAGTCTCTCTTTACCCTAGCTTCGATACCTGCAATACAATCCGCTGCAGTATCTCCAATACGAGTCATATTAAATGAGTTTAGGTACAACTTGATAGATTTAGACTCTACGTGAAATTCTGAAGAAGCAGGACATACAATCTTTAACATACCTGCTACAGGTTGTCCTTTAGTTGTAATAGCTGAAACCTCATATGCATTCCATGTATCTACTCCTACAAATTCTTTACCAGATAACTCATAAGCTTCTCGATTTAAGTATCGAGGAATCTTTACTAACAGTTCCGGATCATAGGTATCTTTATAACCTTCACCACCGACTTTACCTAAATGCTTACCGGCAATGGCTACTACTGCTTCTTGATTTTTTTCGTTTGACATATTATTTTATAAAATTTAAAATTTGATCTACTCTTTGCATAGGTGAACCAGTTATAGTTAAGTAAGGTTGTCTAACTGTTTCTAATTCTGATTTAAAACGTTCATCTATCTTCTTTCTCCACTCTTCATTAACACTTCTCACTCCATCATCTACTGATTCGAATTCAATAGGAAAATAAACATAATGTGTATATTCTCCTTTGATTCTATTCCAAGTATCTTGAATAAAGTCATGAGTACCTCTATCTATACCGTCCATGAAACAAGTATAAACTAAAACGTCCATATAACATCTATCTAAGACTAAGTTGTAAGGTTTAAGTAAAGCTTCTAAGTGAAAAGAACTAATAGCTAACTGAGTAGCATCACTGCCATACTCGTTAATAGGAAATCCGTAGCTTGCTACAGTTCGAGTAGATTCATTTATAAACTCATACTTAGGTAATTTATTCTTAAGAAGCTCATATACCGTAGTCTTACCCGTACTACTTGCTCCTACTAATGCTATTCTTTTTATCATGACAAAACTACTTTTAAAAACTTATACCACATATACAATGCCTTATCTCTTAATGTAAGATAAAAAGCTCGTTCATCCAACCCTTCTTGTAAAAATTCTTCATAATCTATAACCTCTCCTTCGTCAACTCCAGCAGTTACTTTATGTAAAACTGCTCCTGCTGTTACGTATTGCTTAAAAGATCTTTCTTGAGGATCTTTACCTTTTAGTTCTGGATATTTTGTAATAAGTCCTGGGTGCCCGTTAAAGATTCTATATCTATCACAAATCTCAGGAGGCATTACTCTTAACCACCCATGCAAGGTAACTACTAGTTTCTCAGGCGGAGCTAGATGACTAAATAAATACTCATAATCCTGTAATGTAGGTTTATTCGGAGTTACATAGAAAAAAGGTAATTTTAATATCCTCTCATCTACCTTACGTAAATGCTCTGGTCTTTCATTAGTCACAATCAAATTAGGCCATCTACCTAATTTCTCAGACAATGCTACTATCTCAGAACCTGTTTGAGAAAAGAAAGCTACCCACTGATTACTAGTATTTGGTTGATCCGTTTGCAAATTGTCTAAATCTTTGAATGTTAAATAATACTTTACTTACGTCTTCTACATTAGTATTGATCATCTCAAATAATTTTTGAGACTCTTTATCCCATAAACCTTCTTCTTTATACTCAATACCTTTAATACCATGAACTACCGGGTTAGATGTATCTAATGAATAAATCCAGTCGTAATTTGCATGCTTATAGAATGCAAACTCTTGAGGTAATCCACATCCTAATAAATGATGAGGTTTATCTACATTAATAACACCGTCTTTAAGTAGATCTCCAAGTAACTTCACACGTCCTAACATCCAGCTAACATACTTATTAGGATGTGGTACTGATTGTGTATAATACGAGTAGTCAAAAGATATAGCTATCATATCTACGTTAGCTACCTTATCCATATGCTGATAGCATTCAACTATCTGCTTGTAGGTTCTTCCTTGAACTACCCCTATCTTTTTATTTTTAATTTCTGAATACTTACTATTCCACATATCCATAGAAGCCATAGTTTTAACACTATCTTCTAGTACGTCTGGTACTATATACCAAGTAGGATTTAGTTTCTTAATCCACCATGCAAATTCTTCTGAATCAAATGCATTTCCTAATTCAAAAATAGAATTATCTAGAATTACCTCTCTACCTTTCTCAATAGCATCATAAAATAAGTCATAGTACTCATAATCTTCTGCAAATAAATGCACTAAAGCATAATCGTAGTCTGTATACTGTTGAACAGTTTCAAAAATACTTTTTGGAGATTCGTGAGCTATCTTAATCATTTGTTATATCGTTTAGAGTTTTTTGAACATCTTGCAATTGCTCTGCTAACTTATCAAGTAAATCATCTGCTTGCTTTGTTAAGTCAACATTATTTAACAGAGAAATAACTGCCGATAAAGGCACCATTTCAGTCTGGTATGCTTGTACATAGACAGCATGCTTTTTTACATCTTCTATTAACGACATTAGAAAAACTTTTTTAGATCTGGTTTAAAATAATTTACCGACTTCATTACCTTTCTATCTCTAGTTCGGTATACAATATAGAAGTCTCCTACCTTCTCGTAATGACAAGGCTCTCCTTGCTGCTCAGAACGTACATTAACAGTCTCAATAGCCTCTTCTTCTGATTTACAGGCTTTAGACATATTAGATGCTTGAACTTCCGCATAAGCGTCATTGAACTTATCTTTAAGTCCGTGTAACATTACACCATTACCTAACGATACGTAAGTAATATCACATAAAGCATCTAATACTTCTACAATATCACCTTTCTCACATGCTTCTTTATACTCTTCTAGTTCTTCTAGAATAAAGTTATATACAAATTCCCACTCTTTACGTTCAGGTATAACTGGGGTATAGTTATTTGGTTTACCGAAGGTAGCGTTAAATAGCTCTACTTCGTTCACAAAAGGTACGTTATTTTTCATATACTTAATTTACGAAATTAATCAATAGGAAGCAACTTATTAGTTGCGACATTTTCCTGCTAATTCTATATTCTTATAGAACTCAGCTCTACAAGAATCTTCTTTTAAGAATGCTCCTGAAAGTTTAGCTGTCTGCATTGAAGCACCATTATGTTTAGTACCTCGGCAAGATACACAATTATGTGTTGCATCTACCATTACAGCTACTCCTTCGTTACCTTCGCAGATCTTATCAATAGCATGATGAATAGCTACTGTTAATTGCTCTTGGATAGCTCCTCGACGACCGAAGTATTCTACAATACGATTTAGTTTAGATAATCCAATAACCTTACCGTCCTTTCCTGGGATATAAGCAACACTAACTCGACCTTGAATAGTCTGGTGATGGTGAGAACACATAGAGGTTAGAGGTATGTTACTCTCTTGTACTAACCCGTCATAACCGTCTGATGGAAATGCTGTAATTTCTGGTGGTGCTGAGAATCGACCTGCCCATAAGTCATTTACATATGCTTTTGCTACTCGACGTGGAGTGTCGGATGAGTTTGGATCATTTCTCCAATCACACCCCAAAGCATCTAAGAACTTACCGAATGCTTCTGCAGCGTTTGAGATAATTTCATATTTCTCAGAGTCGGTAAGATGAACATCTACCATTTTACTAATTTTTTGCTTCTCAGCTAACTGTGTGGATAAACCATTTGCGTAACCTGCTTCGGTTACCTCTAACGAATACTTCTTCTTCATTTTATATGTTTGTTTTTAAAGTGGTGCTACGACACTACTATAACTTAATTTACGAAAACTTTGCTTAAGATCCAAATTATTTCAAGTAATCTTGAACGTAATCACTGTCTTTATTTTCCCAGGGGAATACCAACCATCTAGCATCATCGATTAACTCGCAATACTTATCCGGAATGTATTTACTATTATGTCTAAATGCTAATGCTAAAGTTAAAAATTCATAAGCATCTATTTCTGCAAAAGTAATACCTGTATCGCATATATCATCTACTACTAGAGTTTTATGTCTCAATCGAGTAGGTAGTAATTTAGCGTCTGCTAAACTTATATAATTAATTTTATACCTATGTGAAATTAGAACTGCAGGAATTAAACCTCCTCTAGGTAAACCTGTAACGTACGCTATAGGTTCTTGACAATCTAACCACATTCCAATTTTATCAACTTGACTCTCCACCCACTCCCAGGTAAGGTCTCTTGTAATAATTACTTCTCTCATTTATTAGAAGTAGTATAGCTAATTGAACTTCCGGACGGATAACCTAAAGTTGTTGAAGTACTTAAACCATGCAATGCCGTTGAAATCGATCCAATTCCAGGAGTCGTTGTAATAACTCCGGTTCCTCCACCTGTACCGTTAGGCAAAAAAGGTTGATTAATACCAGGTACATCTCCTACATAGTAAGGATTAATTCTATGAGGTTCTTGCCATCTTGGATATGGTTCATGTACTCTAAAAGTGTTGTGGTCTGAAATGATACCTCCAAGTGGTATTGAATCGTCTACTTCTTTTAACTTATCTTTTAATGCATCCCATTGTTTTGGAGTTGGTGCGTACTCATGGCAAGCTTCTACAAAACCTTGCATCCATGTAACAAATTCTTTTGATGTCATAACTTTTAATTACAATTTATTTTATATTCTTGCCATTTTCTAGTAGGCGGTTGATTCGGAAAATAGTAACATTCGGTCTTACCGCTCTTAGTAAACTTAATCACTTTATAAAATGCATCAGGTACTGTAGCATTTGTAGGTAGTTTAATAGACTTATCGCTAAAAATAGCTTTGACTGTTACTTCTAGTACTTCTGTATCTGCCCATACTCTCTCTTGTGCTTCTAATAGTCGCCACTCACCCCTATTTAATCTTTCGTTCTGTAAAGCAGAATTTAGATAAGTAAAAGTCTGTTTTAAATTTTCTTTTGAGTCTGTAAAGTGTGCTGCAGGAGCCATATGTCCTTTATCGTATATGTTTGCTGCGTAGTCATTATTATCAGATGTATGGTAATCTTTCTCTGTGTAGAAATCTAACCCTTTTCTATCTGCTACTTTTACTATAGGTCTTGCAGTGTATTTAACCCAGAGAGGTTGTTCTTTAGTCTCTGAATACATTACTTCAAATATCGGAGTTTTAACTAGTACTGAATCTCGTAATTGCCCGTAAGCAGTTGTTAATGTTAATAAAAATGCTAAAAGAAGCAAATTCGATTTTCTTCCCATCTGTAATTGTTTAACTGTTTATAATCGGTTTCTGATAAAATTGTAACATTTTGAGTATCTACAGGATGTTCGTCTATGTAGTTAATTAACTCTAGGAAAGTTACAGGACCAAATTCTATTTCGTCGTAATCTTCTGTTATTAAGTGAAGGTTACCGTTCTGTACTTTGTAATCCCATACAATCAAACCATCTACTAGTATTTCAACATCTCCCATGTTGTCTATACCTACTTCGTATCTTAATATATCTTCTAAATTCATAGTAAATATAAATAGAGGTTTACACAGCTCTTTTAGTGTCGAAAGCAATAATATGCTCTCTACCTGTAAATCGATATGCATTTTGAGTACACCATTCTATAACTAAAGGATATACTCTAATTAACTCTTGACGATTATCTCCTGGAGGCATGATAATAATCTTATTCTTTGGGATCTCCATCTCATCTAACCATGCTCTAGTTTCTAACCATTCTTCTGGTCTTTCAACTGGGTTAGCTACAATCTTTACGTGATAGTCTTTATGGTAACTCAATGTCTGCTTAATTGCTTCTTTATTGAGACGATGTCTATTATGCGTGTCGATAAGTTTCTGATCCGTAACTGCGCCTTGAGGAGTAAGTACCCCCAGTACAGGCACACTATTGGTAAACTTAGGACTAAGACTAATGAGATCAATAGGATAGTCGGTAGGGAGAAAATGACTTCCTTCAGTTTCGATCGTAACTGTAATACCTCTTTCATGGGCGAAATGTGTTAATTCGTTTACTAGATTAGGGTGCATTGTTGGAGCTCCCCCTGTCAACATCATTTCCTTTACTTCTGGGTTCTCATCATATATTTTGATAATATCATTAAAGTTGTAAATACCTTTTTCCGGGTGTATACTTGTGTACCAAGAATCACACCATCCACCTTCACCGAAATAACAGCGGTGAGTACATCCTGTAGTTCTAATTGCTACTGTAGGATACCCTGCTCTTGAACCTTCTGATTGTACGCAAGTATACAATTCTACGATAGGTAATTTTTTACTATAATCCGTAATTCTTCCTAAACTCATTGTTTTAATTTTATTCTTGATAAGATGCAGAGTTTCTTTCGTGTTCGTAAACCTCTACTTTTACTGCTTTTACTCGTCCTTCTGTTTCTACTGAAAGAAACTTATTTATAACTTTGTATAGATGTTCTGCAAATTTTTCACATCCTACAGCCTCTAAGATTCGAAGTTTAATAATTCCTTCTTCAGCCATCTTTTTAAATTCTGGTAAGTAAGGATCATCTGATGCTACAACTGTAGTATGATCTAAAAGATACTCAAAATAAGCTTTAGGATTTAACCCTTCGATACTATTTTTTGCTCTTTTCATACCACCAAAGTCCCATACCCAATTACGTTCGTCTAGTTCTCCTTCGAACCATACTCTAAAAGATACTGCGTATCCATGTAAATACTTACAGTGAGTTCCTTCTGCTTTCCATTGACGAAAACAAGTAGAGTATCCGTCAAATAATTTTGTTGATTGAAATTTCATATTGTGTAATTTAAACTAATTCTTCGTAAATTCCAACTAGTTCGGAAATAATTAACAATACAGCTGCAGTCTCTATTGAAAAGAATAAAGCTACATATCCTGCAATCCTGATACCGGATTTAAGGAAACTTACTAGTTGGTGTTTTTTTGGATCGGGAATTTTTTGACCTTTTATTACTAAATCGTCATAAAAAGTTACTGCAGGTTTTACTTTTTTACCTTTCAGATTTCGAGATGCGTGTACTACATCATGCGGGTTTGTCATGGGTGTGTTTTTAAAGTGGTGCTACGACACTATTGTCTAAAACTAATGTACGAATAATTATCTTACGAAACAACTTTTACTAAAAATTCTTATAAATAAAAGGGTCTCTTTTTTTTAATTCTTCTATTTTCTTCTTAAACTCTCTTTTCTTTTTCCAGTTTTTGAAAAGATTCTTTATAGTATCTAAAAATTTCATTTGTGTTTCATTTTAATAATGAGGTAGTTATCTATTACAAGAAAATCCATCTTACTATCTAAAAATCTCTCTACTGCTTGCTTTGGTGTTATAGTAATTGTCTGATCCTTAAAATTAAAAGATGTATTTAAACATATAGGATAACCTGATATACGTTTCAATGCTAAAAGCAATTGGTAATACCTTGGGTTTTGTTCTTTAGTAACTGTTTGAACTCTTGCTGTATTATCAATATGAGTAATAGAAGGCAGTCTATGGTTTTTCTTAACTTCTACAACTTGATTCATATAAGGTACCGGTTCTTTTATATCGAAAAACATTTTAGCGTCTTCTTCTATACATGAAGGAGCGAAAGGTCTAAAGCTTTCTCTCTTTTTGATAACTTTGTTGATTTTATCTTTTATTCCTGTATGAAGAGGTGAAGCAAGTATAGATCTATTACCTAGAGCTCTTGCTCCAAATTCCATATTACCTTGGAACCATCCTACTATATTCCCGCTATGGATTATAGATGCTACCTTATTCAAAAGTCTCTCTTCTGTAGGGTATCTAAAGTAATATATCTTGTTACCAAAGTACTCTAATTGAGTACGTATACTTACTTCATTAAAAGAAGGACCTGTGTAAGGAACGCTATTATCCTTTCTAGGACCTTTATAAGATGCTAAGCATGCACCAATAGCAGAACCTGCATCTGAAGGTGCAAATGGTATGTGTAAAGATGTATAATGTTTATATGCTTTTGTGTTAGCTAATCCATTATACGCACATCCACCTCCTAAACAAAGATTATCAGAATTAACTAATTCTTTAGCTTTCTCTAGAATTCTATTAAACTGCTTTTCGTAAATAAACTGTACAGCGGCGGCTAAATCATAATCATCTTGTGTAATTTCATCTTCCGGAAGGCGAGGACCTCTGCCTAATACGTTACATAGATCAGAAGTAAACATTATCTTATCTGAATACTCCCAAGTAAAGTATTCTGGGTAGAATGAAAAAATTGATTCTTTTTCGAATTTGAAAAGCTTATGAAGGAATGGAACATACTTACTAGCATCTCCATATCCAGCCATACCCATAACTTTGTATTCACCTTCGTTAGGTTTAAAGCCGAGGAATGCGGTAAAGGTAGAGTAGAATAATCCTAAAGATTCTGGGAAGTTAATAGCAAATACTTTTTCTATAGAATTGTCTTTTGCTTTTGAAATTGTAACTGTTTCAAACTCTCCAACTCCGTCTATAGTTACAATTGCCGCTTCTTTGTAAGGGCTAGTAAAATAGGAAAATGCTGCGTGAGATAAATGGTGTTCAACATACCTAACAGGTCCTTGGTATAGGAAATGTTTTGCTAATAAAAAGTTAGGATTGTGAAGTTCTTTTCTCTCTTTAAGAAATTTTAATCTTCTAAAGAATGTACGAAAAGGATATTTGTTGAAAGATTTGAGTACTCTTGCTCTCTTTAATTCTGGAATCTCATACCAGCAAACTTCGTCAATATCGTTTATTGTAAGTTTACTTGCTCTTAAAACCCATTTGATTGCATCTACTGGAAAGCTATCGTCATGTTTGATACCTGATAGTTTTTCTTGTTCTATGGCATAAAGAACCTTACCGTCTTTAACGATGCATGCTGCAGAGTCGTGGTAAAATGCTGAAATGCCTAGTTGTATCATACTCTTATAAATAGAACTTAATTATTTTTACTAGACGTGGACCAACCTGGGCTCGAACCAGGGACCTACTGATTATGAGTCAGGTGCTCTAACCAACTGAGCTATAAGTCCAAGTGCTGTAGGGGAAGGAGTCGAACCTTCACGCGGCGATTCAATAAATGACATTTTTGCTAGCTAGCGTGTGGTCAACCCATTATCATTTATCTATCTCTTATCCGCACCCTCGAGACGGGAGGGCATGTCTGCCACGACCGGGGACACCCCAATCCATTCCACCACCCTACAATAAAAAAAAGAAACGTACCTCGAGCCAGAGTCGAACTGGCACGGGCGTTTCTGCCCACAAGATTTTAAGTCTTGCATGTCTACCTATTCCATCATCGAGGCAGGTACGTTTATTTAAGTAAGCCTGAGACTACAGCTTTAACGCTAGATCTTTTGAGGTATTATCTTAATTCCCCTCTTGTCCAGAGACTTTTGATCTCTATTCTAGCAATGCTGGTTATTTAGGTGAACCACTCCTTGAGCTACTTATTATTTGGACTACTCTCTCCCTACTCGTCTCTATTCAAATCTGCCGACCTGATTAACCCTTGCGAGGCTATAGAACTTTCTAGAGAATCACTCTTGACTTGCGATCTTAAGTGGCACTGAACAGCTCAGTACTATGTAAGCATCTTTCGTCCGTAGCTGGCAAGCGCTTTTGCTTTTATGATTATGTAATTTTTGAAGATTCAATAATTCAAAAAGGTTTGACTTGTGGATTGTAAAGGTAGCGGCCTGCCCTAAGCTCTCTTAACTTTTGATCAAGAGAATACTTAACTACCTTTTGAAGTGTCCCCACCTCCATATTTTAAGATATCTTCATAACTAACATCTTGGTAGATGTTTGCTAAGGTAGATAACAGCACCACCTGTACACCTACTTGCCTTTCAGCTTTAAGATACCTCTTATATTGAGCAACGCAATAATATACTTGGATAAGTATACTTTTTGCAAATACCCTACAGGTTAATCTTATTACTCTTCCGAGCTCAACTAAACGACCCACATCGCCTAGTCACTAAACCACTTTCCCTAAAGTGTTACCCTCAGTACTTAAGGTTTAATGATACCCTGCTTGCATACTTAAGCTCTTGCGAGCCGCAAACTACCTCAGTCAAAGTAGCTCACTTTACACCAGTTTCCTGGTTTATTTACCGACTATATGCCGCCGAATGTTATTTATGATTTAGCCGAAACTTTATCAATGGATAACAATGTTTTCAAAGAACGTTTTATTTAATTTAAGATAGGAACTTTATTTCGTATCTCCAACTAATTTAGTAAATTTTATTTTCCTGATTTCTTCTAGCTTCTTCTGCTTCTTTGTACATATTAATCCATGTCAAAGATACATCTACAGGAGCTAAAACCCAAGCCATAACTAAAACCATAATTGAGTCTAGTTCTGGAGAATTACCCATACTATCTACACCAACTCTTTTATACTTTTTATGTATTTGTATAAAACAGTAAATGATACAAATGATGTAGTAGGTAACAAACATATAACTTTTTATTTAATTTAATATACGAACGTTAGTTCTAAATTGCAACTTTTTTTTATTAAAATTTTCCCGGCCTAAAGTATGGAGTATAAACTTTACCTCTTATTCGTCTCTGCTGGTAGAAAGGACGTGTTCTATAGAAATAAGCTCTAACTTTCTTCTTATGCCAATGGTTTTTTTCATGTTGTGATATTCTCATTGGCATACAGCTGGCTAAAAGTAAAACAATACCTGCTAGTAAAAATAATTTTTTCATAATTACAACTGTTTAATGTATTCTGGTAATCTATCTTCTGGTTGCCATCCAAGTCTTTCTATGGCGTCTTTATTTTCTCTTAAAGTCTCTCTGTAGTTACCTTTTTGTTCTCTCATGTAGACTTTAACGCAGTTAAATTTTTCTACAAACATATTAGCAACTTGATTTATAGAGTAGTTTTTACCTGTTCCTAATTCCCAAGCATCTTCGTGTTTTTCATCACTCTCTGCAACTTTGATTAATCCATCTACAATATCTCTTATATGAGTAAAATCTCGTCTCTGTTCTCCATCACCTACTATAGTAATAGGGTAGTTTTTAGCAACTTGACCTCTCCATCTACCTATAACTGCTGCCCAATCTCCTTCTAAAATTTCATTAGGTCCATATACATTATAAAATCTTACAATTTCAGCATCTAGATTGAAAACCTGCTTATACATCTTTATAATTTCTTCTCCCATGTGTTTAGAACATGCATATGGAGACTGTAAAGGGTTATGCCATCTAGAAGAAGATCCTGCATATATAACTTTAGCTTCTATTTGATGAGCAAACTTACATACATCCAAAGTACCTTGAGTATTCACTCTAAAGGTTTCTTGTGGGTTAGCAAAGGAAGGCTGTATTCTACTTAAAGCAGCTAAGTGATAGATAAGATCAAAATCTTTATCCATTAAGTCTATTCGCTCTATATCACCATACCAGTAGTGGCAACCTGGAATTTCGTATTCTTTAAACCCTACGGAAAGGTCATCTAATGAAGTAACAGAATGTCCTTCTATCACTAACCTTTTTATAAGGTTACTTCCTACAAACCCATTACCACCTGTAACTAGTATTTTCATATAAACCTTATCTAGTTGCGAGAGAGGGATTCGAACCCCCGACCTCCAGGTTATGAGCCTGGCGAGCTACCGCTGCTACTATCTCGCGATATAATGTACTCCGTAGGGGTTTCGAACCCCTAATCTCCTCCGTGAAAGGGAGGCGACTTAACCGTTTGTCCAACGGAGCGGAATTGTGGAGATGGAGGGAGTCGAACCCTCGTCCAAATACGGATTTAATAAACCTCATTCACAAGCTTATTTAGTTTTTCTTAACTAACAAAATATGAAGTTTGATATATGTGGGAATCATACTTCCAAATTACCTGGTTGTGGAATTATTTTATAGTGGCTCCACCCTAAACCCCTTTTGTAAACACTTCTGTTACTAGGCGTATGTGTACCGGCCCTATTGTTTTGATTAGGCTGCTACAGCGTAATCAGCACCTACGAAAGCCATAGCGTCTTCGAAAGTGAAAGAAGATAATTCTTCTGCGTTTATTGTTTGATAGGTGTTTAAGGATTTCCATCTAATCCTGCTTGCATCAATTGTACCAACTCATCGTACCTGTCAAAACCGGGCATCCCCAATTGAGCTTCCTCGAGGAATCGAACCCCGTTACCCTGAGTACAAATCAGGCGCATCACCATTTATGCTTAGGAAGCAATTTAGGAAAGGAGAAGATGGTTGCGTGGACATCTCCTTTTATGATTGGCATTACTTAGGTGTATTTCTCCCAACTCCGATGATATCCGCCAAAATACACTCTCGAGCCATTGATATCATCATTCCCCAATCAACCTAAAAGGTTTTTTACTTTACTTCAGTTTCAGCTTTTGGAGCTTCTTCAGCAGGAATTTCTGCTACTGTAGAATCTGTTGCTGTTACTGCAGCTGTATCTACTGCTACTGCTGTTGAGTCTGTTGCTACTGCTTCTGATTTACCGTTACCGCATGATGCTAATGTAACTACTAAAGCTGCTGCTAAGATTACTTTTTTCATAATTGTTTTTGTTTTTGTTTAAATTTACTGATATATAAATAGTTTACTTGATATGTTCTGCTAAAACTTTTTCTACGTGGGATTTAGCTACTTCCCATTCAACTGGTCCTGTCTCGTCTTCGTATTGAACAGGATCTTTACGGCCCAACTTAATAAAAGCTTCAATACGCTCCACAGAGCTAGCAGACTTATAGTCGCTATTACCAGAAGGGTAAGGCTTATATGAAGTGTTAGTTCTCTTGTACACCTCATCAAAGTCCAAACCGAGTGTTTCACATGCTTTAAGTCCATCTTCTAGAATACCAAATTTATCTGTATCTAAATAGGGAGTATAAAACTTAACACGTTCTGCATCCCAGTTACCAATTCTAAATGCTTCCATATCAGCATCTCTGAACTCTTGACGGCAGTCAGGGTAGATTGCATGATCTCCAGCATGAATACCTAGAGAAATAAAGGTATCTTCTTTTGTTTCGTTCGCTACTGATAAAGCTACTGCTTGTACTAGTGAACTAAAGATCTTATTACGATTAGGTACAACAGTATCTTTCATGTTATCTTGTTCGTAATGACCTTCCGGTACATCTTTACCTCCTTCAACTAATGCTGAGTTTAGTAGTTCTTTCAACCCATCTAATTTAATAATCTGATGTGTTGGTGGAAGAAAAGAATAATTCTTATCGTTATCAAACGGTGGATGCATAGCATTCCATTGCTCATTAATATACTCTACTAATGATGTTGCACGTTCTAACTCTACTCTATGTTTCTGACCGTAATCAAAAGATAAAGTAGTAACTCTGTAGCCATTTGCTAACAAATGTAGCAATAAAGTAGAGGAGTCCATCCCTCCAGATAAGGACAATACAGCATTCTTCGCCATAATACGTAAAATTTAAAATATGCCAGGTATTAATAGGATATAGGCAAATCCTTTATTCGAAGGAGACAATATGCTCCATTCTGGTAGTAATTGCATCCCACTTCTGCATATATTCTTTTACAGAGGTGTATCTTGTCTTCTCACCAGAATTTAATAACTCTTTAGCTACTGTACGTAAAGCACCGTTAAATGTAGAAGGATAGCTTACAGTTCTAATATAAGCAGTATTCTTCTCACCTTTAATTACTCTTTCGAAGACAGTAAAGCCACCTGCTCCTGATTTCGCTTTCGAAATAAAGAAAGGTTCCATTGCTGGGTCTTCAATAATAATGTCCTCTTTTGGGATCGTGTTTGGATTTCTTAACATAACTAATTACTTTTATTTAATTAAAGATAAGAACTTTTAGCTCATTTTCCGACAGTCCACCTACTTTTTTTGCAATAATTTTTCCCTCTTTAACAACAACTGTTGTCGGTAGGGACATAATCTTATATTCTGCAGCTTTTCCGGAAACATCCTTATCTACATCTACTTCTAGAAACTCTACTCCGGTTTCTACATTCTCTGTTACAACTTTGTTCCAGATAGGAGCGTATGCTCTACATGGACCACACCATGTTGCGTGGAATCTAATTACTTCTGTCATATATGTTATAATGTACGATTTATATCTTAAGATACGAATAAATACTCAGAAAAGCAACTTTATAATGCAAATCTACTACCTAAGGTAAAGTTATATGAAGGATTTTGATTGAATCCGGTATCTCCAATAACTAATGCACCAAAGTTTACTTTAAACCTTCTGGATAGGTTGAAATCAAAGTTACTTCCTAGAATATAGTTATAAGTTTCTACTCCTATTACTGTTTTTGAATCAACCATGTAAAGGGATCCTAAATTCGACCAGGCAAACATAGGGGAGATGGTAACTCTCTTAGTTACAAACGGTTTAGTAACAAATGCTGTCGCAATTTGTGCAATGCTAGTATTGTCTTTTACAAAAGTACCTGCAAAAGTTAATGCATAACCACCTACTATTCCTTTTGGTCCCATTAAAATTAAACTATTCGTTACGTTAGGACTAAAAACTCCGAACATACTTGCTGCTGATACACTACTTGAAAGTATCATTACCGGTTTGTAATCTTGATCTAAGAATATCTTAGAGTAGTTAAGAGATAAGTTAAATTGCTGAAGATTATCCCATAACATAAAGGTAGCTCCGTAAGATTCTAAGCCAGTTAGACTACTTTTTGACACTCCCATTGTCATCATATTAGTAAATTTACCATCTGGTGTTAATCCAGAAGCTATATTTGCACTAACAATAGGAGGATTTATTGGTCTCTTTTTTTCTTCTTTCTTTTCTTCTTTTTTCTCCTCTTTCTTTTCTTCTTTTGATTCTTCCTTCTTTTCTTCTTTTTTCTCTTCTGATTTTGACTCTTCTTTTTTCTCTTCGCTCTTAGATTCAGTTTTCTTTTCTTCAGTTTTACTTTCTGTCTTAGATTCAGTTTTAGTTTCAGTTTTAGTCTCTGATGAAGAACTGCTGTTACTGCCAGATGATGAACTACTAGATGAAGAAGATCCCCCGCTTGGTGGTGGAGGCGCAGAAGACCCGCTACTTGATGCTGGAGGTGTTGTTGGTGGAGGTGGCGGTGGAGGCGGAGGTATAGTAGCAGCGGCTGTTGCAGCGGCATTTGACGCTGATGCGGCTGCTTGAGAAGCGGTATTAGCTGCTTGCGTTACTGTATTCTGTATAACTTGTGTTACTACTGTACTAGGAGGGCAGGCTCTATTCTGATACTCTAATATCTTTTGATTTATCCAAGATTGTGCAATACCTTGCTGTACTTCCTGTGCAGTAAAAGTTCTTATTTGATCATAGAAAGCTACAATAGCACTACCACTAACATAAGTAGTAGTCACTGTTTTAACCTGACCTGAACATTTATCTATATACGTTTGTACTACAACTTGACCATTAGCGGTTTTGGTTGCTAGTAAAACTATAACTAATATCGTAAACTTGGTTATCCATTTTCTCATTATGTCATACTACCATAACCGTGAGGTTATGTTGCTGTTATCTGTTAATAAATTAATAACACATAAACCTAGCTTTTTACTAGTACAACATTTTAAATTTTTACAACTTGAGCTATATTAAACGTAAACTTCTTACTTAATTTTTAAAAATTCCTTTTTTCACCATTCTATCTAGAATTCTGGCACAAGCTATATCTAGAGCTTTCTTAGTTGCTATTGAAATAGTAGATTGGTTAAATTTAACTTCATCTACTGTTGCATCTGAAAGTAAAGTCAATTCTCTTGTAGTTTTTGCTTCTCCTAAACCTGATGCACTAAATACTACTCCAGTTTCAGCATTTGTAAAGCGAACTTGTAAACCTAAACGAGTAACTACCATGTTTTTTACTCCATCCTTTAAGTTAATAGTTTCATCTTCTGAAATTGAGTAATCATACACCTCTATTGTAACAAAATACTCAGCTAAATTGATTTTACCTCTACCGTCAAGTTTATTTTCAGATATTCCTGCTTGTGATGCCTGAAATTGCTTAACCATACGGTTCTTAATCTCAGTTTTATCTTCTGTAAACTTAAATCGATTAAGGTTCTCAAGATACTCCATTGTAATGTTAGCTACACCCAATCCTACGCGTTTCTCTTTAAGTTCTGGATACATTTCATATACTTCATCACTAATACCAGCTTTTAGTATCTGGATAGGGATTTGAGGTCCTTCGTAGTCTAAAAACTTACTAATATCAATCGCGGTTTCGAATGATGCTTTGTATTGCTCAGTTTGAGTTTTACCTACTGTTTGAGCAATAACACTTACACTGCTTAATAAAAAGCAGCTTAATAATAGACTTAATCTTTTCATACATTGTTTTATTTTTCTGGTCCTTCATATCCCCAGTTTCTAGGATCATGGGTGTACCTTCCATCAATTCTAACTGTTAGTTCGTCTGTTACAACAGATAGCTTTTCTTCTTGACCAAGAGCCATTCCGGCAACAAAGTAAAGTTGAAAACTAAGTGCGAAACACACCCAACATAACACTAGACCTACTGATGCGTAGGCTGCTAATTCTCCGATTTTGGATAACATCTTTTTCATATACGTTTTTTTTAATTGTTTACTCTTCTGTTGGTGCTGCTGCTCCTCCTGTGTTAGATAAAGAAACTCCGTCTTCTTCGTCCATTTTTTGAACTAACATCTTATCTTTATCTGTATCAGAGAACCAGTAGTCTATAATCTTACCATATGAACCAATAAAAGCTCCTAGTAATAATAAAAGCAATTCCTTCCATTCTTGCCCAACAGTTGTTTCCATGTGTATTGATAACACAATTCCAAATGTTGTAAGCATAAAAGTAACTAAGACAACTAAAGTCATTAGCCATCTTCTTTTCATCATTAGATTCAATAAGTCTTTGAATCCGCTTTGTTGGTTTTCCATATTATTTACCATTTAGGTGCTTCTTCTTTAAATTCGTCTCCTTCCTTTTTCTTAGGTTTAGGTTCTGCTTTAGCAGCTGGGTTAGCAGCTGGTTTTTCAATTACTCTTTCTTTGATGATAGTATTAGTACCACCTGCAGCTTGTTGCTGTTGGTTAGAGTTTGTGATATTAATTACTGGAGCGGCTTGTTGTGCTGGGGCTGGTTCATCACCACCTGTTAATTGTGTTACTCCCCATGTACCAACACCCATAATAGCAGTAGTTGCTACACCGATAATTGTCTTTTTTAATCCAGACCAAGTACCGTCATTGTTTTGTTCTAATTCTTCTGACATTTTTATTAATTTTTAAAGTTTGTTAAAATCTGTTATTCCTAATTGATTATTATTTGAATCAAATAGTCCAATTCTGTAAGCTGATGAAGGTAATGCTGAAGTGTATACTTTAAGTATATTATCACCTGCTTTTACCATCATAGTTTCTTTAGATACTACCTTATTAGCTATATCAAAGATTTTTATTGTTATTAACTGAGAAGCCTCCATCTTAACATTCATCGCAACTTCTGTTGTTACGAATGCAGATTCCAATTTGATACCAACTGCATCTTTGATTTGCAATTGTTCCTTAACTTGTTGTTCAGGTAATATATCATCTTTGTAACAACCTGTTAAACTAAGCATTATTAATGCTACTAAAGTTAATTTTCTCATCTTATTTAATTATTATTGTTGTTTTACTTATCTCTTTTTTAGTAACATCTTCTAGTAACAAATATAAATACGTAGACTGTATTGAGTTCGTGTAAATCTTCTTAACATTTTCCCCAAGCTGTCCTATAAACTTCTCTCTACTTACTACTTGCCCGCTTTCTTTATCAATTAATGTTAATGTATATGTTCCAGCAGATGGTAAATCAAAGTAAATTGACTGTCCGTTTACCACTCTACTTTCACCAACACTAAATATCTTTTCAACAGGTGGAGTTGGAGTTGGTAATTCCGGTTTAGTACACCCTACTAATAAAATTAACGATATGTAAAGTATGTATTTCATTAGTTTAACTTAATTTTTAACTGCTTACCGTCTTTATTTACTGCATCAGTATTTGAAACTGAGGTTAGTCCTAATATCCCGTTTAATCCAATTAATGGTAAAAATGTAATTTTATATTCAGTCGTCTTATCTAATACAGTAGATCCATCTGTTATTAATGATCCTAATGTTACATAAGAACCTCTATCAGTACCGAAGTTTGTTGGATTCCCTTTTGTATTAAATTCTACTTTTTCAAATTTCAAAGCAGTATTATCATAGTTTATATTGAACTGCGTTCCAACTAACTCTTGCTGCACTGGGTCTACTGATAGTGTTACAACTAACTTACCGCCTATATTTTCACTTATTAGGTACGCGTTGATTTGATTAGAAACGGTATTTACTGTTGAGCTCATACTCTTTACTGAATTACTCGCTATAGTACTTACGCTTTGTTGTGCTGAATGTGATAAGTTCACATCTCCTAACCAGGTTACGCTTATGTTATAAGTGTTATTGAGGTTTCCTAACGTAAAGGGTATTAAATTACGGGTAGAGTTAAATTGAGTTCCCCAATTTGATACTGTTATTGCATCATATTCTGACTTATTGTACAACTTCATTAGATAAGTTAGTGCAGTAGATTGAGATAATGGCTGTACGCCTGTAAGATGTTGTAATAACTTATAGGTATCTGCTTCATTAAATACCCCGTTTCCGTCAACATCTGCGTTTAAGTATTGAATACCGTTTGTTAAACCTAATCCACTTTGATTACCAAATATACCACCGTCTGCTAATTCCTTAAATGCCAAATATACATCCGATACACCAACTATATTGTTATATAATGTGTTTAGTTCCGTTTGATTAGAATGAGTTAATTCCATTCCATGTGGCTTGTATGCTAATATAGGTGAGAATGTAAATTCAGCCTGTAATCCATAAAATCCATTTCCTGCTCTTATGTTTGATGCAAAAGATGAACCACTAAAATTGAATTGAGTTGCAGTATAAACATACACCTCTGTCCAACCATTTGGGTCATATGAATTAAATGTTACAGGACCATTCCATAGATCAAATAATTGTAAACTACTAATTTTGGTTGGGTCTGAAACTATACCATTTACTTCTCTACTATCGATACCAATTCTATATCTTTGGTTAGTTATATCGTACTCATAAATAACACACCACTCAACTTGTCCAGATGTAGTTATTGCTCTAACTCCATTTCCTACTCTGGCTGTATCTAGTAAACTAGTCAAATCTACCTTACCTAATCCACTTAATTGCCTAGCAGTTCCATTTACTACATTCCAAGTGTTATTAGTGTATGTATATCCTTTTGCTGTAAATTTAGTTTCATCTACATTACCACCGAAATCTATATTGAATGCTGCTCTCAATACTTCTCCGTTTGAATGGGTTACACTATTGGTATAGAATTCAGTAAATGTTGCATCATCAGGATTAGTCCAAGTTCCAAATTCAATTACATATGCACAACTAAAATTATTAGGTAAATCATTCCATTGAGAACCCCCACCCCATTTAGTTACAGCATAATCTTCGTTACCACTATTGTTTGGTTCACCGCCTGCCCAGTTGTTATACTGCCCTTGTATGTTTCCAGCAGTTTGTCCATTTGCTGTTTTAATAAGAGTTCCTGCTTCAGGACCAGCATCAATTCTCCATTGACCTTCTACCACTTCATCGGTAAGAGCAAACCATATATTGGCTTGTGGAACATTATTAAAAATAAATTGGTCTTCTGATGATGATGTTATTGTTACCAAATATCCTTGTTGACCTTTAAATGTTTGCTGAGAAGATAATGTTCTTGCGTTTGTGTAGGTTGCTGTGGTGGATATCGGTCTATAAAAGTGTCCATTTACGCCATTATAAAAATATCCAACAGGGTTTACGGTTGCTGCAACTGATAATTGAACGTTGCCGACTACTGAACCTGTATTTACTTTTAGATTTGCTAATGCTATATTGATATTAGCCATTGTTCCTGTTACCACTAATCTGGTTTTATTACCGGGTAGAGTAAACCCACTTGCCGGTGTTAATCCATCTAATCTATCTAAGTAGAATGTAGTCCCAGCTGATGGATTAATTAAACTAATTGATGCTAATAAAGTAGATGTTGAATTGAATCCACTCAATACAAATCCACTTGCATCCTGTCCATTTGTAGATGGAGTAAAGGATTTAGAATCTGGTGCAGATACACTCTGTCCAAACCCCACAAATGGTGTTAATAATAACAGTAATATAACTAATAAGTTTTTCATACTATTCAATTACTAAGTCTATTTTGTTTCCTTTAGCATCTACTGCGTCAGATAATACAAAGTAGAATAATCCTGCAGTATTACTTAACTGTACTTTAGGAGTAAATACTAACTTATATGGAGTGCCTGTCTTAATTCTAGATGTTTTAACCTGGTCAATAGAACCAAATGTTAATCTACCGTTTTTGTCTGTTGAAAAGTTTGTGATAGTAGAACCTGCATCAAATATGATATTATCTAAAGTTAATTTAGATTCATCATAATTCATAATAACTTCTAATCCTGCTAGTTCTTCTTTTGTTAAAGTAGTTGTTAATACAACTTTTCCATTCTCTAATGTAGATGTTACGCTTAATTTTGCAGTTTCAACTGCTTTATTTTGATAAGCCATTACTATATTAGAAGATGTTGACATACTCTTAACAACTAATGCGTCTGTTTTATTTGCCGCATTTGTGTATATACCGCTACTTATTCTACTAGCTATTACTGCCGGATCTGATGAATGTGACCAGTTCAAATCTCCACCCCATGCAAATACTGCATGAACTTCTTTTGTAGGTGAATCAATTAATACCTTATTCTTAACAACACCGTCTAACCAGCTTTGATTCAATAAACCACTATACCATCTAACTGAAGTTGATGTACTTGAAGGAATCATAGCTGGTGTATCTACATTAACACCCATTACGTGTGCAAATAAGTAGTATGAATCACTTTCGCTAAATTCAGTTTTATTTTTTGTAATAAGACCAACTTTCTTTTCTAAGTTCGGATAAGTAAAGAAGTTGGCAGTTCCGTTGATATCAGTCTGTGAGTGTCCTAAAAATGCTTTATAAGCATCAGATACAGTTACTATGTTATTCATCCAGCTCTTTTGAAATGCTGGACCTACAAATACACCTACTGAATCACCTACTTTAACTTGTGTAGTAAATAAAGCCTCACCACTAGCATCTAATGGTAATTGAGCAATAGGAGGTAATGACCAGTTTATGTCTCCGCTACCATCAGTTTTTAATCTCATTAATTGAACACTGTGATCAGTAATTGTATAACCTTGTGGGAATAATACTTTTACTTTGAATTGAGAGGTATTACCTGTTATACCGGTTAGAGATATATTTGTATTACTTCTAGTTACAGGGGAAATGTACGTCCCATCAGTATTAATAGAGTATGCTAAGTCTAACTTATGAATATCGTTATATGTGTTCTGATCTTTTAATACAAACTTCTGAGTTGCTATATCTCCATCTATAGATGCATCGGTTCTTTGAACAGTCAATTGTCCAACGTTCCAGTCATTATTTACTGTATATGCCCAAGGGGTAGCTTGGTACTGCTGATATAAGCTAGTAACAGCAACATTTGGTGCTGGAGTAAATGAGTAGTTATTCCATCCTGTAAAGAATGTTTGAACGGATGTTCCTTGTGAGAATACTGTACTGTTTGGCACCATAGCCAAAGCTTTGTTATTAAACGAGTATCTCAACCAGAAATAACGAGGGGCTGTAGTACCTTTTGTTACAGTATACTTTACTGTTAAGGTATCACCTACTTTCAGATTAGTTGTTGGACTAATAGTTTGGTTAACTGAAAGTTGTGCAAATGAGTTTAATGATGTAAATACGGCTAGAATTACTAAAAGGTTCTTCATTATAAAAGTTGGTTTATTATTCCTTCACAAGTTTTTTTCAAAGCAGCTGAGATGTCTGAATCAGATATCTTACCTCCTTTGTCGAGAATAACAACAGACGTAACTAATGTCTTAGCCTGTTCTTTTATAATAACGCTTTTCTTTTTCTTACCGTTTTCGTATAACGTACCCTTTGCAATGATTTCAGTGATATCGGAAGTTTTTCCGTATACTGCAATCTGTGTAGTTACTTTTTTAACATCAAAATATAACAACTCAACTTGTAGAGTTACAGTTGCATTTGGTGCTAAATCAAAACCTTTATCTTGAATAACTTCTTCTAGAATATTTTTTACTCCAAAAGAAAGGTCTCTGCTTCCGGCATGAGGCCCCATCAAAATTTTATTTTCTACGTCTTCTACTTTAACTGCATTTTGAGCATATAAAGTACTATTGAATATCAATAGAAAACTTAGTAACAAGAATTTCATAAGTATATGTTATGTTAGCTGTTAGCACAACGATTCTTACGAAACTTTTATTCTAGTATAAATATCGGGGATTTGTGTTTACTGTACTACTTTTTACTACTTATGAGTAGCAAACTACACCGTATTGTGTATAGTAGGAACAACCACTATACGTGGTTACACTACCTATACGAGCACATACTGTTGTATTGTTGAATGGGCCTAAGAAAATTGAAGTGGTAGCCCCATTACAAGGTGTATACTGTACCCATCCTCCGCAAGAGCCTCCGTTTAATTGGTATAGAGAACAACCTAAAGTAGGGGCAGGGTAGCTTGCCGGCGGTGCAACAGGTGATGGTGTCGGGCTAGGTGTTACCGGTGCAGGAGTTACTGGAGCTGCGGTTGGAGCCGCTGTAGGTTCAGGAGTTACTGGAGCTGCTGTTGGTGCTGCAGTAGGTTCAGGTGTTACAGGAGCTGCTGTTGGACTAGGAGTTGGACTAGCTGTTGGACTAGGAGTAGGAGATTCAGACGGTGGTGCTGTAGGTGCAGGTGTTACTGGGGCTGGTGTAGGTGCTGGTGTAGGAGCTGGAGTAACTGGTGCGGCAGTTGGAGCAGCAGTTGGAGCTGCGGTAGGAGCAGGGGTAGGTACTATAGAATACACAAATAAATCTTCTGTGCTACATTTTCCTGTACTCTTAACATATAACACATGATACAGAGTATCTACATCTATATAATACCCATCTACTAATTGCTGTCTTGTTACTCCAGTTGCAATTCTATTAGGGGCTGATATAGCTGTATGATATACATCAAAAGGACCTACTGTAGACCCTGCTGTTGTAATCTGTATTTTAAGTGTTCTTGTTGCCATTTAATTATTATTGGATAGCTTCTCGTCCTGGCTCGTCCATTGTTGGTGGTCCTACAGATGGTGCTAGTCCACCGCCGCCACCGCCACCTCCGCCGCTTGTAGGTGCTGGTGCGGTTGGTTCAGGTGTAGTTGGTTCAGGTGTAACTGGACTAGGTGTTACAGGAGATACATATGTTGTAGGTGCTGGAGTGATAGGGCTAGGAGTTACCGGTGAAGCAGTTGGTGCTGTATAAGTAGGAGATATAGTTGGTGGTGCTGCTGGTGCTGTTGTAGGTTCAGGTGTTATAGGAGCAGGAGTTACTGGGCTAGGTGTTGTCGGTTCCGGAGTAACTGGACTAGGTGTTACTGGTGCAGGAGTAACTGGACTAGGTGTTACCGGTGCAGGAGTTACTGGTGCGGCAGTTGGTTCCGGAGTTACCGGGCTAGGAGTAACTGGTGCAGGGGTTGTTGGTGCTGGAGTAACTGGTGCGGCAGTTGGTTCTGCAGTCGGACTAGGTGTTACTGGTGCGGCAGTTGGACTTGGAGTCGGAGCTGCAGTAGGTGCAGCTGTAGGTGCTCCTGTTGGTACAGTTAAATTAGCTACTCCTGTATTTCCACATACACCATTACTAACTACATAGAAGTCGTTTGTACCATCTGGTACAGTTATATTAAATGGAGTAGTCATCTGGGTTCTTGTAAGTCCAGAGATTACTAGATTAGACGGGTTATTTGGATCAGTATGATAGAGTGAAAACGGACCTGCGTCTGTTCCTATCGATGTTCCTGTTATAGTTACTGTTATTGGCATCTTTCTTTATTTAATATAACGATTTCTAATAAATAGTCAAACTTTAAATTGCTGAAAGTATCTCAGCTTTTTTAGCTATATATTCTTCCTCTGTTGCAGTTATAAAAGGTCCTTGAGATAATATAGTATCATACAAAGTAGGATTACCTTGCTCGTGTCTTATTAACATCTGATTACCTTTAACTAAACATACTGTTAAGTTTTTTGTCTGGTCGTCTAATTTTATTACTCTATCTGAGTCTTTTAAGTACTGTATCATAGTTTAATTTATTTTAAGGTTGTGGCACATCTCCGCAACTTACACAAGTGTAATCACATGGTTCAAATTGTGCTTGACATCCGAATCCACAATCACAACTATATCCTGAGAATGTTGGTGCAACAAATGGAGCTGCTATTGGTTCCTCTATCAATACCGGTGCTGCTGTAGGCGAAGCAGTTGGAGCTGCTGTTGGTTCAGGAGTCGGTGACGGTGTCGGACTAGCTGTTGGTTGAGCTGTAGGAGCTGGATATGGAGCTGGTGTTACAGGAGCGGCTGTTGGACTAGCAGTCGGACTTGGTGTCGGAGCAGCTGTTGGACTAGCTGTTGGTGCACTAGTTGGACTAGCTGTTGGTTCAGCCGTAGGAGCTGGTGTTACTGGAGCTGCTGTAGGTGCAGCTGTTGGGGCAGGAGTTACCGGAGCTGCTGTTGGTTCAGCTGTTGGTGCCGGAGTCACAGGAGCTGCTGTAGGTGCACTAGTTGGGCTAGCTGTAACTGGGGCTGGATATACCGGACTAGGAGTCACAGGAGCAGGTGTTACAGGAGCGGCTGTTGGAGCTGCTGTTGGACTAGGTGTAGGAGCGGCAGTTGGTGCGTTTGTAATTGCAACACAATATTGACTACATTCTTCTAATGTACTATAAACTCCTACTCCTGGTCCCATATACGTACATTGACCATCTACGCAATCCCAGTCAAGTGATGCTGCAAATGGAGCTGGTGTTGGACTAGGTGTTGGTGCTGCTGTTGGTTCAGCCGTAGGAGCTGGTGTTACCGGAGCTGCAGTTGGAGCGGTAGTAGGACTTGCAGTAACCGGTGAAGGATATACTGGACTAGGTGTTACAGGAGCTGGAGTAACTGGTGCTGGAGTCGGTCCTGGTGTAGGACTAGCTGTTGGTTCGGCTGTAGGAGAAGCTGTCGGACTAGGAGTCGATACCGGTGCTGGATATCCAGGGGCAGGTGTTACCGGTGCTGGTGTTACTGGACTAGGAGTCGGTGCGGCAGTTGGTTCTGCTGTAGGAGCAGGTGTAGTTGGATTACAGTACTGGCTACATTCACTAAGACTACTATAAGAGCCTAAACCACTTCCAACATAAGTACAAGTATTATCTATACAATCCCAATCAAAAGAAGAGGCTGTAGGACTTGGTACAACTGTTGGTTCAGGTGTTACAGGAGCTGCTGTCGGACTAGGAGTTGGACTAGGTGTTACCGGTGAAGCATATGAAGGACTAGATACCGGAGCCGATACCGGACTAGGGGTAACTGGTGCTGGTGTTATAGGAGCAGGTGTTACGTCGGTAGGTGCTGGAGTTGTAGGAGATGATACCGGTGAAGCATATGAAGGACTAGATACTGGAGCAGATACTGGGCTAGGAGTAGTAGGAGCTGGTGTTACGTCAGTAGGTGCTGGAGTTGTAGGAGATGACACCGGTGATATATAAGTAGGACTTGGTGTTACCGGTGCAGGAGTAACTGGGCTAGGTGTTACTGGCGCTGGAGTAGCTGGTGCTGGTGTTGGACTAACTACCAAACACCCTCCATTAGTAGTACAAGATCCTCCTGGTTCAAATATATATGCTCCACCTGATACTTCTATACCTCCTTGTATAAATACTGGTACATTATAAGGAGAGGTCAAGCTTACACAGATTCCAGCTGTATATGTTCCATTACCGTTATCCATAGTCTCTAAACTATTGATTAACTCCTCTGTTACTATATCATCAGAAGATCTTCTATATCTTACGTATAAATCATTTGGTACTGAACTATATGTTATTATATAACAGTTACCTGTAGGTAGTACCGGAGCTGGTGTTGGTGCTGCTGTTGGTTCAGCAGTTGGTGCTGGGGTAACTGGTGCAGCTGTTGGTTCAGCAGTTGGTGACGGAGTCACAGGAGCTGGTGTTACTGGAGCATTAGTTGGAGCAGCAGTTGGTTCTGCAGTCGGACTAGGGGTTACCGGTGCGGCAGTAGGTTCAGCAGTTGGTGACGGAGTCACAGGAGCTGCTGTTGGAGCATTAGTCGGTGCTGGTGTTGGACTAGGAGTAGGAGCTGTAGTAGGACTAGGAGTTGGTGCAGCAGTAGGAGCGCTAGTTGGTGCTGCTGTTGGGGCAGGGGTATTTAATAAAGCAATAAACTTAATATCACATTCTGCTCCTGTTATATCTAAGGTACAATCTCTTTCAAATACGGCATATAGAGTATTAATACTACTACTATAAGGTACGTTAATTAAATGGTTAGTTGAATAAGTAGGAAAGTTAATATCAAATGCAGCGTCTCCTTGAGGGCGTGCTGAGTTCCATTTTCTACCTGTTACCCATTTCTTAAGTATAAAGCCTGCTGATCCGGTAGCTAAGTAACTAGCAGATGGGTAAGGTTCGTAAATAAAAACTTTATTAGAACCAGAAATACCACCTTCGTACTGCTGTGCATATGAAGAAGTAAGTGCTGGACCTACTAATCTAACAGCTCCCGTTGGGAACATTACTGCAGATCCGTCTGTGTCTGAACCTGTTACAAATGCATTGAAGTAGAAGCCCCATTTACCGCGAAAATAATCCATATCATCTTCGACTGTATAAAAGCCTTGTCTAGCTGGCCAGACATGTGAATGCAGACCCTGTAAATCATTCTCAACAAGAAAATCATTTAAGTGATCGTCAACATTTATTCCACTACCGGTATTGGGAAACTGATAACTTGGCATCTACCTATACTAATTAATTATATTTTATAAATAGCAATTAAGACTCTATTTTACTTGCTATCCATTTATAAGTTTCAGTTAAACCTATATGTAGAGGTTGAGATGGTGCCCAACCTAACTTCTCTTTGATCAAAGTATTGTCTGATGTTCTACCTCTCACTCCTTGTGGACCTGGTATATTCTTAATTTCAATATTCTTATTTGCTAGACTAGCTACTAACTTAGCTAACCCGTTCATTGAGATAATCTCTTCTGATCCTATATTAATAGGTTCTTTGTAGTCCGAATTCATCAATCGTCGAACGCCTTCTACAGCTTCATCTATATAGAGGAACGAACGGGTTTGTAAACCATCACCCCACACTTCGATTTCACCATTTGTAGGGGTTTTAGCAACCTTACGACATATTGCTGCTGGTGCTTTCTCTTTTCCTCCGTCAAATGTACCTTCTGGTCCAAATATATTATGGAAACGAGCGATTCGTATATCTATACCGTAGTTTCGGTTATAAGTTGCGTATAAACGTTCTGAAAATAGCTTTTCCCATCCATACTCTGAATCAGGTTGTGCTGGGTAAACTGAATCTTCTTTACAGTTTGGATTTTCAGGGTCTAACTGGTTATGCTCGTTATAAACACAAGCAGATGATGCATAGAATATCTTTTTAACGTTTTTCTTTTGTGCTTCGTTTAAAACGTTCAGATTTATTAACATAGAGTTGTGAACTACATCTGCATCATGATCTCCGGTGTTGATATAACCTGCTCCTCCCATATCTGCTGCTAATTGGTAAACCTCATCAAAAGGTTCTTGGAAAGGTGCGTACATTATAACTGATGTCTTCAAAGGATCTCGCAAATCAGCAATAACAAAGTCATCTGCTGTTGAATCTGAGAAGTCTGGGTATTTAATATCTACCCCTCTCACCCAGTATCCTTCTGATTTTAATCTTGTAACTAAATGTGAACCGATAAAACCACCGGCACCTAATACTAATGCTGTTTTCATTTTATTATTTTTTAATATAGTAATCTTCTAAGACTAATCCGTCCATTTGTGTGTTATTTAACATCCAAACTGCATCTTTATAGCTGTTTAGTATTGGCTTACCTCCTATATTAAAGGAAGTATTTAATAACACACCTACACCTGTTCTATCATGTATTAAAGTTAATAAGTTATAAAGGAATGGATTCTGTTCTTTAGTAACTGTTTGTACTCTAGCTGTTCCATCTACATGGGTAACTGCTTTTAGTACATCTCTGTATTCTTCTCTAACTTTAGGACAGAAAGACATCCATCTAGACTCCTGATTAAATTCAAAATACTTATTTACATCTTCTAGTCTAACTACTGGTGCAAATGGTCTATAGTATTCTCTATTTTTTACCTTTGCATTTAAAGTATCTTTCATATCCGGTAAACAAGGATTACAAAGTATACTTCTATTACCTAACGCTCGTGGTCCTACTTCTGATCTACCTCTTACTACCCCTACTATCTTACCACGGATAATCTCATCTGCTAAAGCTTCAGTAACTTTTTCTGCTTTGTAGCTTTGTACGTAGTCTTGAAGTTGAAACTTATCCCAAGCTTCCGGACCTGCGTATGTTGCGTCAAAGGCTTCTTTAGGTTTAAGAAAATCTAACATAAATCCTAATGAAAGCCCACAGTCACTTGGGTTTGGTGGTACAAAAGTCTTTGTTATATTGTTTAATTTTGTATTATTAAGAATATTTAAACCACATCCTCCAGCGATTGCTAAATTATTATTAGCTTTTGCTATATCATCTTTACTTACTTCGAAAAAAATATCTTCAAATACTTTTTGGGAAGTAGCTGCTATATCTAACTCTAGTTGACCAGTAAGTTCATCTGGGAATCCTAGGGCTTCTTTCATTTTATTGTAATTAGACTCTCTTAATTCTCTAGTACCGTGGTGTCCTGTGTAAAACTCTCTCATAACAGGAATAAATTCTTCTCGAATATTTCCATATCCACATAATCCCATTAACTTACCTGCATAAACTAGGTAAGCTTTAACCCAATCTTCACGTTTAATAGAAGAACAATAATGTCCTATTTCAGCATACTTTTCTCCGATATTATAATCGTAATTCATCCAAGAAAATTTAACTCCTTCTTCTCTAGTAGCTGTATAAAAATTAAAACATCCATCGTTTCCTCCGCCGTCGTATGTAATTATTACAGCTTCTTGTAGGTCTGATTGGTAAAAAGCTCCTGAAGCATGACCAAACTGGTGAAATACTTCTACTAATTTCTTAGCATTAAAAAAAGATAAAAACTTACTTTCACTTCCTAAGTAGTTTATATAGGTACGAGTATCTTCTTGATTGCAAATTAAATGTTCGTATTCTTCTGCTCCATACTTATCTTTAAAATACTTTAGAATATCTTTTATTACATTGAAAGGTTCGTGAGCAGGTAAATACCAAATTAAACCTCCGTTTTTGATATTAGTGTAACGTTCTACTTCTAATACTTCTAGTATCTTCCCATCTTTAGCTAAAGTGAGAGAAGCGTTATGTCCTGAATATAGTGCTAAATTATACATTAACTAGTTTTTTATTTATAAAATCAATACCTGCATAATCTGCGTATTGTTGTAATGTTCTCTGTGTTCCTAATCCGTACTTACCTAAATCTCCTCCTTCTATTAACATCCTAAGCCTTTCTATTGCAGCTCTATGTCTTGTATGTGCCTCTATGCTAGGTGCTGTATTGTAGTGTTTTTTAGGTACTGCATTATGTGTTCTATGCCATGCAACTATTTGCGAAGGTGTATATAAGTCGTAACCGTGGGTATAGGACCTGATAGCTAAAGCAAACTCTTCCCCAGTATAGTAATGTTCTGGATCTTGTTCAACCTTGACTACCCATTCACCGTCTGTGAATATAAAACCTCCGTATAATAAGATAATACTTTTTGGCTGAAATCCAATATTTATTTCATTTTCGTATCCCCCATAGTTAGGCCAGTATTCTGCTGTTAAGCTTGCAATCTTAGGAATGTTCATTCTATCTAAATTATTAAAATGTCGATATGAATGATCTACTCCGGTTTCATCATCTCTATGATAAGGTGGTGGTAAGAAAGATAGTAGTGGTTTAATTCCTGTAGAAGTTAAAGCTTCGTAATCTTTTATAAGAATCTCATCCCAATCTTGTATAAACCGAGTATGTGAATCTACTTGTAAACTGTATTTTTCTCCATTGTAATTAGACTGTGCAATCTGTCTCGCCCAACATCCACCTTTTGATTCTTCATAAGGAAATTTTATAACTTTTAAATTATAAAAATCTACAAGATCGTCTATACAACTCTTCCCTGTTTTAACTTTATCGTCGTATTGAAGGCATACTGAGAAGTATAAGTTTTCAGGATACTTAGCAGTCCTTATACAGTCTAAGATTGTGAAACGTATTTCATAATCTAAGTAACTAGCAATAGATATAAAAATTGTGTTTTTCATGTTTAATTTTTATATAGTTCTGTAAAAAATGTTCCCCATTCCCCTACCCTGTTATATTGGTGTACTATACAAAAAATATCTCTAGTCTTCTTATTTATAATTTTATCAGATTCTTTGACCGGTACACCGTACTTATATGCGTTTGCAAATCCCCATTCATAAAATACATTACTTGGACCTGCTACTCCGCAGTGGACAGCTAACCCGCTATCACTATTAACTATTTGAATACGGTCTGTTAAAAAAGTAGAAAGTAGTGCTACATTTAATGCAGGTTGGTCGGCACTTTCAAAATTTTGTTTTCTCGTAGCAACATACATATGTAGTAAGATATTAGTGATAGGGTGAGGTCTACCAAAGATGATTCCTGAGTTAATTATTTCTCTATTATGTAACTCTTGAGAAAACTCAGTATGGTCTATTTCTATAGCTCTCTTATTCCAAGGTTCATCTTTATGTTCAATACCTTCTGAGGTAAGTATTATATCTTTTGTTGCATTTTTTAAATACCATTCGAAAGGGTCTCTCTGAAAAACTACATCTACCGTATCTGTTAAAAGAACTATATCTTCCTGTGTTAAGCTCTTCAAAAATTCTCTAGCTTTAAAATGTCTTTCCCACTTACATATATTAGTATCTGCTTCGTCTTTAGTAGGACAATGTACTAACTTTATTCCTAGTTTTTCTAGTTCTGATATACTCTCAGGAATTTCTTGATCTAATACTAAGAGTACTATTTGACAATTACAGTACTTTAAAGCACTTTGTACCCAACCATTAATTCTTAGTTTATTACAATGTTTAATAGACCCTATTAAGTAGTTCATGCTATAGTTTTTTAATATAATAATCTTCTAATAAGAGAGCATCCATTTGTTTATTGTCTAAAACCCAAAGTGCATCTTCGTATGTATTTAGGATCGGTTTTCCTGCTATATTAAAAGATGTATTCAAAATTACTCCGATTCCTTTTTGGTTATGCATTTCAGTCAGTAAGTCATACAGGAATTCGTTTTGTTCTCGAGTAACAGTCTGTACTCTTGCTGTTCCATCTACGTGAGTAATTGCTTTTAGTATGTTCTTATACTCTTCTTTAACTTCTGGGCAGAAAGACATCCATCTAGATTCTTTATCCCACTTAAAGTATTTACTAACATCCTCTAATCGTACAACGGGAGCAAAAGGTCTATAATACTCTCTCCCTTTTACTTTTGCATTTAGAGTGTCTTTCATTTCTCCAATAGTTGGGTCACATATGATACTCCTATTTCCTAAAGCTCTTGGGCCGTGTTCTGATCTACCTCTAACTACTCCAACTATTTCTCCTTTTATTAATTTCTGAACTAGTTCTGTTATTTCAATTTTAATACCTTTTCTCTCATAAAGTAATTTAGGAAGTAACTTTCTATCCCAAACTTCCGGACCTAGGTAAGTTGTATCTACCGGTATGTGTGGTCTCATTTTGCTACAAACTAACCCTACTGCTAATCCTGTATCGTTTGGATTAGGAGTTACAAAAGTCTCTCTCTTCAGAGCTAGTTTAGTGTTTAATAGTATATTTAACCCACATCCTCCGGTAATAATAAGCGGTAAGTCGTTATGGAGTTCTAAGATATTTCTTGTTTCTTCTTCAAATAACTGCTCAAAGACATACTGATTAGTAGCAGCTAAGTTCTTTGCATAGCTACCTTCATATCGTGTCTGTTCCGACTCTATGTTGAATATCTTCATGAAGCGAGTTAATGCTTCACTTATGTTATCTGTTGTATTAGAAGCATAGAATTCTCGAAAAGGTTGTACTAAGGAATCATCTACTTTTCCAAAACCAGCTAATCCCATTAATTTTCCAGCATATACTAAATTACCTGTATAAATCCATTCTTGTTTTATATCTGAGATGAAATGAGCAGGCATCATATAAGAAACAGCGTAGTCTTTTTTACCTACGTATATCTTCTCTATAGGAGTTTCACTTCCTTTATCTCCTAAGTAAATGTTAAAGAAACCTTCATCACTTCCTCCATCAAAAGAAATAATTAAAGCTTTCTCAAAGTTTGATTGGTATAATCCGGAATATGCATGAGCTTCGTGATGAGGTAACCACTGGTAATTACCGGCTGGGAATATCTTCCACATCTCTTTATCTACCGAGTTGTATACTACATTATCGTATTTTTCTACTCCGTATTTTGTCTTAAAATAGTCTTTAATTTCTGTAAGTAGTTCAACTATATTCTCATGATGTCCCCAATAAAAGAAAGCAGCATTTTTTACATTTATTAATCGCTCTAACTCTACTACTTCTAAAACTTCTCCTTTGTAGGAAATAGCTAAGCTAGCATTATGCGACCCAAAAAAACCTAAATTAAACATATTACCTTTTTAACTTTATATTAAAATAACTTTCTAAATCTTCTACCGTTCTAACATGTGTTTGTTTCAACAGAAAATCATTTACTAATTCTCGTGCATAGTCTTCTATATAGAACTTACCGTTGTGTTCTCTATAAGGTTTATCAGTTGCTGCTACCTTAAAGTCGTAATTATGCCATACTGTAGCTAAAGATGTTACTTTTAAATTCCACCCTTTCAAATAACTTAAAAAAGTTTGAAAGTCTTCTTCTCCATTAAACCTAATGTTATCAGGTAATCTTACTTCTTCTATCCACTGTCTTCTAGTAAATAAGAATCCTGCTGCTGCCCATCGAGTATCAACTACTTCGTAATCATTTAATGTAGGTAGGTTTTCAGCTATACATCTATTATCATCCGGACTTGTTTCTAGTAAAAATTTCCTAATACGTAAAGGTGTGTTATTAGGTTTATTTAAGTACTGTTTTTCGTAATCTGGAACGTCGAAATGATTAGGGTATGTTGTTAGTATTACTTTGTCTTGCTCAATACTGTTATACTGGTTTATTAGTATTGCATCCCAGGCTTGTCTGAATCTACTATGTGAATCTACTTGAAGAAAGTAATCTTCGTTTCTCACAAGCTCATTCTTTATTCTATTTCTTGCATATACAACCCCTTTAGCTTGCTCTTTAGGTGTAAAAATAATTCTTAAATTTGGAAAGTTATACTCTTTTAATTTAGTATAAGCTTCTTCTGTGTCTTGTATATTTACTCCTACAAAAACTCTACTAGGGTCAATAGCTTCTTCATATAAACTTTTTAAAGTATCTATAAGTTGAGAATCGCAGTAACTTGCTATTGATACGAATATGTTACCATTTCCAAAACTCCAACTATCGTTATACTCTCTAAACCAGTTACCTTTAAAATGACACTCTGCAATGAATGGTATTTGATGTCCTAGGTTAAATTTTTCAGTATTAATATAGTAATTTTTATCCTCAATGTCAGACATATATCCTCTCATTCTATAAATGTAAGAAGACAGTGTTGAATGACTATTACCTATAAACTTAATACTACGAGTACATATAAACTGCTCGATAATAGGAATCCAGTTATTATCAAATTCATTATAGATACTAACTTGATTCTTTAAATCTTCATAGAAAGAAACTCGATAAAGATCCATAAGAGGTCTAAAAAATTCTTTATCTCTATGGTCTGTTGCAATGTAAAGCTTACTTCCCTGAGGGATTATATCTTTTATATTCTCTAAAATTTGCTCACAGCTAATAAATAATTCCTTATATTGGAAGTCATTTCTACGAATATGAATAGAGTAGTAATCTCTATCTCCTAACTTATTAATAAACTGCCAAGCTAAATCAAAAATATCTGTACGGTATCTTACATGTTTAGCGATAAGTTTTTTGATCTCTACATCTAAACTTGTAAACAAAGTCTGATGAGTAACACCTAGAAGATTAGATTCAAGGAAAATAAATTCTTCATCTGTAAAGTATTCTTCACTTCTTAATACTGGGCGGTGTTTATGAAACTTAACAGGCGGGTTAATTTTTTCAAAATTCATGACGTGTAAAACTGCATCATAATCTAATACTTTGCATATACTTTTTACACTGTCATAATTATGCTCTAGTCCTTTTTCTTCACAGAACTTACTAAACGGTATAGAAATCACTCCTAAATCTGAAGTATCAAAAAAAGATTCCATACTAGAGTTCCCTTCTAGTAAGTACATTTTATATTCTGGTGTCAGAACAAGTTTTCGATTAGTTAAGTATGCTATACATACTGCTAACTCTAACGACATTCTTATATTGTTGAAACCACCGGGCCAAGGTCTAAATAGAATATAACCTTTACTGCCATCGTAGAATTTAAAGATGCTAGAAAAATCCCACTTATTATAGTATATATAATCTGTTCTATACTGATCTACGCTCGTAACCATCTTATTACTTACTTCGCTTATTATATTTGATAAATCGTATTTTTGTGTTTGATCAAAGGTATGATCTTGCTTAAAGAACAATTTGTTTCCTAGCTTATCTGAAATTACATTAGGGTAGTGTATTATACTTCCTATTGTGGACCTACCGGTATCGTTCCATGCAGTACAGGTTCCAATATCCTCAACTAAATCAACTTTTATATTAGAATCTTTAATTGCATAGTCCAATCCCCACATTTCTGCTTCCCATCTTCCTTCTTTCTTTCTGATCTGCTCACAATACTCTGTATATTTTTTGTAAAATTTCTTTAGAGTATTAAACTTCAAAGCAAATGGGTACATTATCCCTTGTGCATTATGAATATCTTTTTCTCGATCTTCCCATCCGTTTAATGGAACAAAGTGAATAAACTTTTGACCGATAATATGATTGTCTTCTAATTCAAAATCAACTGCTTTAGTAAACAGCATATCAGGGTCTAGGAATAATAACTTATCATTATCTTGGAAGTAGTTATTTTCGCATAACCATTCTACAGATTTATATTTGTTAGGGATACCACCCCACCAGTCATCGTTAGCTGTTTGCCAATTGTGAGCATAGTCTGGTTGATCTATTACTATAGCGTCAGATAAAAAACTAAAATCTGGATTTTCATGTCTGTGTCCGTAATCTCCAGAGAGTAGTATAACTAACTTACCTTTTTGACCTACCTTCTTTAAAGACCAGTGTAATAGTTTTAACTGCCATGCTTGATACTCACATCTACTAGTTCCGACAACAATATAGTCCATTTATTGAGGTACAAATTTATAATCTGCTAATGTATAATGTAAAAAGAAATTTCTAAAGAATTCTCCTTCAAAAGGTTCAATACGTCCATGTTTGTTAGTAGCAGATTCATATAGAATCATTTCCCCTGGTTCTGCATAAACTTTATGCCATCTACCTAAATGGTCTTGAATATCTAATGGCCAATCTCTATCTACCTGCTTATCTATTATTACTATAGATGATATGTGGTGAGTTACTAAAGTATCTGTATGTGGTTCTAGTATAGCCCCTCTTTTATAAGATCTGATACCGTAAATCCATTTCGGTACTAAACGTTCTTTATTACTTATAAACTCTTCGTGGATAGGTTGTAACTCTTCTGCAATAATCTCTCTAATACGGGTAAAAGCATCCATACTAAAGATTTCTACCGGTGCATTACCTTGATTATCGTGTATAAAATCAGTAATACCGTTCCAATGTTCTGCTCGTACTGTAGGTTTCAATAAGTTGTATGCTTCTGTAATCAACTGGAAGGTCTTTTCAGGTACTTTTACAACTTTAAATCCTAGTTCAGAAAGTTTTGGTAAATCTTCTTTCTTTGAAAATACTTTTTGTACTGGTTGCTGTGGTTGTGTCATTTCTTGATATTCTTTTGCAAGTCTAGCATCTTCAGCACTATTGAATACATTTTCTCTAAACCATTTTGTAATAATTACTTTTCTACCTTTTCTTACAGGTAAACCTGCATGTAAAGCGGCTGAGTTTTCAGTTCCTGTACCGTTAGAGTTTTTCCAAACTACTGCAGTACCTTTTACTGGTGTGAATGTCTTTTGTAAGGTAGGAAAATCTGTTTCACCTCCTTCTTCAACATCATTAAGGTATATCATAAACGTCCATGTTCTTTGGCCGCTAGACAAACAATGGTTATGGTATGCTTCTTTTCCAAAAGCGTCTTGGTGGTGTCTAAATTCTTGACCTACCTCATATATTTGACCTTGTGTTGGTTCTGAATAAGGAGCTTCTATTCCTAATTCTGTATACATTTTTTGATTAACACTACTGATAATCGGATCTGTATCATGTAAAACTGCTGTAGAACTAGTACGGCCTTCGTCGTATTTTACAGATTGGGCTCCACTACCTGCTACGCTTGATCGAACACTTCCGTGTTCTGTTAGTCTTACAATATGATCACATTCTTCGTTTGTTAAGAACTGAGGGATTGTGAATATTTCCAATCCATGGCTGTTTTCTATATATACTCTTTCCATATAAGGGTGTTTTATTATTAACCATCACAAGCTACACAATCTTCTGCAGTTCTACTACCAATGTCTCCGTTAATTACAGAATCTGTTCTTAGATAATATAAGGTTTTTATACCTAACTTCCAAGCCGTCTGGTGAACTAAGTTGATAAATCTTGGACTATCAGTTGGATCAAATGCTAAGTTTAAAGACTGAGTCTGATCGATATACTGCTGGCGTATTGCAGCTTGTTCTACCAACTGTAGCTGGTTAATTTCAGCAAATGTTAAGAAGATTGGTTTATCCTCTGCAGGCATAACATCTTCTGGTAAATTTGCAATAGAACCTCTATCTTTCATAATCTGGTCCCATACTTCTTCTGTATTATGACCTCTTTCTAATAAATAGTTTTCTAGTTCAGGATTTTTACGAATAAAAGTTCCCTTTCCTGAATTAAATGTGTAGATATTCGCCGGTAATGGTTCAATACCTGCTGATACACCTCCTGATATAGTTGAATTTGAAACTGTTGGTGCAATTGCAAGTAAGTGAGTGTTTCTCATACCTGTACCTTTACACCATACTGGTTCTCCATATTCATCAGCTAACTTTCTAGAAGCAGCTTCTGCTTGTGACTTAATTTGAGAGAATATCTGATGTGTAAAGCTATTTGCTGCAATACTAATAAAAGGTATCTTCTTTTGTTGTAATAATGTATGCCATCCTAGAACTCCTAACCCAATAGCTCTACCTTTCTTAGCTGAACGATGTGCTCTGATTAAAGACTCTTTTCCGTTGGTCTTTACTAAAAACTCTTCCATTACTCCATCTAAGAAGTAGATTGCAGTTTCAATTAAATCAGTAGATTTCCATTCATCCCATTTAGCTAAGTTAACCGAACTTAAGCAGCAAATAAAACTGTGCTCTTCGTCAGTATGTAAAGTAATCTCTGAACATATATTAGTCATTGTTACTTCTAAATTATTCTTAATATATGCCGGAGGGTTAGCATTGTTTACATTATCTTTAAACATAATATAAGGTTCCCCTGTCTCAACTCTAGCTTTTAGTATTTCTACCCAGACTTCCATTGCCTCAGGGTCTCTACGCTCGATCTTTTGCATAAAGTTATCATCCACTACAACGCACTGATGTAAGTTAAGACACTGTCTATTCGGATCTCCTTTAGGTCGTCTAATCTGTAAAAATTCTTTAATATCTGGATGGTTGATATCTAGATTTACGGAAGCCGCTCCTCTTCGAACTGCTCCTTGATTTGTTGCAATAATAGTAGAATCATAAATCTTAGCCCAAGGAATAACTCCTTCTGACTGTCCTAGATCTCCGTTACCAATTTTGGAACCTCTTCCTCTAATTTTGGAAAGACCAATACCTACACCACCTCCTAAAGAAGTCAATCTCATCAATTCAGCATTTGTTAATCCTATACCTCTGATAGAGTCTGGGGTATCAATACCAAAGCAGGAAATAGGTAGTCCTTTGTCTGTACCCGTGTTAGATAAAACTGGAGAAGCTAAATTCAACCAACCTTTCCACATATACTTAAAAAACTTGGCAGCTAAATCAGGTCGATCTAATCTTGCTGCAACTGTATCTGATACTCTCTTATATGCTTTTCGAGGAGTCTCTCCTGGTAGGAGATATCCTTTAGATATTGTTGATAAAGAAATTTCGTTCATCCATTCAGGATAATCTTTTCCTGCTTCCCAGGCGGAAGTATCTACTTGTAGTGCCATTATGTAATTTAATTAAATGTTTTTAAAATGCTTTTGACCAATCCATATGACCTTTAGAGTAGTTTGTTACTCTACTTGCAAAAAAGTCTGTATGCTGTTTTCCTGCAATTACTGCATCAAACCATTTCATTGTCTTTAATGCTCCTGCATCAATCTGGTCAGAAGGGATCAAAGGTTTTAAGCCTAGATCTCCCATTTTAGTATTAACCCTATGTTTAATAAAGTTTTTAAGATCATCTTTAGATAAATTCTCTAGATCTCCTAATTCAAAAACTTTATCGATAAAATCGAACTCTAATTTTAAAGCTAAGTGAGCTGCTGTTTCGATTTCACTTTGTAACTTTTCTGTATTGATCTCTGGGTACTCTGAAAGTAGTTGACGGAATAACCAACAACCTGCTTCTGAGTGAAGAGATTCATCTCGTACGGACCATTCAACAATCTGTCCAATACCTTTCAATTTATTTCTCATCTTAAACGATAATAGTACCGCGAAAGAAGAAAATAAATTAACTCCTTCAGTAAATGCTGAGAAGATAGCTAAAGATTTAGCTCGTTCATGCCAATCTGGAGTACCGTCATGACTATCTCTAACATTCATTAGAGATTCAATCTTTGCTTTAGTAGCTTCGTCTTCTAAGAATTCTGCAAAGTTATCTAAACCTAACTGCTCGTTAAGTAGAGAATAAGCTTCTGCATGTATAGTTTCAAAAGATCCAAAAGTAACTCCCATCATAATAATCTCAGGCTTTCTAAACCAGCTAGTTACTAGTCCTGTCCAGTAATCGTTAACTACCGTCTCAGTCTGAGCAAAGCCTTTTAATATACCGCCGACTACATTCTTCTCGTGATCTTTTAGATTAGATTTCCAATCTGTAACATCTTGTGCCATTGGTACTTCTGTGTGTAGCCAATGAGCCTGTTGTTGCTTTAACCAATAATCATACGCCTTTGGGTATTCAAATGGTTTATAAACAACTCTTTCATCTCTTAGTCCCATAGTATATTTTTAGTGTGTTAAATAATAAAATCCCCGGTTGAGTTTAGCAGAAAATGCTTCCGGGGATGTAGAAATAAATAGCATCTTCCTCTGAGTTGGTCTTAATTTTCTTCAAAAAATTTCTTAGCAATCTCAAAATGTGTACCTTGAGAACTGCTACCTCCTTCATCTAGAATAGCTTTACTCTCTATCTCAATATGACCATTATTTGTATCCATTTTAACATTATATGTCATACCGTCTTGTCCGTATCTATTCTTCATAACGTGAAGTCGACCTGTACCTAATACCTTATCTTCTTTCTGTCTAGATAAAGATAAGCATATATCAGCCACCATCATCTTATCATAAGAACCTGCTGCTTTATCACCTTCAATTACATTATCTTTAGCACCCATTCGGTTTACCTGAGATGGTGTAAGTATAGGTATTTTTAATTCCTTAGCTAAGCTTTTTGTAGCGATAAATACATCATCAATTTCATCCTTACGTTCAGAGAATTTACCTCGTGACGGTGCTTTAAGATAGTCGACATAGTCGATGACAATCATGTCAGGTTTATGTCCCATATCAATACACTTCTGAACGTGACTCTTAATGTTATTTACTGTTGCTGCTTTAGGAGCATATTCTTTTACGATAAGCTTACCTTTCAAATTATTTATTTGAGCTTCTACGTCTTTTCTATGCTTATTTACTTCGTCGATAGAATAGCCTGTAAAGTAACAGTCAAATCGTTTACCTACGTAATCTTCTCCTAACTCTAAGGTATAGTAGTTTACCTTAAAGCCTAGCTTTACAGCATGTGCTGCTGCTGCCACCATCGTCCAAGATTTACCACCACCTGGGTTACCGAATACGATAATCAAATCACCAGGGCCCCATCCTCCTTGAATTGTTTCATTCATAGCAGGCCATGGTGTAGGTATAGTAGGTCTATAGTCTGTTCTATATCTAGACTCTACATCTTTATCATACTCATGTCCGATATTTTTATCCATAGCAGCTTTCATAGCTTTTTCGATAAGGTTTCTGATACCTTCGAAATCGCTTTGCTTTAATAAGTCTGCTGAGGATAGAATAGCAGCTTTCATTTCTTGATTCTTACAGAAGGTAGTAAACTCCTCTTCTACGTAAGCTAAATCATCTTGAGAAGCTGCATAAGAATTTCTTAACTCTTCTTTTAATGCAACCTGTAATACTTCGTTATCTACTTTTTGTAACTCTACTTTTAATACATCCATAGTAACGGTAGTATGGTACTTATCGAAGTACTTTATAATCTGCCCTACAATCCATTTATGTGTATCAGCATCAAAATACTCCTCTCTCAAAACATCTCTTACCGTAAGTAAGAAACCTTTATCTGTTAGTAAGGCGCCGATAACTTTAATTTGAAAAGCTTTACCGTACTGTGTTAACTTCTGCAATGTCATATAACTTATTGTTTAAAAACCGTTAATGTTCTAAAATTCTCTAACCAGCCTTCCGTGTTCTTAGTTATACCTTCTATCTTATCTATATCTAGTAGGTGTAAAAAAGCTCCCGTTTGTAGAGGTGGAATAGGCTCTTTTAGTACACTTAATATATGAAGAATTTCTTTATCATCCAACTGGCCTTCATGTAAATTCATCAGTTGGTAGTTAGTTTTTACCCGATCCCAATTGTGTATAATTTTAGCAAAAATAGATTTACCGTCTAAGTTCTGCTCACATACTGAATAGATATCTTGTAGTTCGTAGTTAGGATTAGTAAGTAATCCTGGGAACTCTTTTGTTAGTGTTTTTAACCCCAATCCTTTTACTCCAGAAAGATTATCTGAATTATCTCCTAGTAAGGCCTTCACTATGTTATAGTTTTGTGGAAGTACTTCTAATTCTTGTACGATATTTTCCTTTGTGTATAAAGTTTTCTTAATAGGAGAGTATACTGAGATACATCCATCAATCAACTGTAAGAAGTCTTTATCTGAAGATACAATTGTAACTTGTTTCCCAGATGCTGAAGCACCTAAAGCTAAGTCTGCAATAATATCATCTGCCTCTAACTTCTCCATTGTTAGACTCTGTACTGGTAAGCATTCAAGATAGTCTTTTAATCTATCTAATTGAGCAGAAAGTGATTCATACTCTTCTTGCTTATTCTCATACATACCCCAATTAGTAATCCTTGTATGTTGTCTTTGTGCTTTATAGTTTGGGTCTATATTCTTTCTATTAGTAGAAGAACCTTTACCATCAAACACGCAAACTACTCTTGTAGGGTCTACTGTACGTACTAAAAATCCTAGAGATCTAAGGAAGCCTACAAGACCACCGATATGGTGGCCTTGAGGGTTCATTGCTCTGAGTGTTGAGAAGCTACGAATAAATGTATTCATAGAATCTATGATCAAGATATGATCGTTTAACTCTCTAGGCGGGGACTCTTTAAGGTTGTTTATAATTTTGCTATAGTCTGTCATTAATCGTCTAATAGGTTTGGTAGGATTTCATCTTCTTCCATGTCACCTTCTTCGACTAGACTAAAATCAATAGATCCTAAAAGTTTCAACCAGTGATCCTTATGAGAATCTTTATATTTATCGATTGCTTTCTTATCGTCCGCAATAAAACCATGAGGGGTCATTACAATTCGTCCTCTTGTCTGTACACCTTCAATATGATTCTTTTCGATTTGTATATTTGTTCTTTTAGCAAATTCAACCTGTAAGCCACTTTTAATAGCTTTAATCTTAGAAGTTCCTGGGTTAGTGATGTTACCGAATGTAATTACTAATGTTGCATCATACCACATCGACATACCGCCTTTATTTTGTAATTTTGGCTGTGACATCGGTGAGTCTGGTTTCTGTGTCCATACTTTATTAATAGCTACTAGAGTATTAGTGTATGGAGATCCTTCTTTTCGAGATAATAGAATCTTCTGATTGAGGTTGTTACCAAACTGAGTAGACATTGCACCTGCGTTCCATTCGTTATTATTCTTATTTGATCTAACGGATAAATCACATGGTACAGATCCTACTGAATCCCAGAAGAAACATAAATCATGAGGTAGGTTTCCTTTAGCTTGTTCGTCTAAAAGGTCTGCTATGTACGATGCTACATCTTCAATAGTATTTAACGTACCTCTATCAGCGTAAAGGAAAAAACCTTCGTAGTCTGTAATCTCACCAGTTGCTTGATCTACAACTTCTTCAAACTGTAGACCCATTTCTTTAGCGTGACTCCAAGACCATTTCATCTCAGTGATGATTAATACCGGGAGTATTCCCATCTTTTGAGCGGATACTGCTGCTTCAAGTAATGCAGTAGTCTTGCCGGTGTCGCTATGCCCACGGAGCAGGGTAATATGCCCCGTAGGTATGCCTGGTATAGACGTAATGTCTTGAAAAGCTTTTGATAGAGGAATCCATCCTTGCTCTTTGAACTTTACCGAAGCATTAGCGAAACCTTTTTTCTTCTTAAAATTTCCTAAGTTAAATCCACCCTTTACTATAGCAGATGCTTTTTCTGCTGTTGCGCTTTTTGCCATTTATTTTATTCGTTAAAAAGGTCATCAAATTTACTTACCGTGTCTTTCAAACCAGGAGCTGCAGTTTCTAAAGTAAAGTCAGTTGAATGACTTCCTAAAGTCTGAGTCAGGTTGTCTGCTGGAGGAGCAGCTGGAGTTTCCTCATCTGCTGAACCAGGAGTTAAGTAATTTTGTAATTGCTTTTTAATGAACTCATAATCGTATTGAGTATGAATCTCAACAGGGTGTGGTTGGTTCTTTAACCATAAGTCAACTTGTGCTGCATTATCTGATAATGGAGTCTGCTTAGGTCGAATACGAACCGATGTGGTTGGGTATGGGTTACCAGCAGCAACTTCTACTACTAAGTCCCATCCGTTCATTACGTCTGTGTAATCTCCTACTTCTTCGTCTTGAGCTAATGCTAATAACGCTTTGTAGATCGTTACACCAAATCCCCATAAACGAACACCTTTCTCTTCTTCGCCTTTTACGATTACTGGAGCGAAAATACGTGTCTTGGGGTTAAGTTTACCGGCTAATGTCCAGTTATCCTTATCTGAAGTCTTCTTTAATTCCTTAATGAATTCTTCAATAGGATCTTGTTTTCCGAAGTTAGATAAAGCGGCCATAGGGTATTTACCAATTCCATAGTGAAACTTTACTTCCTTAAATGGAAGATTAGGATCATACATAGAAGGTACAATACGAATAGTGCTTTTTCCAATTTCAGGTTTCCAGAAGGTAGCTGAATAGTCTACTTTCTCTCTTTCTTGTCCGCCGTTATTCAACGCAGACAGCTTTGCTTTGATTGCATCTAGATTCATAATATAACTTTAATTGTTTATAACTTATTAAATATACGAAATTACTCTCAATTCTCCAACTCTACGATCTTAAATAATTTAGTATTTACTCTTTTTAATTCCGGACCTTTCGTTAATAGAATACAATTCTTGTAATCAGTCCAGTTAATCTTAAAAGAAGTATCTAACACTCCGTTATTAAGTTCTTTGATTAGGGTATTAAGTGCGTTAATCGTATAAAGGGTATTTGCTTCTTTCTTGCGATGTACTAGAATAGTATTATCGATGAAGTTAGAAACGTTGCCAAAATCTACATTGTAGGTACAGATGTATTCATCTTGGCTTTTTGAATATAAAACAAATATCTTATTGTAGATTATTCTATATTTTTGTACTATATTTTCTATTGTTGCATCCAATTCCTCTCCTGTGGAGAAAGTGCAGAACAGTTTATTACTCATATCCTCAGTTAAATATATTTGATCGATATCGTAATCGAATCGACTTTGAGACATAACATTTTCCATTGTATAATTATAAATATTAAAAGGTTTTACAAAACCAGGTTTTCTGATGTTTTTATTTTAACTGGGTATTTCTTATTTTCGCTTAGTATCAATGCTAATTCGTTGAGTATATGCTCTCCATCTTCTTTAGCATAGTCAAAAAGTATTGCATCGTAAGTATATAAAGCTATTTTAGTCTTTTTATCTCTAAGATACTTTAACACTTCTTTTAATATAAGGACATTTCTTGCAGTTTCCAACGATTGCATAATATAATTCATAAGTTTCTGCGGATGCATATCTTTTAGATTCTGATTAAACGGCTTATTGCTGATAGGAGTACGTGCTTCTCCTTTAGAAAACTCACTCCATAGGTAGTTAATATAATTTTGAATCTTAATAAAGATCTCTAAGTTTTTATATCCTTCTGGTATTCTACCGTAGATAGCCTGGAAGTTTATCTGTTTAGCTTCTTGATACTCTTCTTGAGTAATATCTTCTTTACCAAAGTAGTACTTTCCTAAGGCTTTGTGAGCTGATTCTCCTTCTATCTTAAAGTCAATCTGCTCTGATAATAATCGTAGATGGTACCCGTCAAAATCAAATTCAACAAAGCAATCATATTGAGGAATAATAGCTTTTCTATACTCTTCTTCTTTAGGTATAGCTGCAAAGTTTACACTATTAAATGCGTTAGTAGGTCTTGAAGTACTATTATATAGGTTATAGTATGTATAAGCTATATTATCCTGTATATTGAACCGTGGTGTATTTGGTTTAAATAAGTCTATAAACGGTTGATATATAACTCTTAATCCATGCTGTTCTAGTAAGTAAAATACCTTAACAGCAACATCGTTATAGAACTTAAAAGTCTCTTCTTTAGGTTCTTCAATATACTTCTCTATTACATCAAATACTTTTTCACTCTGTTCATGTAGTTTAGATAAAGGTATTATCTGATTTACATTATCAAAGTCTTTAAACTTATTATAGAACCAATTTATTGTTGATAATTTACTAGGTAGTTCAAGCTTTTCGTAATACCAGAAAGCTCTCCAAAGGTTAATATCAATTGCGTCTATAAGCGGGAAATGGTATAGTAAATTCTTTTTATCTAAAACATAGACTTTCCTGTAAGCTTTAAGTATCTCAAATACCTCTGCTTTTTCTACGTTTAACCCTTCATCATGGTTTATAGGAATAATGTACCCTCCGGTATCATCCAAGGGCCTGATGTAGACTGCTACAGTTGTGGTAAGTTTAGGATGGAAGTTATCGTTAGATGAAATTACATCTACATAAACATCGGTATCCGGATAGCTTCGCAGTCTATCTAGCTGCTGCTTATTTTCTACTATATAAAACATTTATTATAACCTTTTACTTAAGATACGAACTATTCTGTTAAGATCAAACTTAACATTGTTTTATATCATAAAGTTTTCCGTCTCTGTCAATCTTTGCAGTATAATCTCCATATCCTTCTACGCGAATAGTGTAATAAAGGTTGTAAGATTCTGGTGATTGTATCTTCGGGTTGATGTTAGGTATCCTTCTAACTGGGAAGTATACGTTCCCACTAACAGCATTTTTAGTTCTATAGTACTTAACATCTTTCTTAGGATTACCTTCATCATCTAATAAAGGTCCTTCTTGATTGTATATCTTCATACTTACCGGAACAAAAGAACCACATGATCTTTCAGCACTAGGATTTCCTACTTGAGCCTGATACCATGTTAATGATTTAGCGTATGCTGATGTTGAATCGGCACTTTGCGCTCCTTCGTTTGCAGCTGCTTCTCCAGCATTGGCTTCTGATTGAGGAAGTTCAGGAAGTGGTGGTAATTCTTCTTGCTCTATTACTTTTTTATTAGATGCGTTGACTACAGTAAGTCCTCTAGTCTCTAAGGTAGTAACTTCGTTCTTTTCTTTCTTTAGTTGTTTAAATTTAGAAGCTTCTTCAACTACAAATTGTTTTAGATCTGATAAAAAGTCTGTCATACCGGGTATAACTTCTTCAGCTTGTAATACAACGTCTCTATTCCTTGCTATTGCTCCAGGATATATGTACCCATTTACTGTTTCATCTTCGGAGGGTCCTAGGAGGTTCCACTCTAACTTAGTTCTTCTATAGTAGCCCTTATCCGCTATACTTTTATATGTTTCTGATGTTATTTCTTTTATTTCTCCGCTTCTAACATCTTGTAGAAAATACCTTCTAAAAGTTCCTTGTATGTAATCTTCTTCAGTTGGTTTTGGGTAGTAGAATGCTTCTGTTGACTTATTCTTTATACCCGGAGGGACCATGTTGTATGCAGGGTTAGATCCTACATTTTCTAGAAGTAACGTAGCTTTCGCAAAGTTACCTTTTAATAAATCTTCTAAAGCTACTTTATACTTACTCCCCCAAGAAGTCGCTACCCCTACTAAGTCATCAACTGGTTTATTTAGTATATCAGTATACTTAGCATAATCATTAGATGCTTCCCCCGTAGCTTGTCCAAGTGCTTCAATAACATATTGAGAACCCGGTACGTAGCTTAATATATCGCTTTTAATATCTGCCATCTCTACAATACTATTTCTTTGTTGTTAAGTAATACGTAAGAAAATTTATTCGATTTAGTAGCTTTTTGACTCTTATTCGATAACTCCATTAGTCTATTATGTTGCTTTTCATTTGCAAATACTTGACAACCTGCTGACCAGTTATCTACAGTTTTATTAGCTGCTGTGGATGCTCCTGAGTTATGTAATTGCATACCACCACCGTCTTGGAATAAACCTGCTTGATTAGCGCCTAAGCTTCCTACCGGGGTAACTGCTAAAGTTAACCAGTTGTCGCTGTAGTTCTTATCTCTATGAGCAGATTGGGAAGACACTGATCGTAAAGCAAGGTGTGGTTTTTTACTTCCACCATGGTGCATACCAGGAGTATACTGATTAATATACTGCTTTTCTTTCATTATACCTACTCCATTTGCATTTTTTGATTGAGCAGCAAATTTACTATTAGTAGATAAAGAGAAACTTGCTCCTGGTACTGTAGTAGCAGGATAACTTTCAGCAAACTTTTGACCTTTTTCTATCCACGCAACTATCACAATATCAGTAAACCTATTAGTAAGCGGGTGTTTTACTCCACCTTTACCATCGCTTACTTGACCTGATGTATTTCTAACACCTACAATGTTTAGTTGAAGTTCACCGCTAAACCATGTATACTTTTTCTTCTCAACAGCTGCTTTTACCTTATCATAAGAAACATTTGTTCCTAATGCTGTTTGAGTCTGTAGTACGTCTGTAGCATTTGGATCTGCTGCTGCTGCATCTGCAGGTACTGGTTTTGTTTGTGGTTGAGTTGTACCGCCTGAGGCAGCTGCTTTATTTAAAATAGAAGTATCTACTCCTGTTATTTTCTTTAGATTATACATTAAAGCTCCAACTTCAGTTTTCCAACCTCCATCTCCTATACTATGGTCAACCCTTGTAATAATAAACCCTATATTTCCTCCAGAGTATGACTTAGGTAATATTTTCATAGAATTAGCAGAAAGTTTAAATACTTCTCCTATTCTAAATCCTCCAATTCCATGTAATGTAAAAGATAATTCTACTGGGATTGTACCAGGTGCAGGCATACCTTCTTGACTACATATAGCTGGTACCATTGCTGCTTGATATTTTTGATGACCTGATTGAATACCTTTGAATAAGTCTGGGTCATATTGCTGGTCTGTAAACCATCCGGTTCCGTTGAATTTTTCAAATGCTTCTTTACACCTGTCGTTCCATTCTGCTTTTTCGTCTGCTTCTTTTGAAAGTACGTCTTCATCAGGTTTAGCTTGTGTTGGACCTACATTTTTTCGTGGAAAAATTCTATCAGAATGTCCTCTATTCCACTGTAGCATTTCAGCTACATTTTGCTTAGTTCCAGTACCACTAGCTTGAGCAGCAATAGAAACCTGGCTTGCTAGTTTATTAGTAATCTTAGATTCAGTCTTAATATCATAAGCAAAAGAACCTAAACCTATTAAATCTATCTCTTTTACAGAATCTAAAGCTTCTCCTTTGATTTTACATTTTCTATCTACAACAGCCCATTCGTCTTTATCTTCATCATAGTTTACATCAAATTCATTAACTCCTCCTAATGCTTCATTGAGTCCTCCTAGTATTGCTTTTAATACATCCAAGACACCTGGTTCATTTTCTTTTGCCTGGTCATCATCGTATATTGCATCTAGTTTTTCATAGAGGTATAAATTAGAGACACAGATATTTAAGACGTCATCTGATGGTGTGAGAGCTGCGGTTATTTTTGGGTGTAGTTCTACACCAGCTGGTTTAGATTCCCATTGGCTATTCTTAGGATTGAGATTAGGAGTAACACATACAAAAGGGTTTATACTATGGTGCTGTGCGTGTGTGAAAAATCCGTTATATTCTTCTTTACTTGTCTTAAATTTTACAGCTCTTTGATCATTTCCCACCCACATCATTGATGTATTTAAAACAGCTAAAATCGTTCTTAACGAAATGTAAATAAAAGTAGTCTTATCATCAAAAAAGCTTGTAGGTGATTTAATATCAAATCCAGGTGCTGCTGCTGCAAAACATTCTTCAGGCTTTAACAAAGCTGCCAGTCCAGGTGCTTTACCTGCGCCTGATAGTGCAGATATAAGAGCGCTTCCGTTTAACTCTCCTGATGCTTGAGATAATTCAATACGTTTACAGAAAAAGTGCAGTAAACTTTTTCTTTCAGATTTATCATTAAAACCAGCAGCTAAATTTGCAGCATTCTTCTCTACCATAGCTGGGTCAAAAGATGATTTAATAGATTCTATCACCTCACCTTTTGATATCAACATTATGTTTATATCATATGTACCGTCGGCATTAAAAGTCCAACTAAAGTTTTTACATATAGCCACTATAGCATCATAGTTGTAGCCGGTACTAACTCTAGCTGATCTTATAGACTCCATAATGGATTCATACTTAGCACCAGCCAAAAACTTGCTAGCAGCTTCTCTAGTTTGCATTGTCCCTTTACTACCATCATTACCTATGTATAGAGTATGTCCCCATTCTAGAAGAAAACTAAAACCTGGACGACAATAAAGATCGTATATAATGTCAAGATCTCCTACGTTATAGGCTTTGACTGTGATTTCTACATCTCTTAAAGCTCCGAAAGTTCCTTTGGTTTTTACTTTAGCATCTATGATTCCCGGGCGTGGAGTAAAAAGTCTTTCATCATCTCCTGCTGCGGTTAGTTTATAACCTACTGGATCACCTGATAATTTATCGTCAGCAAAAGCTAATCCACCCTCTAATTTAAAATCACTTGTACTGTAAGTAGGGTGTACAACGCTTGAATATAAATTCAAAAAAGGGCTATTATTATGTAGAGCAGAAAGTCCATCCCCATAGCTGTCGCCTCTAAGGAACTCAGATCTTTTGTTTAACTGGGTTGATACGCCAGGCTGTAAACTACCTCCTAAAAACTTTGCCATTATCGTTCTCTATTTACCTTTTCAAAAGACAGTAATACAGCATTTTTATCATGAGGTATTCTTAACTGTACTCCTGGTGTTGGTATTAAATTAAATCTACTATGTGTATTAGCACTTGCAATAATCCACCATAATGAAGCATCTTTGTAATACTGTAAGGCAAGAGTATCGTAGCGATCTCCTCCTGTTGTTATAACATAAAAATCATCCTCATGTTCTGGTATATCTGGGTAGATAGGATTGCGTTTATATCGCATTCCCTCTGCTGTTTTATATTCCTTAATATGAGTATATCTATCCATTATCTTAATTTACGAAATTTATCGCTTAAATCCAAAATATTCCTTACCTGTTACTGCTACTTTAGGAGTAAATGTATGAATTACTGTCATATCAAGAGCAACAGATAACATATGTGGTACTTCTTCGAATCCTTTTAGTTCATAATCTATTTCCCAAGGTGTACTAACATCCCAGGTTAACCCGACACTATTAAAAAGTACTGGTTGATTATAAAAATACGTACCTATGTCTAATATAACGTATGTACCTCTCATGAAAATATTACCTGAACCGTAAGTTGGTGCTGTAGCAGAAGCTAATTTATTTAGTCTCTGATAGTACATCATCAACTCTTCTTGATTCTTACCAGCCATTTTAAAACCTAAAGAAGCTTTTCTCTCAAATCCTCCGTAGTTGTAGAACTGTTCACCACGGCCTACATATCTTTGTCCGTTCCATGTAGCATTAAAGTTATCACTTAAGCTATCTAAGTAAGCCCAAAAATGTAATGTTTCTTTTGCTTCTGGGGTTACTATAGTAAAAGTAAAAGGAATCATTTCATCGTTCCTTTGCACATCAGTACCGTCAGGTTTTTCTAACTTACTACCTTTACCTTGAACTGCTATACTCTTTGTTGTATAATCACCAGCTCCTCCTGATCCTTTTTGTCTAGAATCTCTCTTAGGTGATTCACCTCCTACGTAAGACTTACCTCCTTCAAATTCTAATTCAGAAGGTTTTTTACCCGGTGCTGTATCTCCTTGTAAAGGTTCTCCTCCAGGTTGTAGGTAGGGTTGTAGTTTATTTTCTTTTACAGTAGCACCTACTCTAGGTGTCTTAGTACTTGTAACTGCTCCTGTACCTGTTCCTGCATCCGCCTCTTGTGGATTTAATTTATTTGTAGATTTCTGGAAAGGGTCTTTATTATCTCTATTTCTAGCAGCTGTGACATCATACCCTTCTTCTTTATCAACTTTTAAATCTGCTAAAGGTGATTGGAATTTATCTACTACTTCAGTAGGATCATCATCAATTCTAACAGGTACATTTGCATCTATACTAGTACCTTCTGTTCCTTTAATTAATACCCTACCATCCTGTCTCAGATAGGTATCATCAATGTTTGTTTTTAATTCTTGATCAACTCTATCTAAACCTTCATTAGCGGTTCTGTAACCATCTAAACCAGTATTATCAGGTATTACTTTTCCATTTTCTTTTGCAAGTACTTTTCCTTCTTGTTTGATATAAGATTGTGCTATATCAATAGGACGGGCATCTTTAAACTCAATCTCATCTGTAAATTGAGTATCTATCATAGGTCTATAACCCTCTTCACCTCTGTGATCGAGAATTACATTCTTACCGTTTAAGACAGATTTAGCTCCATTCACTCCTCCGGTGCCTGCGGTAGTTTTTAAGAACCTATCTAACCAGGTACTTCTTTGACCACCTTGCTTTAAATACTCGTTTCCTCCAAAGCCAATAACAAAGTGAGTACCTGTTCCATTTACAGGTACTTGCGCTAAAGTACTTCCGATGACTTTTGCAGTATTGCCGAGGCTGTTTAGTAATTTTCTCCCAAAGCCTTTCTTTTCATTATAAGCAAGATTTAATGTTGCTTGATGTAAAGTCCACTTTAATCCAGGAGTGTCAACAAGTAGTTTACTTATTCTTCTAAGATCATCTACTCGTGCAGTTACTTCGTTACCTAAGACATTATACCGAGGAGGATTATTTATATCTTTTTCAATATAAGGTCCTGCATCGCCGTACTTTAAACTCTTAAGATTTGTCTGAAGAGGTAGTAAAGGCATACTTAAACTGGAGGATTATCTAAATACTTAGCAGGTGTAGCACCGTTTAAGTCTAGACCTGAAGTTGCTTTTGTAAACTCCGGTATGTTATTAATAGAAGAAGTCTTGTGTTGAGTAGATTTTCCAGTTGCACCTACCGGTACTTTTGGAGTCTTACCCTTCAATCCTAATCTAGAATTTGGAGTTTGATTGTCTAAAATTCCTTTCATTGTTTTTAATTTATTAGTTCGTTTATAAATAGTTTGTTATTACGTATTGGTAGCAGCTACAGCTAATGTACCGCCTACCTTTCTACCGTCCATATTGATATTCTTACCTTGTTTAACTGCAACAATTAATTCGTCGATTTTTGCAATAAGTTTCTCATTACTTTCTGATTTTCCTGATTCTTCTCCACCACCGGCGATACCTGAAATCATATCTCCTATTGCACCTGCAGCGGCTATTGCTGGAGCAGCGAAAGCTGTAGTCATTATTAGACCTTGCATTTCATCTAATTTCTCAGTATCCATTGTTGCTAAAGCAGCTCCAATTCCACCTAAAGCGGCAGCTATTGCTGTTAAAGAACCTGCTACTGACTGTAATGGACCGGCCATTGCTGCTAAATTCTGAAGATCTTCCATTATTCCACCACCTGTAAACAATGATGTAAGTCCTGATGCTAAACTTCCGCCTGCTAAAGCTGCGGCAAAGACTGCTAATCCTCCTGCAGCTGCTATTAATCCAACACCCGCCATCATTAAACCAGGTCCCATTTGAGCTAAAAGAGATAATTTACTAACCACTCCTTCTATATCTGCTCCAGCTAGTGCAGAAATACCTACTGATAATGGAATTAAAGCTACACCTAATACAACTAAAGCAGCTGCTCCAGCCATTATGAAAGGTGCTGCTAATCCTAATCCTGCAGTAGCTAAAGCTAGTATAGGTAATGCAACTGCAAATGCAAGTACTGAAGCAGGATCTACACCTTTCAGTAAACTAAAAGCAAAAGCTGCTGGTATCATTGCTAATGCTAATATACCTATTGCAGCGGCTCCAGCTAATACCATTGGACCTGTCATTCCAATAAGTGCTGCTGCTCCTCCTAACACTACTAAACTAGCTACCATGGCTGTTATTGCCATTGGATCAACAGAACCTAGTAGACTAAATGCATAGGCTGCCGGAATCATAGCTAGTGCTAATACTCCTATTGCAGCTGCGCCTGCTAATACCATTGGACCTGTCATACCCATTATCGCGGCGGCTGCTCCTAATGCTATTAAACTTCCTGTCATAGCTATAACTGCCATTGGGTCTACGCTTCCTAAAAGGCTAAACGCATAAGCTGCTGGGATTAAAGCGACTGCTAAGATACCTAGAGCTAATGCTCCCATAATTATCTGACCTCCTAAGTTACCCATAAGGGCTGCAGCGATACCTAAAGCTATTAAGCTTCCTGATAAAGCAACTACAGACATTGGATCTACTCCTGCCATAAGGCTGAATGCATAAGCTGCTGGTATTAGGGCAACGCCTGCTATACCCATTGCTAAGGCACCTTTGATTGCGTCATTTCCTAATTTACCTACTAATGCTAATGATGCACCAAAAATACCTATAGAACCGGCAAAAGCTAACATAGTAACTGGATCAACACCTTCTACCATTTTAAGTGCTAATGCAAATGAACCACCTAATGCTAGACCGGCGATACCTAATGCTAATGCACCTTTAACTACATCTTGGAATTGCTTACCTATTGAAGCTAAACCGTCACCAAGTCCTTTTAAAAATCCACCTGGTCCGTCACCTTGTGCATCTTTAGTTTTACTGGCTAAGTCTCCTGTCTGGTCTGCGGCTTTTTCTGTTAACTTATCTGTTGCTTTACTAGCAACATCAGCAGCCTTATCTTTACCTTTACCTAATAACTTATCTTTCAATCCACCTGCCATCTTACCTATGCCGCCGAAATTCTTTTTTAAGTTTTCAAAGAATCCTCCAGCAACGTCAGGATTAAATGCGTCTTTGAGAGATTTTGCAATCAGTAAAATACCTCCTCCAATAGCAAGTTTGGTAACCATTGATAAAATTTCTCCAAAAGTACCCCCAATTCCTTTTAGTGCATCAGCCCATTTCATCAAATAACCAATAGGGGTTGCAATCATTCTGATTATATTACCTAATACCTCTGCTATCGGTACTAGTATTTCTAACATAGGAGTTAAAGCCTGAGCTAATTTATCTAAAGATTTTTGGAGCTCTGCTTGAATATCCATTCGTTTTGACTCTTCTAAAGTCACCCCTCTAATCTTTGCTTTCTCTTCATCAGTCATACCTGAAAGGATTCCTCTCTGGATAGCCATTTCTCCTAACTGATCTCTAGACATTCCTAGAGCTTTAGCATAAGATTCCTGTTCAAAACGGTTCATTTTAGCATATTCAGAAACATCTACAGAGTTTTTAAATAACTCTTTAGATACTCCCTCTATATCGTTTGCTAAAGCTAACTCTCTAGCTCTATTTAAGTTTAATTCCTTTCCTGTTAGAAGTTCAGCTTCCATCTCTGCAGCTATAGAATCTTCAAAGTTTAATAGACCGTCCATTATACCGTCCATATCTTTTAATTCCATACCTATCTTACGAGCGGCAGCAGCAGCTTTAGCTAATCCACCTGGGAATTGGCTAAACTGAGCTTGTACTGCTTTTGAAGCTTTACCCATGTCTCGAATAACTTGAGTACTAGATACTGCAGAATCTGTTGTATTGTTAAATTCGTCTGTTGCAGCTTGTACTTGGTCTTCTAAACCTTTCATAGACATACCTGAAAGTTTAGCATTAACTGCTAACATCCCGGCATTTTCCGCAGAAAGTCCTAATTCATTCTTAAGTCCGGCGGCAGCAGCAACAAGGTCTGGACCTAATGCTACTACGGCATTAGTACCTATTTGAGAAGATAATTCACTTGCTGTTTCTAGAAAATCTACGGATGTAGCAAGTTCTGAGTTTGCTCCTGCTAATGCATCGGCATTCATACCGGTTTGTTGCTGGAATTTAGCGCCTGCTTGATCAACTTTAAAGAAAGCATCTAATATCTTCAACATTATTGTTAATGGATCAAATAGAGCGCTAGCAAATCCTGAAGCTAAAGGTCCTAAACCTGCCATTAATACAGATAATCTACCTCCCGCTTTGGCACCTGATTGTATCTCTTCTGCCGCTGCTTTCATTTTGTCTTTAGCTTCACCAACTGCGTCTTTGAATACGTTAGAATTCATTCCTAACTTACCCATCAATCCATCCATACCATCAATAACAGCTCCACCTACACCCATTAACTTATTGACCTCTTTTTGCTGTTCTTTAACAGCATTAATTTTAGCCTCTATGTCACCGATTGCATTACCTTGGTCTACATAGTTAGCTAAAGCTGCTTTTTGTTCTGCAGTTAGGTTATCCATAACATTTACTAACTCTAAAGCAGCATCTACCTGCTCCCTGGTCATACTGTTCAAACCTCCTTGTTCTTTGATTAGATCCTGGAGTGCTTGAACTTCTTTTTGTGCAATATCAGATAAATCTTCTCCGTTTAATAAACGTTGTGATTCATCATCTAAGATCTTCTTATTCTCTTTTAACCTTTGTGTTAAATCGTCTAATTGTTTTGTAGATAGGTCCTTGATACCCTGTTCTTGCATTTTAAGATCCTCCGCAATCGAAGTAATCTTTTTCATAGATCCTCTGATCTTTTGAAGAGCTCCAGGCTGGTTTTTAAACTCAGAAGAGATGGCTCGTACCTGGTCATATAAACTTGTTGCAGATGAATCTACATCTTCAAATGATTTTTGAACACCTTTGAGTTCGTTACGAAGACTTTGAATATTTTGTACAGCATCGCTATCCGTCATTTTTAACGGAGTCTGATTAAGACGTGCTCTTAAGGTATTTATTTCCTGTAGGAGCTTTTTTGCTTCTTCTAATTGTTTATTATTCTCAGCCATTTACTAGGTGTACTTATATCATATAAATAGGTAAAGCTCGCTTTATGGGCGAGCCTTAGTACTATAGGAAGGTTTTCTTACTGCAGGTCCTTTTGGTGCTGATTTGCTAGGTGTTTTACTCTTAGCTTTATTCATAGCTTCCTGTTCTTTTTCGTAGAATTCACTTAACTTTTGGTAAGTAAAATTACGTAACCATATAGGCATTGCGTATACTGTATCGTGGTCGTATCCGCCTTTTCCATGAAAAACTATTTCATGTACTTGATTAAATACCTGTACTCTATACGTTGGCGTCAGGCCAAAGAAAGTTAACCCCGATTGGAATGTCAACCCCTCCGTCTGGTCCATTTTCTGGATAGAATCTCAAATCTACATCTGGTTGGAATTCTCCAATATATTTTCTGAATGCACGAGAGTCTCTTGCTAAGAAATGATTATCTACAAAATCTCTAATACTCTTAGAATCAGTAGCACCATTAACAGAGAGAATCATATGCTTCAACCTAGTTGATAAATCAGGTGAAGAGTCTTTATGTATCTTTTTTAGACCTTTAATTTCCTGTTGAATTTTTTGTTCATCACCGTGAGTAAGTAACTTAAAAGTAATTACATTACCAGTAGAAGGTAGTTCGAAAGTAAATTCATTCTTTCTATCTTTGAATAAACTTTCATCGAAAGCTTTATTCTCAATCAAAGATAAATCTACATTTTCAGGTTTACCTTGGTAATTAAATTCGTAATCTTTACCGTATCCTAGTACTCTTGCTGCAATTAAGATAGCATTCTTGTCTCCTACTAAAAGATCATCATAGTTAAACTTAGTTACAATCAAAGACTGTAATAACTTGTCGATTACTACTCCTCTTTCAATAAAGCCTTGGTTAGTTAAGATGTCTTCCTCTTTAGCGGTCATGTACTTCATTTCTACTGTACCTGATGCTAGTGGATGGTCTATCGGGTAAAGTAACCCTTTAGAAGGTAGGTCTACAATTTCTGTAGGGAATTTTTGTGCTTGTTCCATAAATTTTATTTTGAATAACGTTATTTCATATAAATATATGAAAAATAACTTTTGATAACAACAAAAAACCCGGAAATATTTCTCCGGGTTCTTTTTTTATATATTTCAGGCAGATTAGTAGTTAAGTACGCAGTAGTCCATCGCTACAGTAATTGTTAATTCAACACCATCGCTAGTTGACCAATCCAAAGAACCTTGGGCCATGTTTACGATAAATGCTCCTTTAACAATCCACTCTGATACGATATCACCTACTGGACCTAAAAGATTCAAAGTCAAATCTTTTTTATAGAAATCTGAATAACCAGCTCTACCGGTTACTGATTCGTATGATTGACGAGCCCAGTCCATTACTGCTTGAGCGCCTGATGGGTTAATTGGATCGTACAATGTCATATCCATGTTTTCCCAGTTTCTTTTCCCACGAATCTTTCTATAAGAGTTGATGTGATCTAATTTGATCTCCTCATCTGTGAAAGATGGTGCAGTTACCGCCTTAACCATGAATGATGGTATAGCGTCACTGTATAGGATAAATCTATTCTGTACCTTCGGTTCGAAGGCTCTGAACATAATTTCGTTAGAATCTAATACTGCCATTTTATTATCTGTTTTATATAAATATCAATTATTTTAATTATGCTACAAATGTTGCACCTGTTGGTTCAATTGTGAAGTCAAGTACTACGAATTCTGCAGTTTTAGCTGGTTGGATAAAGATCTGACCAACAATCTGATTTCTGTCTACGATATCAGCTGTGTTGTTAGAGTCATCCATTACAACTCTGTAAGCATATAAACCTTGACGTTGAACTACTGATTCTAAGTAAGGATTAACGATTGCTAAGAATTTGTTTCTTGTAGCTATTGTGTTTTGTTCGAATACTAAGTTATTTGCCTGACCACCGATGAAGCGTTTCAATTCGATTAATAAACGGCGAACGTTTACTCTATCTAAAGCTGAAGCTTTCTTCTGTAAAGTCTTCTGACCGTATACTGCAATACCTTGTCCAGGGAATGTAGCAATTGGGTTAACATTAGAGCGATATAATAAATCACGTTGCTCACGGCTAACTTTACGTTCTGCTTGGATTACGTTAGGAATACCTCCCTTAACTAAACCTGCTGGAGCAAACCATGGAGCTGCTGCACTATCAGTGAAAGCATATACACCTGGTATTACTGTTGAAGCAGGAACCCATTCGTTCTTACCTGTAGCAGATTGTGTTTGTAACCAAGGCCAGTAAGCTGCTGCATAAGAAGAGTTTACTGTACCAGCTGCTGCTGTTACGTTTGATACTGTTGCACCGTATTGCTCTAAGTCAACTACTGCAATTGCATCTCCTCTACCTTCTACTAATGAAATGATAGAATCTAATTGTGTCTTATGAGTACCGAAGTCATAGATAAGACCTGGAGCAGTAACGATATTAAATTGATACTCGTCTTTATTATTTAAGATTGAGATAGCGTCTGCATAGTTGCTAGCTACTAAACCTTGTGTATCTGTATTGCTAATGTTCTTGAAGAACTTAGCTACTTTTCCTGTTGGGAATGCTGTTCCGGTTGCATTGTAGAATGAACCTGATTGAGCTACCGGTAAGTAATCGTCGTAGTTACTATTTACTGTAACGCCGTCGTTAGCTAAGTAGTTAAGTGTAGGATGATTTACTGCTGCTACTCTAATGTAGTTAGATTTATTAGCATATTCTCCTGTTATTGAAACGAATACTTCTGAACCCTCTACTGTTTTAGAAACAGCTTGGTTACCAATTACTCTTTCAATGTAGTTTTCTGAATTTGGATCTAAAGATAAATCGTTGAAAGTTTCTAAGATAATCTTGTTCTTTCTACTATCATCACCTCTACGTACTAACAATGAGAATGTACCAGAATTACTATTAACGTTTGTAATTTCAAATCTGATATTATCAGCTTTACCTAAAGCGATTGAACCATCTGCATTATGAGCTGCTGTTGTATGAGCAGATCCTGTAGCGTTATTGTAGATATCACCTTTACCTATTGTTTCTAATTTAAAAGGATTAGTGATAGATCCACCTGCTGTGATTAAAGTTGTATTTTCTGCTGCTGAATAAGAGCCAGATACTACTCTAGTAACTAATGCTGTGTTTCCTCCTTGTTCAAAGTAACTCTTTACTGCGATTGATGTTAAATACTCATAGCTATTAGAACCAGAAGTAATTGTGGTTCCAAATAATCTTTGGTACTGTCCGTAAGAAGTTACTACTGTAGGTTGCTCTACCGGGCCTTTTACTGTTGGACCAATAAACGCTGCACCTACTGCAGCCGCTTGTGGTTGGATAAACGAAATATCATTTTCTCTCGTTAATACACCTGGTGAAATTAATGTTTCTGCCATGTCTCTATTATTTGTTAGTTGGGTTCTAAAATAAATATCTTAATAAATTCGAAACCCTTTTCAAAAGATTTAATTTAACTACGTATATAAATAGGTGTATTCAGCTGAAACACTCTACTCATTATTTTTTAAGCTTCTGTTATATCTCCTGTTTCTAAATTAAGGTGAACTTTCTGAAATCCATATTTAATTTGTAACTCTGAAGCTATATTTTTTTCTGCTTCCTTCAAAGAATTATAAAAATTTTCAGCTGCTTGTCTGCGAGTATTCAATTCAAATTCTGCTAACGAAATAGCTGCTAATTCTTCGTTTAATTTAATCTTTTGAGTCTGTATCATTTTGATACTATCAATCTCTTCTTGTTGTAACTTTTGATCTGTTGACATTTTTATAACTTTTAGTTTTTACAATTTGGTAATTTGAGAGTCAGGTCTTGTATTATTCCTAGCTTTCTTTCTTTTATATAATTAGTCCAAAGGATGCTCCCTTCGTACTTCTGTGTATACTTTTTTTCAAGATAAGAATTGAGTGCATATATATCATCAAAAAAATCAGTATAGCTTCTTTTAAATAACTTCTCAATTCCTTCTGGGTAGGTAGTAAACATTCTCTCGTCTAATGTCTTATATAGATACCTTCCGTATATAAAGTCTTCTTTCTTTCTTCCATCTAATAAAGGATGTGCATGAATAGCTGCTTCTTGAAAATACTTTTCTACATTCTTATCGTATTCTATGCGTCTTGTCTCTAGGTCTGGTTTAAATTTTATGATAGTTGAGTATTTAGAAAGATCTGGTATTAAATTTGCAGCTTGATATGTAGAGTGTAGTATTAAGTACTTTTTCTCTTTATACATTGGAACCTCTAAGTTAATAGTAATCCTTGTATTGTTTTGATACCTCATTAACTTATTAACCCACCTTAGATTCTCAGGAGTATTCCAACTATGAACGTAGGTGTCTACTTCTTCTCCTAAATCTTCTATAAAATTAATAAAGTTATCTGAAAAGTTAGTAAGTAGTCCTGATATTATTATTGCTTTAGCCATTCAGTAATCTAGTATTCCCGTAGTGTATAACCCTGTTAATATCTGATTTATATTCCCTCCATGGATCTATAATAACTGAGCCTTTAGGAAAATCGAAATCATGATGTTTCTTATAATGAGCTAGTAGGTAAATTGCTGGTATTGGATCTTCAATGTCGTACAGAACCTCGTACCCTTGTTCTTCTACATAGTAACCTACTAATATAGATGAAGATCCGTCTTCGAAATGTACTCCTGGTTTGTAAGATTTACCTAATATAACTACAGGTAATTTATGAACTTTTGCATAAAGAACCAACTTATTTGCTAGATTTTTTGCTTGTTTTTCTCTAGCTTTCATAATAGAATCAAATAGGTCGTAACCTAATCTAAGTTTTTCAGATAAGAATCTTAGTGCTATATTGTCACGAGGGTGACATCCGCCGCCGTCTCCCATTCCGGCTTTCATATACGCAGGGCCTAAGATGCGCTGGGTGCTTCGTTCTAAAGCTCCTGTAACTACGTCTGTGTTTATATTTCCATTTTTCTCAGCAACATCTTGAATCATGTTTACAAGAGCAACTTTAGTTGATATAAACGTATTGTAAAATATCTTTATTGATTCAGCTTCATCCCAAGTACCTATTTCAATTCTAGTAGAAGGGTTTATAAATGTAGAATAAAAATCTGTAAGTAGTTTAGCATCGCCAGTCTCAGTACCATCTTCTGTGCCTATTATTAACATCTCTGGGTTGACCATATCGTACTTTACAGTTCCCATTGCGATCAAATATGGATTATATATAAATCTAAAATTCTCTACAAACGGTATAAACTCTCTTCTTATAGTGCCCGGGAGAACAGTTGAAATTAGTACTACTAGTTGACTTTTATTAGTGTAATTATTAACTTCATTTAAAACTTCTCTTACAACTGTATAATCAAAGTCTCTATTCTGTAAATGAGAGGTAGGGTATCTACCATCGTAATCAGGATGGTGCGGAGTAGGAACTGCTATAAAAATTAACTGTTTATCTTTACAAACCTCTTGAATACTTTCTACAACTTTTACATTACTGTCAATAGAGATGTTTTTATTTATATCATAACCTTCTACATAATGCTTTTCAGCCATTACCTCAGCAGCGTCTTTACCAAGCTTTCCAATACCGATAAAACCTATTTTCATATTACTTTAATCTTTTTAGTTATACCCTGTATTAATGTTTTACTAGCTATATGATCTACTAGTTCGCTTGAAAATAAATCTTGGGAAGCGATACCGGGGTGAGAACCGTCACGAGCGTACTTATTACTCAAATGAGGTCCTAACATATTTTCTAAAAATTTAAAATAAGGAAGTATCTGATTAAGCTTCACAAGTTTATGCTCTCTAATAAAATTTAATGTCTGTTCGTCCCAAGAACTATAATAAGTTTCAATATTATTTACTGATGCGATAAGCTCTATGTATGAAATCATCTTAACCATATCATAAAATCTTGTTCCGTCTGTTGAATAGCTATAGTACTGTTCCCATTTTTCTTTTTGATACTCTAGAGCAAAATTAGGTATAAAGTTGTAATAGTGAACAGGGTAATCTGATGTGTAGTATTCTGCGTATTCCTCTCTCCAATGTGTTGGTAGTAAGAATACCGCCATATCTATTTTGTAGATATCTGTTAGGTATTTAAAATGCTTTAAGTTTTTTGCAATACTACCGCCAGGGTATCCTAAGTTGATCAACTGTACTGGTTTGTCTACCTGTAATTTTTGTACAAATTGAGCTACCCAGGTTTTGTTTTCCGGTAGACCTACCCCAAAAGTAAAACTACATCCAAAAACTGCTATTTTTAAGTGGTCGTCTTTTTGTTCTTCTATACTCCAATCTCCACGAGCTCCGTAGTTATTAATATAATAAGATACATCATCTTTATGTATATCAGTTTTACCTTTTTTGAACGCTTCTGCTGTCAGTTGCTTTTCAAGGTCTGTTAAATACTCAATCTCTACCCCATAAAGTTCGTTGACTTTTCTATCGACATATATAATTCTACTATAATCGTCTTTAATTACGTCTTTAAACTGTGCTGTTGATTCTATATTCCAAATAAATCCTTTCATTAAAAGTATGGTTTAAATTCTGGGTTCAATTTTAAAAAATCTTGATTACGTAACTTATCTAAATCCTTAGTAACCGTTATAAACTTTTTAAACTGTTCTGGATTTCCTTCTTTTTTATTCATTATATCTAATAATCCTTCCCATCCTGAAAATGGAATACCGTGGTCTTTTTCTAGTTGTTTTCCGTACTTTGTTATCTTCTCAGTTGCTAGTTGTTTTAATTCATTTGGAAGTGTTTCTAGTGCATAATAATTAGGCCAGAAAACTGGGTTTATATGAAATCTACTTGTAAAGTAAAAGTTTGGATTAAAATCATACTCTTCATGAGCTTTCTTTTCTATAGGTATTAATCCCATTTCAAAAAAATCTCTATGCATTTCATCTATTCTAAATATATTAAGAAGGCTTATTGTCGGGTGTAACCAGTAGTCAATACCTGCTTCTTCAATTTTCAATAAATTTTCTTTAGTCTTAGGCCATTTACCGTTGTGTCTAACTAATTCAAAAAGATCTCCAGTTCCATCTATAGACAAACTTAAATGTACATGTTTAAATTTCTTCCATATATCTACTATGTTTCTTCCTTTGTTTTCAAGCATTGTAGCGTTTGTAGAGTATTTTAACTTAACATCATACAGGTTACGCTCTTCTAACATTTCTATAACTTTCCAATGTTCCGGCATGATCAAAGGCTCTCCTCCTGCAAAATGAATCTCTTTTGCTGTATGTATAGTTTCTTCTATATTCTGCCAAAAGTTTGTAGCACCGTCTAGATTAATTAATCCTAGGTGTTCTGGGGGTGCAGCATTTTCTCCAAATACTTTTATAAAGTCTTTATTCCAAGATGTACTAAAGAGTGGAGAGCAGGTTCTACATGCTAGGTTACAGTAGTTGCTAAATCTAAAATCCCAATACAGCAATCTTAATTCATCTATACTTCCGTCTTCATTTGTACTTTCTACTAAGTCTTCTATTTGATCATACCAGTGGTGGTTCATACCAGCTCTCATACTAGTCATTCCTGAGCTTTCTTTACTCACACATCTTGTGCATGAAGCAGGTAGTGGTTTTCCTTCTAACATATCTTTTCGCATGGATTTAGCTTTCTCGCTATTCATAATTTCGAAAAGTGAAGTATCGTTTACGTTACCCAAACTATTTTTCTTCTCCATCGGAGTCATACAGCAAGGATATGTACTACCGTCGTTTAAAACGTGTAGGTGCATCCATAATGCAGCACAAAAATGTTCTGATTGTTTATGGTTGCTTGTTAAATTGCTCATCTAAAGTTTGTTTTAATTGCCATACTTCATCTCTTGCAGCGAATCTTATGTGTTCGTAATTATGTTGCAAAATTGGAAGCATTTGTTTTGTTATTTCTAAAAGCTCTTGATCTGTTTTTTGTGCTAGCTTTTTCAATATTGAGATTATCTTCTCTAATCTCTTAGAAAAATCTAACTCGTTATCATAACTCTCATCCCAGAATTCTTCAAATGTTTTGAAACCCATCTTTTTTAATTCCTGAATTGTGCCGGGATTGCCAAATACTATAAAGGGTTGACAACCTAAAATCGGTTTAAATATTTTTTCAGATAAAAAAATTGTTTCATTTTCGAATAAAGTTTCTGTGAGTACATTTACAAATGTATTTAGATGTAATGTTTCGTTAAAATTAAAAGCTAAGTTGTACTCTAAGTTTGAATCTACAAAATAATCTTTACTACTGTCGTAGTTATTTAAAAAATCTATACCTGATTGTTTATTATGTTGATAGTCTTCTGAAATAAAAGCATCATAACATTTAGACCAAGAAGTCCCTTCAGCTTGATTAAGAAATTCTAAATTACTGTTACCAAGACTTATTATAGAACTCTCTTTTAGAACAGAATCTTTCATTATTTCTGCAAATAATATAATTCTATGTAACCTAGGTCTTCGGTTTAATGAAAGAAATTTTTTAGGTTTTTTATATGTACTTAAGTATGTTAATTTTTCCTGCAATAGAATACCAGATTGTTCGTTAATACTATCATCTAAAAAATCTTCCTTTGTAAACCATGGATTAACTAAAAAATAATTAAAGACTATCGTTATAAAGTTACTGTTAACTGGTTCTATATAATTGTACTTTAGGTTATTTGTTAATACTATAACGTCATTCTTTTTAAGACTGTACTTCTTTACAAATTTATTTATAGCTTCTATATCAACTTCTTTATAGAAATCTCCTTCAAATAGGTAACTTAATACTATCTTAGCTTTCCCTTTTCTTATAGCTTCTAAAAGTTTATTAGAAAATTTGTAGATATTTTCATCACTAATCTCTTCAAAAGTCACAGGATGTGTAACTAATATAGGGTATATAAAATTTTCATTTGCTTCTATAAGGTTATCTACCGTATCGTGTCCGTATCCAAAACCTTTGTAATTAAGATCTTGTTTAAATAAAGTACTATATACATTATACTTTCTCAATTCTCCATGAGTACAGGGTACTTGACTAGCTTTTACTAAAGCATTAGGTATAGGGTACTTTGTAATTGTACCTTCTATCTCTACATATTTGTCGAATCCGAACTTCATATTAGTCTATGCTTTATACCTGGTCCGTTTGGATCAGATTCCTTCTTTAATAAATCAATCAAGTCAATCATATCGTCTTGTTGTTGATTATCTGGTTCTATATACTCTTGTGAACCTGGGTTATGCCATTGTGGATTAAGCACCCATCCTTCTTCTTTAGCTTTCTTTAAAACATCATGTACATATCTATTCGATTTAGCATCATCTCCGTCTATGACTTCTTTTAAGGCATCAAGCTTAGTCTCTGGTATAGTATCCCACCATCTTTTAATTTCTGGGAATGCTTTAATAATGTCTTTGTTTCGTCTAACATCATATTGTGCGTAGAAGGATTTAAAATCTCTTTCTCTACTCTCTAAAGATGAAGTAAACGCATGACCTGTATCTACCTGTTTGATATATTCTACCATCCTAAGTATACCGTCTCTTTCCATATCTAATAATCCGTTAGAGCCTCCTTTCCAGTTTGCTTCTAACCATTTTTCAATATGAGCTGCTCTCTCCATTCTGATATAAACAGGAAGTGTTACAATAGACTGGAATGAAGGGAAACGTAATATGTTGAACGACATTATAGCTGCATGAGCTCCATGCTTTGCTTTTAATTTTAACATCTCATCCATAAATTCTGTAATTGAGAATAAACATAATCCGTTTATAGTCATCATTACGTTTACAGATTTCACATTTGCTTCTTCGTTAACTCGGTACATATTTTGTAACCAAGTTTTCCACTCAAGTCCGTATCTAATATACTCAGCTTGTAGACCTGTAGCTTCACAAGATGTATATAAATTAAATTCTTTAAAACTATGAGTAGCATCTATAAGAGCATCTAATAGTTCTTTCTTTTGACCTAAGTTCGAGTTTACTGCAAATGGTACTTCACATTGTGGGTTTTTCTTCCACCAATCCATTAACTTCCAAAAATCAGGAGACATAGTAGGCTCTCCTCCAGTTACTCTTAACTCTCGTAAAGAGAATTGTAATTCTGCTTCCCACCATTTCCAAAATGCTTCGATATAGGGATTACCTTCATTCTTTCTTCCATAAGGCATTGCATGTCTTCCATCGTGTTGAAAGGCTCCAGCGCCGTCTGAGACTAAGTTCTGATACGGTCCAAACTTCTTTATATCATTTTGCCATGTAGTCGAAAAAGAAGCATTACAGTAAGAGCATCCAAAATTACAATTAGGATCAAAAGCAATCTCAAGTGTCTTAAGGTCAACATCTTCTGTATAACCTAAACTACCTTTAGCTTCTTTTAATTCCTCATCTGTATAGATTACTGATTTATATACCCTATCTGATACTTTATCAGGTCCTAAGTCTTCTATCTTCCAACAGTATTCACACTCTTTAGGTCTTTCACCTTCCATCATTTGCTTTCTAATAGCTTTCTTGTAGGTAGTGTTGTGAATTGCTTTGTATGACTTAGCAACTTCTTCTAAAGGTATCTTATGTGCAGGTGGGTGATGACAACTGGCTGTTGTACCGTTACCTAACCATATGGTAGCATTGTACCATTTAGCACCACAAAAGGATTGGGATAGTTTATTTATAACCCTTTCTCTATATTCTTGGAACGATTCATCGTCCTTTTTTGCGAAAACTCCCATTATAATTTATGTATAAAATTTAGGTTACCGGAAATATCAACAGACTTATCAAATATAAACTCTTCAAAAGTATGATGAGATATGACTCCTGTTATTCCTTTTAATATAAATTCATGAAGATCTAAATCTACATAATTAAGGTTGAAGTTATTTTTAGGGAAATTGCCGGCGCCAAATATAATATGCGGGCTATTATCTATTCCAAAAACCTTATTATCTAAATTAATTTCCTCAATCAATTTCTTATCAATAAATATTCTTAAATACTTATTTGGTTGGTGTTCTACTGTTACTAATACTTCCTCTCCTTTCTTAATCAAAGAAGGTAGGTTGGTATATGAAGTTTCTTCTTCTGTAGTATAAGCAAAAACCATTCCTTCTGAATGTATGTCCAATCCTGTATATTTAGGAAGTAGGGCAAAGATTGTTTTTCTTTCTATAGGTTCTTCTTTTAGCGTAAACCTAATATCAAACTCAAAATAGCAATCTCCTCTTAGTATTTTATTTCCCGGATTTTCAGGGAAGGTATCACATATACTACTTGGCCAAAATACCCACGGTTCCCCTTTATTTAATTTTAGCATAGAATTCGTTTAGTTCAGGGAATGTCTCTAGAAAGTTAGTTCCTCTTCTTTTATCTAATTCGTCTACAAATATAACAAAATCTTTTCTATTTCTCTCTATATCGAATGTATCTTCTGAAATAGCATAATCGTAGATGCGTTTTATTTTTTGAATCTCTACATTAGAGAATCCGTAATTGTCTTTAGTAAATTCCTTTATACCGTAATATAAGGCTTTTTCTGCAGACTTCAAAATTAATGTTTTATGTTCCGGTTCTAATATCTTAACAGAAAGATGTGTTGGCCACCTCAAGTAAGATGTATCTAGCTGTAAAGCAGATATCCAATACCTTTGTCCATTAGCATGTTTCTTTTTCATCTCAAAAGTCTTATCTATTAACTCATCATAGCTAAATACAGAAAGTGCATTAAATGTTGCCATGATATTAATAGTAACTTTTGGTAAAGCCGTTAGTATTTTATCTACATTACTCCAGAATCTATCATACTCTAATCCATACCTTGTATACTCTGCTTGAGCACCTTTTGCTTCTACTGAAGTGAAGATAGTTAATTCTCTTACTTTATCATTTTCACAAAGGTCTTTAGCAATTTCAATAAACCTATCAATTAGGTTATCCGGAACGCCAAGGTTAGAGTTGATCGATAAAGATAGATTTGGATTCTTATGGTAATGATCTTGTATATATTCTAAAACTTTAAAAGTATCTTTTGATAATAAAGGTTCACCTCCTGTAATTCTAAAGGTATGTAAATCTTTATACAAGTCCGGCCACCATTTCCAAAATGCTTCTACATAGGGGTTAATTTCGGAATGCTTATATGGCATCTCTCCTCTTGCCTGTATGTTACTAATATCATTAAAATTGTAGCTAGTTGGGTATGCCCCGTGTTTCTCAATCTCTTCTACCCATTTAGATGAATACTGTGGCCCACAATAAGCACACTTGAAGTTACAGGTATTTGAGAAAGATACTTCTACATATCTTGGATTGTAATCTTCTCTCCAGTGGCTATCTTTTATCTTATTAAATTGATCTAATGACCATGGTTCTGAAGATTTAAAAACTCTATCGGAAAATGAATTAGAACTTTCTTCTACTTTCCAGCAATAGTTACATTCTTCTGGTTTTCCTCCTTCTAACATTTCTCTCCTCTTCTGCTTTTTATAGGAAGTGTTATGTAGAGCAGAAGGATTTCTTTCTACCTCCTTTAAAGGTATTTTGTGTGGTGATGGGTGGTGACAAGAGTGTGTCATTCCCATTCCTAAGTGCATAGTAACTTGAGTCCATTTTGCTAAACAAAACCCACATCCTACTCCATCTAGTTTATTTTTTACTTCTTGTAAACTCATAGGGTTATATTTAACATTTTAGCCCAAGGAGTTAATTGCTTTTCTTCTACTAGGGTATATTGAACTTGTTTTATTCCGTCTTCTTTATAGTTAACTTCTCCTTGCTGCATCTGTAGTACATAACGTCTTTCGTTTGCAGCTGTAGTCTCTCCTTTCACAAACCTACCGTTTACGATTCCCTCATCTGGGTGTGGTAAACATCTAAATTTACCTTCTACTCTATAAGGTATAATTGAATTAGGTATTCTGAAAATGTCTTCTTTTTCTTCTACTCCGTAACACTCAATTGTTGTTCTAGGATAATCTGCATCTAAGTTTAAAATAAGATCACCTTTAGGTAGATTTAGATGCATAGAAGCTACCTCTGCAGGAGATAAAGCTCGCTTCCAAGCAAATACTTTGGCAATATCTCCTTTAAAATACTTTACAGGGTTACCTTCTTCTAGCGAAGGAGTCATACCTAGGTAAGCAGAGTTTATTCCATAACTTTTTAATTTACCTTCCCACTCTAATGGAGAAGGGCTTCCGAAGCCTCCTTTAGAATCTACTTCCGTTCCGTTTAGGTAGAAGTGAGCAGTTTTTGTACTTTCGTTTATAACTGCTGTAACCCAGCTCCACTGATTATCATATCTTTTAACCCACATGTAATTATGTGCATCAAAGTTATTCCAAAAAGTTAGAGTCATAGCTCTAGAATTATTAAAGGAAATACCGTAATCATATCCTGGTAGTCTGAAAATAGGGTATTCTACATACTTATTATTAACATCACCTAATAGAAATATAGGGTTCTTTTCTGGTTGTTGGAATGCTCGTGTTAGTACTGAAATAGTATGACTACCTGCTGTTAACCCTCTCATCTCTCTATGAAAAGGAATTTTTATATACGAATCTTCTCCATTAAATCTCCAGTACTTTTGCTTTAATGGTTGAGGTCCTAGATATGTAACTCGTGTTAAACCTTCTACATGACATCTCCAAAAAAGGTCGTCATCTTCCATTCCCCAATCCCAGTAGTTATTAGAATATCCATTTGTAGCCTCTACATGTTCTTTAGTAAATAAAACTGCTCCACCAAAGTATTCATGATACTTAAGTTGATAGTCCATTTGTGAAATCTTAGTAGCAATATGTCGTGGTCCATTTTCGGGATATGAATAGTCACAATCCTCTTCTGGGATCATATCAATATCATGCCACACTATATAATCACATCCGTCTTCGAATGCATGCTTTGCAGCTATATTTTTTGTAGCACCTCTATTAAATAACTTATCATCTACTTGATGACAAAAGTACATTTGAAAATCTATACCTTGGTCTTTTAAATACTTTCCTACTTTAGGTATAAATTCATGTAAATGTAACTCTCTATTTCGATAAGGAACACATACCCCCAATTTATGCTTTGTCATAACGTAACTACTAAGTGGTGATAATTATCTTTGTTTTTACTCGAAATTGTTTTATAACGTAATGTACTTAGACCATCGGAGTCTAAAGTTAAGCCGTCTTTAAGTTTTTCATAGTATCTCATTTGGTTTTCTCTACTAGCCCAGTTAACCCAATAGCCATCTTTATAACCATTTTCTTTATGCTTTAATACTTCAAAAGTACTATATCTTCTACTAGGTACTAACTGGGTGTATTCTTGAGGTTGGTAGGTTTCTACTAAACTACAGTCAATAAGTTGACCATCGTTGTTATTACCTGAGAGGTCTTTTATGTTACTCCCAATTGTATGTCTTCCGTCGTAGTAGACTTCTAGATCTGTTTGAGGAGAATACTCTCCAAACTCTTGAGTCAACCCATACCTTGAGTTATTATTTAATGTTTTGATTTCAGCTGTGTTTAACTCTCTACTAAAGATAGCAAATTCTGTAATGTATCCATAAAAGTATTTTTGCTTCTCTTCACGTAGCGGATTACCAACTCCTAAGTACATATACTTTTCATCCCAGTAAGGATATAGTAAGTCTTTAATTCCTTTTCTACCTATTTTTTCTCCATTCAAATAAAACTCTATTTGCTTAGTTCTTGGGTTGATTGTAACAATACTCTTACAGGCTATTGGTGGTAAGTTTTTAGTATGTATAGAATGAGGCTCTCCGTACTTATTAAAAGTTTCGAATTTATAAGTATTGAATGAATTATAAGATAGATTTAGATCCTGTCCTGGGATTGAGTAGATTGCAAACTCATCTGTAATTTCTGTTGGTGTAGTTTTTACTCTATACGGTTTAAATGTAGTATAGATCGTCAAAGGTTTTCTAAAGTTACAGACATTAGGAAATCTAACAAGAGAAGTTTCTCCATTAAATTCTATTCCTATACCGTTAACTCCGTTTTGCTTATAAAACTTGTTTCCAAGAGGTATACCTTTTTCTCGACATCTAGCTAATAAGTCATTATCTTCAAAGCCCCATCCCCAGTATTCATTTGAATATCCGTTAATATCTTCAAATTGTGAAATAGGAAATAGAGTAACTCCTCCAAAATAATCATCTGTAATAGTTCTTTGCACACCTTCTTCGTATACAAATCTATTAGCTAATTGAGTTGGTTTATCTACTGGACTGTAATCTACCTTCACAGGATGCATATCAACGTCATGAAAACACACGTAGGTACACCCTAAAGCTTTAGCTTTTTGAAATCCTATGTTAAGTAATTTACCTCTATTAAAACTTTTAGTATCATTTTGTTCTACGATAATGAGTTCATAGTTGATATTAAGTTCAGTAAGGTAAGTAGAAATCTTTAATTTAAAATCAAAAAGCTGCTGAGGTCTATTCTTATAAGGTACTATAATACCAAGTTTATCCATTTATTGTTGGATCTTTTGGTTGCGCCATTTTATGGAATTCAGTTAAGTAGAATTGGATACGTTCGCTCCAGTCATCTTTATCTACTTCTTCAAACCAAATAGTTAATGCATCCATAGATGCCGCAATCTTTTCTAAAGCTCTAACCTTTCTTTCTTCTAAAGCGATTAGATCTAATTCGTCTTGTTTTAGCGTTTTGCTCATATTGTAACAATTTTATCTCTTAATAGATTCCATTTAGAGTAATCCATATAATCAATATACGAAAAATTATTCAATTTTTCAACTTTAAATTCTGGATTACATATATCAATTTTCCAGCCGAAAATGCGGATTGCATCATACATAACCCAATACTCATGAGAATATGCCCAAGGTTGATCCATTTCTGCTACTTCTTTGATTCTTTGTATACAAGTAGAATCCCATTTGAAATGATGAACCTGTGTAAAGACTTCTTCTACTGGAAATCTTTTTGGATGTGCTTTTCCCCAACTGTTAGTTCCGTCTTTAAATATAGCATAATGCTGACCTGAGCATATATCCTGATATCCTTTCATAAGGGTTACCTTATTTGGACAAGCATGAGACATAGGATATCTAAAAAAACCTGCATAAGGGAAAGCAGAATGTATATCCGTATCTCTAGTAACTTCCGGAAAGATTCCGTCAGGTCCTATCCTGTCTAAAAAACCTCCTGTTACAAAATCGTATTTATACTTTTCACATTCCTTTATTATGTCTGGTATCTCATACGGGTAAACTTGTAGTTCGTCATCATCAGATACTATCCACCAGTCGTTAGGTTTAGTCTGTTTTATAAAGTTATAAACAGCGGTTACTCTTTCCCAGTTGTACTTTTCATCTGTAATAACAATATAGGGTTTAATTCCTAAATCTAAAACTTCTTTAAGTACTCCGTCATTTTCATCTTGCCGGTAAACAGCTACATAAATCTTATCAACCTTACCTTCGTAATGTTTTAACATATGTGGAAGTAAGTGAGTATTTCGTCCTACGACTGTTACTAAATTAAGCATGTTGAATAAGAGTTATACCTGTAGAAGATGGTTTATTTTTTACTATACCTTCATTAAAGAAGTTGAAAAGACGCCATTCTGGTCCAAGCTCTGTTATTAATTTAGAAGGTCCAGAGAAACTATGATGATCTTTTTTAGCATCTTCTGATATAATTAAAGATTCTTCATACTTCTTATCTGTATCGTGAATTGCAATTATACCGTTTTTCTTTAGTATTGTTGAATAGAGTTCAAAATCTTTCTTAACTCCTTCGTAAGAATGATCACCGTCTATAAATAAAAAATCTATTTGAATATCTTGTTTAACAAAAAAGTCATAATAGGCGTCGACAGAAGTCGATTTGATAAACCTAGGATAAAACGTCTTCCGGAAGAATGATTCTTCATTATCCAAATCGTTAGGACCGCCAATACCATTACAAGCGTCAATGAGATAAGTAACACCGATGTCACCCCAATTATAGTCTCCATTTCCTTCAAAAATACCTTGGTTATATAAGTCAATTCGAGCTTGTGTCATTATACGGGGAATAAACCCGCTACCAGACCCAATACATACACATACCTTTGCTCGCATCATCTGTATGATGCTATAAACTAATAAGCCGTCTCCGAGATGTTTATCTGTTGCGCCATGCGTCCATCTATAGTCTACTGGGGTTCCGTTATTAGTAGTTATTTTTTCTTGTATGTATTTTAAATCTACTATTGACATTTACATTACCGTCATAAACGATAGGTCTAAGTTAGGCATATTTACGCAATTTTCCAACTCTTTTATTTCCCTTTCGTAATTCTGATCTCCTTCATTCTTTATAATCCAAGATTTTAAAGGTCCGTAATGTTTAAAGTATTGTTGAGATTCCTCAAAAGTCCATATACCGTTTTCGTGATCCTCACCCCATTGCCATGCTTGACAATCCCAGTAAGTCCTGATTAGCCCTTTTAATGGTTTATTTTTTATCTCTAAGAGATGTCGAAGAAGTAGTTGTTCTGAAAAGATTAAATACTGTGAATTCGGTGCTCCTAAAGCTGTAAGTTCTTCCATCATATCTAAACTCATATTAGCATACAATCTAGTAAATTCTGGATCTGGAAGGTGTAAGAAAGCTACACAAGCTGAGTCTGTTTTCCATCGAGGACGGTAGCTAAGTTTTTTTATTATCTCATCATATCCTGTAGGATAGTAACCTCTTCCTTTCTCTAGATTACATACATATGTTGTATCTTTTTCTAAAAGGTGTGCAATAGGTTTATAGACTAACGTATCATTATCCATAAGGATAACCGGCTCTGTTTGTTGAGAAAGAACTCCCACTTTACTAGCCGCCCAGAATACGTTTCTATCAATGTTTCTTGTATGGGTGTATTCTTCTATACTATCCCATAAATGAGTAATAGAGAGACGCTCTAAATACTGTAGGGTTAGTTTATCACAGTACATCACGCAGTTGTGAGTAGGGTGATTTTTCTTCCATAATTGTATAGAAGCAATGAGCATGAGAGTGTTTAGTTTTCCGTAGATTCTCTCATCATTTTTTATATTTTCTAAAACCCAAATTACTTTCAAAACTAAGTCAATTAATTATTAAAATTACGAACTTTTATTTATATATCCAACTATTATGCGAAAGGATTCGAGTGGGTAGTTGTAAAGTAAGCCCAGTAGTCAGAATAATCTGCATCAGTTCCGTTAGTAATAGTAAAGGTAGATGAAGCTGATATCTGTACACCGCCTGCGCCTGATGCTGATCTCCATGAATGAAATGTCCAAGGGTATGTAGCTGTTGCTACTATAGTAATGTTATAGGCATTTAAAAAAACGTTTTGAACGGTTATATTACTACTTGTAGCAGTAACTGTATAAGGTGCAGTTAATGCAACAGTTCCTCCAGTTTGCGGGCGAATTGTTCCTTTAAAGATTGTACTATTTCTTATTTCACTTGCACTAAACGGAGATGTATTCGACGGATACATATTATTCATAGCAGTAGCTATAGAAACATTGCTGTCTGAAGAAATGGAGTTTGACCATTCGTCAAAAGACCCCCAATTTATATTCGATGCACCGTACGTTTTTCTTGACATTTTATTTTACTGTTTCGATATTATCTTTAGGAAACCATTTCGCTAATTCTACTTTTAAAGCATCGTAAGCGAATTCTGCTAATCTATTTGAAACCCCGTAATCAATTACTTTTTTTACTTCTTTTTTAACTCCTACTTGAACTTGTTTCTCTTCAGTTATAGTTCTGTATAAAGTTACTTCCTCTCCATTCTCGTCAAAACTTACATACGGAACTTCTCTTTTTACTAGTTTAGTTTCGTATATAGGAATATCTACTTCTTCTTCGTTTACTGCAAATATGTCTAGGTATTGCGGTAAAAGTATTTCTACTTCTTCTGTGCTTCCGTCTGGGTAATACATTACTTTATCATATATTAACCCAACCATATTTCTTGGTCCTTCATCCAAAAAAGTCCTAGTGGCTTTTATTGCATGGTTTCTATCTACCCAGTATGTAATTTGAAACATTACTGCTGCGGTAAGCTTATTATAACTGATGCCTTCTATTCGAGCATAGACCTCTTGTGAAGGTCCTAGGCTCGTCTCTAGATCGACATTTAACTGTAAACCCATTTTATTTATTTTTTAGTTCTGCTAATTCTGCTTTTAATTCTTCAATTTGTTTTTGTTGCTCTTTTATTGCTTCGATAAATAATGGAGCTAATTTTTCGTATTGAACAGTTAAGTAATTCTCTCCTGATCTAGATCCTCCGTTTTCGTCTAAGTCAAAAGGAGCTGGTTTAACTGCTTGTGGTAATACTGCCTGTACTTGCTGTGCTAATACTCCAGCATCACCTTCTTTGATCTTAGGATTGAATCCTGCATCGAAAGCTTCTTGTTTCCAGTCAAAAGTTACACCATTTAAAGATAATACTTTATCTAATGCGTTTGGTATATTTTTTATATTTTCTTTTAATCTTTCGTCAGAAGAGTATGCTGTAACATCTCCAGGGAATGTAGTGTTACCAGAACCGTCTAATAACGCAGCTGTTCTAGATAATGAACTAAATACTCCTGTATATTGGCGAACATAAATTGGTTCAGTAGCGTCATCTGCTGTTGCAATTTCTACGAAACCAGCATTTGAAGATGTACCTCCTATTCTGATACGGAACTGGTCATTATCTGCCATATTACCGTAAACTAAATCTGCTGAGTTAGTACCTGATACTGTATTATCTACTTTAGCAACAGTACCTGATGAAGTTTGGTATCCAGAGTTATTAGTCCATTGTGAAATGTTACCCGACTTATTAGTTAGTGTGTCAGTAGAAGAAGCTGTAATATATCCAGAGTTGTTAGTCCATTGTGAAATGTTACCCGACTTATTGGTCAGTGTATCAGTAGAAGAAGCTGTAATGTATGCTGCGCCGTTAGTTAACTGGTTAGTATTGTTTATACTGTTTGTAATAGTTACACCACCTGTGCTTGCATTAACACTTATTCCTGTTCCAGCAGTAATCGAAGTTACACCAGCATTACTAAATGTAGTGCCTGTTAATGTAATACCTGTTCCAGCAGAGTATGTTGTATTTGTATCGGTTGCAGCAATTGTGATTGTATCTGTAGAAGCGTTAGTTGTAATTGTTACGTTACTGCCTGCAGCTAAAGTTAAAGTATCATCATTTGTATCAGCTACTACTGTAGTCTGTCCTGCTACTGCTATATTTTTAAATATATTTTGAGATGAACCTCTATCTGAGTTTGTAATTGTTACAGCTCCAGTTCCTTGATCAACGCTAATCCCGGTTCCTGCTACGTTAGAAGTTACACCTGCGTTAGTCAACGTTACAGAAGATCCTAATGCTACAGCTCCGCCTCCACTCATTCCAGTTCCTGCTGTCACTGTTACAGAAGTATTGGCTAATTTAGCGTTAGTTACAGAAGCATCTACTAATTGAGAAGCATTAATTGTCTTGTTTGTTAATGTCTGTGCTCCCGATAATGTTACTACTGAGCTATCAATACTGAAAGCTGTCCCTGTTAAAGATAAACCTGTAGATGCTGTATATGTAGTATTTGTATCTGTTGATGCAATTGTAAAGCTAGGATAAGTGCCGGTTATAGTTACGTTAGATCCTGCTGTTAATACAACTGTCTGGTCAGGAGCAGAGTTTGTAATTGTCGGTGTAGCTCCTTCGCCTGTGTTATTGGCTAAAGTAATACCTGTGCCTGCTACTAAACTTGCTACATAATTACCTGTTGTATCAGTTCCTAAAGCAACTGAATCAGCTGCAATAGTAGCTGTTAAAGTTACACCTGCAGATCCATCGAAAGAAACGTTACCAGTTAAATCACCACCTAATGTAATTGTTCTAGCAGTTGCTAATTTAGAAGCTGTAGAAGCATTACCGGATAAAGATCCTGTTATAGATGTTGCAGTAACTTTAGAAGCTTGGAATGGTGCTAGTTCAAAAGAAGCGTGAGCAGTATTAATATAAATGTCTGCATCTGGTTCAGGATCATATCCTTGGAAAACTTTCCACGTACCATCGGAAGCATCTCTAAAGAAACCTGCATGATGGTAAGTACCGTCATTATAGTTTCCTGCAAAACCCATATCAGGGTTAGAGTTAGTACTACCGCTATTCAAATGTAAAAAGGCATCAGCTAATGATAGATTTTGTACATTCAAAGAGATACTAGATCCTGATACAAAAAGACTTCCGTCTATTCTAACGTTTCCGTTAAATGTACCGTCGTTAAATACTACATTATCTGTAGTTCCTAAACCAGTTGCTACTGCAGTTATTGTCCCGCTAGTATTTGTAAAGTTGATTCCAGCTTGTCCAGCAGTATCATTAAATGTTAAACCTGCTTGATAAGACCCTGTTGCAGCTTCTAGAGCAGCTAATCTAGTATTTTGAGTATTATTTACACTTGTAGCTGTTGATGTTGATGATTCAATAGGTACAATTCTTGATGCAAAAGAACTAGATACAGAAGCTAATTCACTATCTGTAGCATAAGTAGATCCTAAGTTATTAATTGTAGTATTGATATTATCAATCCTAGTAGCAAATGATCCTGAGTTGATTCTTGCTATTTGAACGTTTGTACTTGTAGTAGAAGCAAATGAACTAGATACTGATATCAAACTAGCGTCGGTAGCATAAGTACTATCTAAGTTATTTATCGCTGTATTGATATTATCTATTCTATTTGCAAGAGATCCAGATACAGTGTTTAGATGACTATTAACCCCAATTATATCAGAGGATAAAGAAGAAGAAACGTTAGTAATTCTTGTGTTAATTTCACTGTCAACTTGAATTAAAGAAGAAGAAAGTGCAGCTAATTGACTGTCGGTAGCATAAGTGTTATCTAAACCGTTAATTGTGTTGTTGATACTTACGATATTCGAAGCTAAAGAAGAAGATACTACTGCTAATTCAGAATCTGTAGCGTAAGTACTGTATATGTTAGCTATATCTGAAGCTAAAGAAGAAGAAACGTTAGTGAGCTCTGTATCTGTAGCGTAAGTACTATATATGTTAGCTATATTGGAAGCTAAAGAAGAAGAAACGTTAGCTAATTCTGTGTCTGTAGCATAAGTGTTGTAGATATTTGTAATATCACCTGCTAAAGAAGAAGAAACGTTGCTTAATTCGCTATCAGTAGCGAAACCTGTACCTAGATTATCAAACCTAGTAGCAAATGATGCAGAAACTGCACCAAATGATCCAGATATCTGGGATGCGATTTGCGCTGAACCTGATAATAAGGTTGGTTTATTAAGAACGTTTGCGTACTCTACGTTAGAGGCAGCTACGTTAGTTAAGCCGCTTCCGTTCCCAAAGAAAGATCCACTAAAGGATCCTGTCAGTGCGGCGTTAATACCTATTGGATTGTCAATTCTCATGTTTTTCTTCTTTTATAGTCTTTTTGCTACGTTATTAATAAATATCTACTTATTTACTACTACACTTCCTGAAATATAAGTACTAAACTCTAATACTACTGCATTACTTGAAGCAGATAATATCTTAGCCGGTAATACTTGCTCTCTCTGAGCAGTATACACCTGTACTACTGGGAAATCTTCAGATAAATTATGAGTTATAGTAAAAGGTCCACTACCTTCTATATTTTGTCTATAGGAAGTAGATGGTATATTTGTAAAGTTGGTATAATTAAGGTAATACGACGGTAATTGACCACCTAACTTTGTAGCATCGGCGGCAGAACCAGAAACAATATGTCCAGCTTTACCGACTACTACAAATCCTGTTGTTGCAGGATTAAAAGTAACGGTTACCGTATTTAAGTTAGCTACATTTACGGATTGTGGTATAATTTGGTTATACTGATTATCGTAAACTGAAACTAATATGTTTCTAGTGTTAAAATTATGGGTAACTACTTTAGAAGTAGCGTTTGTAAAAGTATCTGTAACAGTTGTTACTTGATCTATTTTAGCATTACCTCCTACAATATGTCCTCCCTTAGCAACTACAACTGTACCTGTTGTTAGTTGATTAAATGTAATAGTAACGTTGTTATTATCTGTTAGATTAACAGTAGCCGGAATAATTTGATTGTCATTCTCATCATAAACACTTATAACAAGGTTCTTAGATGAAAAATTATGATTAACTACCTTAGTTAAGGTGCTAGTAAAAGAATCTGATACAGTAGCTTGTTCTGATATTGTAGAATTTACATTAGTTAAACCTGAACCGTCTCCTACGAAGTACGAAGCAGTTACAGCGCTAGCTACATTAAGATTATATAAGTGTGCACTCGACCCACTTACAATGAGTTTTTTCCAGTTTGGCATTCGTGTTACTATTACGGTTGGTTACACCAATGTGCGGTGCCCACTTCCCTTTCGGGCCTATAATGTACATATAAATAGCAAAAGGACCTATTAAGGTCCCTTCACTACTAATTGTTTTTTTCTAATTCGTTTGTTAGTTTTACCCAGATGTTATAGAAGGCTTCGAATTCATCACCTTTATAGGTTGCTGTTCGAAGTTTTGCGAGTAAAAACTCGATCTCCTTCTTTGTAAACCCGGATTGAGATTCAGGCTTACTTGGTTTACCTCCAATCTTATCTAATAACCCCATAACTTTATTTTATTTTATACGTAAATAAATATATCTTCTCCTTCTACTCTAATGTTTCCAACGTGATCTGCTTCTGCTGTAGCAGCATCTGCTGAAGTACCCGCAAATACACCTCCTACATAGTAAGATGGAGTTTGTGCTCCTGTTGCATTAGAAGCCATGTTACCAACAATTGCAAGACGTCCGTCGTTGCTGTTGTAACTAGCATCCCAAATTAAACCAGCACCTGATTGAGCAGTACCGTTAGAACCACCGAATACGAAACCTGAATCTGCTGTTGCTGCTGAACCAGAGTTTAATAATATGAAAGCATCTTCTACATCTAAGTTAGTTGTATTGATGTTTGTTACAGTACCTTGTACATCTAAGTTACCCTGTACTGATAAATTACCTGCAATGTTTACATTATCTGGTAATCCAATAGTAATTGTCTGTCCAGAAGCAGCTGCAGTTACTTCATTAGCTGTACCTACGATAGATAATGTTTGATTACCTAAAGCTACTGAACCTCCTCCTGTAGAACCAGAAATGTTTAATGTAGTGCTAATGTTTTCAGTACTGGCAGCAGTTAAACGACCGTCAGCATCTACTGTAAATGTAGGGATTGCTGTAGCACTACCGTAAGAACCTGCAGTTACTGCTGTAGCTTTTAAGCTAATTTTGTTACTACCATCAAATTCGATAGAAGTTCCGTCTACTGAAGCAGAAACCTGTAAGTTATTACCGCCAATAGTACCAGAAACTACTATACCTTTACCTGCTGTTAAACCAGTACCTTCAATAGCTGTAATCTGAGAATCTAATCCCGAGATTGCACTATCAACAGAAGCTGTATAAGCAGTAAATCCTGTAGTTTGAGAAATTGTAATCTGAGAAGATCCAGATACTAATGTAGGTTTACCTGTGATGTTAGCAAATGCTACTGAATCAGCTGATAAGCCTGTTAAACCTGAACCATCACCACTAAATGAACCGGTAATGGACTGGTTAGCCACTCCGTTTCTTGCGTAATTTAAGTCGTTTACTAACTGGCTTATATTACTACCAGAAACGACGAGTTTTTTCCACTGTGCCATGTTATGTTTTTAAATTAATTTTCGTTATTAATAAATATAGTTAATTTTACAATCCAAAATAAAAAGCATTATCTGCTCCATAATATATACTACCTGTAACCGGTGTAGGGGGTACTGAAAAAGGATGTAAAACAACAACACCTTGTTCATTTACTTTGAATTTATCTTTACCGTCTACATTTACTGCAAAATACTTCGAAACTCCATCTAGTTTTAATCTAAAAGACCCTGTTATATGTATATCTGTAGTAGCTGATGCGTAAGATCCTGTTTTATTAAAGACAGAAGCATCAATAGTAGAGATAGGCTGTCCGTTTAGGGTAAAACTACCTAATACATTCAATGAACCTGTTAAATCTCCAGATCCACTAAGGTGAGGACTAATCTGTTTCCACTGTATTAATGCCATCTTATGCTAATTTTCCAATTAAAGTATATTCATCAGTAGAAGCGATGGCAAAACCTAATGTACTGTTAAAAGTAACTACTAAATTACCACCTACTTGCTCTATTGTATCGATTGCATCTGTTTCAACAATCATACCGTTAATAAATACTTGAAAATTAGATTTATTTAATGGAGGGAACCCTGCAGGAGTCTCAGCTAACTGCTGTCCTGTAAAGGTTAGTGTCTTTGCTCCTGTATTTACTGTTGTATTTACAGAATTACTTGTAATTACTTTCTGTAATGTTACGTATGCTTTTTGTTCTGATGTCATAGACTCTTCGATTGTTGTTAAATTTAAAGTCTCACTTGCTTTATCGTAAAATCTTGCTTTTCCTTTCACGGCTTGTGTGGCTGTTTGTGTTTCGATATTAGAAACCATTTCAAAACCGAAGTTAACTGCAGATTTAGAGTAAAATTTATTCATACCTCTCACAGTTGCATTTATAGAGTCAGGAACTATATGTCCTAACAACTTTATAGTAAAAGTAGTCTTTACAGTACGGTCATTACCGGCTGCTAACTCTGTAGTTTGTGCATAACTATCAATCATTGCTCTAAAACTAAACCTTTCCGGGTCTCCCCAGTAAGAATCTGATGCAAAGTTGATAGCTTCTACTAATTTATTCATCTGTTCTACATAATCTGTGAAGATTATACAGGAATATGTGATATCTACGAAGTCTGGCATAACTACTGCGTAGAATTCTTTAACTTCATCTCTATTATTTAATAAACTGAAGCGGTCATATACGTTTTTCTTAGAAAACTTCTTTTCAAATACTCCGTAATTTAATGGATTGTTAGCATCTAACTTGTTTCCGTAGCTTCTATTCTTTTCTACAGAGTCTCTTTTAAACATTATCAAAGGAGTTTGTATTTTTCCTCCTTTATCTCTATAGAAACCATCTTTCTGTACTGCTGCCCAACGTTCTGGTGAGCCGTATAGCAATGGAACTTCTTTTTTTATACCATTTTGTATTACTGATGGTCTTATTACTTTAGTAAAGTAGTAGAATATAGTCTCGTCTATGTCTTTTAACCCTAAAGAGAACTGTTTTACATCATCATTCTTTACAGTTTTCTGTAATTCTCTTCTTTTATTATCAACAGATGGCGATTTACCTGTATTCAGTAACGGATCCACATGACTTTGTGCAATCTCTAACTGTGTTTTAGGTATAGGTTTATTATTAGACATCTATTATATGGTTACTTGTGTTATTCCTACCTTTTCTGCTCTTGTTAGGTGACATTTAACTATAATAGATACAGAACTTCCGAATCTAGATCCATATTCTGTGAAATTATAGCTACTATCTCTACCTAAGAATAGTTGATTCTCTACAAC
>JACCDG010751863.1_pt1 | contig 109146 bp, 120 predicted proteins | sample 7442471 | NCBI WGS metagenome assembly JACCDG01 (sample SAMN15323444, study PRJNA562643) | freshwater metagenome | isolation source: river surface water | place: USA:Blue River Watershed | collected 2017-08-17
CAATGTTGGGGGCCATACTCTCATACCCCCTACCCGTCATAGCCTTGGTGAGCTATTACCTCACCAACAAGCTGATAGGACACAGGCTCCTCTTGAAGCGATAAATCTTTATTCCGTAGAACATATCATGTATTAGCCTGGATTTCTCCAGATTATCCATGACTTCAAGGTAGATTCCTATGTTATCTGAACCCGTTTGCCGTGGGTCTAAACCCACTCGACTTGCATGCCTTATCCACGCCGCCAGCGTTCATCCTGAGCCAGGATCAAACTCTCAATATATGTGATTGAATCATCTGATTGCTCAGATCCTCTGTCATTCACATCAATGACAGAAGTTACGATTCGTTGCGACTCACTACTTGAAACGAATGAGCTTACTCCTCTTCGCTCGGAAACGAAAATAAATTTTCGCTTCACTCACTTCAAAGAAGTAATAAATTCGTTTTTTTCGTTTGTCTTAGAATAGAGTTCTCCGTAAGAACTAACCACAAAAAATTGTGATTATCCCGCCTGAATGAAATATTCATTCGGGCAGGTTTTATTGTTTTATCCAGAACTTTGCGTGTGCAAAAATTCTGGACGGCTCTCAATTGTTAAGGAAATTTCTCACCCGTTTCTAAAAACAGATAGAAACAAAAGCAATCCCGTTACCCTGGGGCTTCTAGATTGCTTAACCAGTATAGCAGCTTCGAAAGACCTGTCAAGGGCTCATCTTCCCTCCTTTTCAGGGCTCTCCTTTCAGGGTATTTCTCGAGAGAAAAAGACTTGACTCTTTCCTATTAATGTAGTATAGTACTGTATTCAAACGGCTGTCGTTTGATACACACGGAGGCACATTAACAACATGGACTCAAATAGAAAACGACTGACTTTCTGGCAAAGCGCTGGACTAGTCCTCCTCGGACTCATCAGCACCGCTCTGCTCGTGTACTGCAGCCGTGAGATGCTGATTGGCCGAGTAACCTCGGCCCACACCAAGATGCTGCTTTGGATTTTCACGGCAAGCGGCCTTTATCAGCTCATTCTCATGCTGCTGATCGTATGGCTAGGAAGCAAGTACGATTGCCTGCGGCATCTGGCTGAACTCCTGTGTCACATTGCTGCCCCGACACTGCTCTGTCTGCTCCTGCTGATTGGGGATAGCGGGAAATTAATTGGGCTTACCATGCTCCTGTTTCTTCCTACGGTCTCCCTACTACGAGTTGTATCCCTGCTCACGTCCGACTCATCCCAGAAAGGAGCGCTGTCATGAAGGCCGGCATAGTTATCGGGGGATTGATCTTCCTCATCCTTCTGGCCCTGGGAATGGCCACGGCGGAGTCCTGCCTGGGATACCGCCTGCCCTTTGGCTGGACTACTACGTTCAGCTGCCCAGTGCACGCTGTCACACTGACATGTGCGATCATTCTCGTGATGATTGGCGGGGCCTGCGCGCTGGGCAGACTGATGATGGAACCTGTCCACCAGCGAGAGCGTCGCATAGACACTCCCCCTGATGTCTGAAGCATCAACTGCACAGGAGAAACCATGTACGCGTTATTTCCGTTCCGAACCTTTCCTGCCTGGCTGATCGCTCTCCTTTTCACCTTTGGGTACATCGTGGTCGTGGTCTTGATGACCGCCACGGTACTCACAGGCCTCGGTGTATCCTGGTCCTGGGAAGAGGCCACCATCACGATGGTGGTGTTCTATGACTTCGCCATGATGGGCCTCATGTCGATCATCTGGCACTTCAACCAGTCTCGATACCCAGAAGAAAGAACGATCGGGAGCGACTACTTCATCGGACTCATCATGTCGATTGCTCCGTGGGCAGTAATCGAGCGTGTTGATGAGACCTGCTTCCTCGCGGTTTTTCTCTTCATCGGCATGGTCATTTTGGCCACTGAAGCAGTGAAACTATACCGCATTGCCGAAGCCCTGCGCTCTACTGACAACTAGTCGCCCGCGCAACGCGCACACCGCAGATACCCCACGGGGACATCTGCGGCTTTTTTTATCCCGCAAACTATTTCAAACGATTGTTGATAAACAACAAAAGTAAAAGCGGCACCGCCATCCAAGCGATGAGGGCGATGGGTGAAGCAAAATAGCTGTAGGCGGTCGAAGAAATAAACGAAAGAGCAATGGCCTTGGGTAAAAAAGCCAGCGTCACACTGACGAGCATCCCTGTCACCAAAATACTCATGACAAAGAGTCGCCAAAAAAAGTCTGTCCCGGCACTCGTGATATGGACATCAAACAGACGGTCGTCCACCAAAGAGAGTGCCACCAGTAAAGCCAGAAATGCCCCTGCCTTGGCATAGGGAGAAAACGAAAGGAGCTCTTTCGGAAGTACGCTCAAAAAAGCCACAACAATATAGACATTGATGAGAATATTGACGAGCTTCCACCGACCAAAAATAAACCCAAACGCGATACTCAATCCAATAAACAGCAAGAGGAGAGAGAGATCACCTGCCAAATTCTTGGGAAGAGCGAGGGTTGAAAAAAGACTCTCAAGAGATGCCATAAGAAGAAAACAATCAGAAACTGAAAAACAGGCCCTTTTTCTCAGTATACTGCCGGAAGAAACACCCTGTCAAAGCATATTTTCCTTTTTTCAAGGGTTTTTCGGCTTTCTCTTTTTAGAGTATAATACCAGGTATTACCACTTTTTTTCCTTATTATGCTCAATCGCTACCGTACGCTGCTCTTCCTCTTTTTTTCCTGCTCTTTCCTTTTGGCTGCCTCCTCTATCCTCTTTTATGCCTATGGCTATCGTTTCAGTTTTGAGCGCGGCATCTTCATCTATACTGGTTCCTTGTCCCTCAAGTCAAACGTTGAGACCGTCGCCATCAAAATTGATCAGGTGCTTATTCCCGAAAAACGCCTGGGACTCCTCAATAACTCCATTCATATCGCTGGCTTGAATCCCGGGGAACACTTCATCGAAGTAAGCGCCCCCGGCTACCACACCTGGGAGAAAAAAATTGTAATTCGGAGTGGTCTGACTACTGAATTTTGGAATATTTATCTGGCAGAAGACACCTATGAACGTGAGCTGGTGCCCGAAACAGCAGCTACCCTCAAGATGTTTCCGGCTCCCAATGGCCTCTTCGCTACCGTCAAAAAAAATGGTGCTCGCTATTCCGTCGATGTTCTCGATATCGGTGGTGAAGAAAACAGTGAGGTGTTTGCGACCAGCGACGCTGTTTTTTCACCGACACTCGAAACCAATATAGAGTGGTCACCAGAAAGCCATAAACTCATCATTCCCCTGATCAAGAATGATCAGCCCACCTATGCCATTGTTGATATCAAAAACGAAAGTAGTTTCTTTCTCAATGAAGTAACCGGTCTCACTACGCCGCTCCGTTCGCCTCGGTGGGATGCTACCACCAGGGATTTCCTCTTTTTCTTGAGCGAACGCACCCTCTACCGCTTTGACACCCGGTCAAACGAACCAGCCCAACTGATTGCTGACGGCATCAGTGGATATGATCTGTCTGGCAACAAGCTCTACTACCTCAAAAACGATGGCCTGGTCTACAAGATAAACGGTAATGGCAACGATGGTAGTCCAACGGAAATTACCCACACCCCTGTTACTATCAATGAAAATAGCGCCTATTCGCTCATTGTCTACGATGATACCCGTCTTTCCATTATCGAAGAGATGACCGGCCGACTCTCTGTCTACAACGAAGCTGTGACCGATCTTCCTCTAAAGGAGCTTGGCACCGGTATCGTGAGTATCCAGTATTCAGATGACGGTAAAAAACTCCTCTTCTATACCGGCAACGAAGTTTCTGTTTACTTCAATCAGGACTGGGAGGCACAGCCATTTCGAGCAGAAGACAGCATCGTCCAAGTGGCACGCTTTTCGAGTCTGATTCAAAACGTCCAGTGGGCAGAAGACTACGAACATGTCATCTTTTCCCTGGGAAAAAACATCAAAATGATTGAGCTCGATAACCGTGACAAGCGTGATCTGACCAATCTCCTCACTCTCGATACCTTCCCACTCCAGATTCTTTCCCGCTTTGGCACCGACCGACTCTATGTTGTACAAGAATCCCCCGCTGACGCTCCCGTACAAGATACCGTTTTTAGCATCACCCTTCCTCAGTACACCACAAACTTCTTCGGCCGCTAACTTTGCCCCTATGTCATACGAATCACTTACTCCTCAAAAAGAGGTCACTCCTATCGAAAAAGAGGGTCTGGCTGTGCGAAAACAACGAGCCGAAGCCCTCTGCCAACAAGGCGACTACGCCACCATCATCGCTCAATTTTCCCACCCAGAAAACCAGGGACTCTTTGCTGAACAACAAAAGCGCCTACAAGAAGAAGGTGCTCGTGGCCTCCTCAAAGATGCCATGGACAAACTTCAGCCACATGATTGGGAAATGCTGACACTCCTCGAGCTCTTTGATCGGGCTACCTACGAACACTGTGTTCGCACGTACGCTCTTGCCAGCGAAAAAATAGAGAGCAGCGGCCCGGTCGGCGCATACCTCCGTGAACGTATCACTGCCGAAGGTCTCTCACCCTGGGATATCGAACTGGCCTGCCTCCTCCATGACGTGGGAAAAATTACCCTTTCTCCCAAGGAGCTCCTCCTCAACAATACCCTTTCAGGAAGTGAATGGCAGGAACTCTTTACTCGTTTTTGTCATGATTCCTGTCCTAATGAGGAAGAGGCTGCCGAAAAAATAGCAGCATATACTACTACCCTACGAGACAACCCACGTATCCGCGGCAAAGATATTACCCCACTCCGCCTGGCACTCACAGAGGAAGAGGCGGCTCGTGTCGTTGCAAGAGGATTTGATATCAGTCACTCCCTTGGCGCCATCATCGACAGCCATCAGGACGCTTCTGTGGCCATTGCTGGCCGCTATTATACCGAGGCACCCCTCCTTGCCCTCATTGGCAACCACCACGAGCAGCCGCTCGCGCACGATGATCCACTACGCACCTCTCAGTCTACTGTGCGATTGAGCACTCTTATCGATACGCTCAGACTCGCCGATGAGTTTGATGCCTACCACTCCGAAAGACCCTATAAAGTAGCTCATTCCCGACTGGCCTCTCTCGCTTTTTTGACCGAAGAAGCCGAACGGGGCTTTGTTGATACAACACTCACCAAGCTCTGGATTGCCGATGATATGAAAAACAGCCCTGTCAAGGCCTATCTCGCCGAACTCGCCGATGTTCCCCTCCGAGAGGAAGAAACCCGTGCCTATCAAAAAATCCAGGCTTTTCTGGAAACTGAAGAATAGAAACAAAGTAAAAACCGGTAGGAGAAAACTTCTCTCCTACCGGCTTTGTGAGCCGCACGCTGTGTCAGCGCCAGCCCTGTTCCTTGTGGTATGTGTCCACCGCGGCCAGCCCACCTTCCATCAGCTTGACGTACTCGCCCTGGTCACGATGGCGACCAACGCGAAGTGGCACCTGGAGGTTCAGCATCTTGCTGTACCATGGCGTCAGCGCCTCCATCTTGCCCACGAAGTCATGGTCCTCCATGCCGCCAGCACCGTCCCACCGCGGATCGAAACCCGCGAGAAGCGGATGCTCATGAAATACCGCCAAGTTGATCATCATGCCCGTATTGCGGGGATGGTCATAGGCCCGACCGAGCAGTTCCGGCGTCCCGTCAGCCAATTGACCAGCGAACGTCGTCCCTACCACGCCAAAGAGGCCGTTCTCCATCTCTGCCCACATGGCAGAGAGATGCGCTGCCGAGAAGGCAGTGGTGTTGGAGAGGTTCAGCAGACGCTGAAACTTGAGGTGACACTTCCGCTCGGCATTCATTGCCTGAACATAGGCCAAGCCGACGTTCAGCATGGCCGACCAGCTGTTGCCGTCCTTCATGAGCGTCTTGACGTGACGAACTCCGTCATGGTACTGCATCACCGGATCAAGCGCCCTCGCGGTCAGATAGGGAGGCTCCAGATTGGTTGGAGTGACCACCACCACGGCACCCACCGTTTCGATGAGGGTTCGGCAGAAGCTGCCGATACTAGGGTCGTTGTACGACCGGACTACCGCGACCACGCGATTCAGTTTCGAGCTCATGTCACTCTCCTTCGGGCTAAGCCCAGTGTGGGTTGAAAACAGGGATGAATTGTCAATGTTCTGTGTGCCAGGCGAATTCCCAGCAACCATATATTATACACCTAAAATGAAGTAAAGTCAAGACTTTACGTCATTTTATGGCTCTAAAAAAGCAAAACCCGCCTTTCGGCGGGGTTGAATTTCGTATTTTTCTACCAGCTAAGAAGCTAATCACTACCAGCTTCCTCTTAGCGCTTACTCCATTGCGGAGCGCGACGGGCTTTCTTGAGACCTGGCTTCTTACGCTCAACGGCGCGAGCATCACGGGTCATCATTCCTTGGGCCTTGAGCGTGGCACGGAGCAACAGATCATGCTTCACGAGTGAACGAGCGATACCAAGCTTGATAGCATCGGCCTGGCCATGCAACCCTCCCCCACGAACCACTACGGTCATCGTAAAGGCTGTTTCGCGACCGGTCAGCCTGAGTGGAGACAATGCCTGAGCCACCAGTGCTGGCGTACCAAAGTAGGCGAGGATTGATTTGCCGTTCACAACAGCCTCCTCAGCCTTATCCACGGGATACAGACGTACCTGAGCCACAGCCGTCTTGCGACGTCCAACAGCATACAGATAACGTTCTGCCGTCTTCGGAGCCTTGGCAACTTTCGCTACTGCTTTCGCAGTGGTCTTGGTTGCTACCTTTTTCTTGGTAACCTTCTTTGGCTTGACTTCCGTTTCGGTTGTTTCCTTGATAGCCATACTACTCGTGATTTACATGAATGATCTTTTCCGTGTGTTCACCCTCCTTGTTGAGATGAAGACGAGTGAGCATTCGATTGCGAAGCTTATTCTTGGGAAGCATCCCGTACAATGCCTGATAGACCACCTTGCGGGAATCCTTCTTCAGCTGATCCTTGAAATTGATGGAGCTGATACCGCCTGGGTAGCCACTGAAACGGTAGTAGGTCTTATCCTCGGCCTTGTTGCCGGTCACTTCAATCAAATCTGTATTGATCACCACGACGAAGTCTCCTCCATCGATGTGCGGAGCATAGGACACTTTGTTCTTCCCCATGAGGATGGTGGCAATTTCAGTTGCGAGACGTCCAAGCACTTTCCCTTTGGCATCAAAGAGGTGATACTTTCTGTCGATCATGATTTTCTTGGTGGTTGCCATAGGAATACAATTAGACGAACTCGATAACAGCCATTTTTGCCCCATCACTCTTGCGTGCTTCCAGCTTGATCACACGAGTGTATCCACTGGTTCGACCCTCGAAACGGGCACCAAAGTCACTCAAGAGCTTCTTGGTAGCTACGGCAGGGATATACTTCTGAATCTCACGAATCATCGCCACTCGGCGTTCAGTATTGTTTCGAGCGGTCTTGGCCTTGTTGATAACCTGATCGATATAGTTCTTGATTTCTTTGGCCTTAGCCTCAGTGGTCATCATGTGCTCATGCAGCACCAAGCTCCCCAAGAGTGTCTTGATGAGGGCGTTTCGCTGGTTTCTGACGCGTCCGAGAACGCGACCCTGGTGTCTGTGCTTCATAATGGAATACTACATTCGTCGAGTTACTCTGCGACTTCCGCCTTTTTTTTCTTCGTCACTTTCTTGGCTTTCTTTTCGGGGACCTCTTCTGCTACTTCTTCAGCCACTGGAGCTTCTGTCTCTTCTTCGACTTTAGCCTCTTCTCCTTCTTTGGCAACCTCTGTCAAAGATGAGAACTGGCCGACCAAGATACTAACACTCTTTTCAAAAGCTTCTTGTGGAGTCACGCTGCCATCGGTCACGATTTCAAGCGTAATCTTGTCATAGTCGGTGCGCTTTCCGACACGCATGTTTTCCACTTCGTAATTCACACGCTTCACCGGGGTGTAGATAGCATCGATCGCAATGACACCAATCTCGCGCTCATCATCACGCTCACGGCTTTCCACTGGGACATAGCCGAGACCACGGTCAATCTCGATTTCCATTTCCAATTCGGTCTTTTTGTCAGTCACCGTAGCAATGACCTGATCCGGGTTGACGACTTCAACGTTTGAAGGAGCCTTGATAGAGGCAGCCGTCACAACGCCTTCACCCTTGCTTTTCAGCGTCACTTTCACTACTTCGTTTTCTTCACCACCGTGAAGCTTAAAACGTACCTGCTTCAGGTTCAAAATAATCTGTACAACATCTTCCATGACACCGTCGATGGTAGAAAACTCATGAGAAACACCCTTAATCTTGACCGAACGAGCAGCGGCTCCAGCCAAAGAAGAAAGTACCACGCGACGAAGCGCGTTACCGAGGGTCGTCCCATAACCAGGATGACATCCGAGAATCTCAAACTTGCCATGATTCTTGGCGAGCTCGGTGTACTTTGGCTGCTGCGGTGAAGTTATTGTCTGCATACCTATTGTGGTTTCGGATGGGCTGTCGGACCAGAAGTTCGTTGACCGTCCACCGGAAACAATTTAGAGGGTATTATGGGTTGAAATTATTTGGAATAGTATTCGACAACCATCTGAGCGTCTACCTGCACTCCGACATCCTGACGATTTGGGAGAGCAATGACCGTACCGGTCAGTTTCTCGACATCAAGTTCCAACCAGTGCGGAACATCTTTCTTGTTTTTCAAAACTTCCAGCAGATTCTTAAAGTAGGTTTTTTCTTTCTTGGTAGTCTTGAGAGCGATAACATCACCGATTTTGACTTCCACAGAAGGAATGTTCATGCGCTTCCCATTCAACTCGAACATTTTGTGCGAAACAAGCTGCTTACCCAACACGCGCGAAGAGGCAAATCCCAATCGGTACACCACGTTGTCGAGACGGCGCTCGAGACGGGCGAGCAACTGATCTCCCGTCACACCGGGAACATTGCGCACTTCATCGAAGTGGTGACGGAACTGTCGCTCCATCACACCGTACAGACGCTTGATTTTTTGCTTCATGGCAAGCTGACGACCATATTCACTTCCGCCACGTGACGGATTGTGTCCATGGATACCAGGGGCGTACGGACGACGCACCATGGCACACTTCGGCGACATACAACGATCACCCTTCAAAAAGAGTTTTTCGCCGGCGCGACGACAGAGTTTACATTTGGAATCAAGATTTTTTGCCATATATCGACTTGTAGTAAGTAGCTTCTTAGCGTGTGTCTGAAATTAGATGCGACGCGGACGGCGCGGACGACAACCGTTATGAGGAATAGGAGTAATGTCTTTGATGGTCACCAGATTGAAACCGTTATTGGCCAACGCTCGGATAGAGGCCTCGCGACCACTTCCGACACCCTTCACAAACACCTCAAGCTCCTGAACACCGTACTTCTTAACTTTCTCAGTCACATCGGCCACGACCTGAGTGGCAGCATATGGTGTGGACTTCTTGGCACCCTTGAAAGACAAGTGTCCCGAGCTTGACCAACCAAGAACAGCTCCGTTCAAATCCGCAATCGTCACAATCGTATTGTTGTAGGTACACTGAATACTCGCGCGACCTTTCAAGATCTGACGCTTGTTCTTCTTGGCCTTTTTCACGACACCTTCTTCCGTTTTGGCCACAACAGCCTCTCCGGCTACTTCCGGTGCGACAGCCTCTTCAGTTTTTTTCACTTCTTCGGTCATAGTATCTAGAGCTTCTTAGCTTGTAGCTTATTAGCTTCTTAGTCTGCTCTTGCTTTTCGGCTTCCCTACCAGCTACGAGCTACTTCCTAAAAAGCTATCTTAGGTCTTGGCATCAGACTTCTTGCGGCCGCTGCCCATTGTCTTGCGAACATTACCACGTACTGTACGGGTATTGGTTTTGGTCCGCTGACCACGCACCGGCAATCCCTTCTGATGGCGAGTCCCACGATAACATCCGATTTCTTTGAGACGCTTGATATTTTGCTTGACGATGTGACGAAGTTCTCCTTCAACGCGATACTTCTTTTCAATCATGTCACGGAGACGGTTGGCATCTTCAGCAGAAAGATCCTTTGTACGAATATCTGGGCTAATAGAAAGCTCTTTCAAGATTTTTTGGCTGGTTGGAAGACCGATACCAAATACGTAAGTCAAAGCGACCTCGATTCTCTTGTTGTCTGGAATGTTGACTCCTGCAATACGTACCATATTTCTTACTCTAGCTTGTAGCTTATATTAGCCTGTATTTCTTCGTATGTCCTGCCTCTCGTTTTCCTCTGAGTGCTACCCAGCCTCTTACCCCTGTCGCTGTTTGTGCTTGGGATTCGTACAGATAACGAAAAGGACTCTCTTTCGCTTTACGATTTTGCACTGGGCGCAGATTTTTTTGACGGAAGCTCGTACTTTCATATTTCTAAACAGGGATAAGCGATGAGCTTGTAGCGATGAGCGCCGTACTTCTCTACTGAAGTTTCGAACGCTGATTGCTAGACGCTACACGCTGCCTCTTTTACTTATTGCGGTGAACAATTCTGCCCTTGGAGAGATCGTAGGGACTCATTTCAAGCGTAACGCGGTCACCCGGCAACAAACGGATATAGTGCACACGCATACGACCTGAAATATGAGCCAAGACCTCATGCCCGTTATCGAGACGGACGCGAAACGTCGTACTCGGTAATGTCTCCAAAACTTCCCCTTCGACACGAATCAATTCTTTGTTGTTGGCCATATATTGTATGAAGACTTCATTGACACACAGAAACGAGCTAAAGAGCTCTTAAGAACACAAAAACAGAGAAGTTTTTGTCCGGTAAGCAATTCCATCCTCGTTCATGAGATGCATCTCTTGCAAACCCTCTCTTTTTCCTGTATCTATGCAGTTTTTCAAAACGTGGTTGTATTGTAGCAGATAAAAAAAATCTGTCAACAAGCGTCTTTGGCGGTACTTTTCCCTGCTACAAAAATACCCCGTTACCGGACCCTTTTACTGTCCATACCGTCGCTCTCGATCCTGGTATTCTTCGATAGCTACCCGAAAGGCAGCCGCGTCAAAATCAGGGAAATGGCAGTCCGGAAAATAGAGCTGGGAATCTTTGGTCTCCCACATCATAAAGCCAGCTGACAAATGCGGGTCATCGCCCGTGCGGATGAGCAGATCAACGGGCGATACCTCAGCGGTCATGAGATGACCCTTCACTACCTCTTCGGTGACCATACCCGGCGCCAGACCCGCACCGGCTATGCGTCGGATAGCCTGCAGCATGTCATCGTCACCACTGTACGCCAAAAAAAAGTTCAAAAAATACTGATCATGTCCCTTGGTTTTCTCCATGCCGTCCTTCAAAATATATTTGAGCTTCTCCGGAAATTGCTCTTCCCAGTGGCCAATACAGCGAATACGGACCCGGTCGCGAAAAACATCCTCATCGGCCATGAGCTTTTCAAAATAGGTTTCGTAGATCTTGAGTAATTCCTGCTTTTCTCGCAGCGGTCGCTTCGAGAGATTTTCAAGCGAAGACCCCCAAAAAGAGACTTCTCGGATACCGAGCTTTCGTCCCTCACGCACAATTTCCTCAATCCGTTCAGCACCAGCCGCGTGACCCTCCCAGGCCTCCAAACCGTGCTGTTTTGCCCAGCGACGATTCCCATCGGGAATAATCGCTACGTGGCGAGGAAGATGTTCTGCAATTATTGGTGCACTTGCCATGATGTTCTAGTATTCTCTCTTAGTCATATACTCGGCCACTCCCTCTAGGAAATCATAGGCCACCGGTTTTAACAAGGGTTGCAGTCGCACCAGCGCTGCCCGCCCCTCGGCAATATACTGCTCCGCAAGCGCCTGCACCTCCGCAAGCGAACCAGTCGTCCTAATAAGGTCGCAAAATTCCAGACGCTCCTCCGTCGTCAAAAGCGCTCCGCGCGCAAGAATATCACGAATACGCTGACGCTCCTTTTGATTACCGTTTTTGAGCGCTCGTGCCGTAAGAAGTGTCAGCTTGCCCTCTTCGATATCGGAGCCAACCGGCTTACCAATACGGTCAGCCGAACCAAAAATACCCAGTATATCGTCCTGAATCTGAAAAGCAATCCCGAGTGGAAGCGCATAGGCCGAAAGGTGGTCAAACAGTTCCGGAGAAGCACCCGCCAAAGCAGCTCCAATGTGCAGAGGTCCTTCCACGGTATACTTGGCCGTTTTGTTCCGATACATGGCCAAAATTTCTTCTTCCTTGGCATCACGCTTGTATTCCATATAGACATCACGCGCCTGCCCCATCACGGTAAAAGAAACCACCTTCTGCAATCGTGACAACCCATCAAAAATACGTTCCTTGGAAAATCCTGACTGAAAAATAATGTCATTCCCGAAAGCATAGAGCATATCACCCATGATAAGAGCGATGGAGTTTCCAAAATGTACCACGTCCTTATCCGGAAACAAGCGTCTGCCAAAATCAGCATAGCGCCGATGGAGCGTTGGCACGCCATGGCGAACATCATCCCGATCGATGATATCATCATGCACCAACAGGAAGGAATGGATGAGCTCGATACTCATTGAAGCCCGCAGCATTTTGTCGTCCTCGGTACCGCCAGCACCAAGATACCCATAGTACATAAAGGCCGAACGAAGCCGCTTCCCACCGGCCAGGACAATAGAACGGGCATGACCAAGCGCCTCGGCAATCAATTCATCTTCCTGAAAAGAATCCTTGAGTACCGAATCAAAATAGTCCCCAATAAGAGGATCGAGACGGGCTTTAAAAGACTGGAGCTCCTCTTGTATCAGCATAGAAAACAAAACGACAATATGCTTGTGAGTCTAGCAAGAAATACAGGCCGGGACAAGGCATCTCGTCTTGTGATGTCTCACGCCTAAAACTGCAAAAATTCCACGTAGCGCGCGTAGAGCTCCGTTGTTGCCAACAGATCACGGGCGTTGTACCGGGCAATGTCAGCACTCCGTCCATTCTCATAGAGCGCTTTGACATCGTCTCCATCGACTCCCTGAGCTTTCGGACTCTCTATACCAAAAGCGCGGCACCACAAATGAAGACTTCCTTTTTTCCTCAGGGCACCATAAAAAGTCAGTTGATCCAACAAATCAATATGTCTCGCATTGGATGGATGATAATTCAGATAACGATTGGCCAAAAGATTTTTGCTTGGCCGAATCCCCTGCAAAGCCGAACGAATCATCAAAAAAGGAACATCGAAAGCGCGACCATTGAACGTCACAAAGGTGTCATACTTCTCGACGACGTCCCAGAACTTCTTGAGCATGTCTTGCTCGCTCATTACTTCAAATTTACAGTCTCCTTCCTCAAAGTTCTGTTCTTTCCCTTTTTTGGATGGTTGGAAATAGACAGCGCCCTTCTCACGCTCTACATCACGAATCCCAATAGCCACTATTTCCCCGGTCAAGGGCGAAAATCCCATACCATTCTTCAAATCGGCCAAAGCCGCTGCATACCCCTCTCCACTCTCTGCCTCACGTTTAATCCACCGAGTCAGCACTTCCTGACTCGTCTCATCAAGCGTGTCAAAATCTTCTCCTACCGTTTCAATATCAAAAACGAGGGTGGCCATAGGACAGTCATCAATCAGCAAATAACAATCAATGAAAAGCCATCGTATTTTAGCATGAAAAAAGCGCCCTACGATGAAGACGCTTGTGCTGTCGCATTCCTCCGGCCATGAAACTCTGCCACCGTGGCTGCTACCCGAGCATTGAACGTCTCAAACAGACCGATCAGCCCGACGGCCAAGTCCACACCAAACAGTACCCGCGCGACACGAGGAAACAGACTAGCGTAGCGCTCCTTTTCATCGTGTGGCAGCGAAAACAGATCTGGCACACTTGCCGGAACCGACGTAGCAAACTCCGGATAGTACAAATGTGCCACTGCCTCACAGTACGCCTCCATGACACCGTAGGCGGTTTGCCTGCGCGAGAGAAGGTGTAGGTAGTAATACAGAAAGCAATGAAAATCCGCTCCCTCGTCAGGAAACACTTCTGCTAGCCGGTCAGACTGCTGTGCGACCTCACAAATTTTGGCCGGCCAATCAACCTGATTACGCATTTTGGTCCGTCCTTTCTCGGAAGTCCACCCATTAAGGAACCAGTGTCTCATCATACGCCATCGGCATACCCTGTCAATGTTCTTTCATTTGATTCCCCTTAGATGCAAAACAATAAAAAAATCCTCACACTCGAAAGCGAGAAGATTCTTTATTATACTTGTAGCCCCAAGGGGGTCGGACGACCTGCGCTCCGCTTAAGGCGGATGCGCTCTACAGGGCTTCCGCCCTCTAATCCTCGGCAGACCTCGGTCACCCCAAACGGGCAAACAGATGTTTTCCCGACCCCTTTCTCATCCGACTCCATTACTGTCCCAAGGGGAGTCCTTTTTGCTCCGACAAAAAGCCTGAGCACTACACACAGAAAGCTGTGCTCGCTCGCTTTCTACCCGCCTAGACTCGGCGAGGCTGGCTCACGCCCTCCTCCTCCCCTTGTGATTACAAAACTTAAAACCCTGGGACAAGCCCAGGGTTTTAAATTTCACAGTAGCCCCAAGGGGAGTCGGACCCCTCTTTCTTGGATGAGAACCAAGTGTCCTAGCCGATAGACGATGGGGCCCTCTTGGCAGGAGCGGTAGGAATCGAACCTACGCAAACGGTTTTGGAGACCGTTGTACTACCATTATACGACGCTCCCAACAGCACTCATACAGCTTAGCAAAAACAGATCCTTTTGGGAATCTGTTCCTACCAAAATCCGCTATCCGCCAACTGGCGGAGGCGGAGAGAACTATTTGCTCTCGGTATGAGTAGTGTTCTTCTTGCAGAAACGGCAGTACTTTGAAAGCGAGAGCTTTTCTTTCACCTTCTTCTTGTTCCGCTTGGTGTAGTGCGTAATGCGACTGCAAGCACTACACTTGAGCTTCGCCATGTTGTCTTTAATCTTGCCCATACCAGTACCCTTAAAATCAGATAAATTCAAAGCCTTTCCACTCTACGGGAAAAACACGTTTTCGTCAATACTGAGCCGTTGACCGGGATTGAACCGGTGACCTCGTCCTTACCAAGGACGTGCTCTACCGACTGAGCTACAACGGCTAATTCTCATAGCACTTAGCCAGAGTATCAAGGAATTGACACTGTGGCAAGAAAACATACAAGCAGGGATCCTCCACGTCCGTCGCTTCGCACGTACTTCGTACGGGTTCCAACTACAAGCTAGTTTCATCGCAAGCTCCTCGCGTCGTTGATAGTTGGATCTGGTTCGGGCGGGACAGATATACCATTTATGACCTCTGAAACTTCCGGTTCTGCTTTGCACTCAGATTCTTCATCGTAGAACCGACCAGAGACGCTAGATATCCTTTCTTTGTATCGTTCGCTACGCACCTCCGTGTTTATGGTTGCGTTAAGAACAGCGACATCATCAAACGTACTGGGTACTTTGGCCGCAGCGCAAAGAATCCTCAGATACTCTACATCATAAACCACTTGGTTAAACGTCGGCGCCACAAGAATAGCTTGATACCCCTTTGCAAGAGAAATCGCATTTACGAAAGTATCTGGCTCCGATACGCTCTGAGCAATCATGAGCTCCACATCATCACGCACACCGCTGTTGTTCGAGTCCACTCCCGCAAGCGTAGCATCGTTGGTAGTTGGGTCTGGTTCTGGTGGAAGGACTATTCCATCAAGAGTATTTAATCTTACCGATTCTTTCATTTCATCGGTGAATAACTGAGAATTTGTTAGCGCCTGTGGAGCAACACTTCCATTGAAGATAACCAGAAGTACAGTGCCGACAACAACAATACCAAAAATTGACAACATGACTTTTAATACGATGTGGTGCTTTGGTTCTGCCTTAAATACTATTTCCTCCATATATATTTTTGTTTTATTTAAATCAAATATATACCCAGAACCAAGGATTGTCACGATAGATACAGTATTTTTAGAAGGATTCGGTCAGGGATAATTGTCTCGCCGTCGCGATTATGGACAGAGAGGGATTCGGTCACGAATATTTTTCTTTCCGTCGAAAGAAAAATTTCTAGACCCCGGCTCGTGGTTTCGCGTACTCGCGAAACATCACTCCGCCTTTCTCATCTCTCTCGGAAGTGAAGCAGCTCACTTCCTCCTGTCCCAAAACAAAAATCCCCCTGTGGGGACTTTTCGTTTTGTGGGCAGGGAGGGATTCGAACCCCCGTAGGCCGAAGACCGTCTGATTTACAGTCAGATGCATTTGACCGCTCTGCTACCTGCCCCTCTTCTTTCTCTTTTCTTTCTCTTTGGAGCCATCTGTCGGGCTCGAACCGACGACCCACGGTTTACAAAACCGTTGCTCTACCAACTGAGCTAAGATGGCCTGAGAGCTTATCTAGCATCTCACTACTCCCCGACTTTGGTCAAGAGCTTCTCTAAGCGACGAATCTTGATTTTCACCATACGGTGTACCGGGGACAATTTGAGCACCTGACGATAACATTCTTTGGCATCCTTGATATTTTCCATTTCCAGATAGTAATCCCCTAACTCTTCATACGCAGTAAAGTCCTTTGGGTCTCGAGCAATCCGTCCAATCAAATTTTCTTCACGCTGCGCATTTGGTCGCAAAAGGCGTTTCTTTTTTTCAGGATGCACAGCAACTTCACTCACCATAGGACGAGGAACCACCTCTTCCTGTTGCTCCTGCGAGGCACCTGGCTCTTCCCGTCCCCTTCGTACGATAGGGACATCAAGAGACTGTTCTTTCTTTATTACAAGCGACTCTTTCTGATCCACCATTGGTACCTCCAAAGCAGCTGACGACACTTCTCTCTGCTGTTCTTTGGCTTCCGTATCTGGCACGAGCGCCGTATGGACGCGTGCTCGACTGGCTTTGACTGACTGAGTGAACTCATGCAACGTATTGTGTGCCCGCAAAGAGATCACCTTGAAGTGCTGTCCTGACTTTTCCAGTATCCGCAAAAAGAATTCCTTGGTACGAGGAAATGAGATCTCTGCATCTTTTTCTCCTGCGAGCACCTTCTGCGCAATAACCGGATCAGATTCCTTGCGTGACAAATACCACAACAAAAAAGAAATGGAGAGGACAACGATAATCGGTGGAACAACGAGATACCACATGGTGAGCAAATGACGCGCTAATGTGAGTTAGGTTTCTTTGTTGTCAAAAACATGACACAGCCCGCTTTTCCTACATGCCAAACCGAACAAAATCACCCACCTGGATATTTTCACCAATCTTGTGAATTTTTTCCGTCAACAATTCACCTACGGTCTTACTCGGATCTTTAACAAAAGGCTGTGTAAGTAACGCCTGATCATTACGGAATTTTTCTTCTTTTCCAGCAAGAATCTTCTCTACCAAATCAGCCGGCTTGCCCTCTTTGGCCAATTGCTCACGCCAAATAGCCTGCTCTGCCGCAACCGCTTCACGAGTCACCTCTTCTGGTTTGACGCAGAGAGGAGCAGAAGCTGCCACATGCATGGCAATATCACGCCCCAATGCCTGGAATTCTTCGTTGCGAGCAACAAAATCAGTTTCGCAGTACAACTTCACCAGCGCACCAATCCGACCATTGGAATGAACGTACGAGACAATCATACCCTCATGTGTTTCCCGATCGCTTTTCTTCATGGCCTTATCCTGTCCACGCTTGCGGAGAATTTCAATGGCTTTTGCTTCATCAAACTGAGCCTCATCAAGCGCCTTCTTGACATCGACGATACCGGCTCCGGTTCTTTCCCGCAGAGCCTTGATTTGTTCCATTTGACTCATACCCGGTAGTGAAACTTCGACAGTTTTCTACAAAACTATGAAAGATTCAGATTAATAGTGTTTGTTGTTTCATTGTAACTTTTTCCGCTCTTCCATTCAACTGGCGAGCAAGACCCCTTCTCCCAGGTAGTCCTATGCTACCTTCTCTTCTTTCTTCACTTCTTTCGGAGCGGCCTTGGCCGTAAGAATCGTCTTCCCCAAGAAGCCAAAAAGCAATCGGAGTGATGACAAGGCATCATCATTAGCAGGAATGGGGTAATCAACCGCTGAAGGATCCGTATTGGTATCCACGATACCAACCACAGGAACACCCATCTTGGCTGCTTCATGGAGTACCAGTCCGGCTTCCTTGGTATCAGCAATCACGATGGCTCCCGGGAAATCTTCCATTCCCTTGATACCACCCACCTTTTTCTCAAGGCGTTCCACTTCCTCCATCTTCTTCGCCTGCTCAAACTTGGTATATTTCTTAAATTCTCCGGAAGCAAACTTTGCTTCGAGATCCTGCAAGTGACGGGCTCGTCCACGAATACAGACAAAGTTTGTCAGTGTTCCACCAAGCCAACGATCAATCATATAGTACTGCCCCACATGGAGAGCCAAAGACTTCACTGTATCATGTGTCTGTTTCTTCATACCGACAAACAGCACTGGCTTGCCGCTTTTGACCACTCCCGACAAAAACTGCGCCGCTGTTTCCATCTTCTCAACGGTTTTTTGCAGATTGAGAATATTGATATTCTTCCGCGTTGTATAGATGTATTCATCCATTTTTGGATGACGACGAGACTTCAAGTGTCCAAAATGAACACCCGCCTTGAGCAATCCTTCCAAGCTCACATCGAGCTTATTCAAATCAACGGTAGAGAAGTAATTCTCCACTGGAGCCTTTTTTGGCGCTCCCTGTTCCGCTTCGACTGCAGTGACCTCGGTCATACTCTTTTTCCTTAGGTAAATTATACCCGCTCTGTATCCCGTTCGGGGAGTCGGGCTGCTCACACAGGAGCCACCTATTCTGTGCCTTTTCTAAGCCTCATAAGCACTGTTTGACAGGCCAGGAAGAGACTCGGCAACAAAATATGTCTGATCTCCTGCTCTCTTGGAATATTCCTTGAAAGCAGACAAATACAGCAGGTAGTGTAACAAAAGAAGGCCTCCTTGGCAAGTATCGCTCCGGGACTTGTCAATTTCCCATATCCATGCTAGACTCCCGACTACGTTAATATACTCCTTATAGGAGCAGACACTTTTATGAAAAAAGGTATCCACCCAACTTACTACGCCAAGGCAACGATCACGTGTGCTTGTGGTGCCGTACTCGAAACCGGCTCTACTGTTGAGTCCATGCACACAGAAATCTGTGCCCTCTGTCATCCGCTCTATACTGGCAAGAAAAAGGTCATCGATACGACTGGTCGTGTTGATCGCTTCAAGAAAATGACTGAAAAGTCGCAGGCCAAGCAGGTAGCCCGCAAAAAGGCTCCTCGCGTCAAAGAAGTGAAGGAAAAAAAGACCTTGAGCGTCGCTGCTTAGCGTTGTTTGTTTCCTTTCTTGCTGACGACCCCGTTAGACATCTTTCCTCCTCATCTTACAAAACGTCGCAGAAAGCACATAAATCCCGTCTCATCGGGATTTTATGTTACAGTAGAAGAAGAAACACCCTTGAAATCTCACCTCTATGAACGAACTCCTCATCGAAATTGAACGTGAATACGACAGTGTCCAGGCCGCCCTGAGCGATCCTTCGGTGGTACGCGACAACAAGCGTCTGGCCGAACTGGGCCGTCGTAAAACCGAGCTTGATACCATCATGGAACGTATCGGGCGTTTTCGTGCTATCGAAAAAAGCATGCAGGACAACGCAGAACTGACCCAAGGGTCAGACGTTGATCCGGAGCTCAAGACCATGGCCATGGAAGAAAATATTGCCCTCGCCGAAGAAAAAATCGCTCTCGAGACAGCTCTCACTCGTCTCCTTATTCCTAAAGACAAAAATGACACCAAAGATATCATCGTGGAAATTCGTGGCGGTGCCGGAGGAGACGAATCATCCCTCTTCGCCGCAGAGTTGTTTCGCATGTATGCCCACTACGCCGAACAGCAGGGCTGGCGCATCGAGATGCTTCATTCCAATCAAACAGAAGTAGGTGGATTCAAAGAGGCGGTTTTTGAAATCAATCGTGGGAGCAGCCCTATTTCCGTGTATCAAAAAATGAAGTATGAATCCGGCGTCCATCGTGTCCAGCGTGTCCCCGAAACAGAAAAGGCCGGCCGTATCCATACTTCCACCGCTACGGTGGCTGTTCTCCCTCAAGCTGAAGACGTGGAGATCACCATCAATCAAGCCGATCTCCGTATCGATACCTTTTGTTCTTCCGGACCTGGCGGACAATCCGTCAATACCACCTACAGCGCCGTCCGTATCACTCATATGCCGAGCGGCTTGGTCGTGAGTTGTCAGGATGAAAAATCACAGATCAAGAACAAAGACAAAGCCATGAAGGTGCTCCGCTCCCGTCTCTTCCAGTTGGAAGAAGAACGCCAGGCCAAAGAGCTCGGAGACGCCCGAAAGAGTCAAATCGGCACCGGTGACCGCAGCGAAAAAATCCGTACCTACAACTATCCACAGGATCGTGTTACTGACCACCGTATCAAGGAGTCCTGGAGCGGTATTCCAACCATTCTTGGCGGCAATCTTGATCCTATTCTCGATGCTCTGGAAACTGAGGATATCAAGCGTAAGTTGGAACAACAGGGGCGCTGATACTGCCATATGATAACTCTCCAAAAACTTCAGGCTCGTTTTCTTCCTCTGCTGGCACCGGAGGATTTTTTTCTCCTCGTCGCCTACGCAACCGGAAAAGAAAAAGTCTTTCTCCTTGCCCATCCCGAGTATGTACTTTCAGATGATGAGCTCGAGAAAGCGATTGTTTCTCTTACGCGACGACTGAAGCATGAGCCAGTAGCCTATATCGTCGGTCACAAAGAATTCTACGGACGTGATTTTCTTGTCACCAAAGAGACACTTGTCCCTCGTCCCGAAACAGAGCTCTTGGTTGAGCGGATACTTACGCAAGTATCAACGGGTAATGAACGACTAACCCAAGATAGCACTCCAGCAAAAATTGATATCATTGATATCGGAACCGGGAGCGGTAACATCATCATTACTCTCGCAAAAGAAATCGAAAAAATACACCCGCTCTCGGACACGCGGTGTTATGCTGTTGATATGTCACACGGCGCACTCGCTGTTGCTAAAAAAAATGCAGCCCATCATCATGTTGCAAAAAAAATTCTTTTCTTCGAAAGTGATCTCCTACAAAAAATTTCTCACGTGCTAAAAAAAGATCATCATCTGATTATCGCTGCCAACCTCCCCTATCTTTCAGAGGCCATATACAAAGAGAGCGCCCACGATGTCCAATCCTATGAACCACAGAGTGCCCTCGTAAGTGGATACGATGGACTCGATCATTACCGACGACTCCTCATTGAGCTCACTTTTCTGAAACGAAAAGATCGCACGACCGCACTTTTCCTCGAAATAAGCCCGGAACAAACTCCGGAAATCAGCGCTCTTATCCGAAATACTTTTCCACAAGCAACCTTACTCATCCAGCAAGACTTGAGTGGTAAAGATCGGCTCGTAGAAGCCTTTTTGTAGCATCGTAACGCACCACTGACACTCATCAAAACAGCACAAACAAAAAGCCCCGCTTACACGGGGTTTTTGTTTTGGTTTTCCAAAAAGATTCCAGGCAAATTATTTGCGCTTGGTGGTCTTCTTAGCGGCCTTCTTCTTGGTTACCTTCTTTGCAACCTTCTTCTTTGCAACCTTCTTTGTTGCCTTCTTGGCTGTCTTTTTCTTTGCTGCCATAATACTCACCTCCTTCTAAACCTCTGTTCTCTTCCTGCTCCGTACGTTCACGAAGCGTTTAAAAACATGAGGACTTTTATTTTTTTATTTTTCACAACACAAGTTTTTTATTGTGTGTGATACAGAAAGTTCTTCTGTATAAATTTAGTATACTCTTTTTTTTGTAAAATGAAAAGGAAAAATAAATACTGTCAACACTTCGATAGCAATGATGACAAAAAAAATTATACGAAGAACATATCATCATCGTTTTTTTAACTCCATGCACGATTATTCATACGACACTCATGCTATTCGTTGTATTTTGAACAAACAAACACGTACCACGAGATACGTCGCACAATATTCATCTGACTGTGCCAATGCTCTCCGCCAATCGGCAAAAAAAATAGCAGGTATTTCCCCCAGGGCAAGCCCTGGACTCAAAAACGAACTGATGTTCGTTTCTGTCCGCGGCAAGCCGCGGGGTATTAATCTTGATTGTACCAGCACTCTCCGCCAGCTAGCGGACGGAAACGAAAGCTTGTCTACCTTCGGTACGGTATACTCTCATTTCACTTACTTCGTTTGATAATAAAAACATACATTTATTTTTCTCGCCTCACTGCCCACTACTCTCTTTGCTTTCGTTCACAGTGTGTATTAAAATTTTTTTCTCGTCACAGTCATTTTTTCACGCAATAACGCATTCCAAACAACTGACACACTCTTTCCCTCATTCAGGGTCGGTAAAAACCGAAGTAAAGCCAAAAATAGGCTCTTTTGTCCAGTTGACAAGCGATTTCTGCCGTTTTAGTATGAAGGAACAGGGGGTCGATATGGCCGAAGAAAAGCCTCAAAAACTTTTCCGGTCACAGGCTTCAACGCAAGCAGAACTTTAAAAAACATCAAAGAACCTAGGAAGAGAGGTGAAATACCATGGAACACCAAGATCCAATGTTTGAAGAAGAGACGTCCGCCAATCAGGCGAAAGCCTGGGTTCAGGAAAATCTGCGCATTCTGGTCAGCATTTTTATTGTTGCCGCTATCGCATTTGGCATCTACTCATACTCGCAGCGGACAGAGATCGTTGCTGATGAAGACAGTGCACTCCTTGATACCAATGGTGATATTCTGGAAGAAGAAGCCGGGGAAACAACTGATTCGATGACCAAATCGACCACCAGTATAAAAACTGATGTTGTTGTTACTCCAGAGCTCAGCCGCGAAACAGAAGGTTCTTTTGTGGAACAGGCAGAACGTGGAAACGGAACGACTCATCTCGCCCGTCGCGCACTCGCTCATTACCTCGAAAAAAACACTGATTCATCACTGACCGCCGAACACAAGATCTACATCGAAGACTACCTCCGCAAAAACGTGCCCCAGCAGGGCGCACTCCATGCCGGTACCTCCGTTGAATTCTCAAAGACCCTGATTCATCAGGCCATTGAGAAGTCGAAGACCTTGAATGACAAGCAGTTGCAGAACCTGAAGAAGTACTCCGCTCGTGTTAGCGCTTACCGCTAAGACCGTTATCGAAAGTCGAACCGTTCTTTTCTCTAGAGAAAAATAAAACCCCGCAACGGCGGGGTTTTATGTTTTCCGCAACACTCTCTAGCGTAGGAACACCAACACATCTCCAATTTTGACGGCATCCAATGCCCCCGCGTTCAATTCAAGCACCCGATTGACGGGGCGATCAGGCATGTACACCTCCCTGCTCTCAGCTGGAACACGGTGTTCTATCCGCACAACCGTATCACCATCGAGCCAGGCAATATCAAGAGGAAACTGCATACCCTTCATCCAAAATCCATACCTCCCAAAAGAAGAGAAGACAAACAGCATCCCGCAGTGTTCGCAGAGACGCTCTCGCTCACCCAGTCCCAAAGCTCGCTTGGCATCCGTATCGGCAATTTCCAGTTGATACTCGGTCGTGCCTATGCGCACCCGGGTCGGACTCGCTTCTTCCGGGAAAGCCTCTGCCTGATACCACCAGAGCCCGCCCAAGAATAATAGCGCTCCTATACCCAGAAGAAGCAAATTCTTTTTTGATGTCGTCATAGAATATGTTTTTGTTTTTTTGTACGCTCAGCCACAAAACTGAGAAACAGCAAGATAAGAGACAAAATCAGCAACAACGCCACGAATTTTCCTACCGACTCGGTCAGGAGAGCAATCACAGCAATGAGTCCCGTAAACAACGAAAAGAACCAGGCGATATGGCCCTCGGACCAGCCGAGTTCCCGGAGCTTGTAGTGCAAGTGTCGCTGATCTGACTGAAATACAGACACTCCGGCACGCAACCGCTCCCCAATAACCCATACAGCATCAACAATCGGCAGCGCCAAGACCAGAAGTGCTGTGGCAATTTTGGTACCGGCGATAACCGCCAAAACAGCAATAAGAAAACCAAGAAATAATGATCCGGCCGTACCAGCCAAAATACGAGCCGGGTGAAGGTTGAAAAACAAAAACCCCAGGGCGCATCCGGCGGCCGTGAGAGCCAACAGCGCAACCGGCGGCTGATTAACTTCCGGTTTCAGACTGAGAAAAAAGACTGTCAGGAAAGCGAGACACGAGACACTCCCCAATAACCCGTCGAGACCGTCCAACCAATTAACGGCATTGAGAACCAACACCATCCAACAAAGTAGAACCAGAAAACCCAGCATAACAGCGAATACCCCTTCTTCCGGTATGACAAAAACTTCTCCAAAGGGATTTTTGATAGTAGTAATACGAATACCGAAAATAAATACTACCGCCGTAATAGCCACCTGAAAAAAACCCTGCACTTTGAAGCTGAGCTCCTGAAAATCATCCCAGAGTCCAACAAAACCGATCAGCACCCCACCGATGAGCAACCCGAGAATCTCCCGACTGATAACCAAATGAGCATCCAAAAGGACCGTCAGACCAAATCCTACTACCAATGCGGCTCCACCAAGCCGAGAAATTTTCTCTTTTTTTGCATGTCGCTCCCCCTGCCGCCACCAGGGTCGCTGAAACCATGAAAAAGAAAGAAACAGGAGAGAAAAACCAATGGTCAGCGCAAAGGCCGTAAAGAGAGGCGGGAGAAAAAGATCGAATTGCATAGGCATCGTATAGTCTAGGGTAACTCTCCAAAAAGACTCTCTACTCTTCTTTAGTAGTTAATAAGAACCACCCCAATACTGGCCACGAAAAGCCCTCCAGAAATCATCCCTGCTGAAAGAAGCAAGAGGTAGGCCGCAATGCGCTCTGAGCGCTGATAAAAATGTCTCGCCAGAAACAAGTGCCCGAGTAAAAACAATGTTCCAAAGACCGGCAAAGCGTATGCCTGCCACCACACCCCAAGCAGATCGACTCCAAAATACACATTGTAATGCAAAACAATTAACGCTGCGCTCGGCCGAATGAAATACAGGAAGAGCCCAACGCTGAACACAAGAGGCAGGAGAGCCGAAACAGCCAGTGTCTTAGCCAAAATATTTTTCCCAAAACGAACCCCGCTATTGGAACGAGCCAGTGGATATTCCCAGTTGTTCTGAATGTCCTCCGGCATAGACACATCGTTCATCGATAATTTACCCTCGCTGCTCCTCTCCCTCTCCGCTCTCAAGCGGAAGCAGTGGTGCACCTTCCCCTCCCAATCGGGCATGTTCCAACTGATCACCCACCTTCCCCAAATACTTCTCGGCATCTTCATACTTCTTGTGAGCATTCCCAATATGGTTCCCCAAGACATCAAATTCTTTTTCAAACCGCTCATACGCCCGCCCAAGCTTCTCCAGTTGTCCCATTATTTCCTTGGCCCGCTTCTCAATCTGAAACCCCTGCAAACCAAACAAAATAGTCCTCATGTACGCATAGAACGAATTGGGAGACACCGGAATAACTCGCCTCGTTCCCAAGTAATCAAGCAAGCCCTGCTCATCATCATCCTTGATAATAATTTCGTAGTACACATTCTCAGCCGGAATATACATAAGTGCAAAATCGAGCGTCCCTTCCTCGGGAACAATGTACTTTGAAGCGATGGCATCAATATGCTTTTTGACATCACTATAAAACTGACGGCGCGCCACCTTGCGCTCTTCATCCGTAGCAGCCGTAAGGACACGCTTGAAATTTTCGAGAGGGAACTTGGAGTCCACACTGATCAATCCACCCTGGAGACGGATGATAGCATCCACTGCCTCACCACTTTTAAAACTGTATTGCAAAGAAAAATTTTCTTTTGGCAGCATCTGCATCAACAAATCCTTGAGCATCAATTCTCCAAAACCACCACGAATTTTTGGTGCCTTCAAAATTTCCTGGAGAGATGCCACTTCTTTCCCTACTTCCAGAATCTTATCACTCGACTGACGCATCTGTTCAATCCCCTTTTGCACGTCAGAATACGAGCGAGCCGCCACATCAAGACGCTGATCGAGCCGCTTGGTATTGTCATCCAGACGGCGATCCAGTGTGTGCTGAAAACTGCCCAATTGCTGGTTGAGCGTTTGGGAAATAAATTGCATCCGCTCATCAAAACGCCGCTCCAGACCAAGCATCTGAACGGAAAGTTCGCTGGCACCACCTACTTCCTCCTTACGGGAACGATAGACAAAAAAAGCTAGTCCAAAAATCAGGCTAGCCACAGCTATTCCCATCACTATAAAAACCCACGTTGGCATATTTTTCTTTTTACCAAAAACCGCTATTTCTTCAGGCCGGCAATAAATCGCTTGAGCTCCGGCACTTTGTTTGATACCTCCTCATAGGGGGCCTCCAGGAATTCTATAAAAAATCGATCGAGCATATTGAGCCGATAGTGTAACTCTTCCATGTTCATGAGTACAAATCGGATTTCTTTCCCTACCTCAGCCTCCAGATGAGCAATAGCATGCTTGAGCTTGGTACGGTTGATATTATTCACAACCAAAATCATGTCTACCTTGCTTTTGGGATAATTGAGAAACAACCCGCTAATCAGGATGAGTTTCACCTCACCCACCACCTTCAACTTTCGAAACACCTGTGACTGAGCATGAACATTGAGCTTGGAAACCAGACTCTTAAGCTCTGTATAAAAGGGAAAGTCTTCGTTGACGGAAAAAAACTTCTTTCCCTTTCGAGTGTGTTCGATAACCAACTTCATCTTGGCAAGTCGAACAAGCTCCCGAGAGGCTTCCGATCGAGCAACCAATGTCTTGTCCGAAATATCAGCCGTACTGAATTCCGTACCAGGATTGAGCAGAAAGAAGCGAATGAGTCGAGAACGAGCCTTGGATCCAAACAAGCTATCGAAGAGGGCAAGAGACATACAGTGCAGACAATTATTCAAAACATGCAAAAAGTCCTCCAAAACTATCACCTTTAGTATAGGGAAAACCAGAGAAAAGTCAAAGCGCATGGATGAGCGTCCCCAGCGGCCTGAAAGCTCTCGGATAAGAGCTTTTTATGGTATACTTTAAAGGTCTATGCCCGGTAGGAGAGCTTTGAAATCTCTTTTCGGCAAGATTCGCTTTTTTTGCTGTTCGCACATGCGAAGCTTCCTCTTTTTACTTGAGAATATTTTACTTCGTGTTCGAAGTTTCACTACTGGGTATGCAAGAAAGAAAACGTCAAGAAAAAAATAAGCCGCTCCCGGAACTCAGATCCTCAGTAGGTGAAATTCTCGTTGCTAACGGACGTGTTTTTCAACCATTCATCCGAACCTTTCAGTACACCGGTGAAAACGTCTCCAAAGCCAATCTCGGTACACTGATCGGTGTTTTTGAAATTGATGATCAGAGTGAAGACTCTGCCTACATCGTGAATTTCTTGGCATCCGTAGCAAAAAAAGAGTATTTCAATAACCCAAGGCGCGGAGCCATTGAAAGTTTTGAAGCCGCGCTCCACAAAATCAACCTGGCATTGGCAGAGCTAGTCAAACATGGCAATATCGCCTGGCTCGGCAAATTCCATGGGGCTCTCGGTGTACTGGAAAAAAACAACCTGCACTTTTCTGTTTCCGGTCACGCCGCCATTCTCTTGCTCCGTAACCAAACCATTGCCGATATCGGCGACGGACTTGCCTCTGATGAGGCCCATATTCACCCCATCAAAACCTTTGTTGAGGTCTCAAGTGGGCGTTTGTCAGCGAACGACCAAATCCTCATGAGCTCTCCCGAGCTCTTGGCTCTTTTTTCCATGGAGGATTTGAACAAACAGGCTTCCCGCATGGGAGGCGAGCGCTTTACTCAGTTTTTAAAAACAGCCCTCGTCAATGAGCTTGATATGGCCGGGCTTATGGTTATTGATATCTTTGAAGGTATCGAACCAAAAGCCCCCAGTGAAAGTGTGGAAAAAACTTCAGAGGCTCCCCTTCGCGTCAACAACGTCTTCAGTCAGTCTGCCTTTGCCGCCAAAAAGAACCACGAAATTCCTTCCGTAGAGTCAGTCCTCATCGAAAAGCATGCTGCCAAAGAAGAAGAGTATATCGATAACAAAACCGGCCATATCTATGTGCAGGGGGATACACCTCAGGTACCAGAGACACACCCCATCATCGAAGTCCTGCGCCTCAAATTCGATGACAGCGTCCGCTTTGTGCGACTCTTTTTTGTAGCGCAAGGAAAAAATATCCGCAAAGGGAAAAAACATGTTGGCCTCTTTCTGGAAGACCTGGGTGAAAAAAGCACTCACGTTGGGAGAAGAATGAGCCGCGCCCTACGACGACACTGGCGGCGATATGAAGAACAACGAGCTCAAAAAAGAGCCCGGCTGGCCAAAGAAAAATTGCTTTCTCCTGACCCTATTCTTCCTCCCACTCAACCGGAAAAAGCGCCCTTCGTTTCGGATATCGAAAAGCCGCACCAAGACCCCCTGCCCTCCGAAACTCCTACCGAGTCACCACGTGATCCTGCTCCATCCACTTCCTCTCGATTGGCGCTCTTTTATCAACGAAAAGACACTTCAATTGCTAGCCCGACGCCACAAGCAGCCCCTTCAACCTCGACCGCTTCTCCTCATCTCTCCGCTCGCATCGCCCCATTCATGACCCTGCTTCACACCCTTGCTCGGCGCATTTCTCAGACTGCAGCCTCCTTTTCACTGACCGATTCTCTTCGGCCACTCATTTCCTTTTGGAAAAAATTCAGCCGCCAATCACGACTCCTTCTCACGCGCTCTTGGTCTGCCTATCAGGCACTCTCTCCAAAAATGCGCCTGGCGATCCCTCTCCTTTTGATTGCCATTATAGGGAGCCCTCTTTTCTTTTTCTCAAAGGAAACAGCGCCCGCACCCACCGCTACTCTTCCTGCTCCGTCACTCACTCCCGTAGAACACACGCTCTCTCCTCTTCCCTCAGGAGAAATGACGGTTCTCGCTCGCATAGACGCGCTGGTCGCTCCCGTCCTCTTAAACGACGAGGCCTACGCCGTCACCGAGCATGCTGTCATCGCTGTTGCGAATCAAACAACCTTTCCTCTTCCTACCAGCGCCAAGGCCGTCTTTGCTGCCGGCATGGATGATCTACGCCTCCTCTTCATCACCACCGATGACGGCAAGCTTTTTGCCTGGAGCCCCATCAGTAAAACCTTTACCGAAAACACCCTACCCCTGACTGGCGCATCAAAAATTGCCGGTATTGGCACCTATCTCACCTACCTCTATGTTCTCGATAGCGCGACCGATCAGATCTATCGCTTCCCACGAGCACCTGGTGGGTTTGGCGCCGGTACCGCCTGGCTCAAGGAAACTATCTCCCTTGAAGAAACAGCGAGGCTTGCTGTCAATGAAACCCTTTTTATCCTTACTGACCCAACCACTATCAAAGGCTACTTCCGCGGCCGAGCGAGTAATGCCTTCGAAACACCGGCAGGCGGCATGAATATCATGAGCCTCTATACACTCCCTGGTCTGGCCAATGTCTACGGTCTTGATGCTGAACACCATCGTATTCTTATCTGGAATCAAGATGGCCGCCTCATCCGCGAACTCTCCCATGAAAAACTTACCGATGGTCGCACCCTCTCTGTCAACGAAAAACAGGGCGAGCTTTTCATCGGCACCACAGACACGCTTCTTTCTTACAAGCTGAAATAACAGGTATTTACCCCAGGGCAAGCCCTGGACTCAGAAACGAAAGCTTGTCTGCCTTTGGCACGGTAAACTTTCATTTCACTTACTTCGTTTGATAATAAAAAACCGTGCCGCGGCAAATGCCACGACACGGGAAATCTCACGTCAATCGACTCACCCTGGCCATGATGACCTACTGAGCTAAAATGAACGACCAGTTGGTCGAAAAATTGAGAGCGGTCACATCCATCTGGTCGATTGCTCGAATCGAGCCATCATGACCAAACCGAAGGTAGGCGTAGTGTCCATCATTCAACAGGACCATGGCATCTCCGGGATAACGACCACGAACTGGCGGTGGATTCCGGAGCAGAGTCTCCAAGGCCGTACGAGGCACGCTCTTGTAACCCCAAGCAAGAGCCGTGTCAGTGACCTGATATGGCAATTCAGTGTTCAAGAAACCGAAATCCGTCGGCCGAAGTCGAGCCAGCACCGTGCGATGTTGTTTGGCCGGTCCAGACATGACCGCAAATCCAGTCGTCACCTTTGGTGAAGTCTCTTGCCAATCGACGGTGATCCAAACATCTTCAGCCAACGACGGAAGACCAAGCACTTGACGGACGATCTTCAGGCTCAGCTGTTGCGGCTTAGGTTGGCAGAGGTACTCAGCCACGATAGCCGCCAACCCAAACCCAATGCCATTCATTCGGTCGCGGGGGACCTCAGTGAACATGCCGGCGAGCTTCAGCACTTGAGGGACAGTTGCGAGAAATTTCATCATGATGCGGGACTCCTTTGACCCGATATCACCACCGTTCCTTGCGGAGGGCTGCTCTTGGTTCTGCGAGTATGCAGATTTGCCAGAGCAAGGAAATCTCTTTGGAATACCCAAAAAGACCTCTTCGCTCTGGCAGACACAAAAAGAGATGTTAAGATACAGGTATCTATTATACACCTTTTCTAGGTTTTCGTCAATAGAAAAAACAGTAAATAAGCTTGAAAGAGACTTCTCACGAAATCTTACTAAGTCTCTCGCATCCAAGAATTCTCTTGGGCGACTTTGTAGCCGAAAGCAAGGTCTTTTCGTTCTGACGGAAAGTTTCGGCGTACAACGTCAGTCCAAACCTCGCAGGGGTTTGGACGGCACAAGAGAGTTGCTTGGGGGCGAGAGTTCATTATCTCTCCAGGCTTCAATACCTACACTTTCGCCCCTTGAGCCAGTTGCATACGGGACATGATTTCACGGTTGACGATGGACGCATCACGACCATAGCGGAGGCGCGACAGTTCCTTCAAGGCGTTAGCTACTTCCTGATCACCATGGGTCGGTGGGTAGGTTTTCATATTAAACGGCTTGGTCAGCTCGTTATTCATAAGGAGCCGTGCAAAACACTGGTAGTTGTCGACGTTCACGATATCGTTTGCCGTAAAGACCGGAGCAAACTGTTTCTCCAAAAACTCAGCGTCCTCCGGACCGACCCGGAACACGGTGAGTGAGCCAACGTTTCCGAACACGGCCTTGGAAATCTCTTCTTTGAGCTGTGCGATGAACTGATGCGCCAGAATGAGCACCAGTTTGTACTTACGCGCTTCGGAGAGAATCTGAGCAATCGAAGTCGTTGTCACGTTCTGAAACTCATCAAGATAGAGATAAAAGTCCCGTCGTTCCGCCTCGGGAATATCCGTACGAGACAGTGCCGCCATCAGTATTTTTCCTACGATGACCATCCCGAGCAAACGAGCATTGATTTCACCGATTTTTCCCTTGGAGAGATTGATGAGCACAATCTTGCCACCATCCATCAGCTCGCGAAAATTGAGCGTGCTCTTCTGCTGCGCGATAATCGGCCGCATCATATCATTACTGATAAACGTCGTCAGTTTGGACGTGATATACGGTACCATATTCGCAAGCGATGCTTCCCCACCCGCCTTTTCCGCTTCCTTCATCCAGAAATCGCGGACAATAGGGTTGGTACACTTGGAAAGTTTGTAGCGACGGAACTCCTCATCGGCCAACACCTTGGGGATTTCCATGAGCGTCGAACCACTCTCGGGATGCTCCATGATAAGGAGCATAGCATTACGCATATACTGCTCAAACATCGGACCGCCTGTCGCCTTCATATCATAGAGTTGATCGAAGATACCGATCATTTCATTGATGACAAAGGTCTTCTGCTCCGGATGAGCCGGGTCATACTCGAGCATATTGATACCAATCGGCCGCTCCACATCGGACGGATCGAAAATGATGACATCCTCCGCCCGCTCTTTGGGAATAGCGGTCAAGATATCCTCGATAGCATCCCCGTGTGGATCAATAAAGCAGAATCCCTTGCCGGCACGCGCATCCTTCTTGGCCATTTCCTGGAGGTAGTTCGATTTACCAACACCGGTCTGCCCTACCACATACATGTGGCGGCGCCGATCATTGTCCGTAATACGAATTTCGCTTTTTGCCCCACGGTATTCATTGAACCCGAGGAGTATCCCCTCCGTCGGAATATTGACCGGCGGTGGAGCAGCACCAGCCTTCAGCCACTTGATCTTTGGCGTTTCGGTCGTAGAAATTGGGAAATGAAAAATACTCGCCAACTCTTCGACATTCAGCGTCATGATACTCTCATCGTCGACGTTGCGAAAAATATAATCATACACCGCCTTCTTATCCTTCACTCGCTTCTTAATCCGAAAACTGTTGACTTCCGGATTTTCAAATTGTCCAAAGGCATTCTCCAGGTGCCCCAAAATCTCCTCCGCTCGCTCTTCAGTCGCGGCTGAAGCCAAGAGACGAATATTGGCATGAAAGGCTGTCTTGCTTGTTTTACCATCAATTGACTTTACCAACTCCTGCTCTTCCGGAGTCAGTGACACTACCTTTTTTTCTTCCGGAGGCTTGGGAGTATTTGGTCCGGGGGTCATCATGGACACCATGCCCTTTCCTACCTGCTTGGTCATATCCTTGGCAAAGGACTGCGACCGGGCATCTTTGAGACGCTGCCCCTCCTGCATTTTCTGAGCAATCTTTCTTCCTTCGCCACGCCAGGCCGTACCGGCTGGTGACAGCAGAATCTGAATAGCTGCCCCCTCAGCCTCCGTCTCAAGCTTACTCAACGAGTTGGAAATTTCATTGAGCGGATCAACACCCAAATTCCGGTAGGTCCGAAGCGGTAAAGCATGACTTTCTTTCAATTCAAGGAGAGAGACCGCCGTACAGCTCCCCGGAGAGAAAATCGTATAATCGGTCACTTTTTCCACTACTGCATGGGGAAAAAAACTATGAATCTGCTTTTCGGCACTTTCTCGATAGCGCTTGGGAAGAGAGATGTAGAAAAATATTTCCTCACTCGATGACGGATTGGCAATCTCAAAAACGATATTGGGTGCCTCAAAAAAAAGCCTCTTGAAAAATCCCCCTGTTGGTCGCAAAGAGGCAAGCGATGTGAGCAGTTGTTCCATCGCAGCAATCTCATCCTTCCACCCTTCCGCATTCTGGGACGCACTCTCCGATTCTTTTTTCTTCATCACCTTAATCACCTCAAGATCCATGTTGAGTGACTGGTTGATCTGATAACGAAAACGAAAAAAGCTCCGCACCACCAAAAAAGCTCCGCTCAACAAAGAAAAAAAGCCGAACAAGGCAGCGAGCGGCACCAGCACCATATTGGGATCAATTGTGATTTCCATGTTTGTTTTTTTTCTACCAACACCCTATTCTTTTTCAATCAAGCCCCTCTCGAGCAATCCCTGGTACAATTTACCGGCCAATTCATCATGCATACGGTCGAGCGCATAGTAGTCCTTGAGCGACCGTGCCACCTTGACGGCATACACCACACCCTTACTCCCGGCCAGGTCAAGGAGCTTCTGCACTTTGCTCTCCTCATCCGTCAGAGCACCGATATGCTTAGCATCGAGGATGAGAGCTGTATCATCATCATCCGTTGTGCTCTGCGTGTGTGTCGGGGTCACCTTAGACAAGATTTCACTGTACCGCTCTCCTGCTTTTTCACGCCATGATTCCCGAGTGACCGGCACCTCGACTACCAGCTCTCCCACGGTCGGCTTTTCGGTAATCTTTTCTCCTCCTCCCATTTCAGGTATCATCCCCTGGTTTTCCTCCGGTATTGTCGGCATATGGATTTCACTTACGAATTAGGTCCTTTCGTTCCTTCTACCATTTCTTCCTTAAACTGTTCTGCTACCTCTCGCACAAAAACAGTATACCCTGGAATTTTCGTTTCAAAAAAAGCCTCGATTTCTTCTTGTTTGGCCTCTTTGTCGAGAAGCGCTTCATACTCCTGTATCCCATCATCCCCAATTTTTTCCATTGTGGCAAGAAACACCCGTTTGAGCAGGGCTTCTCCCATTTTTTCCAACAATTCATCCCGTTTATCATCAGGAATCTGTTCCAAATGAAACGTCCGAATCAACTCTTCCCGCAGCTCCGTGAGATCAAGTGCCATAGCATTATATATTATGCATTTATCCTAAAAAGTCGAGTAACCAGTATTCGCTCATTATGTGTCGCTGCTGCCAGAGCCGCCATGCGCTCCATATACTGAGCCACTGTTTCTCTGTAGAAAGGTTGTCCAAGCTCCCCAAACACCTTCGGGTGAGAAGCAACACTGACCAGATGTACCAACCGCTCTACCTGACTTGATTTGAAAGGAAAAGGACTCCTATCATATTCAAACGGATTAATCCTTCCTGTTTTCATATCATGATACGCCTCAAGCACCCGTTCCATATTGGCTGGTCCCTGACTGAGCGGATTGAAACCGCCCTCAATCTGCTCGATATAGGGCAGCTTCGTCATGTCCTGCGGCAAAGAAAAAATAGCCGTTCTCATCCCGCCTAGGGTGTGAGCGTAGGATTTTTGTAGCTCCGGATGCTCTGCCATATACGCCGCTAGTCGGGCAGGGTCAGAAAAGCCCTGCTCTCCCAGTACTGTCTCCACGTTCGGCATCATACTGCGCACGGGTGGTGCCGTATCAAACGAAACCGTTTGTGCCGGCATCCGAGCCCGATCTTCCGCAATGGCAGCCTCTACTGCCGCCGTTGTATCTGACGGTGTCCCATCAACTCCTGTATCTTTCACACTGTCAGCCACAGCCTGATTCAGAGAATCTTGTGACAGCGCGTCCCCAGCTGAGCCATCAGCCACACTATCAGCTATTTCAGCGGCACCACGAGCCACCTTGGCCACCGATTCACCCGACAGTGCCATTTCAATTTCTTTTGGGGTCAACAATTTCTCAAAGGCAATCGTTGTCCCAGGCCGGATCTTATCCAAATTACCATTGGCATCCAGGCCAGCGGCCACTCGGTCTTCCGGAGACATGTCATCGACCTTATCCTGCAGTGCCTTGAGAAGGTTGGCCACCACTCGTGGCCGGTCCGCTGCTGCCACATCACTCGGTAGCCGCCTCTCAAGTGCCCCCCAGAGTCCTCGTTTTCCATCAGCTTCAGTCACTTCATAAGTAGAGAGTAAGGCATTTGTCGGAGCATGTGGAGAAGAGGGCAGCGCCTCAGTACCAGCTGGAACTGTAACACCTTGTGCAGGAGCGGAAGCAACAGCGTGTGGCGCTGATGCGGCGACTTCAGGAGCGCTGGCAGCTTCCGCAAGACCAGGGGCCCGGAGCGGACGAGTAAGGTTCTCGGTTGATACATCTGGTGAAGCTGGGAAAAACTCTTTCCATGTTTCCCAAGCATATGGCAAACCAAAAGACCCACCAAAGGCACCGCCCCAGGCCAAGACCCGTCTTCGAACATCTTTTCCTTTTTGATCCTGGAAGCGATTGTTGAGCCTTGCTACATCTGTTTGGAGAAACTGCTTCAGTCCCTCCAGTCTTTCCTCAACATTCGTGTAATCTTCCTCCACGCGCTCCAAGACACCTTTTATATCCTCCTCTACCATATCTGACTCGCTCTTTTCTTCCCTCGTTTTCAGAAAGGCATCGAGTCCCACTCCCAAACCGGCTGTTGTTACCACTTTTCTTACGAAAGCAAGTCCTGTCGCCGCAGCTCCCACTGCCGCTCCACCAGTCACAGCTGCTCCAATCGCCGCGCCACCGCACGCTGCTGCAATAAAAAACTTCTGTCTACGCTCAAGCTTGTTATACCAACGCCCCATTTTTTCCACTCCCTTTAAGATCTCAACAACCTTCGATTTCTCGAATTGTGACGCAACATCCTCCAGTTTTACTTCATCACGAGTGCTTATCAGCTTGATTCGTTCATCATACTGATAGTACCGGAGCATGCCCGCCATACGCTCCCGTCGCTCAAGGCCTGCCAACGGTTCATCTTTCAAAGCAGCCAATTGTGCTTCCTGTAAGTTCGTCAGCGCTCTCTCATACCTGAGACGAGCCTCTTCCGTCTCTCTATCATTCGGAACATCACTCAAAAAGCGCCCAATCACCTTTCGAATCTTCTGCCAATTTGAATTCTGTTTGTAGTCTATAGTGACAAACTCAAGCCGCGCCTCAGATACCATAAGCTCCAGTCGTTCTATTTCAGACATAGCTTCGCCTGCCTCGGGAGTATCGACTACTTCCGGCAGGTCAGTGTTCTTGACTACTTCACCAAACCAGCCCTCAGCTTCTGCAATATTCAAAATATAAAGTTCATCAAAGTCGTCATGGATAATCTCTCCTCCTGCATCGTACAGTGCATATCGGCCTACTGCTACCAGTTCCACCGTCACCGCCCCTCCCGTACCAACAAAGGTCAGCCGATCACCTACTCGCATCTTCAAAAATGAGTCTCGTTTCGCATCCCGTTCCTGTTCCGCTGTCAGTGGCGGCACTGCCTCTTCATCCAAAGCAGGTACAGGTTCCGAATTTTCAACAAGCTGCCAATGTTCCTGTTCAGCCATCCGCAGCAGGTACCGTTCATCATAGGGAGCACCCAAAGGTACACCGTCGCCATCCAATACTCGGTACGAATCATCAGTCAACCGCTCTACCGCTCTCCTCTCTCCATGTTCATTTACGTACGATAACTTATCGCCCGCATTCAATTCAAAAAAACCGTACATACCCTGTCCTTTTGTATTCTCTCGAGAAGCATCAACTTGATCAAGAAGCTCCCACGATTCTTCGTCGGCAATAGTCCGCAAAGCAGCCGCATCAATAGTAGTCGGAAGAGGTGTCCCACTCTCACCAAAAAGTCTGTACATTCCGTCCGCCTTCCGCTCTACGGTTATAACTCCCATGTGTCCTGTAGAATCCTGAAAAGCAAGGTGCTCTCCCGCACCCAAAGAAAGAAACGCATAGCGACCCTTCTTTTCAAAAGTATGCTCTGGTGCTGGTAATTCGTTGAGAGGTACTCTATCATTCAACGTCGGAATAAAAATATAATCTCCATTCCCCAAACGTCTTACAATAATCGTCGACGCATCGCGTCCCGAATCATCCATCTTGCGAAGAAATTTCTCTGCCTTTCTTACATATTTTACAGAATTACCGCCTGGCATGCTACTTTGCAAAGTAAATTCACCACCGTCCGCTACCAAAGCCAAAAGTCGCTCCTTGGTCCACGCTGTCTGTTCCTTACTCTCCTGTGCCGCTGCTTCATCAAGCTCAGCTGGAACAGTCGGTGCATCTTCGGATGGCACGTCCATTGCTCCCTCCTGTTCTGGCAACACTGACTGCCAATGCTCCCGTAATGCCAATTCTCTTATAAATTCCTCTGCACTACCGTGATCCCAACCGAGATATGGCTCACCTTGTTCATTAAGAAAATAATACGCGTCACCCTTCCGTATCAATCTCATATCTTTACTCACCCCGGAATTTCCAGAAAATCGATAGATTTTCCCTTCTTCTGCGAGAAACGGCGTGGGTTCTTGTTCTACGGAAGCAGTTGGAGAGGTAGCGTCCGGCACGACTTCGGTGAGCACTGGTGGAGCAGGAGGAAAAACAACAGCCTCCGGAGCTGCGGCGACAGGCGTTACATCAGCAGATGCTGTTTGTGAAGAAGAGTCGGCTGCTTTGGTAGCGGGTACTTGAGCTGCTACAGGCTTCGCACCCCTCGCTTTTTTAGCTTTTAATGTGTTCCTTCCTCGTCTTCTTTCCATCACATTTGCTCCACTAACTGGCGATGCAGCGCTTTCTAATACCGGAGCGGCAGACTCAGAAACGACAGGCGATACCGTTTTGGCTGGTACTTCAACACGTAGTACTGGCAATTCTACACGCCCATGAAGAGCCGCGCTCTCGATTGCAGGTGTAGGTACAGACACAACTTCTACAACCCGGTCAGGAGCGCTTGTGACTTCAGGAGAAACAGCTAACGTTTCACTCAAACGAGCAAGGGCATCATCAACTCGAGACTCCGCGTCAAATTCTCCTAACAACCGATCTAATTCGCTTTTTGGTGCTTCACCCATATCTGGTTTTTTTTCAAAAGCTGATGTCATATTATTCACCCTGATGATTCAAAAAATCCTGATGCAAATCATCAAAAAATGCAAAGAGTATCATTTCTGCCTCAGCTTGCGTGACAGCGCGTTTGGTGGTCATATCGGTCAAGAGTCGCTCGCGGAGCTTGGGAAAAAGGCGCTCATCGCTCTCCCAGATATCAAGCACCTCATCCAAGGTACGGCGTTGCTTGGAAGCATCCATGATGTCACAAAAACGCTGCCATTCACCCTTCATCAAGTCCCAGTAGGTATCCAAAATTCGTTCCCCATCGGGTCGTTGCAAAAAATCCTCAAGCGCCTGGCGCGGATTCACTTCGGCTGTGTTCTCTTCCCGAGGAGTCGCATCATCTGGCTCTTTGGCCTCCCGCTTCGTTACACGTGCACCTCTCCCGGTCGGAGCTGGCGGCAATCCTCCTTCTTCAAATACCCGATCACTCCGAGGAATCCTTCTTGCAGTCCTCACTCTCTCTCCTTTTTTCTCATCAGCTGCAACAAAATCAGACTGAGCTGCGCCAGCACTACCTTTCGTGCCATTTTTCTTCGCTCTTCTCACCACTGGGGCTACTTTCCATTCCTTCTCTTCCAGTAATTTCCGAGCAGCACCAAGCGCTGCCACAACTTCATTTTTCAAACGTACTATCTCATCTGCAAGAATGTGAAGTTGAGCCACTCGCCCTTCTTTCTCTTTTACATGAATTGCTTTCATTGCACCACCAGACGACGCTATTTCCTCGTCAGCTGCATCATCCTCTTCAGAAATCGTGCTCACTTCCCGGATCGTCGCTTCCACATTTCCCTTGAGTTCCACAAGAACCGGTTGCAGAGCTGGAAGACCCCCCGTATCCACAATCTCCTGTGCTTCAGTTATAGTCTCCTCTATCACTTCGACATCTTCCGCTATTTTATCGGTAATGCGCTCTATGGTTTCATCGGCCTGCTGTGATTGTTCCAATAAATCTACCTGAATTCCCGCTTCAGGGGCAGCAACTTCTTCTGGCAATGGCGCTGCCTCACTCTCCGGAGTAGTGGCTGGGACAAAAGTAAACCCCCCCGATTCTAATTCTTCCTGTAAATTTTGTTGTACTTTGGGATCATCAAAATCCATCATGACCGTCTCCTCAGGATACCTCGTAACCGTGCCGCTCCCTCTATCAATTCGCATTTTTTTTCCAGCTGGATTTTCCCAGTGTCCACGACGAAACAGATCTTCAGGATTGACTCTTGTTCTTTCTATTGTGGCATCATTGGCAGCCACCTTTTCAGGATTAATAGCCACTTCAAATTTACGCACAATACTATCTACCAAACTCATACAAAAAATATTTTTCTTTTACATCGTCCTTTGCTATAATTCTACCATAGACACGCAAAATAACAATGAATTTGTCATTGTACGCTCCGTGTTCATCGTCAACTCATGACATAAAAACTCCGCACCAAAAAACTCGTGCGAAAAAACAAATATGCTAAAACAAAAAAACCTGTCGTGGCTCATACACGGAGCCCTGGTCGCCATCATACTCTTGGCGTTCGTTGTTCGTTTCTCCAATATAGAAACCATCCCGGTCGGACTCTATCCCGATGAAGCAGCCAATGGCGTCGACGCACTCCACGCCCTCGAAACCAGCCAGTATGAGCTCTTCTATCCGGCTAATTTTGGCCGTGAAGGACTCTTCATCAACATCCAGGCTTTTTTCATCTCTCTTTTTGGCAACACCATCACCGGATTAAAACTGGCCTCTATTCTCTTTGGCACGTTTTCGGTCCTTGGTATGTTCCTTTTAGGAAAAGAACTCTTACATCGTAAGGGAGCCGGTATACTCGCAGCCTTCATGCTCGCCACGTCGTACTGGGCCATCAATTTTTCCCGCATCGGCTTCCGTGCCATCATGACCACCTTTCTCCTGACGTTTTCCTTTTACTTTTTTTTTAGAGGCCTGCGTACCCAGAAATTCCGTGACTTTCTCTGTTCCGGACTTATTTTTGGTCTTGGCCTCCATACCTACATCGCCTTCCGAGTGGCCCCACTCATCTTGGTACTCCTCCTCCCCGTACTCATGCTCTCCTATGAAAAGTTCCTACGACGCTTCTACAAACATGGACTTGTTTTCATAGCTGGAGCTTTTATCGCGGCTGCACCCATGCTCTATCACTTTTTTATCGCGCACCCGGAAGACTTTGCTTCGCGCTCTTCTCATATCTCCGTTTTTGAACCTGCCGTCAATCACGGCGACTTCTTTGGCACCCTGGGAAAAACCTTTTCTTTATCTCTCATCAAATACAACTTCTGGGGAGATCAAAATTGGCGCCACAATTACCCTCCCTATCCTCTTCTCGATCCTTTTGTTGGTACCTTTTTTCTGGCTGGCTTCCTCTTTGTCATTTGGCAAACGGTCACACTCCTTGGCAAGCGTATTCGCGAAGGCGATCGCGATACTCGTCTCGTTACCTATGTCTTCCTCCTTGGTTCCTTCTTTGTCATGCTCATGCCGGAATTTCTAACCGACGAAGGACTCCCGCATGCCCTGCGCGCCATCGGTACGCAGATGCCCGTGTTTCTCATGGCAGCCCTTGCCGCCTTGTGGATCTGGAACAAGGCTGTCCGTTCACAATCAGGCACTCGTCTTGCTTTTTTCCTGATTCTTTTCCTGTCTCTCGGACTAAGTGCTACCTACAATCTCACCAAATACTTTGTTTTTTTTCCCAATAACATCCATTCGTCCGAATCATTCAATGAAGACTATCGGAACATGGCACGGTACCTCCTCTCGCTACCCGATACCACTCGCAAGTACGTGCTCATTGATGAAAAAGGGCGCAATGACATGTTGCATCTCCCCGTTCATGCCCACCCGGTATACTTTCTCACCGCTGGCAACGTAGACAACCTGGAAATCGTACAAGAAGAAACTACTATCCGCCGCGGCTCAGTTTTTCTCATGCTCCATTACAATGATACCCTCGCCAAAAGACTTCTGGAACTCTACCCAGGATCAGTCACCGAGCGCATCGATATGACTCCAAAACGAGCGGGGGGAGCCTTCACTGTCATTATCATACCGGAAACCAGTTCTACGCAGCCTTAAGCCTCTAAATTCTTGGTATCTCTATGGAGTTCATCAAAAAACACGCTGTCATTATTGTCACGGTCATCCTCGCTGTTCATTTTACTCTTTCCCTCCTGGTATCGACACAAGAGTCGATGACGTTTGATGAAAAAGCCCACATCCCGGCAGCGTACAGCTCTGTCCGCTATGGTGATATGCGCTTAAACCCCGAGCATCCACCCCTCATCAAAGATTTCTCCGGTCTCTTTCTTCTTCCGCTCGGCCTTGATTTCCCTCTGGAAGCCAAAGAATGGCAGGAGGGCTTTAACGAACAATGGATTGTCGGAGACCTCTTTATCAATTGCCTCCGTCCAGAAATCGCCTGTAATGATGCTGATACCATTCTCTTCTTTGCCCGTCTCCCCATTATCATCTTGTCCGTTGTGCTCGGGATTACCCTCTTTCTCTGGACGAAAAAACTGGCCGGGGCACTTGGTGGAGTGATCGCTACCACTCTCTATGCCTTTGATCCGAACATCATCGCACACAGCCACTACGTCACCACTGATATCGGCAGTGCCCTTTTCATTTTTTTGGCTTTTTATTTCTTTATTGAATTCCTGAAGAGTCCCAACCGTCGTACCATTCTCTTTGCCGGCCTCTTCTTGGGTCTCGCCGAGCTCACCAAGTTTTCAGCTGTTCTGCTCTTTCCTTTCTTTGGTCTATTCGCTCTTTTTTCCGCTCTGACTCGCGCTCCCAAAAGACATGAGGGACAAACAAACTCACACTTTGTGCTCGCCAATGTATTTCAAGCCATTCTCAATTTCAGCGGCATTGTGGCTGTCGCCTTTGTAGTCATCTGGATAGGGTATGCCGTAAATACTCTGGGGATGCCAGCCCAAAAAGTGGTTGAGCATGCCGATCTCTTTCTCTCGCAGCCCAATACTCCCGCACGCATTGCCCATGACCTCATCGTATCCATGGCTCACTCGCCGATACTCCTCCCATATGCGGAGTACTTCGTTGGCATTGCCAAGGTATTCTCTCGCGTCGCTGCGGGCAACGTTCACTACTTCCTTGGGACTGTTTCCGTGGATGCCTCTCCCTGGTACTTCCCCGTCGTCTTTATTCTCAAGAGCACGCTACCCTTCCTCCTTCTCATTCTTACCACTACGCTCTATGGACTTTTCCGTATCGCTCGTGCCACCACACAACGAACCGGTGGACTCTTTTCTCTCCTTGCCCGTTCCTTTCAGAGTAACAGCACCGAATACTTGGCTGTTTCCTTCATTTTCTTCTATGCCTACGTCAGCATTACCGGCAATCTCACTATCGGATTTCGTCACCTCTTTCCTATCCTCCCCTTTCTCTATCTCCTTGTCGGGAAAACACTGGCCGATATCTACAAACGCCATGAGGAAGAGCCTATCACCCATCAATTACTCGGCATTGCTTTAAGTATCGTCCTTTTTCTCGTCATAGCTATTCCCTTTCTCTCCTACCCCAGCTATCTCTCCTACTTCAACGCCATGACCGGAGGACATACCAATGGATACCGTTACGTCACAGATTCCAACTACGACTGGGGTCAGGACCTCAAATATCTCAAGAAATGGATAGATCGCTACAATGCCTGTGTCACTGGAGACTGGATAGCCGTAAACAAGGGGGCGGGCTGTAAAAACGAGCTCCCCGTCATGCCCACAGGAGAGCCTATCAGCAAAATCCGTGTTGATTATTTCGGTGGGAGCAACCCCGCCACCTATCTGGGTGACGCCTACATTCCCTGGTGGGAAAGTCGTGAGCCGGAAGCGGGCTGGTACGCCATCTCCTCCTTCTTCTACCAGGAAAGTCTCTATAAAACGCGCGCACCCGGAGAAACTGGTTACCAATGGCTCAAGGATACAGTACCCTTGGCACGAGCCGGTGACTCCTTCTTCATCTACTACTTTTCACCTGACACACTTCCCTCGACAACAAAGTAGCTCGCTTCGACTCTCACTCGACGAAAAGAAAAACAGCCTCGAATTCTTCCGGGCTGTTTTTTAATTCTTTTTTTGAGAGGACTTTTTTTCTTGATCACTCTTTTGCTGTTTTTGAGGAGTCGGCTCCTCAATTGATTCCGATGCTTCTTCCTGATTTTTGTATCGATAGAATACCCGATTCTCTGTTCGTAGATCTATATACTCCAAGTCTCCCCGACGGTTTTCCGGGATTTCTTTTTGAAAAAGAAGCCCAAGCGCCTGAAAAGAAGTCTCAAGTGGAACGCGTGTCCCAAAAAAAATCTCCCAGCCACCAGTTGTTTTGACACGAAGTTCATTGGCAAAACGTGAGGCGAGGGTCATTTCTTTCTCCAGTGTTATGCCAAATCGCTCTTCAAGCAACTGCCTGATAGACAACGGAAAGCTGACCAACGTGGCTTCCAACGCCTGCCCTCCAAGCATGAGCTCCTGCCCACTCATGTCGCGCACAATGACGGTGCGGGAGCGGTTTTCCTCACGTTCGTATGCTTCTGTCAGTGATACAGCCGTCCCATCTTCGAGGATATGAAGACACCGCTCTCCCGAACACCACAAAAGCACACTGTCTCGCTCTTCCACCATAATGGTAAGCTGATTGGGAAACACCGTCTCGACTCTCATGGTTTTTATGAGTGGATACTCCTTTCGAAGCTCCTCTTCCATTTTTTTTGCTCGCACCAAAAAATATCGATTCCGAGCAAGTACTTTCAAGGAAGTCTCTGCCAACAATTCGTGCACCCGAAAAGAAAACTCCTCTCTCCCGATCTGTTCCAAACCACTGATTTTCGGCTCTTCGAGAGCCAGATAGGGAGAAAACAGAACCAGATACACCCCGGTTCCCAAAAAAAGAACCCACAAAGCCATCACACCGAAGGACGTTCGAGGTTCTTTCGTCGCAGAGACCAGCCGCTCTTTACGTGTTCCTTTTTTTCGGACCAGCGCCTCCTTGGGCAGAAACTTTCCCCGCTCCTTTTTCAGTTGTGATTTCCACAAAAATTGCATACACCTATACCGACAAAAAAAGTTTTTCCAAAAGCAGCCGTGCATTACTCTGCGTGGTCTTGAGCAATCGCATCGTCCCCTCCACGTCTTCCAGTAATTCAAAAAATCTGGTCGTGCCTTTCTTGTCAGTAATTTTTACAGACTGTTGGTAGAGCCCTGGCAGCCACCACTCAAGCAACTCGATGGTGCGATCCGCATGAACGGCCATTTTTTCAGCCAATGACAAGCGCTCTGCAAGTGACAGAGTAGACAAACGAAACAGAGCACTCAGTACTTCGCGATTGGCCGCAAACCCCTCGGGATTCTCAGCTGCTGCCAAAATCATTCCTGGACGCCCCAAAGAATAGAAAAAGGGGGCGATAGGACGAAGCGTCGCTTCATCGTACCGTTCTCGAAAGGCCTGCTTGAGCAGCTCTTCCTCCAAGAAATCAAAGCGCACCCGTTTAACCCTGGAGAGCACAGTCGACAACAACGCACCACTTTCATGTGTCACCAGAATAATCACAGCAGTTGAACAGGGTTCTTCGAGTGTTTTCAAAAGCACATTTTGAGCGGTCTCAGACAACCGATGTGCGTCCTCCACAATAAGTACCCGGTAAGCCCCCTGAGCGGGGAAACTTCCCAAAAATACCAGGGCCTCCCGTACTGCTGCTGCTCCAATATTTTTTGTCTTGGTCACACCCCGCTTGGTCTCTTCCAGCGGTCGCAGCACCATGACATCGTATGGATGCTCTTTACCGGTCGTCGGTTCAAACTCGGGCTCACCTACCAAATGTGCGGCAAATTCGAGTGCACACAGACGCTTGCCAATACCACGTGGACCGACAAAGAGATACGCTTGAGCAAGCGCTTTACGATCCAGAGACTCCCGCAAGAGAGCTCGTTCTTTTTGATGACCAATGATATACATAACTTTTACACCTACGATACACGGACATTCTCTCAATCACAAATCTCCTCTTTCATAGCTGCTCTCATTCCTTCACGAAAATTCTCTTCATTGAATTTCTGCACCGATGTCTGCATTACCGTCGCATCATACTGCCCTTCGTGTTCAAGAAACCGTCTCACACCCTCGGCAATAATCTCCGGAGCTGCCGTATGAAACAACTCACCCGTCACACCAGGAGTGATAATCTCTCGCAAACCACCGTAATCCAATCCGATCACCGGTGTCCCAAAAGACAGGGCTTCCGCGGCAACCATACCAAAGTCCTCTTCCGAAGGGAAAAGAACAGCGCGAGCATTCTGGTACAACGTGGCAAGCTCTTGGTCTTCGACAAACCCGACAAAGCGAATATGTTCTCCGGCTCTGTCTTCCAGGTGTTTCTTTTCCGCACCAGCTCCGACAATCAGCAGCGGCAAGGACAACTTATTGAAAGCCTCTATCACCCGATCAATCCCCTTTGAGGTCGTGAGACGCGACACTACCAAAAAATATTTTTTTGGTACACTTGATTGAGATTCCTTCTCTGTATCAGACCCAGCGATTTTTTCCACAGCCACCTGCTGTCGAAGCGATACGGGCGGATACACAATAGCTGCTTCACGCCGATAGTATTTTCTGATGCGGTCTGCCGTAAAAAGAGAGTTAGCGACCAATATATCTGGCCGGTCTGCCGCCTGCCGATCCCAAATTCGAAGATAGCTCATGAGCATCCTCGTCAGAATACTCTTTCGACCACTGGCACCGAGTTCTTGCAGATAGCTCTCATGAGAGTCCCAGGCATAGCGCATGGGTGAGTGGAGATAGGCCACATGCGTCGTATTGAGTCTCGTGATGATGCCCTTGCTCCACGCCCCCGATGACGAAAGCACCAGGTCAAATTCCCGCAGATCGAGACTTTCCACGGCCGCAGGGAAAAATGGCAAAAACAACCGGTAGCGCTTTTGAACAAACTGTGGCAATTTCCCCAACCACGACGTGCGAATTTCTCTTCCGGGAAAATGCTTGGCGACTATTTCTCCGTCAGCCAAAAGCGTATAGATAGGTGCCTCGGGATACATGGCACACAAAGTCTGAAACACCCGCTCCGCTCCTCCATAGGAAACGAGAAAGTCATGCACCAAGGCTACTTTTTTTTGGCTTTTTTCCATTATCATGAAAGAATATTTGAAATTTGCTGAGCGCAGCGCGCCCAACTATAGCGGCCCACATTCCGGGTCGCTTTTTCTATTATACCACTTCGGAGACCCCGATCCGAAAGCACCCGGTATACGCCCTCTGCAATGCCTTCCGTACTCTCTGGATCGACCAAGACCGCTCCTTCTCCCGCTACTTCAGGGAGTGACGAGGTGTTTGACGTTATCACTGGTACTCCCACGCTTTGTGCCTCAAGGACCGGGATGCCGAACCCTTCGTACAAGGTCGGAAAGAGAAAAACATCCGCATTTTTGAGAAGATTCCATTTTCCCGCCTCATCTACATATCCTTTCTCGACTATTACACTCTTGTATTTGCTGTTTGCTATTTTCTGTTTGATTTTTTCATATCCATACCCTGGTTTCCCTACAAGAATAAATTCATGCGGGATATCATATTTTTCCTTCAGAATCTCAAACGCCTCTATAATTCTCACGATATTTTTTCTCTCTTCTAGTCTTCCGATAAATAACAAGTACGGTTTCTCCATTTGAGAAATTAATTCATTGGAATTTGATTGGAAATTGGAAACCTGCCCGTCCGGCAGGCGGGTTGAAAATTGGATATTGTTTTCATATCCTTCGGATACCACCTGTATCTTCTCCTCCGATACCTGGTACAGGTTCATCACGTCACGCTTGGTGTTTTGTGACACACACACTACCGTACTCGCTGCCTTACAGGAAAACTTGATAGAAACATGCATATAGAGACGCTCCCAAAACGAGTATCCTTCGGGACAAAACTCATACTCCAGTCCATGAATGGTCACAACCGTCTTCTTGGGATGGATAAACGGCACCGTATGAGCGGGCACAAAGAGCACGTCAGGGGCATGAAAAAACATCTCGAGCGACAGTCCCACCTGCGTCCAGAACCGTGGCGCCCAGATGGCGCGTACCCGCCAGTTATCAGGGAGCGTAAAATCTATTTCAGGGAGTGCAAGAGACCACTGACCGTGTGCAAACGAAAGCTTTTTTCTCACGTAGAGCACCACCTCTGTCTCAGCGGGCAGCACGTCACGCAGATGTCTGATCACCTGATAGCTATATTCCTCTATCCCCGTGCGTCGTTTCAAAAACGCTCGCGAAGCATCGATACCTATTGTCATAGTAAGAAGTGTCAGAAGAATTTCATTTTTCTTCGCCTCGCTTTTCCCGGTCACATTTCTGATGAACGAGTCGGTAACAGTCGAGCGCAATGGGATGCTTCGACCAACTAGCTCCCTGTTCGACAGAGCGAGTCAGAAATGTTCGGGAAAAGCGAAGATGAAAAAGGGAAATCTTCTGATTATTTTTACACAAACATTCTCCTATTTAGCGAGCATAATACTTCGCTTGTAAAGATCGAGATTCTCGAGTACGATTCCGGTTCCTTTCACCACGCAAAAGGCCGGGTCATCCGCCACATAGCAGGGCACATTGATCGTCTTTGAAATCAGCTGGTCGAGATAGCGGAGCTGCGCTGTCCCACCGGAAAGCACCATCCCTTTGTCCATGATGTCCGCAGCGAGCTCTGGCGGTGTTTCCTGGAGCACTTGCTTGATGACATTGATAATTTCTCGCAGTTCATCCTGGATGGCTTCCGTTACTTCGTTTGAAGATACCGTTACTGTCTTCGGGAGTCCGCCCATCAGGTCACGGCCACGCACATCCATATGGTCTTCTTTGACCTGGGCGATAGCCGAACCGATTTTCATCTTGATTTCTTCAGCCGTGCGATCACCGATAGCGAGACTGTACTTGCGCTTGATATAGTCAGAAATAGCCTGGTCAATTTTGTTTCCTCCCACACGAGCGCTGTGCGAAGCCACTACACCACCGAGAGAAATAATAGCGATTTCCGAGGTGCCGCCACCAATATTGATAATCATGTTCCCCTGCGCTGTATGAATCGGAATCCCTGCTCCGATAGCTGCCAAGATAGGCTCCTTGACCACATACGCCGCCTTGGCTCCAGCTTTCAGTGCTGCATCGATCACCGCCCGTCGCTCGGTTGAGGTAATCCCAGCCGGAATAGAAAGCACCACTTCCGGACGAAACAATCGTACCCGTCCAGCCACTTTGCCCAAGAAATACTTGAGCATGGCTTCCGTAATCCGATAGTCCGCAATGGCACCGTCTCGCAGTGGCTGACTGGCCACGATAGTGTCCGGTGTCCGCCCGAGCATCTCTTTCGCTTCGTTCCCGACAGCCAGCACTTTGTTCTCAGTGAGAGAAATAGCCACCACCGAAGGCTCGTTGATGACGATTCCCTTGCCCGGCACAAACACGAGAGTATTGGCCGTTCCCAGGTCAATACCGATCTTGCGTGGAAAAAATGCCTGCATATCCCATTTCATAGTGTCTTTCTCGTTATGCGGGCTCCAATTTTTTGAAGACGCTCTTCAATCCGCTCATACCCACGATCCACCTGATAAATTTCCTCAATCACTGTTGTCCCCTCGGCTGCCAGTGCGGCGATAATCAACGCTGCCCCGGCACGCAAATCATAGCTTTTGATCAGCGTTCCTCGAAGCGGCGTCTTTCCTGAGAGAACAACCTGGTGCGGATTAAGCACTACCGCCCGCGCGCCCATTTTTTCAAGCTCAGGCACATAATTGAAACGCCCCTCAAAAATAGTATCAAAAATCAGCGTCTCCCCTTCTGCCTGAGTAGCCAATACCCCAAACGGCGCCTGCACATCGGTCGGCAAACCGGGGTACGTCCGAGTATCTACTTTGGCAACAGCTCGTAATTTTTTCGCTGGCACCACGGTAATTTTATTTTTCTTCACCACAAAGTCCGCTCCAAATTCGCGCAATTTTTCAAGCACAATATCCACGTGCTCCACTCGTACGTTCTTGACCGTCAGCGCACTCCCTGTTGCTACGCCCAAAATGAGGAAAGTGGCCGCCTCATTATGATCGGGAATAATCGTATGTGTGGCTCCTCGTAATTTTTTGACGCCGGTAATGGAGAGTGTATGTGTCCCCAGGCCTTCTATCTTCGCCCCCATGGCAATTAGAAATTTTCCCAAATCCTCTACATGCGGTTCGGCCGCGGCAATCTTGATGACGGTCTTGCCCGGCATACTGGCTGCCACCATCATGGCGTTCTCCGTCGCTGTCACAGACATCTCTCGCAGTACCACCTGTGCGGGCTTCCGCTTGCTCGCATCCACCGCGTAAGACTTCCCCTTGGCTACGACGTGTACCCCGAGCTTGAGCAGGGCATCAAAATGCGTGCCCACCGGCCGTGCACCAATAACGCAACCACCAGGATGATAAAAAGAAAAAGAAGCAAAACGAGCCGGCAACGATCCTAAGAGTAGAATCGAGGAACGAAGCTTCTTGACAGCTTCCACACTCATCTTGGCAGGGTCAATGTTTTTGGCTGTGATAGCTACTGTTCGTTTGCCTCGCCACTCCACCACCGCGCCCATACTTTCAAGTATCTCCAGCATGCGAAACACATCCTCGATAAGAGGGATATTGGAAATAACACAGGTCTCCTTTGTAAGAAGCGTCGCAGCCAAAATCGGCGTAGTGGCATTTTTGGAACCACATACTGCAATTTCACCTTTCAGTTTTTTCCCGCCCTCAATTTCGAAAACTTCCATACCCGGTAGTGAAACTTCGAACAAACGAAGTCTAAAAAATAATAATGTGACGCTTCTCATATACCCCGTGAGTAGAAACGATGACGAGGCTTGTTCTAGCCAAATACCTTCAAAGTTCTACTACCGGGCATCTGGCTCAGTATAGCCCGAAAGGAGCGACATTTCAACCCCTAAAAATGTGAAGCGGCCAGGAGCACGAAGTCTCAACTGGCCGCTAATTTTGCCTCTATGCGAAGAGGCGAGAGTATGGGAACATACCCTGCTTGTTTGTGTTTTTATTTTTGGTTTTTAAAGAGCGGTTTTTCGGGTTTCCCCGAGACAGAGCCCTAGAGGGCACTCTCTCGGAAAAAGAAAACGGGTTCCCCATACAGGGCACCCGTCTTCTCTGCCGAGGCTCGACTGACTTTCGTCAGGCGGCCCGTCTTCTCACTTGTAAATCCATTATAGCACACTTTTTACTTCCTGTAAAGACAGGGGGTCACTACCCCTCCTCTGCTTGAGCTTTTTCTATTGCACTGAGCGCAATCTGGAACTGTTGATTCTGAGAAAGTGGGTTGCTTGGATCATTTCGAGTGGCCTCTGCCACATATTCTGCACGGCGATGCCGTGCGAGCTCAAGAAGTAGTCCGGGGTCCTGGTGCACCAACGCCTGGTATTCTTCCTCTCCCCGAGTCCTCATCGACTGCTCTGACTCATCTGGATCTTCGCGTGTCGGTCGAGGCAAATCAATAAAGTATTCCTTGGTAAATACTTCCCTGCCTTGAGCGTCTACAGACTTCACCGTACTTCGGTAACCAAATAAAAGCGCCGTGAGTACTTGATTTGCCTCTCGTAGCTTCTGAAAAGAGGGTCGGCTAAATCTCTCTTTTTCCCCGTCCCCACCGCGTTGTGGTTTTTCTTCAGATTTTTTAAGATTCTCACTTTCCGCAAATAATCTATCGTACTCTGCAAACAAAGCATTATACACTCCTACATACTGTCTCAAGGCAGGCGTAAGGTCACTTACTCGTAATAATTCTGGTACCGGTTCTATGCCTTTTATCTGAGCTTCAATGGCCATGGCCCGAACGTTGTCTTCCTGTTCCTGATCATGTGCTACTGTCACCACTTCTGCTCTTTCAGCCAAAGCAGCTTGTGCAAGTCGCCTTGCCTCAGTCTCAGCTTGCGCCTGCTCGAGTAGCATCTTGTCTCTTTTTGCTTCCAAAATTAAACGTCTTTGCTCATCTTCTTGATCGGCCCATGGATCAGGCTCACCTAAACTCAGTAACTCGTCCTCGATACTTTTAAGTGTCTCTGATTGCGCATCTTCTGAGGAAGGACCTTTTGCTTTTTTTTCGAACTCATTCATAGTATTGTATTATTTCATCTTCCATCTTAGCACAAGTGACTACTCCTAAGAACTCATTTCCCCTTCCGCACAAAGTCATAGGCGGAGAGGGCGGCTACTACGCCGTAGCCGGCGGAAATATTGTTTTGTTTGTACGGCATGTCAGTCGCGTCACCGGTCGCAAATACTCCCGACTTGGCAGTTGCTGTGGTCCGACCATCAATCACGATCTCACCGCGTTCATTGAGCGGTAACAACTCTTTCACAAATTCTGTATTGGGTACCATGCCAATCTCAACAAAGACGCCGTCGAGAGCGATATCCTCTTTAGTGTTCGACTCCGTATCAAGCACCGTCATGCCCGTCACTTTCTCCTCGCCCAAAATCGCCTGCGTCGTCATATGGTAGCGCACACTCACTTTCGGTGAAGCCAGGATTTTTTCCTGTGTCACAGCATCCCCCTTCAGCTCTCCAGAACGAACAAGGAGCACAATTTCTTTGGCGTATGGGAGCAAATCCTCCACTGCTTCGAGGGCCGAGTTCCCGCTCCCCACTACAGCCACCTTCTTCTCACGGAAAAAAGGTGCATCGCAGGTAGAACAATAGACCACGCCCTTGCCGGCAAACTTCTCTTCTCCTGGCACATCGAGGTGACGATGGCGTCCCCCGGAAGCAATGATCACCGTCTTCGTCTCGTACTGTTCGCCCGCTTCCGTCTCAACCAAGTACCCACCCTCTGTGCGTGAAGAGACTTTGGCCACTCGCACGCCAGTCTTGATCTCGATACTTTCCTGAGCACGCAGATGCTTCTCGAGCTGCTGACCAAATTCATAGCCTGGTACCGTCACGGTTCCAATCCAGTTTTCAATGGAAGCAGAGACGACGGACTGACTCAAGAAATCCTGAGTGAGAAACAGCGTGTTCATTTGTTTTCTCGCTGTATAGACTCCCGCTGCTACTCCCCCGGGTCCACCTCCGATAATAGTGACATCATACATAGAATAAAAAGTTACACGTTACAAGTGAAATGTTACAGGTGAAAAATTTAAAGTATTTACTCTGTGAAAAAAAGAAGGAGGCTTCGCCTTCGCGAAAACCTCCTATGAGCATCAATCCTGCCGAATCGGGTTGCGCCGCGGATAACCACCATCGATCTTGTATGTCGTGCCAGTGACGTACGAATGGGAGTCCATCATGACGGCAGCGATAAACTTAGCCGCCTCAATTGCTTCTCCTTGTCGCCCCAAATAAACGAGCTTCACTTCACGCTCGAGCATTCCCTTCGGCAATGAATCATTCATACCCGTATTGATCCAGCCTGGAGCCACGCCGATGAGACGGATATTGGAAGGCGCGTATTCCTCGGCCAGACTGACAACCAGGCCGTCGAGTGCGCGCTTCATGTCATCGTACGGAAGCGACTGTGCCGAAAACGAGTTGTCGCCATTGGTCGAAGTAATGATGACAAACAACCCTTCTATCCCTCTTGCTTTCATCCGCTCAGCCAGCACTCTAGTGGAGGCTACACACCCTCGATAATTCGTGTTGTAGACCCGATCGACGTCTTCCAACGTCAAATCCTTGAACGGGATGTTCGGCGAGATACCAATGGCATCGACGACATCAGTGATTTCGCGACCAGCTTGCTGCACGATCAATTCTGCCGCTTGTTCCATAGAAGCAAAGCTTGAACGATCGATCTGGGCTGTGAAGGCTGTGACACCCCAGGCCTCGATTTGAGTCCTCAAGGCTTCAGCAGCGTCCTTATTGCCACCGTAGCCGATGGTGATGATTTCGGCACCATTGGCAGCCAAGGCGCGAACAGTCTCCGAACCAATTCCGCCACTCCCGCCTAAGACGAGGATGTGATTGTTCGGCCGCATTTTGATAAGGTACTCTGACATGTCCATATGTTTGTTCCTCGTTTGGTTTGGATTATGACTCTAAAGTCTAAGGTACTACTGCATTTTAAACAGGGATTTGAGATAGGCTTCGTCAATCGTTTTTTTGCCTTCCCATTTGCAGGCGATATCGTCTTTCAGAAGTTCCACTCCGAGCATGGCGACCGCTTCGCGTATGGCCGTGATTTGGGCGATCACCGAAAGACAATCCTGCTTTTCCTCTACCATGCGCCGCACACCTTTGAGCTGACCCTCTATCCGCGCGATGCGCGAGAGAACCGGTGATGACTTTTTGGCGGTTTCCATAGGTGTGAGAAAAATATACCCTCTGGGGGTATAGTACTCCTTCCTCTAACTTTCGTCAAGAGAGTTTCTGGGGAGTAAAGAAACCTACGACAAGAGCTCAACAGCAGCCCGAAACTGCTCTCCACGATCAAACTCATTCCTGAACAAACCGAAACTGGCGGCACCGGGTGAAAGGAGAACCACGTCCCCCGGTTCCGCCCACTGTGTGGCGAGCGAAACAGCCTCTTCCATGCTTGAAACAATATCAATAGGTCGTTGCTTTTCCCCTTCTGGAAGGAGTGCTCGCATGGCAAGCACGAGCTTCTCGGTACCAGCTCCAGCAAAGAGTATATATTTTTTTGGTCGCTTGAGTATCTCCTCAGCCAAAAAAGAAAAGTCGAGATTCTTATCACTCCCTCCGGCTAACAGAATCACTGGCTCCGAAAAGGAGTGGAGAGCAGCAATGGCAGCATCTGGAATCGTAGCAGCTGTGTCGTTGTAATAAGTGACACCCTCTTTCTCTGCTACTTTTTCCAGACGATGTGGAACCCCCGAAAAACTCATGATACCACTACGAATTTCCTTGACCGAAAGTCCGGCGGCCAGTGCCGCCAACGCAGCCGCCAACACGTTTCCGACGTTGTGCTCTCCCCGTAGGGGAAGATCGGACAGCGGCAACAGCACCTGTTCTTTCCCATGATGAGAAAGAAAGAGGGTCTCATCACGAACAAAGGCGCTATCACCCTCGAGTGCCTGCTTCGTCGAAAACCACAGTACCACTCCTGGTGCATCCTGTACTATTTCTCGGACCAACTCATTATCAAAATTGGCAACACAGACCTCATTTGCTTTCTGATGAGCAAAGATCTGCGCCTTATCAGCCATATAGGCGTCCATGGTCTTGTAGTAATTCAAATGGTCCGGATAGATATTGGTGAGCACCGCGATCGAAGGACTCTTCTTCATCCGACCCAGTGCCGACAAACGCCAAGAAGAAAGTTCAAAAACAACCGTCTCGTCACGAGCGATCTCATCGAGTATTCCCAAAACGCCCACCTGACTGATACCGGCGCGGACCACCGATCGTTCCGCTTGTTCCAAAATATGTGCGATAAGCGACGCTGTAGTCGTCTTTCCTTTGCTCCCGGTCACACCAATAATCGGAGCTGGGCACTGGCGAAAAAAAAGACTGGAATCCATTTCTACCGGTATATGGTGGAGGAGTGCCTGCTTCACATAGTCATTGGTCCACGGGACGATAGGGTTTTTTACCACCATGTCCACCGTCGTAAAATCTTCCGGCCGGTGTTGTCCAAGAACGTAGGTCACGCCTTTCAAACCAGCGAGCTTTTGAAGAGACGACTCGAGTTCTTCCTTGGTCTTCATATCCGTCACTACTACTTCTTTGGCGCCATGACGAACGAGATACTTCACAGTACCTACGCCACCCATATTGAGCCCCAGCCCAAAAACTGTTACGCGCTTTCCCTTGAACAATGGTTCCATAATCATGCATTTTCACCTATGCTCTCATATCATCAGCCGATTGTCACGTCACCCTCCTCTCTACCAGCCAAACAGACTCTTCTTCTGACGAAGGACGACTCCCAGGCGCCGTGGTGCGAGAACACCCTCTTCGAGCGCTACCCGACCATTGATAAGCACATGCGAAATACCCACCGGATATTGATAGGGCTCTTCCATAGTTGATTTGTCCTCAATCGTTTCCGGATTGAACACGACAACATCAGCATAAAACCCCTCCCCGATCAGGCCGCGCTTTTCGATATTAAATTTCACTGCCGGCTTCCCGGTCATTTTATGAATAGCCTCTTCCCACGAAAGCGCCTTCTGCTTACGGACGTATTCCGAAAGCACCTTGGGAAACGTACCAAAGTTTCTCGGATGGACCAAGTCGCCCGTTTCCTTGTGTGCCAAATCGTACCCAACACCGTTACTTGAAATGATGGAGAAAGGATGTTGAATGGCCTTCCGCACATTTTTTTCAGACAGCACCTCCATGGAAACGATAGCCCGCCCATCGCTCGCCAAAAGCAAATCAAGTACCACCTCCTCCGGTGTCTTCCCCTGAATATCGGCAATTTCTGAAATCTTTCGCCGGGTCAGCATCTTGGATAAGGTGGAGACAGCAATGAGTACCTGAGAATAGTTCGTTTCATCCTTGTGCATATCACGCAGTACGGATGCGTAGGTTTGCTTGTCCTTCAACTGTTCAATCATCATCTTGCGGCCATTTTGTGTTACCCATTCCGGGAGCAACGTATAGAGCACCGAGCCGGTCGACGTATACGGATAGACGTCAAAGGTCACGGAAATATCGTTGAGCGCTGCCGTTTCAATGAGATTAAATACCTCATCCATCAGGTGCCAGTTTTTTTCTCCGACGGCTTTCAAGTGCGAGATATGAATCGGAGCCTTGGCCTCTTTGGCAACCATGAGGGCCTCTTCCACGGCCTTCACCAGATTTTCTTCTTCGTCACGCACATAGGTCGTGTAGATACCTCCGGCATCAAGCGCTGTCTTCGTCAGCGTCACCAGCTCCCGCACCCCCGTTCCACGGGCATGGGTATATTTAAGTCCCGTCGACAATCCGATAGCCCCCTCCTTGAGAGCTCCCTTCAAGAAACGTTGCATGATAGAAATTTCATCAGGTGTGATGGTTCGCGTCTCATCCTTCATGGCACCGCGCCGCAACGTCCCGTGTCCCACCAGTGTCGCAAAATTAATCCCCGGCTGACGACGTTCCACTTCATCCAAAAACTCTTTCATGGAAAGCCAGTTGAAATTGATGCGCTCCACATCTGTCCATTTTTGAATCGATCGAATCACGCTCGGGCTGGTGAGTGGAGCAAGTGATGATCCGGAGTTTCCCCCGATAATCGTCGTCACGCCCTGCCGGAGCATACTCTCCAACTGCGGATCTGCCAATAACTGCCAATAGGTGTCGGAATGATTGTTGACATCAACAAAGCCGGGTACGACATACTTACCGAGAGCATCAATCTCCTTCTCAGCCCTGGCATGAGACAAGTCCCCTATCGCCACGATGCGATCCTCACGAATAGCGACATCGGCACGATACATAGGATGACCGCTTCCATCTATCAGGGTACCGTTTTTTATGAGGACATCGTACATAGTTTACACGTCATTTGAGCGACGATTTTATACCGACATTTTATTCCGACTTAGACACCAGTCCTGTTATTTTTTCCATAAAAGACTTGTCTTTCTGAAGAATCTTCGGTACCAACAGGGAAATATCAACACTCTCTTTCATTTCTTTTACTTTTTCCAGAGCAGCCTTCTTGGCTTTTTCAAGCATAGCATCGTATCCCGCCATCTGGGGCAACACAAAACGGACATTGCGATAATCCTGTTTGAGCGCCGCCATCACAACCGCTTCCGTCCGCGCTTCCGGTAGCATTTCAGCCAAAACACTCCCTGAGGTACGTCGCCCCCGCGTCTCAACGACCTTCAAATTAAAATCTTCATCCTTTTTCAAAACATCTTTATCAGCATAGTGCATGGCATAGGCCGGATCAATTTCCGCTACCGCCAACATAAACACTTTGTTCTGCTTGGCTGATCCGGGCAAGTCTTCCAGGATTCGTCCCATTGTCTCAGGATCGTTCTGCATACGCTCAAGATAACGACCCAGCTCACTGTTTGGCTCTACCGTCTCCTCTATTTTGTGAGTTCCAAAATCCTTATCAATGTTGGCCTGAATCTCCTCTTCCTGGGGCGTCTCTCCCTCTGCCATTGGCTTGGGCAAGACGTCTGCTTCCAATGGAACTTCTTCTTGAGCCACCACCTGATTGTTTTCTTCTTCCACAGTAACCTCCTTTTCAGAAACAGCTGCCGGATTTTCCTCGGTGAGCGGCGTGCCCGTTTCAAGGGCGGCCAACTGTGCCTCCCAGGTCTTTCTCTCCTCAATCAAATGAATCAGTTCATCATCTTGTTTGTCTGGTGAAATAAGCGCGTTCAAACGATCGAGCTCTTTTTGAACCCTCTTCTTCTCAGCTTCTCGCTCGGATTTCTTTTCTTGTTCTTTCTGGGCCAATTCATACTGTTCTCTCAAGTTTTCAAGTTGCTTTCGTTCAGCCAATAACTGAAGAATCTGATCATCAGACAACTGACCAAAGACTGTTTCTGCAATCTCGGCCAATCGTTCTTTGTACTGAGGGGTTGTTTTTGCCATAGACTCCCTACGAAAAAATTAAATAAGTTGTGCCATCTCCACCAAACGATTGGAATATCCCCATTCATTATCATACCAAGCCACCACCTTGACCAAATCACCATCAATAACCTTGGTCAAAGAAAGATCAACGATACTCGAATAGGGATTCCCAATAAAATCAGAGGATACCAGCGGCTCCTCGGTCACCGAAAGCACCTTGCTGTAACGTGCTTCTTTGGTGGCCGCCAAAAGAACGGCGTTGATTTCCGCCACTGTTGTCTTCTTTTTGAGCACAAAGGTAAAATCCGTCAACGACACGACGATAGTAGGCACCCGCATCGAATGACCATCAAACAATCCTTTCAGCTCCGGAATAACCTGCGTGACCGCAATAGCCGCACCCGTGGTCGTTGGTACGATATTTTGTCCGGCTGCCCGTGCCCGACGGAGATCCTTGTGTGGTCCATCCTGCAAATTCTGATCTGCCGTATAGGAATGAATCGTCGTCATGAGAGCCTTGGCGATACCAAATTTTTCATGAATAATTTTGGCAACCGGTGCCAAAGAATTGGTAGTACAAGAAGCATTGGAAACCACGGTTTCTCCGGCATAGGTATCTTCATTGACTCCCATCAAAAAGGTCGGTACAGAATCGTCATCCCCTTTGGCTGGCGCGGACAAAACCACTTTTTTAGCGCCGGCTTCGATATGCTGTGTTGCTCCTGTTTTATCAGTAAAGCGCCCGGTGCATTCAAGAACCACATCCACAGACAATGCTTTCCAGGGCAGTTTCTTGGGATCTGGTTCAGCGTAAACCGGAAACTCCTTGCCATCCACTACCAGTCGTCCTTCCTTGGCAGAAACCTGCTTACGATAGTGTCCGTAAGCTGTATCGTACTGGAGCAAATGAGCCAAGATAGAGGCTTCCGTCAGATCATTAATGGCAACCACCTCAATATCCGGCTGCTCAAGAGCAATCTTGAAAGCCGCTCGCCCAATTCTCCCAAAACCGTTGATAGCAATTTTTTTCATACGTTCATTGTGTAATTGTTTTATTGTTTTATGGCTGAAAACGCTTTACGCTTGCAGACCATACAGACATGCAACTCCTGAACAATTTAAACAGCTTTTCCGGCACTCCCAAAAGCGATTATCTTGGCTTTGACGGCTTCTTTGGTACATTCTTTGGCCTTCCCCATTACCTTCCGCAGATCAGCCTCGTCTTCCGACTGAAGCATCTCCCGAAGACCTCCGATAAAAGCCAAGCGCAGTGCCGTATCCACATTGAAGCAACTGATGCCCCGTTTGATGACTTCGGTTACCCGGCCATTATGCCAGTCCGAAGCCCCATGAAGTACCAGTGGAATATCTACCAGTGCTGTAATGGCGCTTAGACGATCAAGATCCGGTTCACTCCGTTCTCGAAAAAATCCATGGGCGTTCCCAATAGCAACTGCCAGCGTATCAATCCCTGTTTCTTTGACAAACTGCGCCGCCTGGTCAGGATTACTCATATACCGTTCCCACTCGACGTCTTCCATCTGCATCTCTCCGATATACGGAACATTACCGAGCTCTGCCTGCACCACTACGCCACGAGCATGCGCAATATCAACAATTTTTTTCGTCATCATCAGATTGTCGACGTATTCCTTACGTGATCCATCATACATGACCGAGGCAAAACCAATTTCCATGGCACGCTCCACGGCCTCAAAGCTCTTACCATGATCCAAATGAATACCAATCGGTATTTCAGCAGCATAAAACTCCGCAATATTTTTTGTCAGATGATAGATGGCTCGTCCGCCGGCATAATCAAATGTCTTCTCAGTCATCTGCACAATAACCGGTGAAGAGAGTTCCTTGGCCGCCTCGATGATAGCTCGCGTCGTCTCCAGGTTTACCGTATTAAAAGCGCCGACAGCATATCCTTCTGCTTTGGCCTTTTCAAGCATTTCTTTTACATTGACAATCATAGGGGTTCAATTAGTTGATTCATGCTGCGCGCCTGCATATTCTTCAAAAAGCGTCATCATCTTCACTATTTCGTAGGGAAACAGACTTTCTCGCCCCACCAACACACCATCCAAACCCGCCTCCCAGGATACTTCCGGCAAAAAAGAACTTTTGACCGATCCACCGTAGAGAACGACTACCCGCTCTGCTATCTCAGCATCAAACATTTCCGTCAAAATCTTCCGGAGGAGCACCCGCACCTGAAGCAGCTCCTGTGACGTCGGCAGAACATCGGTCCCGATGGCCCAGCGTGGCTCATAGGCGAGAATAATCTTTTCTGCCTGCAACTTGGACAGTTCCAAAAAAATACTCCGGACTTGCTGTTCCAGCACTCGAGCCGTTTCATCAGCCCGCCGTTCCTCACCCGTCTCGCCGATACAGACCACCGGGATAAGCAGATGTTTGAGCGCGGCCGTCACTTTCTTCTTCGCTGTTTCGTTTGTCTCACCAAAAAGCGCCCGTCGTTCACTATGACCGATGATGACCGTCGTGACACCGGCGTTTTTCAGCATAAGCGGCGATACTTCTCCCGTATAGGCGCCGCTCTTCTCCCAAAAAACATCCTGTGCGCCACACTCGATACCCTGAGGGAGCGCGGCAAAATCATACAAGTAAGGAAAAGGCGGACAGAGAATTCCTTTGGTATACTGAAACTTCCGCTCCTTGATTTCTCGTTTCAGCACCATCGTATACTGTAACGCTTCCTCACGCGACAACATATTCATTTTCAGATTTCCAACAACGTAAAACATAGAGGATTGTTATGAGTGCAGCTTGGAACGAAGGTACTCCGCGGCCACTTCCGGTTCTATGGTCGATATCTCGATGCCGGTGGAAAGTTCAAACCCTCCCCAAGTCGCCGTATGCGGCAAAATCTCTATATGCCACTGGTAGTGTGGATACTCCCGACCATCACAGGGTGCCGAATGGATAAAAAAATTATAGGCAGGATCATTCAGTCCAGCATACAGTGCCTGCAGGGATTTTTGCAGGACTTCCGCACAGGCAAACTTTTCTTCATCCGTGATACGTTCAAAATACGGATTGGGGCGCTTACCCAAAATCATTATCTCGAAGGCTCCTCGGGAAGCATAGGGACAAAAGGCGATGAAGTGATCATTTTCATACACGACACGTACCTGGTGTTCGCTCTCGTACTCGGCGATGGTCGTATACACCTTTGTCTTATTGCCCTTGTAGTATCGCTCCGCTCCATCAAGCTCAAGCGTAATATAGGGAGAAATAACCGGTACCGCCATGAGCTGGGAGTGCGGATGAGACAAAGAGGCTCCAGCCTCCTTCCCGTGATTATGGATCACCTGAATATAGTTTACGCTTTTTCGGTTCATGAGAGCCAGGTAGCGATCCTGAAAGGCATCAAGTACCTCCGCCACCTGCCAGGTCTCGAGAAGTGGCAAGGAGCGACGGGCATCCCGTGTGATCACTATCTCATGGTATCCAACGCCGGTCATACCAAAATAAGGACCTTCAGAAAGTTCTTTGACCGGTTTCCCACGTGAAAAAGCTGGGTATTTATTGGGAATCACGCGCAGGCTCCAGTCGCCATCCTCTCGTCGATAGATCAGAACATCTTTCTCCTGACCGCTTTCCTCGGGATGTTCAAAAGGGTCGAACTCTTCCCGAGCCGGAACCCGCTCTGCTGAAACAAAGGCGTCCGGTCGCTTGGCTCGACCAGTTGCAATCACCACCCAATCCCCCGTCACGATATCCTGACGAAGTTCAGACTGGTGAGAAGGCTCCTTGGTGGTTGTTATTTTTTTCTCTGTCATTTCTTTATGGCCCGAATATTGAATATTTTATTCATTTCAATATCTGAGGCTTTTTTTGATATTTGTTTCTCCTTTTCTCTTCTTTATTTTTTCGTATACTCACCAATATGGTAGGCGCCGGAAAGGAGTCGCCACTTTGTTTTAAAGAGATCAATCAAGACCTGGATAAATCCGTTTGGACCGGTCAGGGAGACTGTTGATCCGTCCTCATTCATCCAACGCACCGGCATTTGCTTCACTCGAAAACCCAGCTTAAAAGACAGAATAATCAGTTCAAAATCAAATCCAAAGCGGTCTACTACCATCCGCTTTGCCACCTGTTCGGCAGCTTCGCCGGTCAACGCCTTAAATCCGCACTGGGTATCAGGAAAACTCCAGAGTCCGAGGACGATCCGAATCAGCCAATTTCCGCCATTTCCCATGACTTCACGATATTTGGGTTGATGCACCTGAACAAAAGATCCGTCAATATCACGTGAACCGATAACTACATCCGCACCGGCTTCCAACTGCGGCAAAAACGTATCCAAATGAGTGATAGACGTCGAACCATCCGCATCCAAAAATACCCGATACTTGCCAATCGCTTCCAATAGACCCTGCCGTACAACGAAGCCCTTACCGTGATTCTCGGCATTATCAATCACTCGCAAATGTGGAATTTGCAGCGCATAGTTGCGCGATACCTCAGCCGTATTATCCGGACTCCCATCTACGACCACAAGAATCTCATAGGTATAACTCTTGCCCTTCAGATACTTGTCGATTTCCAAAAGATTGCGCCCGATACGCTCCCCTTCTTTGTAGGCGGGAATAATCACTGACAGATAGGGTGTTTCCATAAAAAAAATAGCAGACAAAAGTGAACCCACAAAAACTTGCGACTGACACCTGTATTGTACCACAAAAAAGAAACTTCGGCATAAAAAAACCGGAGGCTCAGTGAGCTCCGGAAGCATACTTCTCATTTTTCTCCCTCTACAGGAGACTATTCAGGGAAACGCGCTGCGATCCCATTCATTCCTATGCGATCGAGAAACGAGAGCCAGAGCAGGAATACCGTGCCATTGCTCTCGAAGAGGTAGGGCACCTGGAAGTCGCCATTCCGAGCGAGAATCGCGGCCTTCCAGGCGAAGACGTACTTCCCAGCAAAGTACCGACGAAACACATCGATCCCCAGACGCTGTATCGCCATGAGATCCCACAGAGAGAGGCAGGTCGGGAGAATACTCCACTGCACGATATCTCGGTGCAGATCATGAGCCGAGACTGATCCATCACGTTCCTGCGTAGGGTGAAGCCAAGGCCTCACGCTTCCCAAGGAATAGGTGGCGATGCCCCGCAACGCATTGAATTCCGGGTGCAACTCATCCCTCATATGGCTCGGGTAGCCCACCAAGCCATCATAGTTGACACGGACTATCACATCCTGAGACATCTTGGTTCTCCTCGATACTGTACAGCATAACCACCCTGGTTTTGCCACAGTCCCTGATACCTGGTCATAGAAATGTGACGCCAATACCAGGGACTGTGGCAACTCGTTTTTTAATGAGCCTTCTATTATACACCTAAAAAGAGAAAAAGTCAACCCCGCAAAGAGACCGGGTCTCCGCGAGGCTTCTGTGAAAATATGTCAGTTTGCTTCTTTGAAAGAAAATCTACCCCTTCCGGTCAAGCCAGGACTGAAGGAGAATACTGGCAGCTTCCGCATCATCGTGTGCTGAAACCTGGTTATAGCCTTTGGAAAGGAGATTCTGCTGAGCCATTTTACTGGTAAACATCTCGTCTTGATACTCTATCGCTACCTGGAAGCGTTCGGCAATCTTTTTTCCGAGTTTCTCTCCTTCGTGTTCACCCTGATAAGCATCACTCTTGTGCACTCCGATAACGACCGTACCAATCTCTTCTTGCTCAAAAAGAGCCCCGAGAGCATCCATAAGCGTACTGTCATTTGGCAACACGCCATACGCCAGTGCCAAACGCGTTTCCTCGTGCGCGAGCGCCACCCCTATTTTTGAGGAGCCCCAATCGAGGCCAAGATAGTTACTCATAATTTTCCAGTATTACGTTCGAGAATCCGAAAAGATTTTTCAAGTGATATTTTTTTCTTTCTCCGGGTACCGTCGGTAACATTTCTCTCGAGCGTGCCGGTAACAGTCGGATGTAGACAGGATGGTTTCGACTAGGCAGTCCCCTGTTCGGCGAAGCGAGTGAGAAATATTCGGCGGTCACAGAAGGGAAAGAAAAAAGTATCCTTGAAGAAAATCTTTCCTTTTTTCATCTCTAGACTCTCGTAAGAATCTCCGCTCCCTTCTCCGTAATAACCACCGTATCTTCGAAATGGGCCGAAAGCTTGCCATCGGAAGTGATAAAGGTCCAGTCGTCCGGGGCGATTCGCACGGCAAACGTACCGGCATTGATCATGGGCTCAAGCGCGAGTGTCATCCCTGTTTCCAGGATAAAATCGTGCATGTGTCGGGAAGTATAATTGGGCACCTGTGGATCCTCATGCAGTTCGTGCCCGACTCCGTGTCCGACCAGATCACGCACCACCGAAAAACCATTGGCTTCAACATAACTCTGAACCGTCCCGGCATACCGAGAAATAGGTGCCCCCGGGCGCAGCTCGGCGATACCGCGAACAAGACTCTCACGCGTCACTTCAAGTAACCGTGATGCTTCTGAAGAAACAGTACCGATAGCCATGGTACGCGCCATATCAGATACCATTCCCTCAAAGCGCATACCAATATCCAGCTTGAGTAGATCGCCATCCTTGATACGCCGTTTCTCGCTTGGGATGCCGTGTACCACCTCGTTATTGAGTGATGTGCAGAGACTAGCGGGAAAGGGTCGCCCTCCGCCGGCATTGTACCCCTTGAAAATAGGTATGCCTCCTTCGGCGCGTATCAGTTTTTCCGCCAAAACATCGATCTCTTTGGTGGTCATGCCCGGTTGTACTGCTGACATGACTGACTGCAATACCAAAGCCAAGCGCCTCCCGGATTCTCGGAGACGTCTGATATCATCAGCCGCTTTCACAAATGAGTGCGCCATACGATGTATTAATCAGGACGAACGTGTTCAAGAATATTCTTGAACACACGGTATGTTTCTTGGTCGCCATTCACTCGAAGCAATTGTCCGGTACCCTCAAAGTAGGTAACCACCGGGAGTGTTTCTTCCTGAAAAATCTGGTGGCGCTTTCGCACTCCTTCCACCGTATCGTCGGCTCGCTGCAGAATCTTGCCGCCACAGTACCGGCAGGGTGTCGTACTATCGATGAGATTTTTCCCCAGAATATAGGTTCGCTTACAACGTTCGCAGGCATAGCGCTTGGAAATACGATCCACCGATACTGCCTCAGGCACATCGATAAATATCACCTTGTTCAGGGTTCTTCCTGATTCCTTGAGGACAGACAGTACCCGTTCAATCTGACTTTCTCGCCGGGGAATACCATCAATAAGGAGACCGACTGTTTCCGGTACGGAGCGGACAGCATCCACCAAAACCGCAAACACCACGTCGTCCGGCACGAACTCATGCCGCACATTGATAATGTCATGCACCTGGCGGCCGAGCTCAGTATCGTGAGCGGCAACAGCCCGCAACTCCGATCCGATATCGATGTGCGCCAAATGAAGCGAGCTCTTGAGGAGCTCTGCCTGGGTGCTTTTCCCCGATCCAGCTGAACCGAGCAAAATATAAGTGTCTTTCAAAGGCATATATAAAAAATTTCTACTTATCAATTTCTAATTTCTAAACCCTACCTGTCGGCAGACAGGAATTTCCAATGAATCAATTTTAAAATTCTTACATTGAAAAATTGAGTCATTGTTTGAAAATTGAAAATTTTCGTTTTCTTAAAACGACTCGTAGCTGCGCATAGTCAGCTGACTCTGAATATGCTTCACGGTTTCCAGTACCACGGAAACAACGATCAGGATACTGACGCCCCCAAGCGAAAAGGCCTGGATGCCCGTCATGCCCTGCACGATAAATGGCAATACCGAGATAATACCGAGAAAAAGAGCTCCGGCCAAGGTAATCCGATTGATAATATGGTACAAATACTCAGCGGTCGTCGCTCCGGGACGGATACCAGGAATGTATCCTCCTTGCTTCTGCAAATTCTCAGAAATCTTGACCGGATCAAACACGACAGCCGTATAAAAATACGTGAACAGCACCACCAATACGAAGTACGCGATCCCATACACCCACTGATCCTGAAGAAACACGCTCACTTGAGCGGCCATGCTCGCTACTTTCACATTGGCACTTTGCGCCAAAAAATTGGCAATCATGGTTGGAATAAGAATGATGGAAACAGCAAAGATAATCGGGATGACTCCGGCTTGATTGACCTTGAGTGGCAGATGGGTGGCGGAGCCACCATAGACCTGCGCACCACGTACCCGCTTGGCATAGGCTACAGGAATCGTCCGCTGCCCCTCATTGATAAAGATGACACCGGCAATAGTCACCGCTGCCAAGGCAAGGAAAATAAGGTAGATAAAAATCTGGGAGGGATCCCAGGTCGAAACAAATCGAGAAAAGGCCGTTGGTAAACCGGAAACGATACCGGCAAAAATAATCATGGAGACACCGTTCCCCAAGCCTTTTTCCGTAATGAGTTCCCCTAACCACATGAGAAAAACCGTACCGGCTGTGGCCGACAGAATAATAACCACCATACTGAAGGGCGAAATATCTCCCAAGATATTCTGTGAGCGAAGGAGCGATAGCATGCTGAAAGACTGAAGTGCCGCCAAAGGCACTGTCAAAAACCGGGTAATCATGTTGAATTTCTGACGCCCCTGTTCCCCTTCTTCCTTATTGAGTCGTTCCAAGCTCGGCACCAGTGTAGTCAAAAGCTGCATGATAATCGAAGCCGTGATGTAGGGAGCTACGCCCAAAAGAACAATGGAGATGTTGGACAACCCTCCTCCGGAAAAAATATTGAGCAACCCCAAAAACGCATTCTCTTCAAAGAGACGCTTGAGCGCCAAAACATCCACTCCGGGAAGAGGGATGTTCGCAGCCAGACGATAAATGACCAGAAGCCCCAAGATAAACAAAATCTTGTTCCGAAGCTCCTTAATCCTAAAAATATTGAAGAAAGTCTCGTTCATGTATACAGTATAGCTCATTCCGAACGCTCTTAGAAGGGCGACGGTAAGCGACTACTCGAAGACTAGGCCGCAAAAGATTTCTTGGCCGTTTCCGAAGCGAGCACATCGGCTCCGAGGGAAAGTTTCTTGGAAAGCGTACCGGTGGCAACAATCTTCACTCCTTCTGCGAGAGCCTTTTTGTCCACAACGCGCTTTTCTACCAAAAGAGCCCGTGTCACCACCTCACCGTCGGAAAAAGTTCGTTCCAAATCTGACAGCGTTACGGTGTGCTTCTTCGGATGGATAGATTTAAAACCACGCACTTTTTTCATGCGCTCAAGGAGTGTGGAGCGTCCACCTTCAAACAAAGGATCGACAGACGAACCGGTACGCGATTTCTGACCGTTTGATCCACGACCAGCCGTTGTCCCGGTTTTTCCACCGCGACCAATGCGCTTGCGCTCTTTTCTCTTTGCTACCTTAAGTTCATGAATTTGCATAGACGTACATTATATAAGGAAAGGCACTTAGGCTGCTCCTTCCACTGCTTCTTTAGGCTCACCTCGCTTTTCAGTTGAAGCGGGTGCTTTCGGGACACGAGGAGCCTTGAGCATCTGGAGTGCTTTAACAGTCACTCGAGCTACGTTCAGAGGATTGGAAGCTCCCAAAGACTTGGAAACAACATCCTTTACTCCGAGCAGATCCACTACAGAACGTACTGCTCCACCGGCGATAATACCACGTCCCAGAGAAGCGGGCTTGAGGAGCACCTTGGCACTTCCCAGCTTGGCTGACACATCATGTGTGATAGTCCCGTTCAAAAGCTCGATGGTCACCATGTTCTTCTTGGCATCATTGTATGCCTTTTTGATAGCGTCGGAAACGTCAGAGCCCTTGGCAACACCTACTCCCACTTTGCCACGACGATTTCCAATGACAAGAGTGGCACGAAAACGAAAGCGCCGTCCACCCTTGACCACGCGCGTCACGCGTGCCAAATTGAGCAGTTTCTGGTCAAACTCCGGCTTCTCTCGGCGTGTCATTTTTTTCCCTTGCTTTGCCATACGATTATTATAGTGTACGAATCATTTACTAAATGCTGATGCCACCTTCGCGCAACGCTTCTGCTACGGCCTTTACCTTGCCGTGATAGCGATATCCCGAGCGATCAAAAACAGCTTTTTTGACACCAATTTTTTCCAAATGTTCAGAAAGAAGTTTCCCGACTGCAGCAGCGCTTTCTACGGTATTCTTTGGTGACTTCCCGAGATCGGCAAGTTTCGCATGTGCCATCGTTTTTCCTGAAACATCATCAATAGCCTGGACAGAAACACTGCGAAGACTTCGAAAAATCGAGACGCGTGGACATTCCGGGGTACCAGAAATCTTCGCTCGAATACGGCGCTTACGCTCAAATCGTTTCACTTTTTTCGCTTCTTTCTTAAGCATATTCTTAGCTTTTTAGCTGGTAGCTAGTAGCTTCTTAGATTCTAGGAGGGACTGACTCTCTGTCCTTTCTTCCTACAGGCTAAGAAGCTACCACCTACAAGCTCGTTATTAGGCAGCTGCTTTCTTTCCTTCCTTGCGACGAACAATTTCACCAACATAGCGGAATCCCTTACCCTTGTACGGTTCTACAGGCTTCAACTTCCGTACCACAGCCGTAAACTCTCCTACCTGCTGCTTATCCGAACCGGTCACCTTGAGGACGTTTCCTTCGATAACGGCAGTGATGCCCTCAGGCAACATCATTTCTACCGGATGGGAAAACCCAAGCGCCAGTACCAATTTCTTTCCCTGAAGATTCATACGGAATCCGACGCCGTTCAGTTCAAGAGCCTTCTCAAATCCCGTGGTCACTCCAATAATCATGTTACTGACAGCCTTGGCAGTGGTACCCCACAGAGCTCTCGCCTGCTTGGTATCCCCTACTTTCTCCACCTGCAAAGATCCTGCTTCGAGAGCAATCTTTACCTCACGACGATGTTCAAAAAGAAGCGTTCCTTTCGGACCTTTGACGGAGACGACCCGCTTATCGAGAGAAACCTCGACACCGCTCGGGATAGCTACTGGTTTTTTTCCAATTCTACTCATAATATTTCAGCTTATTTACCACACTTTGCACAAGTACTCCCCACCGAGACCCTTGGCATAGGCTTCACCACCGGTCATGACTCCCTGAGACGTTGACAGGATGGCGATACCATATCCATTCTTCACCTTTTTAACATCGTGACTTTTGACGTAAATCCGACATCCCTGCTTCGAGACACGAGTAATTTCCTGAATAGCTGGCATTTTTTTGGTCGGTGATACCTGGGTATACTTGAGCCAAACACACAGCGTTGTCTTGACGCCTTCTGTCTGCTTCTCAATACGTGCCACGAAACCTTCACGCTCGAGAATCTCGGCGATCAGCACTTTCAATTTCGAGGAAGGAATCAACACCTGAGACTTACCAGCAGCCTGGGCGTTTCTGATTCTCGTCAACATGTCTGCGATTGGATCCAACATAGAGTATGGGTTTAGCTATTAGTAATCAGCGTTTAGGGTTTTCAGTTTTCCTCTGCCCTACTGCCTTGATTACTCTGCACTTACACTGCTTATAATTACCAGGAGGCCTTCTTGACTCCGGGAATTTCGCCGGTTGAGGCCAATTCACGGAAACAGATACGACAGATGTCGTAGCGGCGCAAATATCCTCGCTTCCGACCACACTTCCAACACCGTCTCACGATACGGGTAGAGAATTTCGGTGTCTTCAGTGCTCTCGCTTGGGTAGATGTCTTGGCCATAGTGCTTTATTTATCGTTAGTGTCACTGCTCTGAAAGGGTACTCCGAGGTGGCGGAAGAGTGCCCGACCCTCGTCACTGTTTCTTGCCGTAGTGACTACGTTTACCTGAAAACTAAATACGTGCTGCACTTTTTCTGGAACAATTTCTGAAAAAATAGAATGGTCTTTGATACCGAGGTTCAGGTTACCGCTCTGATCAACAGACTTCATGGTCACTCCCTGAAAATCACGAACGCGGGGCAATGCGATGACAAACAAACGATCCAGGAAATCCCACATGCGCTTCCCATGAAGCGTGGTCCGAACGCCGACTTCCAGGTCTTCACGAATCTTGAATCCGGCAATAGCCTTGCGAGCCTTGGTCAAGAGCACCTTCTGTCCGGTAATCGCCTGGAGAGAAGCTACTACTTCATCGACGCGCTTCTGATCCTTCAAGATCTTACCGATACCGACGTTGACCACCACTTTGGCAATACGCGGCACCGCCATAGGATTCACAATCCCCAACTCCTTCTTGAGAGCGGGCACGACCTTGTCGCTATAGGTTGTCTTCACGGTTGGGGTTTTCATAATAACTTCTTCCTTAGATGGCCTTGCCGGCACGTTTACTCATACGAATCTTCTCGCCACCCTCTACACTGTATCCGACGCGCGTTGGCTTCCCCGTATGAGGACAGACCAACATCACATTGGAGACATGGAGCGGAGCTTCTTTCTCAACACGCTCACCCTTCTCGCCCTCACGACGAGCTCTAACGTGGCGCTTCATGATATTGATGCCCTTGACCACGACCTTTTCGGCTACGGGAAGCACGAGGAGTACTTCTCCCTGCTTTCCCCGGTCTTTACCGGCCATGATCTGTACGTTGTCGCCTTTCTTAATTTTCATAGTATTGAAATCTTGATACGTTACAGAACTTCGGGAGCGAGTGAAACAATCTTCGAAAATCCCTTTTCACGGAGCTCACGAGCGACTGGGCCAAAAATACGCGTTCCCTTCGGATCAATCAGGTTGGTATCGAGGATAACAGCAGCATTTTCGTCGAAACGAATGTAGGAATTATCCTTGCGTCGATATTCCTTGGCCTGACGGACGATAACCGCCTTGACCTTGTCTCCCTTCTTCACCATGCCGCGCGGTTCAGCGACCTTGACAGACGCAACTACGATATCACCCAAAGCAGCATACCGACGACGAGTTCCGCCGAGCACCTTGAAACATTCGATGACTTTGGCACCAGTGTTATCAGCGACTCTTAATCTTGATTCTGCTTGGATCATAGTAACGACTTTTATGAGAAACTCTTAGCTTTAGGCGATAATGGCGTGACGCTTGTCCCGACTCATGGGACGACATTCCTGAAAGGTCACCGTCGTTCCGAGAGCGTAGGCAGCGCTGTCTTCTACGTGCACCTTGTACTTCTTGGAAGAGCGGTACTGCTTCAGATACTTCGGATGCGTCTTGAGCGTATTGACGCTGACCACAAGAGTCTTCTGCATTTTGTTGCTCACGACCACGCCCTTCATGGTTGGAGCCTTGCTTCCTGTTTCAATTGTCTGTGTCTGGGTCTTCATAAAAATATGTGAGGAGAAAACTATTCAGCTTCATTGATAGGAGCAACTTCTACTTGCAGAGCGGTCTTGAGCGTCAAGAGGCGAGCGATATCCTTCTTCATTTTTCGATAGTCACTGTGGTTCTTGGCTTCACGAGTCGACAAATCGAAACGCAATTTGCGCAACTTATCGGAGAGCTCAAGCAATGCCTTGTCTCGTTCTCCCTCAGATTTTTCCTGCCATTCTCTTGCTTTCATACTTTCTCTACGATTATTCAAAATTTCCTATTGCTTGACGATAAACTTGGTTTTGACCGAAAGCTTGTATGCTGCCAAACGCATGGCTGCCTCCGCTGCCGTCTTCGAGATACCATCCAGTTCAAAAAGTACTTTTCCGGCTCGAATCTTGGCAACAAAGTGATCGACGCTTCCTTTTCCTTTACCCATCGGCGTCTGTTCACCCTTCTTGGTCATTGGCTTATCCGGAAAAACACGGATCCACACCTTGCCACCACGCTGAATCGATCGGGTCATAGCGCGACGAGCGGCCTCAATCTGACGAGCTGAGATGAGTCCTTCTTCCATGGACTTCAGTCCATAGCTTCCGAAACTCACACTCGTCCCTGAAGTCGCCGGCTTACCCGACCAACCTCCACGCTGGACCTTGCGGTGTTTGACTTTTCTTGGCATTAACAGCATAGGCTTTTTTTATTCAGCGACAGTAAACTTCTCTCCCTTGTAGATCCAGGTCTTCACACCGATGACACCATAGGTCGTACGAGCTTCGGTGCGAGCAAAATCGATATCGGCACGCAGTGTGTGAAGAGGAATCTTACCCCGAGAGAGCCATTCGCGACGGGACATTTCTGCACCACCGAGACGACCGGAGATTTCAATCTTCACTCCCTGAGCCTCCTTGTTGCCTTCTACCTGATCAAGCATCCCCTTCAGTACGCGACGGAAAGGCATACGCTTTTCCAGCTGCTCTGCCACCTGCTGACCAACCAGCATAGCATTCAGTTCGGCATTCTTCACTTCCTGAACTTCTACTTTGAGCTCCACTTTCTTTCCGGCAAAAAAGCGCTTCTTGATTACCCGGGACAGATCTTCGATACCAGTACCACCACGACCGATCAGGACTCCGGGACGAGAGGTGTGAATAACGAGGCGCAGAGCATTGGCGGATCGCTCGATAGTGACACTCGCTATGGCAGCGGCCTTCCACTTGCTCATAATGAACTGGCGGATTTCGATATCCTTTCGCAGCTGCTCTCGATAAGTCTTCTTACTCTCAAACCAGCGTGACTGCCAGTTGGTCGTAATACCGAGACGAATTCCTGTTGGGTGTACTTTATTGCCCATATCTTTTAGCTTTTTAGCTCGTAGCTCGTAGCTTTTTAGATTCTAGGTGAGACCTGTTTCATTCTCTTTGTTCCTACAAGCTAAGAAGCTACTGACTACAAGCTGTTTCATTTATGAGGATTTTCTCTGAAACATCTTCTTCACTACTTTGCCACCAGCTGGCTTGGCTCCTCGCGTCATTTCTTTCTTCAGTTCCGGTTTGGCAGTCTTTACTTCTTTCTTATCATCCTTCCCATCTACCGGTTCCGAGAGGGCAGAGGTCTTGACGACTGGTTTTTTCTTTTCCGTCCGATTCTTGCCTTCGATGCGTTCTTCCAAAATAATCATGACGTTTGATCCACGACGAATGAGCGGTGTCGCCCGACCGAAAGCACGAGGCAACCAGCGTTCCAGACGAAGTCCGTCACCCACTCGGATAGACTCAACATAGAGGTTATCCCCATCGAGACCGAAGTTATTGGTGGCATTGGCGACAGCACTGGTCAACAGCGTAAAGATTGGGTCAGAGGACTTCTTCACCATCTTCTTGAGCTGGATAAGGGCTTCGCGCGTATCTACACCAATAAGAGCGTGTGTTACCAAACGCACTTTTCGCGGGGCGATTCTTAAATTGTTGAGGGTTGCGTGTACTTTCATAGATTCAATTACTTCTTGGCGGTAGTAGCGGCTTTGGCGGCTTTGGCGGCATCGAGTTCGCGCTGCTTGGCAGCCACTTCAATTTCCTTCTGCATCTTTCCACCATGACGACGGAACGTACGAGTTGGAGAAAACTCTCCCAAACGATGTCCTACCATTTCTTCCGTGGTAAAGACCGGGATGAAATCCTTGCCGTTATGCACACCAAAGGTAAACCCTACCATCTCGGGAGAGATAACGCAAGCGCGTGACCAGGTTTTGATGACCGTGCGATCGCCGAGCTTCTTCCCTTCGAGCTTTTTCAGCACTCTTGGGTCGACGTATGGACCTTTTTTGAGACTTCGTGACATAGATTTCTTCTCCAGGATTCAATATTATTTCTTGGCGCGACGACGAACGATGTACTTGCTGCTCTGATTCTTTCGTTTGCGGGTCTTCTTGCCGAGAGCCGGCTTTCCCCATGGGGTCTTCGGATGCATACCGATTGGCTGGCGACCTTCTCCACCTCCGTGTGGGTGATCTACCGGGTTCATGGCGCTTCCACGAACATGCGGTCGACGATTGAGCCAACGGCTGCGTCCGGCCTTTCCAATACGTTCAGCGCTATGTTCAAAGTTACTCACCTGACCCAAGGTAGCGTAACACTCTTTACTAATCAAGCGAATTTCACCGGAAGCGAGCTTAATCTGTGCCATCGGACCATCGAGTGCCATAAGAACGGCCTGAGAACCGGCGCTTCGCACAATCTGCCCACCCTTCCCAATCTTCATTTCAATATTACAGATGGTTGTTCCAGCGGGAATATTCTTGAGCAGCATGCGGTTTCCATTGACGACCGGGACACTTTCTCCGGACACCACCATTTGACCCTGCTTCATACCATCCGTTGCCAAGATATACCGCTTCTCACCATCCACATAGTGCACGAGAGCGATGAGACCGGAACGATTCGGATCCTTTTCCAAATGAGCAATCTTACCAGGAATATTCAATTTGTCCTGACGGAAGTCTACCAAACGATACCGACGCTTGTGACCACCACCCTGATGACGGGTAGAAATTTTTCCATGGGAACGACCACCGCGTTTCTTGTGCGGAGCGAGCAAAGACTTCTCCGGCGCTTTGTCGGTGATACCTTCCGGCTTGACGACCGACATATTGCGGCGTCCAGCATGGTTCTTTTTGTAGATCTTGATGGCCATAGGGGTATACTAAGCTTACATGCCTGCCTTAAACAATTCAATCGTCTGTCCTTTTGCTACGCTCACTATCGCTTTTTTCACGGCGCTCTTCATACCTGGTGTCCGACTGCGACCCGACAGATGCTTTTTGGCGGGCAGACGAACGATATTGACCGCGACAACATTGACACCATAGACCTCTTCAACCGCTCGCTTCACTGACTTCTTCGTTGATGTCTTCGTTACTTCAAACACATACTTGTTCTGTGCATTGAGAGCATAGGACTTCTCGGTAATTCTTGGTCGAGAAAGCAAGCGTGTGGCCAAAGGACTTTCCTTTGGAGTCAGCTTTCGAAGCGTTTTTTTCTCTTCAGTTGTGGTATCAAACAGTGCCATATTATTTCTTGGAAGTATTATCCTTATCCCATGAGGCAAAACGCTTCTCGAGCACCTGTACTCCCGCCTCAGTCAAAAGCACATACTCATGATCAAGCAACTGAGCGACATTGAGGTTAACAGCCAACGTGTGTTCTGTTTTGGGAATATTGCGAGACATCAGAGCAAAAGAGAGTTCCTCGTTCGACAGCGCAAACGTCAGACTCTTTCCATTGACACCGAGGACTCGGAGTGTTTCGGCAAACAACTTCGTTCGCTTCTCTCCGTAGCTCAAGGCATCAAGCACGACTAGTTTGCCAGCCCGAATCTTCTCTGAAAGAGCGATCATGACGGCCTTCTGACGCATTTTGGCGGTTGTATTCTTTGAAAAATTGCGATCTTTGGTAGGACCAAAGGTGACTCCTCCCTTGCGCCACAAAGGACTCCGCGTAGCACCAGCACGAGCTCGCCCGGTTCCCTTCTGACGCCATGGCTTGATACCAGAACCAGAGCGTTCGCCACGATCCTTGGTATGAGCAATAGCGACACGCTTATTAGCGGTCAGCGCCACATACACCTGATGCAACAAGGCATCGTTTGAGGGTAAGTTGAAAACCGATTCCTTCAAAGAAAGTTCTTTGACATCGGCTCCGGCAATATTTTTGACAGTGACTTTGGACATACAGTTTCGTTATTTCGCGCTCATCACCTTGACAATCCGACCATTCACTCCTGGGACAGCTCCTTTGACACCGATCAATCCTTCTGCCTCATTGATATAGACCACTGACAGATTGAGCGCCGTCATGTTTTCACCACCCATGCGACCAGCCATACGACGACCCTTGATCACGTGTTCCGGAAAGGTCGCTCCGATACTTCCTGGCTTGCGCAAATCGTGCTTGCCACCATGACTGCCACGACCTCCGGCAAAACCATGACGCTTCACAACACCCTGAAAACCCTTGGACTTCGTCACACCAGCCACATTGACCGTATCTCCAACAGAAAAAACAGATACAACAATCTCTGTCGCTACAGGAAACTTCTCCACTTCAGGAACAAGTGCCTTAGCAGCTTCAGCATGGCTCCCCTTGGTCAGAGCACGATCCACACGAAATTCCTTTCGAACAGTCTTTTTGGCGGTCTTCTGTGTTTCTACCTGAATAGCGAGATAACCATCCTTTTCCAAGGTACGCGTCGCGGTCACCGTGTTTTTTTCACAGGCAATAAGCGTCACGTTCAAGGCGCCCTTCTCTTCATCGAAGAGTGTCGTCATTCCAAGTTTTTTTCCGATAATAAATTTCATCGCCGTAGTAGTATCCTTATTTACAAACAAAAAACTGGGCTTCCAGAGCGCGCCAGTTTTCAGACTTTCTGAAATTTGGTTCGCTTAGTATCCCACTTCTCACCTGAACCTTTCAAATGAAGAGGGACTTGAACGAATATTCTATTACATTTTGATTTCTACGTCGACACCAGCCGGCAGATCGAGGTTGGTCAGGTTGTCGATAGTCTTGGCGGTCGGATTGATGATATCGATCAGGCGCTTATGTATTCGCATTTCGTATTGATCTCGCGAATTCTTATGCACGAACGTAGAACGGTTGATAGTCACCTTGTGGATTTCGGTCGGAAGAGGCACTGGACCGGTAATCTCCGCTCCTGTACGCTCAGCCGTCTCGACAATCTTTCGGGCTGACTGATCAATCACCTTATGATCGTACGCCTTTATCTTAATTCGGACGCGCAAGTTCTGCGTTGGTTCTGTCTTTTTCATTGCGTTCATTTAACTTTGTTCAAGAGAACTCTTGTGGGGGCGATCCGTATCGCCCACCACTCGGAGTTACCTCGACGCGTGCCAATACTGGCAGGAGTTACTTCGTAATCTTGGTTGCGACACCGGCACCGACAGTGCGTCCACCCTCACGGATGGCAAAGCGCATACCTTCTTCCATGGCGACTGGGGCCAAGAGTTTAATCTTGAGCTTCACCGTGTCACCTGGCATGACCATTTCTGTTCCTTCTGGCAATTCCACTTCTCCAGTCACGTCAGTCGTGCGGATGTAGAACTGTGGCTTGTAGCCCTTGAAGAACGGAGTATGGCGACCACCTTCTTCTTTGGAGAGGACGTAGACCTCGCCATCAAATTCAGTGTGAGGAGTGATAGAACCTGGCTTGGCCAACACCTGACCGCGCTCAACATCTTCCTTCTTAATACCACGGATGAGGAGACCGGCGTTGTCACCAGCAGTTCCCTTATCGAGCTGCTTGTTGAACATTTCAATACCCGTCACCACCGTCTTGGCTGTATCACGGATACCGACGATTTCAACTTCTTCGTTGATGTTCACGATACCACGCTCGATACGACCAGTCACCACAGTACCGCGACCTTCAATCGAGAAGATATCTTCGATAGGCATGAGGAATGGTTTGTCGAGGTCACGTACTGGCTGTGGAATCTGAGCATCCAAAGCGGCCATCAAATCGAGGATCGGCTTGGCATCAGCTTCATCAGCAGTCTTGGCATTCAGGGCCTTCAAGGCACTTCCACGAATGATAGCGGCGTTGTCACCGTCAAATTCGTACTTGGAGAGCAATTCGCGAACTTCAGCTTCCACGAGGTCGATCAATTCTGGATCATCCACCATGTCTACCTTGTTCAAAAAGACCACGATAGCTGGCACACCCACCTGACGAGCGAGCAAGATGTGCTCACGAGTCTGTGGCATAGGACCATCAGTCGCAGACACCACCAAGATAGCACCGTCCATCTGAGCAGCACCCGTAATCATGTTCTTGATATAGTCAGCGTGACCAGGACAGTCAACGTGGGCATAGTGACGAGCTTCACTCTCGTATTCACAGTGCGATGTCGAAATAGTGATACCACGCTCGCGTTCCTCAGGAGCCTTGTCGATTTCATCGACGCTCTTTTCCTTGGCAAATCCCTTCATGGAAAGGACGTGCAAGATGGAAGCTGTCAGGGTTGTCTTGCCGTGGTCGACGTGGCCGATAGTACCGACGTTGACGTGCGGCTTGGTGCGCTGAAATTGCTCTGCCATAACCTTTTATTCAAACGAATTATATTATATTACCACTGTTGTTTTTCGATTGAGTCCCCTCGTCCGAAAACGAAAAAAGCTCAAGAAAAAGCGTCACTCGCTATAATATCAACTGATTCAAATACTGTCAACCCCGCACCTTTTGCACCTATTTTTAGAGGACTAAAAAGAGGGTGAAACTGGATAATTCTTGGCCATTCCGGCACTGGTCCGAATAGGACCAGGCTCTTCGCCCGCGTGCCGGACACGGTGTAACGGTGCAAAAGGTGCAGGGTCAGCCCCACCCTATCGCACCTCCTTTACGATAAAAATTTCTAATTCACAATTTTCAATTTTCAACCAAATTCCAATGAAAAAATTCTCAAAAAAAGAAAACCCCGCGCTGGCCGTAGCCTTGCGCGGGGAAAACATCACAGTGAAGCGTCGTCCGTGAAGAGCACGAAGTAGCGCTTTCCCGCTACCGAGCACTCACCACCGAAACGCTGGCTCGCCGGATTGCGCCGGTTATTCCAGGTCTCAGTATCCGAGACACGACACGAGAAGAGGTGGGGCTTCATCTCCCAATCAGTGAACGTGATAGAGAGCATTTCACCCTCAACCTTGACTTCTTTCAGATACCCTCTCTTGGACACGACCCAGACACCCATCGGCTTGATTTCCACCACCCAGTGGTTCTGCACATGCTCCGCTGTCCGCGCGACGAACGGATGCTCGCCCGACGCCGTCTTCAGCCGGCGACTGGCACAACAGAAGATGATGTGTCCGTTCGGGCTGTGCTCGGGGTAGACCTCCCACTCCTCACCAGCGGCGATCGATTCCCGACGAGGGGGGTTGATGATGATCTTGTACTGCTTGCCGTCGAATTCGTACGGCGCCCACCACTGCACTTGGCGCATATGGACGCCCTCCCGCACTGTGACGGTGAAGGTGTGGGAGAAGGGAAGCTGGTTGCGGTTGGTAGACACAGTAGTCTCCTTGGTTCAGGGGTTGCATCGCTGCATCCCACAGACTTCGGATTCCACTTGTCTGGTTGAATTGGATGCAGATTGAATTGTTCAAAAATCTACATCATATGTGCCAATTCATGCGATCTCCTTGATCAAATGGTTGTGCCAGGCGAGTTTGCCATAGCAGAGAAATTTCAGATAAAAAAACCTCTCTGCTAAGGCAAAAACAAGCCAAGATTTTTTAAGATACGAACTATATATTATACACCTCTTTACAAAAAAAGTCAATAGTCGCCCTATGATGTGCGAAAATTCCAGAAGCAAGAATCTTTCAAAGTAACTCTGGAGTCCGCACGGGCACGGTTCCGCCTTTGGCGGAGAGTGCGGACGGAAGCGTAGAGAAGTCTGCCACGCTGGGGCGGACGAGCGGTACTTTGGAAGGTTGCTTGATTCTGAAATTCCATCCACTGCCAAAACAAAACCAGCCCGGAGTGGGCTGGCTTCAACATTCTTGCTTCAGATCTACGCGACAGCTTTCACATCGCCAGAAGCAGTACGGGTACCGATAATTTCGGTAGCGACGTTATTTGGCACTTCGGCGTAATGGCCGAATTCCATGGAATAACTGGCGCGTCCCTGGGACATGGAGCGCATCTGAGTGGCATAGCCAAACATTGAGGACAGTGGTACTTCAGCATGAATTTCCTTCACCTGCGCAGCACCTTCACCACGAGCGTTCATCTCCTTGATGACACCGCGCTTGGATGACAAGTCACCCACGATATCACCCATGAAGTTTTCCGGAGTAATGACTACTACCTTCATGATCGGTTCGAGGATCATCGGCTTGGCCTTGCGACAGGCATCCTTGAACGCCATGGAACCAGCGATACGGAAGGCTGCTTCGGACGAGTCGACATCATGGTACGAACCATCGTATACGGTCGCTTTGACATCCACCATCGGGTAACCAGCGAGCACACCGGTCAACATTGCTTCCTGAATACCCTTGTCGATTGGCTTGATAAATTCCTGAGGAATAGCACCACCCTTCACTTCGTTCCCGAACTCGTAGCCCTTACCCACTTCGTTTGGTTCCACCCGGAGCCAACAGTGACCATACTGACCACGACCTCCGGACTGCTTGATGTACTTCCCTTCGGACTGAGCGGTACCACGAATGGTTTCTCGGTAGGCCACCTGCGGACGACCGACATTGACTTCCACCTTGAACTCGCGACGCATACGATCCACCAAAATATCGAGGTGCAGTTCTCCCATACCCGACATAATCGTCTGACCGGTTTCTTCATCAGTGTGCACACGGAAGGTTGGGTCTTCTTCGAGCAGTTTCTTCAGTGCCATACCCATCTTTTCCTGGTCAGCCTTGGTCTTTGGTTCGACGGAAATATCGATCACCGGCTCTGGAAAGGTAATAGACTCGAGAATGACCGGCTTCTCCAAATCACAGAGGGTGTTACCGGTTGTCGTCACTTTCATACCGACAAGCGCACCAATGTCACCGGCAGACAGCTCTTCAATTTCTTCACGGTGATTGGCGTGCATACGGAGAATACGGCCGATGCGTTCCTTTTCATTTTTTGTGGAGTTGAGCACGTAAGAACCAGCTTTGACCGTACCGGAATAGACACGGAAAAATGTCAGCTGACCAACAAAGGGGTCAGTTGCAATCTTAAAGGCGAGAGCAGAGAAAATCTCATCATCACGTGTCTCACGTACGACCGGCGTATCCGTCTTGGGGTCAGTACCAGTCACTGGAGGAATATCAATCGGAGAAGGGAGGTAGTCAACGACGGCATCGAGTACGAGCTGGACACCCTTGTTACGGAGGGCAGTTCCGGTCATGACCGGGTGCAAACGCACGTCGATAGTCGCCTTTCGGAGAGCGGCTTTCAGTTCAGCCACAGAAATCTCTTCGCCATTCAAATACTTCTCTGTCAAAGCGTCATTTGTCTCAGAAATCTTTTCTACCATTTTTTCGCGCCACTCCTTGGCCTTGTCGAGATATTCGGCAGGAATTTCCCCTTCAATCACCTTTTCTCCCATCTCGCCATCGAAGGTATAGGCCTTCATGGTCATGAGGTCAATCAAACCATAGAAGTCACCACGGAGTCCCATCGGGTACTGGATGGCCACCGCATGCGGGGTGAGACGGTTCCAGATAGAAGAGAGTGCATCTTCAAAAATAGCACCTTCCTTGTCGATCTTGTTGATAAAGCACATGCGCGGCACTTCGTACTTCTCTGCCTGACGCCACACGGTCTCTGACTGTGGTTCCACACCTTCCTTACCATCGAAGACGACCACACCACCGTCGAGTACACGGAGTGAGCGCTCTACTTCCACGGTAAAGTCCACGTGTCCCGGCGTGTCGATGATGTTGATGTGATGACCCTTCCAATAACAGGTTGTGGCGGCTGAGGTGATAGTAATACCGCGCTCCTGTTCCTGCTCCATCCAGTCCATGGTGGCAGTACCTTCGTGCACTTCCCCAATCTTGTGCGTGATACCGGTATAAAACAAAATACGCTCAGTCGTCGTGGTTTTACCAGCGTCGATGTGCGCGATAATACCGATATTACGATACTTTTCGATGGGAGTCTTGCGAGCCATACACGTTTTTATAAAAGGAAATTAGTGTTATTGATACTGTATTATGAAAAAAGAAGAAAGAAAAGGAACCCTTCTTTCTTCTCATTAACATTCTCACACGGATAGAGGAAGCAGAGCTCTTTAGGCAAAGTGGGCAAAAGCCTTGTTGGCCTCGGCCATACGGTGGGTCTCATCACGCTTCTTCATGGCGGCGCCTACCTTGTTCGAAGCATCCAGGAGTTCGTCAGCCAACTTCTCAGCCATAGCCTTTCCTTTCTTATTGCGGCACGAATCGCGGATCCAACGCATGGCAAGCACCTGACGACGCTCACCGGATACCGGAACCGGTACCTGATAGTTAGCACCACCGACACGACGGCTCTTGAGCTGGAGAAGCGGAGAAACGTTCTTGATAGCCTGTTCAAAGGTATTCAAACCACCCTTTTTGGTACGCTCGTGGATGATGTCAAAGGCATCGTAGATAATCTTCTCTGCAACGCTCTTCTTACCATTCCACATAATCATACCGACGAAATGACCAACCAGCGGATTTTCATACATCGTATCCGGTTTCCACTCGCGGGCAAATTGTCGTTTTCTTCGTGGCATATCTTTGGGCGGCGATTAGCTTTTAGGGGAGAGCTATGAGTTATATTATGGGGTCGAATCTTCTTTCTGTATCACTAGTCCTTCTTCTTGTCCTTCTTGGCACCGTACTTGCTGCGGCTTTGTTTGCGAGCGACACCAGCGGCATCAAAAATCCCACGCACGATGTGATAGCGCACACCCGGAAGATCCTTCACACGACCACCACGGATCATGACGATGGAGTGTTCCTGCAGGTTGTGGCCTTCACCAGGAATATAGGCAGTGACTTCCATACCGTTCGTCAAACGGACACGAGCAATCTTGCGCAGTGCTGAGTTTGGCTTCTTTGGAGTCGTAGTCGATACCTTGATGCAGACACCTCGCTTGAACGGACTATCGTGAAAGGTATTGCGGTTTTTAACGGTATTGATGGAATACGTCATTGCAGGAGATTTCGACTTCTTGGTCGATGAGCTGCGCGGACGTTTGATAAGCTGATTGATCGTGGCCACAGGACGTAAAAAATGAGAGGTGAGTTACAAAAATTTCTTCACATGTTTCCAACCGGAGAGACAAACAAAAAAGCGGTGCTTTTCCGTAGTGCGTATACTACCCTACACCCTGCCAATCTGTCAATACTGGCTGAAAAAAGAGGCACTCCCGGTACCTTCTTCCCAGTGGAGCAACCCTTCTCCACCCTGGTTTTACAGGGTAAATCGCAGGAACACACTCAAAACGGCATTGATGAATATACCGATCGGAGCAGAGAAGAAGAAAATGACAAACAACAGAAGAAACAGCCCATACTGCTCGAGCATCAGGATAGTCTGCTCTTTGATCGGGAAGAGGGCATATAAAATCTTGGAACCATCAAGCGGAGGGATGGGGAGGAGGTTGAAACAGGCGAGCACCACATTCCAAAAGATAACCAGGAGGAGAAGACCATACAGAATACTTGGGAGTGACCCCGAAAGAGCCTCGGCCAACAAACCAAACCGCTCGAGAAATTCCCCCCCGCCACCAATGACACCGATGAACCGTCCCAAGATATCTTGCTTGGCCAACAGTGTCAGCGGCAAGAAGTGCGCAATGAATGCAGCCAGGGATGCCAAGAATAAATTGGAGAATGGTCCAGCCAAGGCGACATACGTCGGTCCCCATTTCTGATCGCGCAGATTGTACGGGTTATACGGCACCGGCTTGGCCCATCCAAAAGCAAACCCTGTCGTAACAAAGAGCAACACGGGCAACACGACCGACCCAAAGGGATCGATGTGCTTGAGTGGATTCAAATTTAACCGGTCAGCATACTTGGCTGTCAGATCGCCCAGCCATAGGGCCATCACCCCGTGTGATACCTCATGAATAATAACTGAGTATACCAGGGTCAAAAGATAAAATCCGACCAGTACTATTTCGTGAGCCATATTGGATAGCGTTTAGAGTAAAGGGTTCAGGGGTGAGATTTTGAGAGAATGAGAAGCGCTTGAAGAATCAAAGGCTTTGACATTCGTTCGTAGACATGATACCGTACTCAAAGTAATATCTCAAGCAATCCTATGAGCCGAACCTGTGATTTGACCGGGCGTGGAACCCGTACTGGCAACAAAATCAGTCACTCCAAGCGTCACAGCCGACGCACCTTTGCGGTCAATATCCAGACCAAGCGCATCGGCGGCATGAAGCTGAAGCTGGCAGCCAAAACGCTCCGCACTTTGGCCAAGGCTACTGCCTAACAAAAAAGACTCCGCGACACATAGTCAAAGAGTCTTTTTTGTTTCCAAAGAAAAAGACCCGTCTGGCGTACCAAACGGGCTTTGCGATTTTCTGGTGTTGCTGCTCTAGGCGGCCAGTGACATCCTGGGACGCTCTGGTCGGCTCTGTGACATGGCGAGCAATCGCGTGTAGCTCGCACGGATCTCCTCCACGTCTCTCGAGCGGATACAGATGGGCACCAAAGGCACCTCTGCGCCCGGCCGCTTAACCACATGTAGAGGCCCGAGCGTGTACAGCCGTGTTTCTCCGATCATCTGCCGGAGAATCTGGTAGAAGAAGGAGCGCGCGTCACAGTAGAGCGTCTGGTAGCGTCGCACCTCAAAGGCGTACGCTGCCAGGGCCGCACAGAGACAAAAGTTGACTTGCCTCCGACGAAGCTTATTGGTCAGGCTTTTGCTTATGGTGAAACGTGAAATCTCACCATGAAGCTCATCTTGCCGAACCAGTATCGGATCAAGCGTGATCGGACCCTCTTCACAGAGGAGGATCCGCGCGCCAGCAACCAAAATGTCGCCGTCATAGACAAGGAAGCAGGGCGCCACGTTGTCATACTCATCGCATTCGATGCCGATGAGGGGGTCCGACGCCTCAAGCTTGCCAAAGGCATCGAACCGCAAACGATAGTACGCGTGCCGAGCCGGGAGATTCTCGCCTGGCAACACCAGTTCCACCCGAAGTCCAAACAAACCATTCGTCATGATGTTTCCTTTCGGAAATGAGGGGTAACCCTCACATGATGACGAAGGGAGGGAGAGCCCCGGGTGAATGAAAAGGTACCGCCTTTTTGGAAAGTCCCTCTTGGAGAGGGAAATGTGGTGAGTTTCACCATCCAAAAAGGAACCTTATATTATACTCCCAAATGCTTATTTTGTCAACAAAAAAACCAGAGATTGCTCTCTGGTTTTTTCTCAAAGTATCCGACTAAAAATCCCCCTGCTTGTGGTGGTCAATGCAAACTACGCGCTCCAAAGAATGCCCTTCATCATTGTCGGGGCGTCGAGAATCCCTGTCCGCCCTCTGGCGGAGGACCGAACGACATCTTCTGGGAAATTTGATAATTGTCGGGGTAAGCGGAATCCCCGTCCGTCCTCTGGTGGAGGACCGAACTACATCTTCCGGGGAATTTAATAATTGTCGGGGCGTCGAGAATCGGACTCGAACTACAAGACCCCCAGCCTTGCGTACTACCACTATACTACGCCCCGTTACCGACAATTCTACGAAAATTACAAATTTTCTAAAATTCCCGTGAAAGTAAAATTGTTTACTTTCACCCCCAGCCTTGCGTACTACCACTATACTATACCCCGATATATTTACCCGCCTCTGGTGAGCTACAGCCCGTGTTAGGTTATTGAAACAAAAATTTGGACAAAAGAAAAGAGGCACCAATTGTGGTGCCTCGCTGTTGTGTACCGGATGTTACCGGCGGCTACGGACGATTGATTCGCCTGCCCCTGCACCACATGAATCCGTGGGCACGAACATTGGCAGCTGTGTCGACCAAGTTAGGGTTGACCTCTCCACTTTCGGCCATACACCTACGTTGCACGAGGTCTAGCCGTGCCGCTTGCTCAGGCGTGAGTCCAAGCTGCTCTGGTATCTCATCTTGACCAAGATCTTCCTTGGCGGCATTTGCTTCGTCAGGCATGATCTGGCTCCCTTAGAAGAATTGGCCTGCGAGAGTCGCCATTGCGAAACTCGAATCGCGGACGAGGCAGAGGCACAGATGACTGATCCACCGCCGGCTTACTGAAAGCCAGTCTTGGCACAGGTGCCGTCTCTGCCACACCAATTGCTGGTACAGCCACTGCTTGACGAGCAAGTTCCTGCTCCATCAAGACATTCAACCATTCTCTGGGCATATGATTGCCCTCCATGAATAAAAAAGAACCAGTATCCTTCTTGCGCAAAAAGCACGCAAGAACCCCTTGAGTCGTACCCGTACGGCACGCCTCGAACCTTGCATCAGAAGCTCTTGGCTCACTGATACGCAGCATTATACGCCGATTCTCTCTCGCTGTCAAGGGTACAAAAAAAGCCTGTAACAGGCCTTTTTTGACACGTAGATTGTGTAGAAATCGTTCAAAAATCTATTCGAGCGTTCCATCAAGATTGACATCGTAGAGCACCTGCTCCTGTACCAAGCGGTAGCCGATGATATCAGAAGGCTCAAACCAGATAGGGATCTCACGCTGTGCCTCTTCCGGACTATCAGAACAGTGGATCAGATTCCGTACGGCACGATTGTCCATACTTGAGAGAGCGTAGGAGTCTACTGTAAAGTCACCGCGGATAGTTCCGACATCAGACGTCGTCGGCTCTGTGCCTCCTACTAATTTTTTCACGATAGAAACAGATTGATTTCCTTCAATGACTGCTGCCAAGACCGGACCTGATGTAAAAAAGTCCACATTTGACTGGATAATATCTTTCCCATACTCCATGGCTTCTTTTTCAATAGGCAAACCATGAGCGGTACGATCCTCCACAATACGGGTACCCTTCTTCATAAACCACTCTTCGTCCTTATTGTAGTGTGTCCAGCACTGGTCTTCCTTGGGCAACAGAAACTTGACCGCAACAAACTTCAGTCCGGTACGCTCAATACGCTGTAAAATTTCTCCCATGAGCGAGCGCTGAATACCGTCGGGCTTAACAATAACCAGGGTCCGCTCCTTCTTTGGATGTGCTGACATAGCAATATGCATCTAATAACTTATACGACTACTTCTCTCATCAAAATAATTATGACACGAAGAATCATTCTTGGCAACTCTTTGCGCTGTTCCCGTATCGCCAGGCAGTATATCGGTGTTTTCTGCCTTTGGCAAGTAGTGGCGCCGTCATCATGACAGTCGCCAAAAAAATATCCTACTGGGCATACTGACACGCTCGCTCTTCCACACAACGGTACCGTATGTCTCCCTCTGTATCCGTGCGACGGATACGCGCGCCCATTTTTTCTACTCGTTCCAAGACATCCGGTGCGGGGTGGCCATACCGATTCTCTCCAACAGAAATAACGACTTCTTTCGGCCGAATCCGCTCCAAAAACACCTCGCTGGTAGAGTACCGAGAACCATGATGGGCCGCCTTGAGAATAGTCGCTGGTTCCTCATTTGGCAAAAATACTTCTTCTCGTGGCAAATCCCCCGTCAACAAAAAACTCGTTTCTCCATAGACAAAACGGGCGACCACACTACCCTCGTTGGTATCTCCATCCGTTACGACGCCAGTAAGAGGTGCGAGCGGGTACTCGACCGTCAGCGTGCCACCCCGTGACAAGAGAAGCTCAGCACCCCGAAAAATCCGCTGCGGCGCAGCACCAGTGTGTGTCCGTACGGCCTCCTCAAACAATCGTGACGTTTCCGTTTCGCTCTCCGCCCCGGTGGTCAGCACCTGATTGACTCGGTAGGTGCGAAGAAGTGCCGGGAAGCCTCCGATATGATCAGCATCCGGATGTGTTGCTATGACCACCTCAATCTGACGATCCCAAAAGGGAACATGTCTCCCCAAGCGAGCCAGCAGTTCTTTGCCGCTTCGTCCGCCATCGATGAGAATCTGATGACTGCCCTGCATGATAAGAATGGCGTCTCCTTGTCCAACATTCAAAAATACCACTTCCGTACGATGATCCAGTATGGAGAAATGCCACAAAAGCAGCCCAAAAAAAAGTGCCAATAGAGCGAGCAGTATCAGTCCATTGCTAAACCATTTTTTCATAACGTTTGACGGTCTGTCGTTTCACAACAAAAAAGATGCCTACTCCCAGTATGACATACCACACCACCAAATGTTCAATCCCAAAGTGTGGCACGGCCAGACTGGCCTCGTTCAATGAACCCAGCCATTCCACCGTACGAGTGATACCCGTCAACACACCATAGGCCGCCCAGGACACGGCGTGTTCGCTGCCCGGCACCAACAGAAAGAGCACGGCCGAGAGAAACGCGAGGCCCATAGAGAGTGGCACGAGTAGCACCAGAAAATTTCCAATCAAGATCAATGGCGAAATAGCGTGAAAGGAAAACAAAATGAGTGGCAGAACAAAGAGCTCAGCAGCCAAAGTCATCACGAGAATTTCCCCCGCCTTGGCAAGAAGCCAGTGCTGTGGTGCAAGCGGTTCATAAAGCGGTACCAAGAGCAGAATACCAAGCGTCGCCAAAAAAGACAGCTGGAATCCAAGATCATACCGGAGAAGCAGCGGGTGAAAGCAAAGCATCGCTCCGAGAGCAAACAGGAGTACGTGGGTCGGATGTGCTAAACGACCCACCTGAAGCGCCACAAAAACAATCCCGGCCATAGTCCCAGCTCGCGCGGCTGAGGCCGGCATACCGATCATGATGATGAAGAAAACAATGCCCACCAGAGCTGTCCACACAGCCTGCTTGCGCCACAGCCCCACCAGCAGTCCCACACACAGGATAAGCTCGGCAATGATAGTGATATTGTACCCCGAGACCGCCACCATGTGCGACAGCCCTACCCGAGTAAAAGATTCTTTGAGTGCACGGGGGAGATAATTATCACCCCCTAAGAGCAATCCTTTGGCCAAACCCGCTTCCGGTTCACTGATCGTGGCAGATAGTGCTCGCTCAAGTGCTCGTCTGGGTACATAGAGGGCCGACCGGATTCGTCCTGGTGTATCAATGGGCACCACTTCCACTCGAGTAGCCTCCACACACAGGTACCCGATACCTTCTTTGGCCAAAAACATCCGATAATCAAACGCTTCATCAAAATTTTTCGGCAACACCAAACGACACTCGAGATCCACCAACATCCCAGCGGACACGCGCACTGAAAATGGCGCCTGCCACAAAACTTTTGTATCCGGACAATTGTCGCTCAGGCAGGATTCAAAACGCAGTATCGCCTGACGATAAAAATCCCTCTCCTCCGTATCAACAAGCACGCGCGCTCTCCCAGTGACGACCTCCTGAATATCTGACAGCGTAGCAAAGGCGCTTCGTTCCTGCTCCGTAAACGCTGCTCCGCCCCCAAAAAGTACAACAAAGAGCACTATCCACAGCGCCACGTGTGATCGAAAAACTACACCGATAGCCACAAAAAAAGCCCCCAGCAAAAGAAGGAGAGGTAAACTCACATGAAAAAAAGATCCGGCGGCCACACCGACCACATACGACAGTACTCCCAGCAAAAAAACCTCATCCTTTTCCATACCCGATAGCGAAACATCGGTCATCCCTTCCGGCACCCCCCTGAGCAGACTGGTTACTTCAGTTTTTGTAACGCCTTGAGAAAACTTTCAGCGCTGCCAAATGATTTGTAGACCGAGGCGAAACGAATATAGGCCACCTCATCAACAGCCTTCAATTTTTCCATGATCAGTGCTCCAATCTCTCGGCTCTCAATTTCCGACACCTGCTTCTCATGAAGGGTATACTCTATCTCTCCAAGAATTTTTTCAATTTTTTCTTCCGCTTTCGGACGCTTTTCAAAAGCCCGCCGCAAACCTTTTTCAATTTTTGCTTTATCATACTCCTCCTTGCGTCCACCTTTTTTCACAATGAGCAAACGAAATATTTCCACTTCTTCGTACGTACTGAACCGTGCTGCACACTTCTCACATTCGCGACGCCGACGAATAGCGCGACCCTCTTGGGTTTCGCGCGAATCCACCACTTTCGTTTCCGGATGATTACAGAAGGGGCAAAGCATAAAATTCAGCTTGTAGCTTCTTAGCTTTTTAGGAAAAATCCTAACAATTCCAGCATAGCAGAGTCAGAGGGAAAAAGGGAAATCCCCTGCTTCTTAGTGGATAACGATTGGTGTTCCCATATCCGCCCACTCATATACTTCTTGGGCCGCCCCCACTCCCAGCCGGATGCACCCATGTGACACCGGATGACCCAGATGGTTGGCTCCCTCCTTGTAGCCACCCGGCCACTCGGGTAGCTCATGAATACCAAACTTGCCATCAGCCGTAAACGCCATCCAGTATGGCATGTAGAGTCCATATGCCTGAGACCAGGGTCGTGGTGCTTTATTCTGCACGGAAAATGTCCCTTTGGGAGTATCCATCCCGGGCTTGCCGGAAGAAACCGTGAACTGTCCTCGTACCCTCCCCTCCTCAAAGAGCACCATGCTCTGACGGGCAATATCCACATCGATATACTTGCCTTCGGTACGACGAGCCACCGTCTCACTCCCCATCACGCTGGTCGATGCTCCCGCAACTTTCGGTACTACCGCGGTCGTAAAGTTTGTTTCAAGCAAGGGTCGATACGCCGCATCCGAAGTCTCTCGTGAAACATACGAGATATTCAGGGTATAGCGTGTGCCCTCTTGCAGAGGTTCTTTGGGAAGCAAGCGAAACTCTGTCTTCTCCGGATTGTTCTCATAGAGCAGTTCGGCCTCTGGCTTGAGTGCAAAACGAATATGGGAGTCTTTGACCGATGTTGCAAACCTGACCACCAGCGGATCCTCAATCCCCAAGAGCACGTCTCCCGCATCTTGAGCCGGTATGGTCTCTATAATATGCGGTGGAAACAAAAGTGGCACTGCCTGCGCTCTTGAATCAAGCGGCACCACCTCGGACTGTGCCCCAGAGTCCCTCCCTGAAACAAAGAACCACCCTGCCACGACAGATACCCCCAAGATAAATATCCAAAAGCGCAGAAAGTTACTGAAGTGTTTGGGAGAAAATTGCATGGTCATATTTTTTGTATTGCTCGTACTACCGCTTCAGCATATCAATAAACACTGAAAAAGAAAAAAGCCACCCGAATATTGCCGGATGGCGTGGTATGTAACTCCGCGTTCGTACTACACGGTTCGCGGAAACAGAAATCGAGATGCGGGTCTGCTCCGAATCGATCGCTTTCTTTGGTCACCTGAATGTGTGAGCTTATATCCGTTGCAACGGCAAGCACCGCACCATTGAACTTCAATTAGCCCTTCCATCTCGAGAAGATCGAGATCATACCTGATGACCCCAAATCCCGAAATACCCACTCGCGCTCTCATTTCTTCCTGCAGCTGAAAAGCGTGCTTCCACTCATTCTCACTGAGAAACTCTAGCCATGCATAGCGATTGGGAATGAAGTATCGCTGATAACAAGTAAGAACAGAGGAGATAACAAACCAAGCCATCAACAGGACCATAAACAAGACGGAAATAACCATCGAAAAGTCTTCCGTTTCCATTTCTCGCTCCCTGTTGTTAAAGAAAGACATTTCTCAAGTTGAACATGACACTCTATCCTCTTCCTCGTCTTTTGTCAAGACAAAAAAACACCCCGCGTGGGGTGTTTTGGAATCTATACTATTTCTTCATCTTGCGGCGGATAAAGGCAGGGATTTCGAGGTCTTCTTCCTCCACCAGCTCTCTTGATTCACTCCGGGGAGCGAGACCACGCGGCTGAATTTTTTCTTCGATGATCATGACCGGCTGTTCAATCTTGCGAGAAGGAAAGGTAATAGCCTCTTCCAAAATTTCCTCTTCATCCTTCTCCTGCTCTTCCTCGACCACTGCTCGCTCCATAGCGCGCTGCCGACTGGCAATGCTTGGTGCCCGATTGATGAGTCCTGGCATTTCCTTGGTACGAGGAATATCAAAGCCTGTAGCCACCACCGTAATCTGGATTTCGCCCTTCCTGATCTGGTCATCAGTCACGGCACCAAATATAACCTTGGCATTCGGATCGATATTTTCAGTTATGATATTGGCTGCTTCGTTAATCTCGAGCATAGTCAAATCAGTCGAACCGGAGATATTGAAGAGTACCCCCTTGGCACCATCGATAGAGAGCTCAAGGAGCGGACTGTTGATAGCAGCCTTGGCAGCCTCAACCGCCCGGTTCTCACCGGAAGCAATACCGATACCCATAAGCGCACTACCACTGTCTTCCATGATGGCACGGACATCAGCAAAATCGACGTTCACGATACCAGGCTTGGTAATCAAATCGGAAATACCCTGTACACCCTGTCGGAGTACGTCATCCACAATACGGAATGCGTTGACCAGCGTGGTCTGACGATCGATGATGGAAAGCAGTTTATCGTTCGGAATAGTGATGAGCGTATCGACACGATCTTTCAAATTTTCAAGGGCTTCTTCGGCAATGGCACGACGTTGTGATCCTTCAAAAGCAAACGGCTTGGTCACCACACCAACGGTCAAAGCACCAAGTTCTTTAGCTGTTTCTGCAACAATCGGAGCAGCACCGGAACCAGTTCCGCCACCAAGCCCACAGGCGACAAACACCATGTCCGCACCCTTCAAGACTTCCTGAATTTCATCACGGTTTTCTTCCGCTGCCTGACGACCGATTTCCGGATTCATCCCGGCACCGAGTCCCTTGGTCAGATTTTTTCCGATGTGTACCTTTTCCTGAGCCTTGGAATGATGGAGCGCCTGCGCATCAGTATTGATAGCGACAAATTCGACTCCTTTAATCTTGGCATCGATCATGCGCGAAATGGCATTGTTGCCGGAACCACCCACACCAACCACTTTGATTTTTGCGAATGTCTCGATATCGGGTTTGATCTCAGCCATAGATCTTAATCATGATAAGTAAAGTCGTTCTCTTTTCACCTACGGGTAGTATAGCGCCCTCCGCACACCCTGTACAAGTGCCTCATTTGCTTTAAAACTCACTGTATCATAGCAAAAGAAGGAGTGTCAATCCCGGGCTATATTCCGCTTCAGAAAAAGAAAAAACGGACAAAATCCGCCTCGCAAAACCCCGCCCATTCACGCTAGGGAAGAAACCGCTGCAGCCAGTGCTTGGCTTTGTTCACAAACGCATGCATACCATCTGGGAGAACGGCAAACATTTTCTGTGATGCAAACGACTTCTTCTCGCCACTCGTTCCCTGAGACAAGAGCAGGAGTCCAATCACTGTTGCAAACTGAGGATTATCGACTTCATCCAAAATACCGCCCAGTGGTTTAGGGTACCCAATCTGCGCCGGTAGTCGCAGCATACGCTTGGCAAGATCCGTCACGCCCGGAAGGAGCGCTCCCCCACCGGTCAAAATAGCACCACCGGGAAGCAAACCTTCTCGTCCAATATTTTTCAGTTCAGCGTTCACAAAAGAAAATATTTCTTCCAATCGTGCCTCAATAATTTCAGCCACATGATGGCGAGATACTAGTCCTTCTTCCCGAGAATCAATCGCCCCGAGATCAATCTCTTCTTTCTTCCCTACTTCATCCGGCAAGGCTGTCCCATACTGCAGCTTGACCGTCTCTGCCACCTCAATCGAAGTGCGTAGACCGATGGCGATATCATTGGTCACGTGTGCTCCACCCACCGGCAATACAGCCAGGTGAAGCAAGTCACCATCTTCAAAGACGGCGACCGACGTCGTACTCCCCCCAATATTGATAAGAATCGTTCCGAGCTCTTTTTGCTTTTCATGCAGCACCGCTTCGGCAGCAGCCAGCGGCTCAACGACAAAGTTTTCCGCATTGGTGCCAGCCTGCTCAAGACTGCGGCTGATATTTTTGATATGAGCCGTGCTATCACTGACCACGAGCGCATTCATTTCCAGGCGCACTCCGTGCATACCAAGCGGATCCTTGATATTTTTCTGATCATCCAAACGATAGTCTTTGGGAATCACATGGACGATTTCCCGGTTAAGCGGAAGCGTCAATCGCGCCTGCACTTCTTCGAGCACCCGTGTCATATCATCATAGGTCACTTCTCCATCTGCTCGTCCCACCGCAATAACTCCCAGGGCATTCTGAGAAGCAATCTCCGTACCGGAAATTCCCACCACGACACTCTCTGCCGGGTGTCCCGCCATATGTTCTGCTTGTTCCAGTGCAATATTACAGGCCTTGGAAACAGCATCAGCATTGACAACCGATCCACGTCGAATACCTTCCGAAGGAGCATGGCCAATACCAACCACTCGCAGCGGTTCTTCCTCTGATATTTCCTGAGCAATAACAACACGAATGCTCGAAGATCCAATATCAAGACCGACGTGATAGTGACCCTTCCCCATAAAAAATGTAACTAACCAAAATAGAATTCAAGCTCCCTCCTGAAACGGAGCTCTTCTTCACTATATTATACCCCAAAATACTTTCTGCTGCAAAAAAAGAAGAGAAGCATTGACGCTCCTCTTCTTTTTCTTCACATTTTTTCAAGAAAATACGGCACAAATATCATCGCACCAAGAAGCAGAGCGCCAAAAGAAACAACAAAGACCGCTCCCGCCATGACATCCTTCACCACTCGAGCATACGGGTGCACCCGTGGCTTTAAGATATCCATGACTCGCTCGACAGCCGTATTGACCAGTTCGAGTGCCAGCACCAACACCATCGCCAGTATCAACACCATGTTCTCAGCATGGGTCAACGGAAAAAGGAGCATCAGGAGCATCACCATGCCGGCTCCCACCAGCTCCACCTGAAAATTGCGCTCATTCCGTATGGTAAACAAAACTCCTCGGGCAGCGTGCGTCAAACTTCTCACCAGTCGTTTCATATTTGTATATTTATTACCAAATGAAGTGGAAGTAGCGAAAGACTCCTTTCGTGTTCGGGTATGCTCCCCTACTTCGTGTTTTCTTTGGACTGCTTGGCCACCCACTCTTCTGTCACAGCATCCTGGAGAGCAAACATATCATCACCATGATCATAGCCCAGCAAGTGGAGCACGCCATGAGAAAAAACATAGACCATCTCGTGTTCTGTCGTCACGGCATCTTCCTTGGCTGAGGCCTCGATGAAATCCTGGCAGAAAAAAAGCTCTCCGAGAAACACTTCTTTTTTTTCATCATGCTCAAAATCTTCGGTACTGGCATATTCCCCAAAAGAGAGAATGTCCGTTGTCGCCTCTTTTTGTCGGTATGTCTTGTTGAGCTCTGCAATCTTTTCGGCACTTACCGCAATGGCGTTCAGTGTCACTTCGGTCTTCTCGCTCAGGCCACGAAGCGGACAGCGCCCGATCGTTTCTTCTGCGACAAAAGAAAAAAAGGCTTCCGTAAACGGTGTCGGCACTTCTTCGGTATACCTGACGATAACTCGCATACTATGAAAGAAGCGAATCAACGATTCTTCGCACATCATCACCGGAGGCGCGACCAGCCACGCTCTTCATAGCAAGCCCCATCGCCTGCCCCATTTTATCTTTGGTCGTCACACCAGCTTCGGCCAAAGCGGCCGCTACTACAGACTGCAGCGCTTCCGGAGACATGGCTTCCGGCAGATAGGCCGCCAACAAATCAAGCTCTTCTTGTTCTTTAGCCGCCAGATCAGCCCGCCCTCCAGCCGTATACTGTTCGATACTATCCTTGCGCTGCTTGACCAATTTTTTTACCACTGCTTCCACATCGCTCTCGGCCAATTCTGCCGGAGCCTGTCGCTTATCGATAGCAACATTTTTTATGGCACTCTGAAGCAGACGAAGTGTGTCTCGTTTGAACACTTCGCCTGCCTTCATGGCCTGCTTCAAATCATCAGAGATGGTCTGATAGAGACTCATACTACGAAAGATTAAATTCTCTTTTTAATATCACGGAGTGCTTCATCGTCAAATTTTCCCAACTTTTTCAGACGGGAAATTTCTTTACGAATCTTTACTTTGTAGAGAGCGCCCGCGCGTCTTTTTTCACGGCTCTGTTCTTCCGCCCGGAAGCGCAATTTTCGAACCTGTTTCAAGACACCGCTTTGCTGAACGCGACGCGAAAAGCGCCGAATCAAGCTTTCGGCTGTTTCTCTCTCTTTTCTTTTTACCTGAATCATAAACACGACCTCCTTTCACTATGAGCAATATGCTCTTCTATTGAATCATCGGGTACTCCTATGGGGATTTACCCTGTGTAATACTGCGAAGCAAACTGCTTCTGCCGGACTACACGGGGTGAATATTTTCGCTCAAACGAGCCCCTCCCAAAAGATGAAGGTGTAGGTGAGGCACTTCTTGCCCACCTCCCTTCCCTACCCGGATAAGCAGTTTATACCCTTTTTCAGAAATATTCAAGTCCCTCGCAATGTTTCGCGCCACCAAAAACATTTTTCCCACTACGAGGGCGTCCTCATCCTCCATCTCAGCAATACTCACTATGGCCTTTTTCGGTATGATCAATACGTGTACCGGTGCGATGGGGGCAATATCATGAAACGCCAGTATCTCCTCGTCCTCATACACGATATCGGCCGGGATTTCTTTCCGAATAATTTTTGAAAATACCGTTTCCATGATGGTATTTAAACATTGAGTGTGATATTGGTCTTGAGAATTTTTTTCACAGCATCAACTAAGCGCTCCTGCGTCACGGTTTCTTGCGTCCCCGATACCATGTCTTTGACGATGGCGGTCTCATCGAGCGCCTCTTTTTGTCCGATGATCACGGTTACTTCAACACCCAGACGATTGGCCACCCGCATCTGCGACTTGAGACTGCCGCGACCAAAGCTTTCTGCAATGAGAATACCATTTTTTTCCAAAGCCGAAAACAAGCGAAGGCTCTTCTTCTTGGCCATATCCCCCAGCTGTGCCAAGAAAACACGGGGCTTCGGCTCCTGATAGGGCTTGACCTGCGTACGCTTCATCTCGAGTACAATACGGTCGAGTCCCAATCCGAAGCCGATAGCTGGTGTCGGCTCACCACCGAGCGCCTCGATCAATCGGTTGTAGCGACCACCACCACCCAAAGAATAGTTCTTACCATCCTTGTCCGTAGAACGGATTTCAAAGACCGTATTGGTGTAGTAGTCCAAGCCACGCACCAAGCGGGTATTGATAGAGTAGGGCAGCTCGAGCTCATCGAGGTATTCAAGCAGACGCTTGAAGTGATCGCGTGAGTCCTGGTCGAGATAATCAATCGACTGCGGAGCATGAGCGGTCAACTGAATGCATTTGTCCTCTTTGCAATCAAGAATACGCATGGGGTTTGACACCAAACGCTCCCGACAATTCTGACACAGCTTGCTCTTCTGAGCCTCAAGATACCGTACCAAGGCTTTCTCATAATCGCGGCGTGACTCCGGTGTGCCAATACTATTCACCTGAAATTCAATATTCTTCAATCCCAGCTGCTGCACCACTCGATACGCCAGCTGAATAGTCTGAGCATCCAAAATCGGATCATTCTCCCCGAACATATCAAAGTTGGCCTGCCAGTGCTCGCGATAGCGACCCTCCTGCGGTCGGTCATAGCGGAAAACCGGACCCATAGTAAAGAGCTTGATTGGTTTTGGAAGTACACCCATCCCGTGTTCGATATAGGCACGACAGAGACCAGCGGTCATCTCAGGACGCAGCGCGACACGGTCACCACCGCGGGTATTGAACAGGTAGATTTCCTTATCAAGGATATCCGTCCCCTCACCGATAGTCCGCAGATACAGATGAGCAAATTCAACCGTCGGCAAATCAATGCGCTGAAAACCATATTCCGAAGAAGCCGCTGACAAAGACTTACGCACACGCTCCCAATACGGCTGTTCGTCAGGCAAAATATCCCGCATACCGCGCAGTGTCTGCAACAGCATTTCCTCCTGATCTTTCGGGGCGGTCTTTTTGACTTCCTTGGATACCGAAGTGTCTTTCTTTGGAGCAACGCTCTTCTTGGTAGCACTTCCTTTGGAAGACTTCTCTTTCATTGTTTTCTTCTGAGGCATATCCGTACGCTTTAAAGGATAACGAGAATTAGATGATATTAATACAGAGAGAATCGATTGGTCGGCCAGGCACGGAGGAGCACTCTCCCGATGATCTTTTCTTTTCCGATCGGACCAAAGGCTCGCGAATCATAACTGAACATACGATTGTCCCCCATGGCAAAATACTGGTTGGGACCAATTTTCATGCGTGGCAGATCACTCGTCAACACTTCCGGTCCAAGGTAGGCACTTTCATCGAGAACAAAACCCTCCGGATATTCTTCGTTAAAAATGAGGACCTTCCCCTGCCTAATTTCCACAGACTCGCCGGGTAACCCAATGACACGCTTGATAAAAAACTCTTCTTCATTTTTTGGGAAACGAAACACGGCCACATCTTGCCGCACGATTTTTTTGAATGGTTTGATCTCAAAAGAGTCTTCATTCCACCCTATTTTCGTCTGCTTGTATCCGAATTCACTGATGACCAAATACTCTCCGTCCTGAAAATTCGGTTCCATGCTTGACCCTTGGACAAAAAACGGCTGGAACAAAAAAACGCGAACAGGTATAATAATGACTACGGCCAGGAGAAAGACTCTTGCCATCTCCGCAAACAGTCCTCCGATTCCCAAATACTCCTCTTCTTTTTGTGACTCTTCTCCCTCTTTGTATGTGTCCTCTCCCATAACAAAAGTTCGTGCCGTATTACGTAAGAATTTGGTAAAACATTGCTATTGTAACAGATTTTTCACTCGGAAGCAAGACTCGCTTTCTCCCTATCCTTAGCCTTTTTCTTCTTTCTTAGCCCATCATGGACGATATTCGCAAAAAAAAATTGCCACCCGCCCTGCGCCCCTTTCTCCTGTCACCAAGGGAGTCTCTTTCAGTCGAAAAAACCGCGCCCCCGGTCCGCCCTGCCTCACCCAAAAAACGCCGCCCCATTCTCCGCTCTACGCTCGTTGTTCTTGGATTGGCACTTCTTCTTTTCTTGTTTACTCTTGTTGTTTTTCTCTTCAAAGGTTTTTCCACGAGCGAACGCATGCGTTTTGAAAACATCTCCCCTCGTTCTTTTACTACCGAACTGAAGCACCTCACCCGCTCTTTTTTCAGCGAAGCCAAAGAGCCACTCCGTGGCGAAGCAGAGGGACGCATCAATATCCTCCTCCTCGGACGAGCCGGACAATCCTACCCGGGAAAAAACCTGACGGATACCGTTATGATGCTGAGTATCCTCCCACAATCCAAACAGGTCGCCCTCCTCTCTCTGCCTCGTGATCTCTACGTCCCCATTGGCACAACCGACCTCTACACCAAGCTCAACTCGGTGTATCAGTACGGACTTTCACAGGAAACTGGGGCCACCCCTCTTAAACAAACCATCGAACGCATTACCGGCACTCCCATTCACTACTTCGTGACCGTCGATTTTGATGGTTTTGAAAAAAGTGTCGACACGCTCGGTGGTATCTCCCTCGAAGTACCTCGCGACTTCATTGATACGCGCTATCCGGGAAAAAACTACAGCTACGAAACATTTGCAATCAAAAAGGGCTGGCAGACCCTTGATGGAGCAACGGCTCTCAAATACGTACGGGAGCGCCACGCGGATCCGGAAGGAGATTTTGGTCGAGCCAAACGCCAACAACAGGTACTCCAGGCAGTCAAAAACAAAGCATTCTCTCTGGGCACCCTCTTCAATATCGTCACTGTTGATCGTCTACTGGATACGCTTGGCGACAGTGTCAAAACAGATATGACCCTGGACGATATGGCTCGTTTTCTCGAACTGGCTCGCACCCTGGATACCAAAAACATCACCACAGTTGTCATTGATGCCTGGAAAAAAGAGAGCCTCCTCCGTGTCTCGCACGTCCAAGTCGGAAATGTCGCCGCATTCATCTTGGTACCACGGGTCGGCAACTGGAACGAAATCATCGATACCAGCGCCACGCTGTTCCATCGAGACGCGCAAGCGAAGAGAAAACAGGCCATCGAAACAGAGCGCCCTTCTCTCACGCTGTACGTCAAACCAGAAACTCGCCCTATTGGAGAAACACTCGCTGATTCACTCAAAGAGGAACTCGGCTTTGCCTCGGTCACCCTAGTCTCCCTCTCTCCTTTGGACAAACAACCTGAAGAGAGTATGATGACAGAGCAGGTTGGTCTCACCAAGCCATACAGCTTCGATGAGCTCCTAAAACGGTTTTCCCCGAAGAGAGTCCCCTCTCTCCCTCTTTCCTCATCAAAAGGCGCCTCGGATGATTTTAGCATCATTGTAGGCACCAACCTGATCGAGGCCTTTGCTCTTAAGGAGGCTCCCGCTGACACCACCTTGGAAGATCCTTCTTTTTCCGAGCCGCTGCCTCCCCAGCCGAAACGATCCCATTAATCACACCCCTATGAAGCTTATCATCGGACTCGGCAACCCCGGCAACAACCACGCGACCACCCGTCACAATGCCGGCTTTCTTTGTCTTGATTTTCTCAACAAAGCCTGGAGTGGAAGTGCATTTCAAGTCAATGAAAAAATGTCAGCAAAAATAAGCGAGGTGGTGGTAGGAAAAAACAAGATACTCCTCGTAAAACCAGAGACCTTCATGAATGCTTCCGGCACTGCCGTGAGCAAACTTGTCCACTTCTACAAACTCACTCCTGAAGATATTGTTGTTCTCCATGATGATCTCGATATTGCTCCGGGCACGTTCAAGAGTACCAACTCTTCACGGGCAGCCGGTCATAACGGTGTCAGTGATATCATTGAAAAACTCGGCACCCAGGACTTTTCCCGTATCCGCCTCGGCATCGGCCGCCCCGCTGAAGTCTCCGGTATATGTATGCCTTCCCATGACTTTGTCCTCCAAGATTTTTCCGAACCTGAACTAGCAGCCCTGTCCGCTCTCTTTCCTCAGGTGAAGGACGAACTCGAAAAACGATTCCATTAGAGGCACACAGAAAACACCCTCGCTTGCCAACTGGCAAACGAGGGTGTTTTTGGTCGTTCCTTATTTCTATCCTCAGCCGATGAATAAGACGGTAAACCATCCTTTTCCATACATTTCAGAAAGAGCCGGCTAGGAGGGATGTCGGCACTTTCCCTGAGGACAGAAATAAAGAACGACCACTTTTGGACTTCTATTGTAGCAAAAAATGACTGTTTTGTCAAGAGCGACTCAGGAGCATATACAGGGCCATACAAAAACCCGAGGGTATTCCTCGGGTGTTTTGTGCTTCAATTACTCTCTCGTTACTTCTTGTCCGGAGCGGGAGCAGCTGCTGCAGCCTCTTCCTTGACCACCCCTTCTACTTTGGTGACGTCGGCCTCAACCTTCTCATCAAGAGCAGCCATCTGGGCCTCTGTTCGAGGAGCTTCTACCAAGACGATCGTTGTCAATTCGTCAGTCAGTACTTTGACGCCCTTTGGCAACACCAAGTCTTTCACCTGAACGTGGGTAGAAAAATCAACCAACGTTGAAAGATCGATAGCAATAGTATGTGGCAAGTCCTTTGGCAAACAACTGACCGTCACTTCTTCCAGTGTCTTCACCAAAATACCTCCCATTTCACGCACAGCCGGGGATTCACCGATAAACTCAAGCGGGATACGAGCTTCGAGCTCTTCATTCATGCTCACTTCAAAAAAATCAACATGGGAAACACGGTTGGTCATAGCATCATGAGCCATGTCTTGGACAATGACGCTGGCCTTTTTGCCACCCTCAATCTCGAGCGACAAGATACTTGATTCACCAGCGACAGCAAACACCTTGCTGAAAGTCAAAAAATCCACCCAGAGCATCTGTGGTACCCCCTGGTGCCCATACATGATAGCCGGAATACGTCCCTCCTTACGCGCCTTCACCAACTGAGTGCTCGACACTTTTTCGCGAAGTGCGGCAACGAGTTTGATATCTGCCATAAAAGATGTCTCTACTGTTTAAAAATCTAAAATCTATTGAACAAATGCCTCGACACCACCCTCGTAGTGCTTGAGAAACTGGTGGGCTTCAATAACCGTATCAGCCGAAACGGCATCACCACGAAACACTTTTTTCGCCTCACTCTGTTCGAGATCGGTGAGCGTCCCCAAACTGACCACCCCCAATTGACCCAGGGAGATAAACACGATGGTCGCTGCCGCACAACTCTCACAGGTCATATGGAGTGTCGTCCGTTTGTCATCCTCATCGATAACAAGCATTTTGTTCGATCGGTACTTTTTGTTACAGACCGGACAACGAATGAGCGATTGGATGTTTTCAAGTGGCAATTTCATGTTTGTAGTGTATCAAAAACAGCTCGAAACAAGCAACTTTTGAGTAAAAGCAGTCTACTATAAGAAAGCTCCCGTGTCAATTCGGGAGCAATCTTCAACCATTCATTTTGCAAGAGCTTAGATATCCAAGTTTTTGACATTCTTGGCATGCGTCTGGATAAAGCGCCGACGGGGTTCGACTTCACTGCCCATCAGGATGTCGAAGAGTTCATCGGCTGCTTCAGCGTCTTCGATCGTCACCTGGAGCATCACGCGATGATCAGGATTCATAGTCGTTTCCCACAGCTGTTCCGGGTTCATTTCTCCGAGACCTTTATAGCGCTGAATCGCCACACCACCAATCGTTTCCGAACCTTCGGGAGCTTCTTCCGCTATGACTTCGTCTCCATCTGTGGCAGCTGCTGCCTTGGCTTCTTTGGCTTTTTTCAATTTCCTGGCGCCCGCCTTGGCATCAGCCAGTTTTTTCATGTCATCCAGTACGCGCTCCTTTTCGGCATCAGTATACACATAGCGGATATCTTTGCCTTTGGCCAATCTGTACAGTGGCGGTTGGGCGATATAGATATGCCCCCCTCGTACCAATGACTCGTAGTAGCGATAGAAGAAGGTAAGAAGCAGCGTGCGAATATGAGAACCGTCAACGTCGGCATCGGCCATGATAATAATCTTGTGATAGCGCAGCTTAGCAATATCAAAGGTTTCACCAATACCCACACCGAGCGCGATGATGATAGGCTTGAGTGTATCGGACTTTACCACTTTGTCGAGACTAGTCTTCTCCACGTTGACGAGCTTCCCTCGGAGCGGCAAAATAGCCTGAAACATACGGTTGCGACCCTGTTTGGCGCTACCACCGGCCGAATCTCCCTCAACGATATACACTTCAGAACGGCTGGCATCGCGACTGGTGCAGTCAGCGAGCTTGCCAGGGAGCGTCATCCCTTCGAGAGCGCCCTTCCGGAGCACGGCGTCCTTGGCCGCTCGAGCAGCGATACGAGCACGAACCGTCAAAAGACACTTTTCGATCATGGCCCGAGCATCTGCCGGATGCGTATCCAAAAACTCATTGAGCGCTTCAGCCGTCACTGACGAAACCGCTCCGCGCACCTCGACGTTGTTTAATTTGTCTTTGGTCTGTCCCTCAAACTGTGGGTTAGCCAACTTGACCGAAACGACTGCCGTCAGGCCTTCGCTCAAATCTTCAGAGGTCATCGAGCCTTCCTTTTCCTTGATCAGATTGTTTTTCTTGGCGTAGTCATTCAAAACACGAGTCAACGCCATCTTGAGTCCCGTCACATGTGTGCCGCCACCCGGGTTCAAAATATTGTTGGCAAAAGCAAACAAGTGTTCCTTGAATCCATCGGTAAACTGGAGCGATACCTCGACATTGATATTGTCGATGCTTTTCTCCACGTAAAAAGGCGTGGCGTTTTTCACCTCACGCTTTCGATTCAAAAATTTGACGAAGGAAATAATACCCGAATCAAAATAAAATCCGTGTCGCTTAATCTTGTATTCTTCTTCCTTGCTACCGACTTCACGCCAGTCTTCTACCTTGACCCGGACTCCCTTGGTCAAAAAAGCCTGATAGCGCAGGTACTCCAAAATCTTTGTCCAGGAGTATTTTATCTCGGGAAAAATTTCCGGATCTGCCTGGAAAGCCACCTGTGTTCCGGTGCGATTGGATTTGCCTATCGGTTTGACGACACCCTCCGGCTTGCCGCGCTTGTAGGAATGAAACCAGGTCTTTCCCTGTCGTTCCACTGTTACTTTGGTATGAACAGACAGTGCGTTGACCACCGACACACCGACACCGTGCAATCCTCCGGAAATCTTGTAACCACTTCCGTCACCACCGAACTTTCCTCCAGCGTGGAGTACCGTCATAACAGTCTCCAAAGTGGACTTCTTTGTCTGAGGATGAATATCAACCGGAATACCGCGACCATTATCAGTCACTTCTACCCAGTTATCAGGAAGCAGACGAACTGTAATTTCATTACAGTGGCCGGCCATGGCTTCATCAATCGAGTTATTGACGACTTCCCAGATGAGGTGGTGCAATCCTTCAAGCGACGTGCCGCCAATATACATGCCTGGGCGTTTCCGCACCGGATCAAGTCCTTCAAGCACCTGGATGGAACTGGCATCATATGCTGTTGTATCGGTCTTTTTTGCCATAGAACTGTAACAGATTAATCCTATTCGTTATGTGAAAACATGGTCCGGACAGAAAACTCCACCAGCAAGACCGCTGCCAAAAGAAGCGCTGCATCCCACCAGAGAAGAATTCTCTCTTTCTGAAAAAAAACTATGCCTACCAAAAAAATCGAGAGGAGAAACGCCTGACGAAATGCGCTTCCCAGATGATGCGCCGTGCTGGTAGCCCCGATGGCCTGGCGATAGAGCCAGGTCATGAAGAGCGTCATCACACCGAGCACAAACGCGAAAAGACTGGTAAAAAAAAGCGTCATTCCCATGATGCCTCCCCGTGTCGGATCGACGGCCATCACAATCCCCAGCCATGTACAGAGCGAGAGGAGCGTAAACAGACGAATCCCCCAGAGATAAACGGTCAGTGACATAGCACAAAAAAGGCAATGGTTCCGAAAGACAAAGCACCAGAGACCCCGGACGCTTCTCTCTCATTTTAGCCTTTTTTTCACAAAAAAGCAATGCTTCAAAAATCGATTCCCATGGCTCTCCAAAGCCAAAAGTATAGAGAAAAACAAAAACCGGGTTCCCCCGGTTTGTTGGCCTAGGCACGTGAAACGTAGGTGCCCTTTTCCGTATTGATGATAATCCGATCTCCTGTTTTGACAAAAAGCGGCGTCGTCACCTGCAGTCCCGTCTCAAGCGTCACCACCTTGTCACCACCAGAGGCAGTATCTCCCTTCAGTCCCGGAGGGGCATCGGTCACCAGAAGCGTCACCTTGATAGGGATTTCAATGTTGATTGGCCGTCCATTCCAGTTCAAAATACTCACTTCTGTTCCTTCCACCAAATACTTCGTCATTGTTCCCAGTCCCTCTTCCGTCAGAAAAAACTGGTCATAGCTTGCCGTGTCCATAAATTGATACTGCTCTCCTTCGTGGTAGAGGTACGAAGCGTGAGATTTTGACATTTCTGCTTCCTCCACCTTGTCGGCACCGGAGAACGTAAAATCAATAATCACACCGGAGAGGAGATTCTTCAGTTTGGTGCGCATCACCGCTCCACCACGACCAATCATCGAGTGGAGGTAATCAAGCACCAGATACGGCTCACCATTGTGAATAATGGTGCGGCCGGTTTTAATATCAGTCAGTCCAAGCATGGCCATATTATCTTACCAAGTAAGGAACGAGTGCCATAAAACGAGCACGCTTCATAGCGAGCGCCAAACCACGCTGTTCCTTGGCGGAAAGACCGTAGCGCTTACGAGGGTACATTTTTCCCTGGGAGTTCAAAAACTTTCGCAGAAAATAGGCGTCTTTGTAATCGATATTGGCCAACTTCTTACTCATTGCTGCTTCCATAATAGAGTGTGTAGTTCGTAGCTGGTAGCTTGTAGCTTCTCAAGAACTTTCTCCTAAAAAGCTATTTTCTACTAACTAAAAAACTGTTATTTAAAATGGTACATCCTCGATCTTAATCTCATCCTTTTCATCATCGAGATTGATGGTAGGGATTTCCTCCTCTGCAGGGGCTTTGTCGGCTGGTGGGGCATTCCTCTGAGCGGCTGGAGCAGCACTGCGTGCTCCTCCTTGTCCCTGAGCGCTCCCCTGAGCTCGACTGCCGAGCTGCATGGTCTCACCGACGATTTCGGTCACCTTTCGCTCGGTGCCATCTTTGGCAGTATACTCCCGACTCTGGAGCCGTCCCTCGACATAGCATTCCTGGCCCTTGGTCAAATACTGACCGGCAATTTCTGCCAAGCGTCCCCAGAGCACCACCGAGTGAAACTCCGTACGCTCCTGGCGAGTACCACTCTTGTCCGTCCAGAAATTATTGGTAGCCATGGACAGGGTTGCCACCTGCTGACCACTCGTGGTGGTACGCATGTCAGGATCGCGCGTCAACCGTCCGACCAAAATCACTTTGTTTACGTTCATATTCCCATTATTTAATGGTTAAAGTATTTTTTTGAATCGTAATTGTTGCCTTTCCGCTCTTCGCTTCGCGCTTTACCCTGCTTGATTAGATATCGAGCTTGGCCTTCAACTGTTCATCAATCTGTTCGGTGCTGACACCCTTCTTTTCCTCTTCCTGAGGAGCTACCGGAGCCTGCGGCATTGGACGGACAGACCCGCGCTTTTCATAGCGATTGCCACGATTTTCAGTGCGAGGACGTTCTTCACGAGGAATCGCCTTGAGTTCCGGCATATCTGCTGCGCTGACAATAAGAAAACGGAGGACATCTTTGGACAACTGGAGAGCACGATTGATTTCTACCAACGGATGTGTCTCTACCATGACGCCTGTTTCATCCCGCTCATCCTTGTCAGGCAAGGTAAAACGACGGGCAATGTAAGTGCCTCGTGATTCTTTTTTGACCGGATAGGCCAATTTCCGCTTCTCTTCCGTCTGTGGAGCAAGAAAAGTTCCGCCAAACGACGTCACCACCTTTTCCACATCCTCTCGGATACGAGCAAGCTCGGCATCCTTTGACTCTCCTACCAAAAAAAACAGCTCGTACTCAATCATATATGCAGCGATTAGCTCTACGTAATTAACATCTTGGAACTTCAAAAAAAGAAGACCCGCCAACGAAAGAAAATCCTCCGCAAGCGGGTCTGTCTCTCCTGATCCCTGCTACCTACCCTTCGATAAGACCAAAGGGTGGCAAGGCGGGAGAAACGTTGGACTTTCTCAGTTGTTTGCTTACTCTAGCAGAGAATGGTCTTTTTGGCAAGACCCCAGAGACATCTCCTTCCTAAAACCGGCGTTTCTTTTTTCGATTGACGGTGTACCACGCGGTAATCACAAGCAGGAGGAATCCGGTCAATACCAGGCCGACTTTGATTGGTAGGGGTAGCATCGCTACAGCAGGAAGACGGAAAGCAGAACCAGTCTCCTTCATACCCGGCACCTTCTTCATCGGAAGAGGGACGGCCAATGTTTTCTGATCAAGCACTGCCCCATCCTCATCGTGGAGAGACACTGTCATACCATTGACGCAGGTTCCTTCCTTCGGAAAAGACAGGTTCAGTTTTTCTTCTTCTCCGGAAACGAGTGTATTTTCACTGACAATAGTGCACTCGCCACCCGCTGCGTCTTTCAGAGCAACTCGGAGCATCACCGGATTCTTTTTCAAATCCCGATTCGAGACATCGAGTGCTACCTGCAGTTCAAAGGGTGCTTCCCAAGCATACTGTTCCTTATCAAAGGATACCGCCTTGATATTAGCTGCTTGTTTTTCTTCCTTCAACGATCCCATGAGATACGATGGCAATGATACGACGGCTTTCGACTGCTTGTCGATGGCAGAGAATGTATACCCGTAGCTTCCGCCCTGAAAGACCGCTGGAAAAGACAAGGTGACCTTGGCTGTTTCTCCTCCTTTGAGAATAAGATCGGTTCCAGAAGAAGTGCTTTCAGAACGCTCCGTTATGCGTGATCCCAAAACAAACAAGGAAAACTCTTGATCATCACTTCGGTTGGATACCTCACAACTCATAACACTGGTCTCCCCTTTGGTTTCAAGAAAGGTACCTGTTTGATCGGCTTTTCCCTGCTCCGGCTGACAGAAAAGAGCTACCGGTGTTTCGTCAGCTTGTACCGTTCCGGTAAAGGTGATGCCTAGAAAAAAGGCGCTCATCAGGAATATCGGTGAGAAACTCTTGTTGTTCATAGTTTTTTTGTATTCGAATTACTGCTTAGGGAGCGACTTCCTTCCAGTTGAAGTTACACACTCTCGTGCCAGGGCACGTGAGTGGACTACCACAGCCGTTATCAGCAACGAGATAATCTGTCCCTGAACAGGTATTCCCTACTTCGGTAGCATAATCAGCACACGTCCGTGCTGGACAGACTGGCGCACACTTCGCCCCATCCCAGGCAAGGTTTGGTGGAATAAGAGCACAGGTACCGCCACGCACCTTGGTATCAAGTATATTCCCCTGATGTACAGTCGTAAAAACACTCCCACCGCCGTTAGCGACATGCGTAACCGGTCGGAGTATAGGGGCAGTGGGCAATACTATTAAACCAGCATCAAATTCCACACCATCCTGACGCACAGAAAGCGGTCCGGTCAAGGCAGAACTTGACCAGGAGATTCTCGAGTTACAGGTCGACGCACCATTGGCAATAGTACAAGGTGTTGTTGCTATAGGAGCTGCTGGTACACCTGGGTCACAGACACCCGTAGTCAAATTCCAAATGCCGGCGTTTAAACACGTAGCATTCACATTGACCCCGGCTCGCGTCCCGATATTGTCTTCGAGGTAAATTCTGTTGAGTCCAATCGTCACGGGTACCGTTTGATTGTTCCCACTCGGAGCGTTTGAGTAGGTCACTCCTGTTTTTTGGTTGTAGACACGAGGATTGACCAGGTTCGTTGATGACCATGTCAGATTAGTATCGCAGGTTGATCCCCCGATTGGAATCGTACAGTTGAGCGGTAATGCTGAAATACTACCACCGCTGGCCTGGCATATCCCCTGACTCCAGAGAAGAGTCCCGAAACAAACAGCTGTCATCTCAGCTGTTTCAAAGAGACCACCTCCATCCCTCAACGTCACTTGATGTGTTCCCTTATCAATCGGTACCGGCTGATTAAAACCAGCAATAGAACTACTATCCCAAGTTGTACCCGAAACAGAAATATACACTGGTGGCGTTGCGCCAGAGGTTTCCCAACTCACCCGACCCGTACACGTGCTATTACCAGCGAAGATAGTACACCCTTGAGCCTGAGTGATACTACTTGCTGATCCAATCAAGAAGGAAACACTAATTGTTTGATTGGCGTTAACGGGAGTAAAAACATAAGAAGCAATCGCCCCTACATTCACTCCATTTACCAATACTCTCTCAATGGTATAAGGCCAGTTTGCGGAAATATCAAATCGTGGCTGAGCGCCAGCTACTACCGAAACTGCTCCAGAAGGCGAGATAAGCCCTCCCACACCAGCTGTCGCTGTAATGGTGTAGGTGGCGGCCACGCATGAAGCCGGGGCTGACCGGTTAACCACCGCGGACTGAGCCGACGAGCCGCTGGCGTTAGTGGCCTGGATGGTGTAGCTGTGAGCAGAACCTGCCACGAGTCCAGAGTGTGAGTACGACGTAGCAGCACCGGTATAGATAGTGGCAGCACCATCACGGAGAGTATAGCTCGTTGCTCCCGCTGACGCGTTCCAACTGATCGTAATCGTTTGGGAATCACAGGCGCCGGCCGCTGCAGAGAGACCGGTTGGAGTAGGAGGAGATGAACCACCTACCGGACAAACGGCCGGAGCAGAGGCTGCTACCGCCCCAGACTGAGCTGATGACCCGCTGCCATTGTTGGCCTGAACAGTGTAGCTATGATTGGAACCAGCCACGAGACTACTGTGTGAATAGGTCGTTCCTGCTTGATTGTTGGAGATGACTGCTCCATTATCACGTAGCGTGTAGCTTGTCGCTCCGGCTACGGCATTCCAAGAAATGTTGATTGTCCCAGTACCGCAAGCAGCCGGGGTAGCTGTCAAGTTTATCGGAACAACTGGAACACCCCCTCCACAAGCTGCCGGGGCCGTCCCATTGACCGATGGAGAAGGACCAGAAATAGCTGTAGCATTGGTTGCTCGTACCCGATAGCCATGAGTACTATTGTTTGCTAGGCCACTATCGGTCCATGAGGTGACA
>JACCDG011803264.1_pt1 | contig 109037 bp, 99 predicted proteins | sample 7442471 | NCBI WGS metagenome assembly JACCDG01 (sample SAMN15323444, study PRJNA562643) | freshwater metagenome | isolation source: river surface water | place: USA:Blue River Watershed | collected 2017-08-17
AAGCTAACTTGTATAGAAGACCATTTTGGTAAATAGTCTCTATTTCTCATAAACAATATTATCCATGATACAAAAGCTATTTCAGTAAGTATTCTAAATAAAAATCCCTTTCCTGTTATAAAAGGAAAGAAAAGGTGATTTTCTACATAAAGTGGCACAAACAATACTGCGAATAATGAAGTAAATACTGTAAATTTTAATATATTTTCTATTGTTTTTGAATTCATATGACTTGAACTATATCATAAAGGAAAAATAATATGTAGATGTAAAAAAGACTATAACATGATAGATTTAATATATGAAAGATTCAATATATAAGGTATTGCGTTTTAGTGAAAAATACCTTAAAACCGATATGGTTTACCTCGCAAAAGGTAGTTTCTGGTTATCGATAGGTCAAATAGTTTCTGTATTTTCCTCACTTCTACTATCGCTTGTTCTCGCTAGAGCCTTACCCCAGGAAGTGTATGGAAATTATAAATTCATACTATCAGTAGCGGGTATAATAGGTGGACTATCTTTATCTGGACTTGGATCGAGTCTAACACAAGCAGTTGCAAAAGGTTCTTATGGAACTATATTTCTTGCAGTAAAAAATCAATTGATCTGGGGAAGTATTATATCTATAGTATCTTTAGGAACTGGTCTATATTATTTCTTAAATGATAATAATTTATTTGCAATATCATTTATTATTGTAAGTGTTACCCTACCTATCACAAATGCAGTTAGTATGTATGGTGCTTTTCTCTCTGGAAAGAAGGATTTTAAAAGGGGAACAATATTTTGGCTTGTAACACAGATAGTAAATGTGGCTACAGTATGTATAGTAGCAATTTTTAATCCAAATATAATACTTCTAATTTTAGGATACTTTTCAAGCACTCTTATACTTAATGCCATATTCTATTTCTACACAATAAGAGTATATAAACCTAGCATTGATACTGCAGACAATAGCATGATCAAATACGGTCATCATCTAAGTGTTATGGGTTTTATCGGTACATTTGCAAATCAAGTAGATAAAATACTCTTATTTCATTATATAGGATCTGCCCCACTTGCTGTTTACTCATTTGCAAATGCATTACCAGAACAAGTAAGATCGTTCTTTAAAAATATATTTAATATCGGCTTACCGAAATTTGCAGAACTAAATGAAAAAGATTTGCGTTATAGCATAACAGATAAGGTTACGAGATTGACTTTCCTTTCGGTACTCATAGTTATTGCATATTATTTTCTTTCACCAGAGATATATGCCTTACTATTCCCCAAATACATTGAGTCTATATTTTATTCAAGAATATACATGCTAGGGCTTATAACCTTCCCTGGAATTTACTTATTGTCACTTTATTTCCAAATAATCAAAGATACAAAAACTTTATATATATTAAATATAACTGGTAATATCGCTACTATAATATTTGGAATGATACTGATACCAAAATTTGGAGTTCTAGGTGCAGTTATAGAAAATGGAGTATCTTGGTTGTTTATGTTTATCCTAAACCTTAGTTTCTTTATTTATAGGGGTAAGAAGATAAATCTTCTCGTGAAATAGACCGGGTACTATAAAAGAAAAAACTTTATCAATAATAGGTTGCAACATCTTACCTATCGTTGCATTTGCCCACAGTTTTGGAATAAACAAACCGTATGGTATTGATTTTATTATTTTAAATTCTGACTTTAATATATTCTCTATTTCATTATATCTTTTTAATTCTCCTATGTGACTAGTTTCTGGATTATTTCTTATCTTAAAATATGTATGCAATGAACCTCCACTTGAACTTGAAAAAATAAAATAAGAATTGTCTGAATTTAACTTCTGCTTTATATAACTAATTTCTGATTTTAAATCAGGTACATGGACGCCAAGCTCAGTAACTAAATCATAATTTGAATTTGATTCTTTTCCTCTAAGGTAAAAAGAAAATTTATCATTAGGTTTATTATTGTTTGCCACTTCTATCATTCCACTAGATATATCTACAGCTGTGTATGAACTTATCATATCTGAAAATATATATTCTGTATTAAATAAAACTACACCGTCAGCACAGCCGATATCAAACAAAGATATTTTTTTATTTACATTTGATTTTATATATCTCAAAAAATCAAAATATATATTCATTCTTTTTCTGAACAAATATTGAGTATAGGTATTTAATTCTCCTTCATACCTCTTTTTTGAATACTGAACACTCTCTTTTGTATAAAAATCTGCAATTATAGTCTTTTTATCCATTATTTTTTATTTTTATGAATTATACCACAATAGAATTTCATCTATTTGTTTATCTATACTAAACTCTTTTTCTACTATATCCTTTCCCTTTTTACCCATATCAGACTGTAGCTCTTTATCATTCAACATAGTTGTAACAGTTTTGGAATATATTTCTATATCAAAAGGATCAATCAATAACCCATTTACACCATGCCTTACCACCTCTTTTGTACCACCGTATATTGTTCCAACAATAGGTTTACCACAAGCCATAGCCTCTAGATTTATATTTGGAAAAGGATCGAGATATATAGAAGGAACCAAAACTATATCTGATAAATGATATATGGTTGCCATATTTTCATGATCTATCCAGCCGGTAAATATGATTTTATCAAAGACATTTTTATCTTTTGCGTATTTTATAAGATCACTATCGTGTTTTGGCACATTACCTACTATCATAAGTTTTACATCATGTACTTTATTTAAAACTTTTATATATGAATCGATGGTAAGTTTTGCACCTTTCATATTACTCAACCTACCTCCAAATAGTAATACTTTATCTGTATCTTTTAATCCCAAATTATTTCTATATTCTCTAACAATATCCGGATATATTTTAAAATCGTCTACATCTATACCGTTATGGATAGTTATAGTATTTTTTATTCCATTTATAGATAAAAATTCTCTTAGAGAATCACTGACTGTAAATATCTTATCTGCATATGAAAATATATATCTTATAACGATATTTCTAAATATATTTACTCTTAAACCAAAAACTTTAAACATTTCAAATAGTGTGACTTTGTATTTTGTATCACCATTTTTTACTGGAACCTTACCGTAGTATACCGACATTGCATCGTGTAGTGTAACAAACACTTTTGCACCACTTTTCTTTGCTAAAACTATAGTGTAATAAGAAATATGTGAGTGTATATTATGAAAATGTACGATATCAGGCTTAAAATCTATTAGGATTTTTTTAAAATCTTTTATTGCTTTTGGATTGTATAGACCCAGATATGATCTCCACCTTTCAGATATGTGATAGTTTTCATTTGCTGTAAAAACTGAGACGCTATGTCCCCTATCTTTTAAACTATTTGCTAGATTACTTGCAACTATACCTGCACCTCCAAAACTTTTTGGCGGAAAATCATCTGATACAATTAAGATCTTCATAAAGGTTTTTTATACACACAACACCAACCTATTGCATGTTTATTACTTGAATCACTATTTATAATCTTATCTAAATATATAGAAAATCTACCGATAATGTATAGCAACTTACCGATTATCTTTCCCAGGATCTTTCTTTCATATAGCTTCAAACTGTCTGTTGTAAATCTAATAAACATTTGAGCTACAGTAGAAAAGAAACCACCTCTTTGCTCCATAACTTCATTAACAAAACCAGCATCACAAAATATTCTATTCAATCCATATTTCGTATACCTGAAATAATCATGCGGTTCTTCATGTAATTCATTTGTCTGAGGTACAGTAACTAGAACATATCCACCCTTTTTTAATATTCTAAATATTTCACTGGCGCCTTTATCTGGATACTTTATATGTTCGAAAACCTGAGTGCAGACAACAGAATCAACACTCTCATCCTGAAGTGGTATAGAGTCAACACTCCCCACAACATCTACATGCTCTGCATGGTTTATATCCATCTTTATATACTTATCGTATTTAAAAAACTTCTGATATCTAGAATAGTGCCCAGCTCCAACATCCAGTACTATTCCTTTTATATAGTTTGAATTCTTTTCTATTTGTTTAGTTAACAAATATCTTTCTGGTTGAAATATAAAGGTCATATTATTTCTTTTTTGCTATCAAATAAACATTGGCATAGGCAATACCAGTATTTTTTGCTAATTTCTCAAAAAAAGTTAAGGTCTTTTGAATAAAACTAAAAATCTTTTTTTGGATTTTATTTAATTCTTTATTATAAGGATTAAAAAATCTAAAATGTATGTATTCAGATATAACCATAAATACACCACCGTAAGGTTTACAATCTATTATTTCCAAACCCGCATCAGAAAAAAGAAGAGACATGCCTTCGGTTGTATATCTGAAATAGTCATGAGGATCAGAATGAAAAGGTACCATAAATGGAGCTGTGACTATACAATAGCCTCCACTCTTCAATATCCTAGATATCTCTTTTGCCATTATCCAAGGTCTAGATACATGTTCTAAAACTTGTGTAGAAATAACCGTATCGTATGTATTGTCTCTTAATTCCAAATTCAATATATCACCGACAATATCTATATTTGGTCCAGGGATCATGTCATATGTTGTATAACTTGTTGTCCTAGGCTTTATTATATTTTTATACTTTGCAGTACCAGCACCCAAGTCTAGTGTATTACCCTTAAAATAATTAGAAAAACTAATAAGCACGTCCCTAGTCATATACAGCCTATTTTTCATGGTCATATTATATCATTTATAATACAATCTGCTCTTAAATACAATTATCAATAAGTATTGAGAAGTCTATTTGAATAATCATGTATTGGGTATTGTATTTCAATATTATGACTTCCTTTTTCAACATCAATATACATATATAAATTTTTATATACTTTTGGTTCTATATATTTACCATCTAATTTTATTTTATAACTTGGTAAATAAGTATTTCCTATAAAAACTTTACTTGGGAAATTTGTTTCAAACATTAAGCTTGTATTGTATTTATTATATTTAGGCACAATCTCTACCATTGTTTTTACATCATTTTCATTTATATTTTCTTTTATGTCTTTCAACACAAAATATCTTGGCCAAAAACCATTGAGTTCATACATGTAGACATCGATACCACACTTACTTACTTTATCTCTATATACCAAGTTTAAATCTTTATTATTTAGTGAATACAAAGATAATAAATACTTTGTATTCATCATTTTATATTTATCCAAATTATTTAAAATTTCACTTATCTTATTGTCCATACTCATTCTTTTATTTGCCAAAATATCGTTTGAGAGTGACTGCTCAGAGCCAATACTTCCAAGTATTTCAGAAATATTTCTTGGCATAAAATTGTCATAGCCGTCGATAATATCAATATCGTAAAGCATATTCATATTTGGCTGTAACAACTCCTTTTTTAATATAAATGAATCTCTCTCATCTCTAGAATCACACTGAACATAGTGTTTATCGTATATACCAAAACCCGGAAGAATAGAAGCTACTCTATATGGTGAATTTGATTTATTATTATTTTTTATAAATGTTACAGTTTTTGGTTCTGTTTCAATATCGGATATAAGTATTGATTTGAAATGATTAAAATAGACAAAACCGATATTCAATACTTGTATCAATATAAATATCTTCAATAAAATATCTATCTTTACCTTATCGATTTTAGATATAAATAATACTGAAATAATACTAAATATAGTAAATATAAGTATCTGATAATCAAAAAATGTAAGGTCATTTATCGAATATACATAGCTATTTAGAACATTAAGATAATGCTCTTTTGGTAGAAGCATCGTACTGTTATATACATTATTTATAAAATAATTACTTGAATATTCGTATATTATGTCCTTAAAAAAATAAAAGGTGAAAGTTATTATTGAAACTAAGGGTAAAAATATAAAATAAAATACTTTTTTATATAAAAGATTTACTTTATTTAATAAGTATAAAACCTGATTTTTATTCTCAGATATTGAAATAAGTATATATACACACAATAAAGCAACACTAAATGAACCTAGAAACATTATTCTTGGAGCTTCTCTAAAACTATTAAATAAAGGGAGATTGTGAAATAGTAATGCTAGTGGTGAGTTTTTAAATGAAAACAAAGTACAAAATATAAAAGATAGATAGAAGAATTTAAAATATTTTTGCTCTTTTAAATAATCAAAAGAAAATATCGCTGAAATCAATAAAATTAGTGGTAATACACCTATATAAAGATTTGGGTTACTCCAAGAAAAATATGGGAAGTTTATAAAAGGTAAAATATAGTGTAGTAGATCATGTAAACCATACGATCCTGAAAAGACAGAGTCTACAGTAACACCATATTCTCTATGAGTGACGTCTCTGAAGCTCAAAATAGAATATATTTGCTCAAAACCAATAATAAATGATACTAGGGATATAGATAAAATCCTTAAAATCTTCTCGTATATATTTCCACTATATTTATTAAAGAGAATAAATATAAAGAAAAATGTATGAATATAAAATACATACTGAACATGACTTGAAAGCCAAGATATACCGAGAACTAGGCTAGTAATAATTATTAAAATATACTTTCTATACCCCGAAAATGTGTTTGTACATTCATTCAAATAAAAGACTAGAGGCAAAATATAATAATAATTCGTATTACCCAGAGTTTCTGACCACAACATAGTCTGACCAGAAAAGACAAAAATCATTGACCCTAGTGTAGATATAAGTTTAGATTTTGATATTTTATAAATAAAGAGATAGCTAAAAATATAGGCCAGAACTATGTTTAAGATATTTAAATACAAATAGCCTCTGATCGAACCAAATAAAAGATTAAATAAATTATTTATAGGGTAAAACCAAGTACCTGTATTTGAAACAAAAACTGGAAAACCAGAAAGTATATTTTGAGTTATTACACTTCCTTCCTGAACAAAATATTTATAATATGCATAAAATCCATACAGACTATCTCCATTTAAAAAGAATTCATTTTTAAATATGATATTAAAAAATATAAATCCAATTAGAAATATTGGTAAAAATAAATATATAAGATTTGAATCTATTATTCTTTTCATATATTTCTAAATATAATAAACATTTGTGATGTCTTACTAAATGGAAGTCTTATGAAATCAAATAAAGCGAAAAATGCCATAAATATAGGATAAATAGGGTGTTCAGGCATAGATCTATCCTTATTTATGTCTATAATATTATATTTCGACAATTGACCCATTACACTCGTTGTCCACTGTGGTGCTCCTTGTGTATATTTTATACTTTCTATTTCTAAACCGATATTTTTAGCTATGATTTCTATAGATTGTTTACTGAAGATATTGAAGTGTCTTGGTGCATGTAAACCTCCCCAATTATATTTTTTAAATATTCTTGCATCTAAACTGTCATTATTTGGTGTCTTTATGATGATAAGTCCATTTTTATTTGTTATTTCTTTTATCTTTCTTAAAACCGATACAGGATCATTTACATGTTCTATTAGATTTAACATTATTATTAAATCAAACTTATCTTTTGGTTTATAGTCTTCGATTCTTCCTTTGAAATATGAATAACCATTACTTAAAGCTATGTTTTGTGCATTATCATCTATATCAACTATATTAAAATATTTAAATCTATTTGTAGCTTTTTTTAGACTATTTAATACCCAACCAGTACCTCCACCAACATCTAAAACAGATAAATTGTCACCGTATAGCTCTTTAACAATACCCTTAAACATTGATACTTCGATAAAATCTTTTATTTTATTTAATACACTTTTACCAGCATTTTTGCTAAAAGAATAATAATTCTTAGGATAAATACTTTTTAAGTCAGAAATATCTTGCACAATTGATACTGTCTTACATTTATCACATTTAGCATATTCAAAGATTTGATCTGACGTTACATATTCCGAGTCATAAGCATTACAATAAAAATCTAAAGAAGAATTACAAATTATGCATTTTTTATTATATTTCTTAATCATATGGATATTTTATTCCATAGCTCTAAAAAATAGATTTTTGAAAAGTCTAAAATAATTTCTTCTTGATTGATCTATTATTGGACCAAGTTCTGTTTGTCTCAAATACTCTTCCATATCATCAATTCTTGTATAAGAAATATGCGGATCCCAATGATGTAACATATGTTTATTGAATCCTGCTGCTCCAAATGATTTTGAAAATAGATCATCTCCAAACATTCTAACTACTGCCCCATGATCAACAGAATAATAATCTGTTTTTGCTGAGGCATATTCTCCTCTATGTCTCAAAATCTGACGTACAGTTCCAAAAAAAGGCCAGAATACAACTATACCAAGTACCCATGCTACAGCTGTAAAATAATATCCGAAAAATACAAATATGAGTATGACTATAGACTGGGTTATAACCAATCTTAATGCCATTTTCCAATCAAATGAATCATTTTCATTTTTTTCTGAAATATTTGATTTTGACTTCGGCATAAAGTATATAAGCAAGGTTCTTATCGCGTGAATTCCTGTTAGAGTCTCTAAAATAAATTTTATATTGGGTGCATTAAAATATGATTTTTCAGTATCTTTTGTAGTGCCCAATTGAGTATGGTGGTGCCAATGTATCTTCCTATAGCCATTTACATTTATAAAAATAAACGGACATATTATAAGATCAGTCAATATATCGTTTAACTTTCTATTCTTATGAATATTATAATGAACTGCTTCGTGTAAAAACAAACTTAGAGAATGAAACCAGAATCCTATCCAAACACCCAACGCCAATACCAGTGGTAACTTTATATATAAAGACGAATTGTTTGTGTATATAGATAAAAATATACCAATAGCAATGAGCAGATAGCACATTGCAACATCTCTCCATACGATAAAATATCTGGGTTTAAGTGTTTTTCTAAACTCTACCCAAGGAATAGGTAGCTTTTCTGTTAATTTATTGAGATCGGGTGTTCCAGGTAAACCATATTCATACTCTTCAAAAGAAATATCTGAAAGATTATTTTTCATATATAAAATTATTATTTGGCTTGATGATACCATCTTTAAAAAGATTAACAACTACACTATATACCTCATCAACTGTTATGGATTGTATCTGTCGTAATGCCTCATTTTTATCATATATCCTAGCATTCATAATATGTAATTGTGACTTTTCCCTCTTAGGAATAATTAAAATATTTTTATGACTTCTTGGTGGTTGTTCATTCTCATCCATAGGACCTATTATATCTACTGTTGGAATATCAAAAGCTTCAGCTATGTATACAGGTCCTGTATCAACTCCAATAAATAGACTTGAGTGTGATACCAACGATTTCAATTCACCTAGATTAAATAAACCACAAGAGTTTATAACTTCGGGTATATTATCTTTTATTTTATTACCCTCAATTTTATCTTTTTCTTCTCCAATTAAAATAATCTTTACATCAAAATTGGTATTTATTTTATTGATCAATTCTGTGAATTTATCTATACCCCATTTCTTTATTTGATTTCCAACCGTATGGGAAACTATTACTATATTGTCTGATCCAATATTTATATTATTATTTCTAAAAAAAGCTTTTACTTTTTCATCTTCAGTTTTATTGAAACTTAGATATTTTTTTGTATTATCACTATATATATCTATATCATGAAGTAGTTTAAGATACTCTTTTGGAGCATAATTCCCCATTACATGGGTTTTTGTATTTACAAGCTTTGATAGAGCCTTATATGACTTTGTTTCATATGGTGAATAACCCGAAACCACTCTCGGTACGGTAATACTTTTTACACCTGATAAATACATAATGGCTAGTGCATTAAAATCTGGAGTTACAGTAATACCGAAGTCTATGTTTAATGATTTAATGTTCTTAATATTTTCAAATATAGATTTTTTGTTATAGGCAACGTATTTATATACATCAGGATGGTCACTGAGTAACCCTTGTAATCCGGCACTACTGCAAACATATATATTCACATCTCTGTATTTTGATTTTATCGCATTAAAAAGAGGTGTTATACATACCATATCCCCCAGTTTACCCATACTAAATATGATGATACTTTTTGGGATTAGATTTTTATTATTTTTTACTTTAAAAATCGAATATGCGTAACATGCAGATAGAATTGCTATATTTTTTATTTTAAATAAAATACTTTTCATTTATTTCTTTTTACTTATACAAAATAGTGATACACCAAACGGTAGGTTTATATAATTTAATACAAAAAGCTCTATTGAAAATATAAAATATAAAATAGTATTTATCGGCTCAGGAGTCATATTATTTTCATTTTTAACTTTTATATTAAATAAATTTACTATTTTTCTAACAATCAAAATCGGTATAAAAAGAAAAAAATTGAAATAAGATATTATCACAATATCTAAACCTGATGATAATATCTTTTTCTTAAAATCCTTCCTTGTGTATCTTCTGTAGTGTTCACTTATAGTATCTGTTATACCCCATAAGATCATAAAAGCCGGAACAAATGTAATAAGTATTCCGTTTGGTTTTAATACCCTTTTCAATTCTTTTATAGCCAACTCATCCTCTTTGATATGTTCGAGCACATCCAAAGCAAGCACAACATCAAAGCTATTATCGCTATATGGTATATCTAGTGCATTACCCACTTTTACATCACTTATACCTCTAGTTTTACAAAAATCTATAGCAGTTTGAGCTATATCGATACCTGAGATATTTCCAAAATGTGAGAGTTCTATCATAAGTGCTCCCGTACCACACCCAACATCTAAAATATTTAGACTACTAATTTTAGTATATTTCTTTATAATTTTTAAAATAAAGTTCCTCCTTACTCTATACCACCAACTTTTCATCTCATTGTCGTATAGACTTTTATAATGTTCTATTTTCATTTTATTTTTTTAGCAACTATATACATATTATCACCTAGAGGAAGAAATATTGTAATTTTATTAAGAAATTTATTTGATACTATGTATTCATATATACTTTCCCAAATCTTCAGCTTTTGCCACCTGTAGAGCATTCTAAAGATATATTTCAAAGTAAATCTTTTATTTATTGTCTTGATTTTTAATATTTCAAAACCATTTTCTTTTAAAAGAATAGACAGACTCTTTTTATTAAAATAATACAGATGCTCGGGTGGTACAAAAGAATGCCACTTTCTACTCATTATTTTTGAAAACATACTACCAGAATCTGGAGTACTTATAGCTATAAGGCCATTTGATTTCAAAACTTCATTTACTTTTTTCAGACCAATTCTTGGGTCTTTCATATGTTCTATAACGTCCCACATGGTTACAACATCAAATGCGCTTTTCTTAATTTTCACATTTTCTATTGTCCCCCTTTTTACATCTATACCTTTATTTATAGCGATGTTTGTAGCATAATCTGAAATCTCAACACCCGATACAACAAGACCCTCATCTTTTGCTAAATCTAAAAAGTATCCTGTAGCTGCACCAATATCAAAAATACTTTTCATATCACTCTTATAGTGTTTGAAATCTTTTATGTATTGTATAAACATATCTTTCATCGCACTTTTATCACTATCATAATCTACATAGCCAAAACCTTGTTCAGCACCACTAAAATATTCTTTTTCATAAACCTCCTCTATATTTTCATCTTTTGGTATCGGGTATACAAAAAGTGTTTTACATTTAACACATTTAAATATGTGAGAATTATTTTTCTTTATATAAAAATCACTGTTACTAGATGTACATACTAAACAATTCATTTTTTTATTCTGAGAGCCAGCCTCCATGGAGCTTTTATACCTTCTTTGATTATGTGATTTGAGATTTTTGACTCACCACCAATTCTATTTTTAAATACAATAGGAACTTCAGACATTCTATTTCTCATTACATATAATTCGTATTTTAATTCTATCAAAAAAGCATAACCTGAACTGCTTATTTTATTTAAATCAATTTTCCTAAGTGAATCTGTAGACATACACATAAAGCCACTAGTAAAGTCATTTATTGGCATTCCTGTTATGATCTTTGTATAAGTATTTCCACCAATACTCAATATCTTTCTCCACAATTCCCAACCTTGAGTCTTCCCACCACTTATATATCTCGAACCGATTATTACATCAAATTCTTTTCTTTTCTCAAGCATATCTATTATGCTTTTTGGATCATGAGATAGATCTGCGTCCATACTTACAATAGTAGATATATCTTTATCATTTAATAAATCTATAAAAGTAGAGGTGTATGCTTTTCCCAAACCCTCTTTTTTCTGTCGATTCTTTATAGAAAGATTTTTATATTGTTTCATCAAATCTTCTACTATAAATCTAGTACCATCTGGAGAATTGTCATCTACAACAAGAAGATTAACATGTGGTAGATAATCAAAAACACTCTTTACGATATCCCTTATATTGTCTTTTTCATTATAAGTAGGTATTACGACGACAACTTTAGCCATAGTTTTTTGATTATATCATCTATTATTTTTATAGAAACTAGCCAAAACTATATATAATGGTGTTTATTTTTCGATAAAAAACTTCTTATACCACATCTGGAATACCAATAAACTCCATAAATATTTTCTATTGTCTCTTGTCATATTCATATGGTCATCAATCAGTATTTTTATATAATCATAATTAAATATATTTTGTTTATTTATATAGTCCTTATTTAACAATTCTTCAATGAGTGGTTTTAGATCTGATCTTAACCATTTTGCAATAGGTATACCGAAACCTTTTTTCTTTCTATATATTATTTCTCTAGGTATTTTACCTTCTAAAAGCTTTTTAAGAATAAACTTTCTATTAAGTCCTTTGCATTTTAGTTTTATAGGTAGACTGTTTGCAAAATCCACAATATCGGTATCTAAAAATGGTGTTCTAACCTCTAGGGAGTTATACATACTAGCTCTATCAACTTTTACGAGGATATCGTCCATCATATATGTCCTTTGGTATAGATACGAATTTATATCGTAACCTTTATTTTCTGAAAAAGACTTTATGTAATTGTCTATATCCTCAAATTCATTTGTACCTTTTATTTCATTCAAAATATTATTTCTAAATAATTTATTTCTCTCATTCCGATCAAAAGCTCCAAGCCATGTAAAATGTCTATATAAAGGATTTCCAACATACCCATGTATAAATTTCTTTATTTTGAAGTCCAAACTGATATTTGAGAAAGATGTAGGGATTTTATCTATAAAGTTAATAAGAATATTTTTTATAAAGTCTGGAACAATATCATAAATAAAAGATAATTTATGAGCAATAAATGTATCATATCCCCAAAATAGCTCATCCCCACCATCTCCCCCTAGAGCTACTGTTACGTGTTCTCTAGCGTATTTTGATAATAAATAAGTAGGAATAATCGAAGAATCTGCTAGAGGTTCATCCAATAGATTTGATATATTATATATCACGTCAATCGAATCTTTTTCACTTAATATCTTTTCATGATGTTCAGTGTTTAAGTATTTTGAAACTATATTTGCATATTTTAGTTCATCAAAAGATTTATCATTGAAACCAATAGAAAAAGTCTTTATTTTATCTTTACTATTTTTTGTAGCGTAATAAGCTATAGCACTAGAATCTATACCACCACTTAAAAATATACCGATCGACACATCCGCAACCATCCTCTTTTTCACAGACTCAGACATTAATCTATCCAATCTTTCTATTGCATGTTTTGTATTGATATTTATATTCTGTGACTTTATATCCCAAAACTTTATTTTCTTAATACTATTATTTTGATATACAACCAAGTGTCCTGGCTCCAGCTTATTTAAACCTTTATATATTGATCTCGGTGTTGGTATATATTCGAATTGAAAATATTTATTTAAAGAATTAAGATCTATTTCCTTTCTAAATTTTTTATGACCAAATAAAGCTTTTGGTTCTGAAGCAAATAGTAAAGTATCATCATACAAACCCCAATATAATGGTTTTTTACCCATTCTATCTCTGGCTAACAATAGTTTTTTATTATTAAAATCATAAATAGCAATAGAAAACATACCTTGAATCATAGAAAATACCTTATCTCCAAACTCTAAATATAAATATAATATTACTTCTGTATCCGAGCTACCCTTAAAATTATACTTACTTAAAAAAGTATTTTTTAATTCCAAGAAATTATATATTTCTCCATTAAAGATTATGACCACATTTCCATCTTCACTTACCATAGGTTGATGACCTAGAGGTGAAAGGTCAAGAATAGAAAGTCTCCTATGTCCTAGTCCGACACCTTGTTTAAAAAATACACCCCTATCATCTGGTCCTCTATATGAAATAGAGTCAGTCATGATATTTATATCATTTTCACTACCTTGTCCTATAAATCCAACTATTCCACACATTTTAGAAATTTATTAAACTTTTTACACTGTAAGGTTTCTTACCCTGAGATTCATAGTAAGTTCTCATCATTATCTCTGCCAATATACCCATGGTAATAAGCTGAATTCCAACTATTATAAATAATGCAGAAAATATAGGTAATGGTGTGGAAACAAAGTCTCTAACATGAATAATCTTTAGAAAAATAGAAAGTAAACCACTTAAACTACCAATAAAAAGCGAAATAAAACCAATTCCACCAAAGAAGTGCATTGGTTTATTCATATATTTCATGAAATATTTTATTGTGATGAGATCAAGTAGCACCTTAAATGTTCTTGATATACCATAATTACTTTTACCAAACCTTCTTGGTCTAAAAGATACTTTTACTTCTGTAACATTTCCTCCGTTCCAAGCTGTATATGCAGGTATAAACCTATGCATTTCACCATATAGATGTATATCTTGTATTACTCTTCTAGAATATGCTTTCAGAGTACAGCCATAATCATTTAATTTTACTTTTGTTATTTTTGATATTAGAGAATTTGCAATCTTTGATGGTAATTTTCTACTAAAATAATTTCCTTCCCAACGACCATCCCTCCAACCAGAAACCACATCATAACCTTTAGACATAGTATCGATAAGATTTATTATGTCGTTTGGATCATTTTCCAAATCACTATCTATAGTCACTATGATATCTCCTGTTGATTTTTCAATACCAGCTGAAAGAGCAGCACTTTGACCTTTATTTGAATTGAAATTAATAATCTTTAATTCTTTATTTTTCTGAGCAAGTTCCAATAAAACATCTTCAGTATTATCTTTTGAACCATCATTTACAGCTATAATTTCGTATTTATAGCCAGATTTAGACATAACAGACTTTAGCTCGTCTACTAGCAAAGGTATGCTTTGTGATTCATTATATACAGGAGTAATGATTGATATCTTTTTCATTTATTGTCATTAGTATAGCCAAGAAATGCCAAAAGTCTAATAGCTCTATTTGACCAAGAATACCTCTTTACTTCTTCGTACGATTTTTTAACTTTTTTATTTGACTCTTCAAAATCTGTAAATGAGGAATTTATTGCTTGAATACAAGACTTTATATCATCTGGTTCATAATAATAAGCCATACTATCATCCAATATTTCTCTTATAGATGGCAGATCAGAAGCAATTATAGGTTTTTGCATTGCCATATATGTAAATAACTTAAGTGGTGAAGTAAAACTCTTTGAGATCAAACTCTTTTTTGAATTTGGAATTATAAATGCATCTGCTGATCTCATATAATCCGCTATAACATTGAAAGGCTTGTTTCCAATAAACTTTATATTTTTATTTAAATTATTTAAAGAAATATACTTTTTTAAGTCATGATCAGTACCACCTATGCAGACTATGTTTATATTTTTATCAATCAATTCAGACACAGAAACCAAAGTATCTATTCCCTTCCAATCATACAAATGACCTGTATACATTATTATCTTTGAATCTCTATCAATTCCAAATTCATTATGTATATCTATTGTATTTCCAGTAATACCAAAATCATCCAGATCTACTCCGCTTGGTGATACAAAAATCTTATTTTTATCTATACCATTTTCAATATAAAACTGTTTCAATCCATTGGATATAACAACTATCCCTGAAACATATCTTTGAGCAATCTTACTACCTACTGAACCATGATGAGTATGGATTTCTAAATAAGTTTTATATCCAAACAAAGAGAAAAATAATGCGGGTATCCAATCTCTAGTATATATAATAGTACTTTTATCTATACTATTTTTAATATAAATCTTTATAGAAAATAAAATACCCTGCATCAAGTGACCTATTTTCCCAAGCCTAATGAGAAAAGGAATATCTATTGTAACTATATTAAATTTATTTTTAATACTGTAGCTTGAAAAAAGCTTATTTACATCTTGTTTTTCATCTTTTTTACTATCTTTCTTATACCTTGTGGTAAATAAAACGAGTTTTATACCCTGTTTTACAAAAGCCTCGCACATCTTCATTATCTGTATTGAATAACCCTTATCTGATGGAATTCTGTTTTGAGAAATATAAATTATATTCATAAATTATATCTTTTTAAAGAATGTATAACGATCTATATTATAAATATTTTTATATTTATTATTACTAATAGTTTTTATCAAATTTATAATAGATTCATCATTCTTGGTTACCAAAATATAAGGTAGACCTTTTTCAACTCTTTTTAAAGAGGAATTTCCTTCTTTTATATATGATGTAACCTCTAGATACTGTGAATAGTTATCGTGAGGAATAAAGGTGGCAACTTCAGGTGCTTGGTACAAGAAGACTTCTTTATCAGAAGAAAGTGATTCTAACTCCTTCTTCAATAAACTAGACCTCTGACTTTTTTCATGAGTATAGATCCAGCTATTATTGAACATTTGATACGCTTGTATACATACAATACCTGAAACAGAAACAATAAATAAAAACTTACCCATTTTACTGAAAGTTTTTGATAAATATAATAAATTTGATGATAAAAATATTAGAGATATCATTTCTGTCTGAATAAAATATCTATAGTATCCAGGTGTTCTAAGATAAGCTACAAGGACTAAAACTGAAAAAGAAAATAATATATATTCAGATAGAGTTATATTCTCCTTTCTTTTAAATCTGATAAATATTGTAATGAACCATATAAATAGCATAGCCAAAGTATATGCGGGTTGTAATTCACTTATAAATCTATATGAATTTGAAATTATAGAACCCATCAATTCATTTTTATGAGGATTTGCATATACTGATAATATAAATCTCAAACCCTCACCGTGGAATTGATATACAATCCAAGTGAATATTGGTAATAAAAGACCGATAAAGGTTGATGGTATATAAACCCACAATGATTTCTTAAGTGCTAGAAATCTAACCTCGAACATTTTGCTACATCTGTATCTAGTATAAACATACAAAATTCCTCCAATTATTATTGCGGGAATAATAAGTATGTAAATTGGTTTTGTAATAATAGCTAAACCTGTAAAAATAGAAGCAATGAAAAGTAAAAATACTTTATGTCTTATTCTCACCTCAATCCTAGGTAATATTTCATTGAAATAAAACAATACAATCATTGATATAAAAAGATAAAATAATCCAGGGATTTCACCTAAGACATTTTTACCATGTCCATAAAATGGAGCGAAAGTAATGATCAAAAACATCGTATATGCATAAACATATTTACTTCTATACCCCACTCTTGAAACCAAAAACAGACAAGCGAATAAAGCCAAATACATATAGACAACCATAACAAGTCTAGCGTCGAATAGATTTACCCCGTATCTATTGAAAAGAATACTTATAGGATATGTGACAGGATAGCTGGTGGTTATATAGCCCCCAGATACCACTTCACTTGGGCTAATTCTGATACCTGATACGCCACTTTTAGCAAAATTTCTAGCAGATTCTATGATAATGCCCTCATCCATCCATGTTGGAGGATTCTCTGTTATGTCTTTTGTAACTTCAAAACTAAAAAATATAAATCCAGCAAGTAGAACAATAGATAATAAACTATACTTTAGGAACTTTCTCGAGAAAATCTCTTTTAAGGACATTCATAAAGAATACATGAATATTGAGGTATTGGTCAAATACATTTCTGCACCTCTTTTGTATATTTATAAAATCATTATTATTTGTCTTAAAATAATGATCATAAACGATTTTATCGATATTTCTTATATCTCCCATATCGATCTTTATAATAAAGTCTTTGTAGTCGACAATATTCGAAAAAGGTAGGTCTATATCGGTATTTATTAAGACCGGTATCCTACCTAAACTTAAGCATTCAAAAAATCTAACCGAGAAATTACCATCACCTTTTGGACAAAGATAATAATCTGAATCCTTTATAGAATTTATATATTCTTCTCTTGCAATCTTCGGATCAAGACTAATTGTTTTAGTATTTCCACTATATGATTTTCTTATAATAAAGTTATTCCTTACTATTTTAGACTTTTCAATAATATTAATTATATTTTCTCTCAATATCACGCCAGGAATTCTTGTATTGTACTTTTTTATAAATAAACCCCAGATATTCCAAAAATACTCTTTAATCTTATATTTAATCTTGGTTTTTCGATTTGGTATACTTGCCCAACCACAAAATCCTATAACTGGTTTATCTTCGCTTTTTTCTCTGAAATTAAGTCCATATATAGCACCCAAATCTGCAGAGTATGCAGGCATAATAATCTCATTTCCTTTTATATTGGTCTTGTATTTAGACATTCTGAAAACTATAGAATTTGAAATCTCTATATCTTCATTTGAATCTCCAAGTAAAAAGACTATGACTCTTTTATTGTATTTCTTTGCCAATTCCCCAAAACTATTTATATAATGTTTTTCTTTTGAGACATGATTGTATGAATATGGCAATAGAAAATATTCAGACTGTTCAGGATCAGAAACCACTTCTACATATTCAAAATCTGTATCAAATATATTTCTTTCTCCAAACATATTCTCTTTTGGAATAGATTGAATATCTTTCGGTAGAAACTCTAAAACAGGTTTTTTGTAAGGTAAAGATCCTATATATAGTTTTAACTTATTCATATTATTTTTTTATACCAACAACCACCATAGCAAAATCCTTTTTAATTATTTTAATAAATTTTAAGATATTTATCATATAGTAAATTATTGCATAAAAAGTGAAAGCAAATACCATGTATAATCCATTAAGCATTTTTCTAAAACCACTTGAATTCTTTACTCTTTTTAATAGATGCAACGATCCTAATTCATATTTTAGACTAGGCCTACCACTATACCAAACAGAATCAATACCCAAACCCAAATCAATCATTAACTTTTCAAGATTTTCTACACTAAACTGAAATAGATGATAAGGAGGAGTTATGGATGACCAAGGGATTTTGAATACTGAATAAAGAAAATATCCAGCTTTTGACCACATACAATCAAGATTTGGTGTTGAAATTATTATATAACCACCCTTTTTAACAAGAGATAAACATCTATTTAAAAAATCTTTTGGGTTCGGCACATGCTCTATAATATCCCCTAAAAATACGCAATCAAAACTATTTTCAGGTAGAACGATATCGTCAATTATTCCTACATGAACATTTATACCGTTATTTTTTGCTATTTCTGCTGTTCTTTGATTAAGCTCAATTCCAACCACTTCAAATCCTCTCTTTTTAGCATGAAATAAAAACTCACCATTTGAGCAACCAACATCTAACATTTTTCCCTTTATTCCCTTTTTTTCGATAAAATCAAAAATCTTTTTATAAGATTTTGTTAGAGGAACTTTTGATAGATCTTTTGGCTTTTGTGATTGATAGCCAGATTCAAAAGAATATACAGAATCCTTTAAATATTCTTTTTTAGGTTCAGGATACACATATACCAGGTTACACTTGATACATTTATACATATCAAAACCATCTTTATTTAATATATACAATCCTTCTCCGCCACAAACATTACACTGTTTATTCATTTATTTAATAATACCTTTATATTTACAATAATCAATTATTTCTTTTACTCTGGATCTTGTGCCATGTTTCTCTATAATTTCCTTATATTCATCACTGATATAATCTGTATCATAATCATTTACAATATACTGAGAAACTCTTGTTAAAACATTCAAAAAATCATTTTTATTATTGAATTCAAATATATTTTTATAATTTAACCTATGATTTTCTGGTCTATATATATCTATTTTTTCAGTAATTAAAATACAGTTATTGGCCAATATTTCCCAAAATCTTGCTGTATCATATCCTCCTCCACTGACAGAAATTCCAACTTTTGCCCTTGAAAGAATATTGTAAAATTCATCTTTACTTTTTGTTTTTTGTGTAAAATATGAAAAGTTATTTCTTTTACAGAAATCTTCAAGTATTTCTTTTACTTCTCTTCTAAGTGGTGGATAGTCCTGTTGTCCGAATATACAAACAAAATCAATATCTTTTTTTATTTCTTTATTCCAATTTATATATTTTCTCTCTATACCAAATGGAAAAGGGATTATTCCATTTATATAGGGCTTTTCTCTCCTGAAGTATCCTATGCATTTTTGCATCATTTCAACATCTATCTTTCCTTGATTTTCCCACTTTAGATTTTGTACTTTATTTACAATTTCTTCATCTAGTCTTTTATTACCTCCCAATTCACTACCGTCTATAAAAACTGTTTTATCAAATCTATTTATTTTATTTGCAGTATTTATATCTGTCCCGTCTTTACTCCAAAAAAGTATTATTATATCTGCACTTTTTGCCTCTTCGATAAAATTACTATCATTTACTCTCCTATTTTTTTCTTTAATATTTTCATTTTTATATAAATTTGAAGAAACAAAATAATTTATTTCACCTTCATTTTCAAGCTGAGAGAGACCATCGATTACAGTATTTGTGAGATAGTCGTCTTTTTTATTTGGAATTATACAAGCAATATTTATCATATTATGATTTTAGCTTATTTATTAAATCAGAAACTATAGCTTTTGGAGTCACCTTTTCTCTCAACTTTATTATATTATTCTCTATTCTATCTATAGTATTTTTATTATTTTTCAAATCTACTATTACTTTTGCAAGTTCTTCACTATCAGCTTTAGTTACCAAAATAGCATTTTCATTATTTATTAAAACCTCTTTTATTGCATCGGTATCTGCTGTTACTACTGCCTTTCCACAAGCAATAGCTTCATATACTTTATTTGGTATTACCATGTTTGATTTTATTCCATTACCAAATATACCAAGATTTATATGAGAATTATTTATGTATTTTACCAATTCATCATACGGCACATAATCTATAAAATCGATCCTATCATAAATATTCAAAGTCTTAGATAATTCTTTTATTTTATTTGTTTCTTGACCTCTACCGATTATTCTTAATCTGATATTATTTTCTCTATATTTATTTAATACAATACTATATGCCTGCACTATATATTGAATCCCTTGAAGAGGTATAAAACTTCCGTGAAAATGTAATACAAATTCATTATTATTTATATATTTATCTGGTTTCATTATGTCTGTATCAGTACCAACTAAAACTCTAATCATTTTGTCTGATTTTAAACCATATCTTTTAGAAAAGTATTTGATATGTTCATTTGTATCGAGTAAAACTGTTTTAGCTAAATAAACAGAGTACCAATCGAGAAATGCGTCTTTAAAAGACGATAATGAAAATTTACTATACTTTTCCCTATCTTGTACATTTGAATTATAAAGAGAGACGAAAGCATCAAAAACAATATTTCTACCAAAAAGAATGTAAGCCAACCACACTACACTATGACCTGGAAAAGCTACGATAACGTGGTCAAATTCAATATCTTTTATCTTTTTATACTCTTTATATAGTTCATAAAATTTTGAAAAACCGCCGTATTTTCTCGGATCAATTTTGCATTCATAAACTTCAAAAGTATTTTCTTTAAAACCCTTTATTAGTACTTTATTTCTAGAATAATTTGAATCATATATACCGAAAAAACATATCTTTTTCATTTTATAATTCTTTTATTATATTTAAAATTAGAGCATCTAGTGTAGAACGTTTGAGCACCTCTTTTCTCAGAGAAAATCCTACAAAAGAATAGTTCTTGGAATTATATAGATTGTATAATTTAGAAGCTGTATCTTTTGGATCGCTATCATTACACAATAAATCTTTAACATAACCATTTAAGTGATCTGTAAATGCCATATTTGATGTTATAACTGGCAAACCTGCCATCATTGCCTCGAGTACGGTTTTATCCAACCCTCCTGTTGGTGCAAGGTTTATACAGACATCACTTTCCCAGTAGTATTTTGGTATATTTTTATAAGGAATTGGACCAAGAAATATAACACTATCACCCAAACCTAGATCCTTTATCTTTTTTTGTAGCATTGATTCATATTCAAAATCCCCTTCCATAGTTGGTGCACCAGCTATATATAGTTTGGCTGGAACCTTACTTTCTATCAATAATGCTAAAGATTCTATGGCAATATCAACTCTTTTAATCGGTGTGATTCTTCCTACGGTTATTATATTAAAATAGCCATCTGGTTTTCTTTCTCCGATTTTGTTTGAAAAATGTTCTACTGACACTGCTTGACCTAGATATTTTATTTTATCTGACTTAATACCAAAGGTCTCTTTTGTAGAAGTCAGAACTTCATCTACTAGCAGGTGTGATAAGCGTAATTTAAAGTCTACAGATCTATGAACGTACCACAAAACTATTTTTTTATTTAAAATACTCCACACAAGATAACCACAGATCACATAAAGTGGGCTCATATGACAAAATACTGAATCGTATTTATCCCTATTCTCTATTATGTATTTGTAGAATAATTTTAAATAATTAAAACGAGATCTTTGTGCTTCTTTACCTAAAGATAAAACCTCGACATTTCCTGGTAAATCATAACCATGTGTTTCGAGCGATACAACAGTTACACTTTCACACGATTGAGCAAACAACTTTACCCAATCATGGAAAAAGCCAAAATAGCTATCATCTTTATCTATTTTTTGTGTAATTATCAATATTCTTTTTGGCTTATTATCATGTTTTAAAATAGGTTTTTTATCAAAAATCAATATTTTATAAACAAAGTACGATTCGATAGCAACAATTATCGCAGATATTATCTGAGCGAGTACAACCTGTCTTAAAAAGAGAATTCCTGAAATTTCTATTTTGCTTACAAGTAAATATATTAAAAAACTATTTAAAAAGACATTTATTATCGAAACTGAGAAGTATTTTATGAGTTGCAGACCAGTCTTATCTTTCCTATTGTCATTAAATGTCCAATACTTCTGCATAAAAAAACTTATAAAAAATGCAGTTATAAATGCAATATTAACACTTAATAGATAATGAAAACCTGAATATATATCTAAAAAATGTAGAGTGGTCAGATTTACCAAGGCTGCAGTACAACCTGAAATTATGTACTTTACTAGTGTATTTTTCATTATAGAATTCATATATTTTCGATAATCCCCCAAGCGATAGATGTCTTATCAAATTTAACAATTTTTAAATTTAATTCTTTTGCAATACCAACATCAGTACTTACAACCTTTATTCCTAAACTATGTGCTTCTACTAAAGATAGACCGTACCCCTCGTACCATGAAGTAGATAAAAATATATCACAAGTTTTATAGTAAGTAATCACATCATTTTGCCATCCCAAAAAGACTACTGATCCTGCTATTCCCAAATCTTTTACTCTTTTTTCAAGTAATTGTTTCTGACTACCATCACCCACGATAACTAGGCCGACATTTTGCCTCATCTTCAAAACTTCAGAAAAAGCATCAATAGCCATGTCTATATTTTTCTCTTTTTCCAATCTACTTGCCATAAGAACGATCTTTTCATATTGAGGATACTGTTTATGTAAATCAGTAGTTATTGAGGAGTTATTTATCTTTTCAAAATCTACTTTTATTGGACGAACTTCTATTTTTGATGAATCAATAAATTTAATTAAATAATCCTTGATTCTATTTGAAACAACTCTTATATGATCTGCTCTTATTAAAGTAAAATATGAAAGTCTAGTTCTAATCCTATTTAAAAAACTAAACTTTTGAAAATATTCACTTCCAATATCAGTATGTATTTGCAATTCAAGCTCAACATTTGGATTTTTATTTTTTAAAATAGCACCTATTAAACCTGTTTCAAATGGATCTTGGCATGTGATATGGGTTATACCCCTTTTACTCAAGATAAATTTTGCCAATTTTAAACCGTCATATATATATTTCCATTTTGAACTTGATCTAGTTGGATAAATCCATAGATTAGGTGCCAATACAGTTTCAGAGAATTTTACATCAGAAAATACGATAATGTGTACTTCTTCATATTTTTTTGCATAATCAATTTGCCTCAATGCAACACTACTATTTTTATCAAATATTTTTCTATCTGTTGAAATGGATAATAATTTCATATTATTTTTTTATACTATTTGAAATCTCAATAATCTCTTTTGCTATGTCTTCCCAAGTGTGAATAAAATTGAATGATTTTATTTTTTCTACTTGTCTATTGTAATTATCTTTATCAAGTAAGAAATCAATCTTCTCTTTTATATCGTTTTGATCAAGTGGATTTACTGTTATTGATATATCAGCAATTCTATTCATTAAACCGTTTTCTTCTGTGACGATAAAAGGTTTATTAAGTCGTATTGCATCTAGGATCATATGCGGACTTATGTCACCCAGAGAAACAAGTATTACAGCGTATGATTCTTTTATCATATCCATAAATTTTTGATATGGCATTTCATTTGTTATAAGTTTCAGTCCATTTTGAGATAGTTTAGGATCATTAAAAACTTCATTTAGTAAACCAAGATTTTTCCACTTAAGTGGTCTTGTACTCCCTATAAAATCTTTATTTATTATATTTTTTATATCTTGTTTTTCTTTTTCTCCATATCTGTTTTCTACTATACATATCTCCCCGTCATTATTTTTATTAATCAATTCATAAGGGTATAGGAATATATCTTTTTGCCATGATGTACTAAATATAATTTTATCTGTATGAGACAATGTCCATTTTGTTAAATAAAAAATTATTTTTTCTTTTATATAAAATTTATCTAGTCTAGTCTTATAAAAGTCTTTCAAAAGTGCCATATCACCTGTTCTCTCTACATAACCTTCCCAAAGAAAATCACCCCCCGTTCTTATAACCAATTTTTTATTAAATAAAAAACAAGCTAGAGCAGTTGGTAATCCAACACTAAATGTATCTAAAGCAAATACGAAATCTGACCATATTACGCTAGGTATGATCTTAATAAAATAAAACAAATGTCTTAAACCTGTTGGTATCATATTTTCAATACCGAATGTCTTGACGTAGACTGTATGACCCATATTTGTCCAAACCCTATTCATATTGAAAGCATATTGTGCTGGGCCGGAAGTTTTAGGTGGATATATACCTGTAGAAATTAATATTTTCATTTTATCTAATTTTATTAAAAACATTACCTACCATATCCTTAGAGATAATATCCCAATCATATTTTTCTTTAACCATTTTCTTTGCATTTTCTATAACTTCACTTCTCAAATCAGAATTAGATAATATTAGATTGACTTTATCTGCTATACTTTTTGGATTCTTTACTTCACAAAAAAATCCAGTTTGATTGTCGATTAGAAAATCAACTATACCTCCAACTTTTGTAGCTACAACTGGAATGCCAGAAGCCATTGCTTCGATAAATGAATTTCCGAAACCTTCAGATAATGACGGTCTTATAAATACATGTGAAATACTTAGGTATAAAGGAATATCTTTATACGGAACAAAACCTACAAATGCAACTCTATCTTCAAGCTTTAGTAAACTTACTTTTTCTTTAAGAAAATCCTCCTGCGAGCCAATACCAAGTATCAAAAGTTTTGTATTTTTTGGAAGAAATGACATGGAATCGATAATATCCCCGACAGCATTCTTTTGTACCAATCTAGACGTTGTAATCAGTACATTTTCATCATCTTTTATTCCCAACTCTGATTTCAAAGCCTTAATCTGACCTTGTTGTTGAGGATTAGAAAAAAGTTTAAAGTCTACAGCATTTGGAATTATCTCTATATCACAAACCGCACCCATATCTTTTGCATAGTCTGCCAAGAATTTTGATATAGCTTGTATATAATCTGCCTTTACAAAAATCTTTTTATAAAGTGGTTTAGATATCGGGTATGTAATACCAAGAGCTTTTTGTATATGTTCCAGAGAATCTCCTTCCTGCAAAGTTAATAGAAAAGGTATTTCTTTATTTATATATTTGAAAAATAATGCACTAAATCCTGAGAAGCTTGCCATTATAGACCAAATAAAATCATACTTTCTTTTTCTATTTAAAATAAGTGCCTTAAAAAATGCACTTATGATGTATATGACTTTTATAAAATGAGATATTTTTACTGCTTTACCTTGTCTGATATCTATCTTTGGACCTACTCTATATACATTTATATTTCCAATTTTCTCCACTCTTTTCTCTCCAGCATAAAGAGTTATCATGTCAAACTCATAATCTGAATTTATTCTGTCAGTTATCTCTTTTACAGCTACCTCTGCCCCTCCTATTAGATAAGGATAATAAGCTACTGAAAAGATCAGTGCAATCTTGTTTTGGCTGTTATTTACCCCCTTTTCCATGTATTTACTCTACCTTAAGAACCTCTTTTAGTACATCCTCACTTACTTCACCATTATTTGGTTTAACATTATCATTTTGAGCTATTTTTTCTTTTGATCTATCTTGAACTGGAGATTTTGTTTGTTCAGTATTTACTTGTCTAGCACTTTCCTTAAATTTATCATTATTTTTCAATACTGAAGCCAAAGCATTTTTTAATTCACTGATATTTTTTGGATCAGGAGTTTTTATATTCTTTGTATTATTATGATTATTATTTGAAGTAATATTTGACGTATTTGGAATATTTTTCTTTAAATCATTTAGAGATATAAAATCATCTTTTTTATCTTTTTCCATATGTTCACCATGATGATTTGTATGGGTATTCTGAATATTACTATTATTTATTGTTTGATGATTAGAATGTTCTTTATTTACATGATTTTCAACATGAACATGATTTTGATTTTGTGAGTGTGAATGATTATCAAAATGAGGCTTACTTGCATTATTTTTACTTTCAGAAGCACTATGATTTACACCTGGACTTGTATTTGAATTTGTATGCAAATTTGTATGACCGTGATTATCATTTGTCTTTGAACTCTCTCTATTTGCATCTCTATTTAAATCTCTTTGATTATCTTGAGGTCTTGTTTGTGGTTTTACTTTCGGAGGAACTGGTAAAGGTGCGTGCCAATCTGCAATTGCTTTTTCAACATCTGCTCTGGTCCTAGCAAATTGCGATCTTGATGTATCAAGTACTTCTTTTGCATTTGAAACATCTGGTTGAGCTATAGGTGGTAATGTAGTTGCAGAAAAAGGTAATGAACTTATTCCATCTATCATTAGTTTCAAATATATTTGAGCGAAACCAAGATTTACAATATCCTCAGCAGTAAACTGCGGTGCGAATTCTTTTTCCAAAACCTCAGCATCATATGAACCAACCCTAAAGACTATCATCGTTCCAACGTTTCCGAATACCGCTGCTCTTACCTCTTCTTCCATTTGTTCTATATATTGGTGAGCAATTGTTAGATTTAATTTATATTTTCTAGCCTCAGACAAAATATCGGCAAAAGATTCATTTGCAAAAGATTGAAACTCGTCCACAAAAAGATAGAAATTTGGTAATGTTTTTAAAACTTTATCTGGAACATCAGCACGAGAAAGTGCTGCGAGGTATATCTTTGTAATGAGCATACCTCCTAGAAGATTTGCATTTGTTTCTCCTATTCTTCCCTTTGAAAGGTTAATTATCATAATCTTCTTCTCATCCATAGCCTTTCTAATATCAAAAGAAGATTTGGATTGACCTATCATGTTTCTTATAAGTGCATTTGCAGTAAACTGACCGATCTTATTTTGTATTGCAGGCACAGCTTCTGCAGCCATACGCTCTGTATAGTTTGCAAATTCTTCAACCCAAAAGGTCTTCACTGCAGGATCTGTTACACAAGAGATTACTTTTTTTCTATATTCTTTGTCTGAAAGCATTCTATTTACTCCGAGTAGTGTTGCTTCTGGATATTCAAGGAGAGCAAGAAGAGTATTTGTTAGGATATATTCCATTCTGGCTGACCAAGCATCCTTCCAAATCTTTTTAAATGTACTCATTAGCCCAGAAACAACTAGATGTCTCTTGTCTGCATCTACACTTTCAAGCACATTAAATGATATAGGGTAATCCAAATCGAAAGGAGCAAAATATATTACATCCTTTATTCTTTCTTTTGGCACATACTCAAGTAATAGATCGGCAGTTTTTCCGTGTGGATCTATAAAAGCCATACCTTCACCGTTTTTTATATCCTGCACAGCCATATTCTCGAGTAAAGTAGACTTACCCATACCTGTTTTTCCTATGACATAAACATGACGAGTTCTATCTTTTGCTTTTATACCAAAAGACACCCTTTTATTCCTTGCATCTGTTTGTCCAAAATATGTAATCCTTTCTTCATTCATAGAGATTTTTTACTGTGTATATTATACCATATACAATAATTTTTTTGTCTATATTTTATAAAATCAAAAACCCGCTTAGGCAGTCCACATCATATGAACATACCTAGCGGGTTTCGTGTCTAAAAGACTTTCAGTTTCAGTTAGCTTGGGATCCCAAACTCAGCTCCCCCGTACAGGATCTCATTATGCCTCTGAATCTGTTCCCTCAATGAGGGACCATTTACTGGCTGGCACCTTGGAAACTTATAAACGCCATGCTTGACTGGCTGCCTTTTGGGAGCAACATGACACAGATCAACCGTCTCAGGCGAATCCACCTTTGGAACCTGAGCTTGGGCTTGCTTCCCAGCAACTTCCTCCGAAGATTGCTGGGCTCGCGCTGGGTGTTGTGTTGCACTACGATGAGACTTACCGAAGTCTCTCGGGACTCTGATAGACGACATAGCACCTCCGTGCTTTACCGAATTAGTACTTGTATACAGTTTACCCAACCTCCATGATCGGACTGTATACCTCCGGATAAATATAATAACTCTTTAGACAATAAAATGCAATGCTGTGTAAATATAAGGTAAATATTATGGTAAATATATGTGTATAACTTTACATAAATAAAAAAACCCTCCCGAAAGAAGGTTTTGTGTGGTGCCCAGGCCCCTATTTGATGCTTGGAGGTGCTAGCATCACGCGTGCCTCTCGCGAGGTGTGATGCCAGTAGAGAGGCAGCACGCATGCTGTCTCTCAACATCTTTCAGGACCTGGGCAACATAAATATAGCACGCTTTATAAAAATATGTCAAAAAATTATTTATTTAAATTTAAAGCTAGGAGATTTTTATAGTTTCTCTTTAATATAATAAAAAGATAATTTAAATATTTATTTTTTATTATTTAATTCAGTTTTATAAGCAGAAGTAGAATATACATTTGAAGCATTCCACATCATCCAACTAGTAAGCCCAACATCATAAGTAGCTTGTATCTGTGTACGTACCATATCAGGAGTATAAGTCACCCCATTTATACCGAAATCTTGTAACCAAGGTCTCAGCTTATTTGGACTAGTACTAGCAAGATCTGCTTTTTCTTTACCTTTTTCAAGAGCAAACTTTATAACTGCATAAGGTTCTTTTGCAGGATTTGGCCAACCGTTAAAATTTGGTGGGTAGTGAGATGGATAAATCATAGGCGCAACATAATCAAAATGTATAAGGGCATTTCCAAGTATCTGCCCTATACCCAAGTCATCATTATTTGAAGTTGTCATACCAAACAAATCTGCTGATATTGGTATATCTTTATTTCTAAATTCTTTATCTAAATGTGCAAAAAAATCTTTTAATACATCTGGTTTTGATCTTCCATTTGCATATGAATATGAAATATCATTCATATTTCCATCTGAAGGAAATCTAATATAATCAAAATTTAATTCATCGAAGCCTATTTTATATGCTTCATTTCCAATATTTACCAAATAATCCCATACGGGTACAGCTCCAGCATCAAGCCAACTTATACCTTTATAATCTTTCCAAACTTCCCCGCTTTTTGTCTTTACTGCATATTGAGGATATCTTTTTACAAAATAAGAATCTTGAAAACAAGATATTCTACCAATTACATATATACCTTTATCATGCAATCTCTCGATTAATTCATCTATATCAGTAATTCTTTTTTCAACTGATCCAACCTCTTTTAACTTCTCATCATTTACTTCAAAAGAAATACGACCGGTATAGTCCTTTATATCTATAACTACTGCATTCAATTCAGAAGTATCAATAAAATCAATAAGTTTACTTCTCAACCTTTCACTACCAGCAACCCAACTAGTCATATAAATAGCTTTTAGTGGTTCTGGTGTCTTTACATGTCTTGGAATACGTCTATTGAGTAATATTGTAGTGGAAGACACTCCATCATCTACAGCGCTAGTGTATGCCTGATATGTAAAAGGTATTTTATTTATAAAAAATAAAATTATTACAATAACAGCTACTGTACTACTTGCAATTAAACTGTTTTTGTAAAGAACTTTCGGAATCATTTATATTATTTATTTTCTATGAATGTCTCTTCTTTGTCAGTGGCTATTTTATTCTTCTCTTCATAGGGCAACCTGTAAGCAATCACAATAATGATAATACCGACTAAAATTGAAAGTATTTTATCCCAAGCAGTAGGTATACCTAAAAAAAGAAAGAATATATTCCAAACACCTATAAGAGAAAGTAATTGTCTTTTTGACATAAAATTTAAATAAAAAACTAATGTGAGTCTATTATACACGGTATTTCATAATATGGTATAGTGTTTTAAATAAAATGAAAAAGAAAATACTATACATAACAAGAGATAGAGAGAGGGCGGATTCTATGCCTGAAAATGAATTTTATTCAATACTTTCTGAACATGGTGAAAAAGATACACTTTCCTTGATATCAGAAAAATCTACACTAGACAATATTAAAAAAGAAAAACTTTCAGTCTTGGTATTTAAAAATAATATTCAGATTGAAAATATTGCAAAAGAAAATGATATTAATTTACTAAACCCAAGTGCAGAACTTGCAGAGAAGATTGAAAATAAAATTACTCAAACAGAATGGTTATCAGATATAGGAAAAGAATTCTTACCGCCCCACAAGATCCAGTTGGCAAAAGATATAGTCTGGGAAAAAGAAGTGTTTGTACTTCAGTGGGCACATAGCCATACTGGAGAAGGAACATTTTTAATCAATCAAGAAAAAGATCTTACCGAAATAAAAGCCAAATTCCCAAATAGAGAAGCTAGAGTTACAAAATACATTAAAGGACCCATGTTTACACAAAACATTATTGTGGGGAAAAATAAAAACTTATTTGGAAACATAAGCTATCAAATAACAGGTGTACTACCCTTTACCGACAATCAGATGAGTACAATAGGAAATGATTGGAGTGTACCACCATCAATCCTTACAGAAAATAAAATAGAAGAAATACAAAATATATCAAAAAAAGTAGCAGATAAAATGCGTAACTCTGGATGGAAAGGATTGTTTGGAATAGATGTTATTTACGATGAAGAACTAGATAAAATATACTTAATAGAAATAAATGCTAGACAACCTGCGTCTACAACATTTGAGTCAAAGCTTCAAATCCAAAATAGAAATGAGGGTCTTAAAGGTATTACAGTATTTGAAGCACATATAAAGTCACTTTTAGATGAAGAAATAGATGAAGACACCATAGAAATAAATGACGGGGCTCAAATAGTAAAAAGAGTTACAAAGAATGATATTACTGTAGATACAAATACTCTAAAGGACCTCGGATATAATATAATCAAATACAACAATACGAAATTAAATAGTGATTTAATAAGAATCCAGTCAAATATGGGAATAATGGAATCACATAATAAATTTAATAAAAGAGGAAAAGCTATATTGGAATCATTGATTTAAAAAATGAATACAAAGTTTATAAATGAAAAATCAATAGAAGTAATAAATCAATATACAAATTTCAAATTTGGTAAAGCTATTTGCTCTATTCCCTATTACAACAATAAACATAAAGGTGGCAGAGCAAGATTACGCGTTGAAATAGGTAAAGGTAGTCCAAAAGAAATATTTGATGAAGTAGAACAACTTTGTATATCTCAAAAAATAGATACAAATGAATTTACAAATGATAGTTTAAAAAAGTTTTTAGTAAACAATGACATAGGTATTGATTGTTCAGGATATGCATACTATGTATTTAATAGTCTTAGCCAAAGTCTAAATAAAGGAGGTTTAGATAAAAATTTAAAATTTACTGATTCAAAAGGTATATTGGGTAAACTAAGAGCAATGATAAGACCTGTAGAAAATACAAATGTCGAAACATTTGTAAATAATAAAAATTCTAAAACAATAAAAATAAACGATATAAAAGTTGGTGATATGATAACTATGCAAAAAAATAGTGGCTTAGGAGAAAGAAATCATATACTCATAATATATCAGGTTGAATATCAGAATTTTAAACCTATAAAAATTCACTATACTCATTCTATAGCTTGGCCAAGTCACGGTGAATACAATCATGGAGTCAAAGATGGAATAATAGAGATAATCGATAGTGAAAAAAATATCATTGATCAAAGATGGATTGAGAATGAAAAATTAAGTGATGATAACTATACATTTAGTAGTGCAAAAAACTCTGTAACTGAACTACGTAGACTAAATTTCTTAGACTAAAACAAAATTAATTAACATTGAAAAAAGGCCTATTTTAAGCTAATATTGGCTTATGATAAGCATACTAGAAGGAACGGCCGATCTTGGCTATATTCTTGGTTTTTCAATATTTAGCTGTGCTATAGCTTTTTTATGTGCGCCATTACTCATACACTTACTAAAGAGATTTCATATAATAAAAAATCCTAAGATTGAACTAAGTAAAATCGAATCTAGAAAAGGAAAAGATAACACTCCAATAATGGGAGGACTACTTGTTATAGTGGTTGTAGCTATAGTAACAATTCTTTTTAACTGGTCTAGAAGTTTTACTTGGGTACCTATAGGAGTAATGATACTTTCAGCAATACTTGGAGGTATAGATGATCTTATGAATATATTTGGTACAGAAAGAAGGTCAAGAAAATTGTCTCATATAATACACCTGATCAAGATACACAAAGAAATGAAGATGAGAATATGGTATGCAATAACTTTACCTTGGTCAATATTTAAAAGAACTTCTGTGTGGATAGGATCAAGAACAGTAAAAGGTATTGCTGTTCATGAAAAGCTAGTACTTCAGTTTATAGCTGGATCTATAACTGCTTGGTGGGTATATGACAAACTAGGTCCAGCTTGGCACTATATATACTTCCCTTTTGGTTATGAAGTTTTTGCAGGTTGGTTCATTATACCGATAATAATATTCATAGTTATGTTTACAGCAAATGCGGTGAATATAGCTGATGGAATGGATGGATTGGCAGGAGGTATGATGATACCTACTTTTTCAGTACTAACACTATTGTCTTGGATAAATGGTTTTGGAGAAATTGCAGTATTGAATGCCACTGCAGTTGGAGCTTTGGTCTCATATACATATTTCAATATTAAACCAGCCAGATTTATGATGGGAGATGTAGGATCTTTGGGATTGGGGGCTTTGCTTGCTGTAAACACTCTTGCAATTGGTGAAATAAGTACCCTATTTTTCTTAGGTTTTATGTTCTACATAGAAGCCATATCAGTTCTTATTCAAATTGCTGGAAAATACATACTGGGCAGAAGAATATTCCGTATGGCTCCACTACACCACCATTTTGAAATGATAGGATGGAGCGAAGAAAAAACTATTATGAGATTTTGGATATTGCACTTTATATTTGTAGTTTTTGGTTTCTGGCTTGCACTTCACTAATATGGAATATTTACACTGGGACGAAAAAAAGATTGGTGATAAACATGATATAAATAAACTTTATAATGAAGGATACGTATTTACTCGTATCGATAAAGGTGTGATGCACCAGACTAGATCTGTAAGAATAAATATATCTAAATTTAATCTAACAAGTGAAAATCGAAGGATATTAAGAAAAGGAGAAAATATATCATTAAAAATTATTGAGATTCCATACTTAGGTTATGATTGGAATATAGGAAAAATGGCAAAAGATTTTTATGATAAAAAAGCAAACGGTGCTTTTTCTGCAAATAAGATAAAGGAATTGATCACAACAAAAGATAATTTTAATACACTATTTAACTTTTCAGATAATATTTCCAATACTGGATACGCTATATCATTTAAAAATAATGAAATGATTCATTATTGTTATCCATTTTATGATATAGAAAAATCTATAAAAGATATGGGTCTTATAATGATGACAAAAACTATAAACTTTGCGAAAGAAAACAATTATAAATATGTTTATCTTGGCTCCCTACAAAGACCTGGTGATGTATACAAATTGCAATTTGAAGGTATTGAGTGGTTTGATGGAAAAGAATGGAAGACCGATATCGATGAAGTAAAAGAATTATTAGTTAATGTATAATATCAGAATGAATCATAAAAAAACTCATATTCATTTTGTTGGTATTTGTGGTGTAGCTACTAGCGCTTTGGCTATAGCTCTAAAAGACCATGGATATAAAATCACAGGCTCAGATAAGGGTTTCTTCCCTCCTGTATCTACTGATCTAGAAAAAAATGGAGTAGAATTTTATGCTGGATGGCACCCAGAAAATATAGGCGAACCAGAAGTAATAATCGCAGGTGGAAGCGGTACTAGTCTAAATAATCCAGAAATAATATATGCAAAAGAAAAAGGTATAGAAGTACTATCTTTTGCAGAAGCAATAGGTAGATATGTGGTTAAGGATAAATCGATTGTAGTAACGGGAACATGGGGTAAAACTACAATTTCTTCTCTTCTATCTTTTATTTTAATAGATAACGATTTGAAACCAAGTTATTTTACAGGGGGAGTTTCTTTATCTCATAAATCAGGAATGATATCTGATTCAAATATAAGTGTGGTTGAAGGTGATGAATACAAAACTGCTATTTGGGATAATAAACCAAAATTTTACTATTATAAACCAAATCACTTATTACTAACTGCAATATCTTGGGATCATGCAGATCTATACCCTACCGAAGAAAGCTATTTTGAAGTATTTAGAAAGTTAATAGACAGCATACCCAAAGATGGAATAATTGTAGCCAATAAAGACAATGAGGGTATAAAGAAAGTAATTAAAAATGCAATATTTTATGGTAAAGAAAATGCTGATTATATATACAAAAACATAAAACAAACAAAAGAAGGTCTAGTCTTTGATATTGAAAATAATGGCGAAACATACAAAATCCAATCAAATCTTCTTGGTAGTTTCCAAGCAGAAAATATAGCAGGTGCTTTTGCTATGGCAAATAGTATAGGTATAAATCCTGAGAAAATAATAAAATCTATTGCAAAATTTAAAGGAATGAAGAGAAGACTTGAAAAAAGACTTGATGGAGATATAAAGGTTTTCGATGATATTGCCCATTCTGGAGAAAAAGCAATATCTGTTTTGAACAGTTTAAGATCTATATATGAAGGCAAAATAATAACCATATTTGAGCCAAACATTGGTGGTAGAGAAAGAAATACAAGCGCACTTTATGACAATGCATTTGATAGTGCAGATATTGTGATAATACCCAGACTTTCAAAACTTAAAATAAGTGAAGATGGTGCCGAAAAACCAATGGAAGGAAACGAATTGTCTGAGACCATTTCAAAGACTCATAAGAATACAAAATATATTGATAATGACGATGAATTAGTAAACTTCCTTATAGACAACACAAAAAAAGGCGATGTAATTGCCTTTCTTGGGTCACATGGATTCAGAGGAATGATAGAAGAAACAGTTCAAAAACTAAGTAAATAAATAGTTATTTACCTTCATCAACTATATCTGTACCGATAACGTTGTCTTTTATATTTTTTATAAGTAGAGTAATACCGCAGTGATTACATTCAATAACCATACCCTCTTTGATATTTGTGTATCTTGATAAATCTATGTTGTTTTTACATTCTGGACAAATTGATTTCATATATTTCTGTATACTTCTAATAGTACACAAAAGAGTGTAGTATATCAATATGCATATAGATAAAGTTACAACTCCAAACGAAGAATACCCGGCTCTAAATGAAATTTTAGAGGTTAAAAATGTAGTGCTAAAAAGAGAGGATAAGCATGTCTACGGTTCACACAAAGGTAGATCTATACCTAAAATGATAGATATATACTTGGAACAAGGTATAAAGGAGTTTGTTATATCATCATCTGGAAACGCTGGTTTGGCTGCGGGGCTATATATAAAAGGGATAAATGAAAAAAGAGAAGATAAAATAAAGCTAGAAATTTTAGTTGGTAATAAAGTAAATAAAATAAAATTAAAAAAGATAAATGATTTGATAGATGAAAATATAAGATTAAATCAAGTTGAAAAACCTTTACAGTCTTTGTTTGAAAGAACAAAAGATGAGAGTATAAAAGGTTTAAGACAATCTACCGATGACAATGCCCTATTGGGTTATGAGAGTTTAGCAAAAGAGATAATAGATATTCCTGGTGTAAAAAGAGTTTATATAGGTTCATCATCTGGAACAACAGCACAAGCACTACTTGAATATTTTATTAAAAATAAAAAAGATATAGAAGTAAATATTATACAAACATCATCATGTCACTATATGGTCGACAACATAACAGAAGACATTCCAAAAAATGAGATATCTGTTGCCGATGCAATAGTCGATAAAACCGCTTTTAGAAAAGAGGCACTATTAAAACTTATAAAAGATTCTGGTAGTAAATGTTTTATAGCGACAAATGAAGAAATTTTAAACGCCATGGATATTGTTAAGAACAATACTGGTATGGATATATCTCCGAATGGTGTTTTATCTATTGTCGGACTTATAAAAGATTCTTATACAAGAAAACTATCTGGTACAAATGTGTGTATTATCTGTGGTATATAGTTATTTCAAACCCTTAACAAGTTTTGCAAATTTATCAATTCTATCTAATCTATTTTCAAATACACCAAGTGCAATACAAGCGGGACTAAATATTACTTTATCACCCTTTTTAGAATTTTCTTTTGCACAAGTAAGTGCTTCCCTTAAATCTAACACCTGTTTAAAATCAACATTTTTTAACGAGAGTAATTGATTCCTAAAACCAACAGTTCCGCTACCTGGTAAGCATATTACAAATCTTACATTTTGACCTATACTCTCTATAAGTGACTGATACTCATAACCAGTGTAAGCCCCACCGATTATCAATATAATATTTTTATCTTCTGGATTAGTATTGTCTTTTGATAAGTTTATAATTGCAGACCTAGTAGCCTCAGGACTAGTCGAACCGGCATCATTATAATAATCCACCCCTCTTATGGATCTAACTAGCTCCATATGACCTTTTATACCCTTAAAACCCTCTATAACACCTTGAGCTATATCTCTATCAATCTTAAATATTTCACTTACTTGTAAGGCTAGCGAAGCACTCTCTTTGTATTGTGAATACTGTATATTAACTTTCCAATTGGCAGGTATGAGACCTTTTCTAGTTCTAAATATTTTTGCTCTAGCAGTAAAACCAAATCTATGTCTAAGAACATCAATCACACTATCTGGGGCAATAATAAAGTTATTGTATGTTTGTCTTTCAAGTAAACTAAAGACTTCATTGTCACCACCGTTACCCAATGATGTTAGAGATGTTATAACTGCAATATGTGGATTTATGTTTGCATTTTTATACTCATTTATCATGTATTCAGGTATTTCAGATATAACAATATCTCCTGCTTTAATCTTTTTTAGATTTGAAATATACCCACTGTTTGACTCATGATCTATAGCATAGAAATTTTGTGGAGATATGCTCTTTGGATCATTTTTAAATATAGAATAAATCAATTTTGAAATCATGGTTTTTCCATAAGATCCAGCAATACCAATAAGGGTTATATTTGGAGAAAATTTCAAAAACACAATCTCTTGATATTCTATAGGAATATTTGCTTCTTTTGCCTTTTTTAAGAAAAGAGATTTTGGGTGAATATCTGAGGATAATATAATCAGATCTTTATCTATCAAATCATCAGGGTTTATCTTACCTATCTTTACTGAATCACTATATTTTGGACCCAATTTCTTTATGAAGGATTCGATTTTAGATTTACTCCTTGTATCAAAAATCGTTATATTTGATTTTAGATTTTTAAGGAACTTTATATCAGGAACCATTTCCCCATACAAACCTAAGCCTATTATGGCTATATTCTTATCTTTGAAGTATTCTTTGTAGTTCACCTACCTATTATATCCGTAGATACGGCTTTTTCAATCAATTCTTTAACTTTGATCAATTCTTGAAGTAAAGCTTGGAGCTTGAGCGATTCATCATTTGAACTTGAAGTTAGAGTGACGTAAGTAGATAGTTTTCTCAAAAAGAGATTGTAGAGATCGTTAAAGTATTTTTCTAATATATTTATACTGTCACCACTTACTGGCTCATCTCTAAATGCATAGAATTGTGATGGTCTAGATAATCCCTCAAAATAGATCTGATCATCTGAAAGTATTCCATATAAACTAGGTACCCCTTTTGAATAATAATTCATATTTTTTATTTAATTAATAATTTGATTTTATACTCACATATGTGTCCTTTGTGATAATCACATGATCTAAAATATTTATACCAATGATCTTCCCTACCTTTATGAGTTGTTCTGTGATCTCTATATCTTGAGCACTAGGAGTACAAATACCAGAAGGATGGTTGTGAGCAAGGACTATAGCGCCTGCTGAATACTCTATTGCAGGCCTAAAAACCTCTCTAGGATGAGCTATATTAGCATTTATCGTACCTATAGATATAACCTCGTCATGTATAACCCTATTGTGGCTATTGAGGTATAAACCCCTTAAATGCTCTTTTGGCAGACTTCTCATGTCATGTAGATAATCAAATACATCTTTTGCGTTTCTGATAACCGTAAAACCTAATTTATCTTTATCATTAAACCTTCTACCCATTTCTCCACAAGCTATAATCTGACATGCTTTTATAATGGGTATATTTAAATCGTTTGATAATTTTTCTGGATTCTTTTCTGAAACTATACTCTTTTCACCATATTCCTTTATTATCCTGTGTGACATGGCTAAAATATCCTCTTTTTTACTACCTACGTTTAATAAGACAGCCAAAAGTTCAACAACAGACAGTGCTTCTGGACCCTGTTTAATAAGCTTTTCTCTGGGTTTACTGTTTATTGGCAAATCTCTTATCTTATAGATAAATTCTCCAAATGAACCATCTATAAGAAAATCATTGTCTTTTAATTTATAATCACTTGATATCATTTCTCGATTATACCAATGCGATACAATGATAAACAATATCAAAAACCACTAAAATTTTATCAAGATTTTATTTCGAGTGGATAACTATACTATTTTACTAACTTTTTTAGAGTTTTTATTGAAGTCTTATATGTTTTACCCTTTTTCTCTATAATAAACATAGAATCATTTGGATTTAATTTAGAATTTAGTATCTTCATCCAATCTCCATCTATTCCCCTAACACCATATAGTAATCCTGTTTCTCTCAATTCATTTTCATCTTTCATAACAGCAACAACTACTTTATTTGGTCTATAGGCAGATATGGCCTTTAACATAGATAGGTCACAATCAATAGCTAGAGCTACATTTACTTTTGCTTTATTTATCTTTGCGGATAGAGCTTTTGCAGTTGACCATATACCTCCCTTTACTTCTGGATTCTGACCGAAGTGTACTAGATCATCTCTCTTTGATTCTGTATATTTCATAATTCTTCCCATAGTAGTAGTTGATTCTATAGGATATTCACCATAAGCTGTCTCACCTGACATAGACATAGCACCAGCACCATCAAGTACAGCATTTCCAACATCTGATATTTCTGCTCTTGTAGGTCTAGGATTCTTTATCATACTATCTAGAACTTGAGTAGCTACTATAGAGAACTTACCCAATTTCAAAGCATTTTGAACCATTTTCTTTTGCATAAAAGGAAGTTCCTCTACTGGCACTTCTGCACCAAGATCTCCTCTAGCAACCATCAAACCTTCTGAGAATTTCAATATTTCATTTACATTATCAAATCCCTCTCTATTTTCTATCTTTGATATAACCTTTAGCTTATATTCTGGATATTTATCTGAGATTTTCTTTATTTCAAATATATCTTCTTTTCCTCTAACGAATGAGTGGGTAATAAAATCAACATTATTCTTTGCACAGAAATGTATAAATCCCTTATCCTTTTCTGATAGTGCAGGAAGGTTTATGTGTATATTTGGAATATTTATACTTTTCTTATTTTTCAATAGACCTGAGTTTAACACTTCGCACTTCAGACTATTTGAAGTCTTTTCTATAACCTTAAGTCCAATAGAAGCATCATCGAACAATACAACATGATTTACAGGTACTTCCTTGTGAATATTTGGGTAGCTTGCATATATAACATTATCCCCTTTTACACTAGTGTCACCAGTAATTATCATAATATCACCCTTCTTCAATTCTATAGGATTTGCCAAATCTTTAACTCTTATCTCTGGGCCTTTAGTATCTATGGCTATAGGAATTTTTGTACTTACTTTTCTTATTCTTTCTATAACTTCTATAGATTCCTTCTCTCCTTGATGAGCAGTATTTAACCAAAAAACATCAGCACCAGCTTGAATAAGAGATCTCAAAAACTCTTCTGATGACTTATTATCAGCTATTTTTGCAACAATCTTTGTCTTTCTATTTAAATCTAAAGTGATTTCTGAATTATTCATGTTTAAAATATTAAAATTAATTCGGTTTTTAATAATACTACAAAAAACACATAGCCGCAATATACTTTTGTGTTGTAATTTATAGATATCTAAAGATAATCTAGGTAAAAATTACATATATATAGCAATAGAAGATATGGTTATTTTTTATCTATATCAGTAATTTCATATAAATCCCCGTACCAAGCAAAATAACATGACAAAACAGTAGCTATTATGATGGCCATGAGTCCAAAATCATAAAATATAGTTGAAATTAAATATGTATATTTTAATAAACCCAATTCTGACAATATATAGTTCCAATCATGTATAGAAGAATCACCTCCCAAAAGGGGTAATTCCATCTTTATCGAATCAGAAATATAGACAGCAACATTTAATATACTTTGACCCACCCAAAACAATAAAATTGATCCTGAAAAATATTCTTTTCTAAATAAATAAAAATAGATTACAAAAACTATAGGTACGACAATCTGAAATAAAGAACCCGATAAAACATATATAAACTCCCCAAGAAAACTAAATATTGTATGACCCGCTTCATGAATAATCAGGTCTACTCCATCTAGGATATTCCATTTAGGTAATGCTCTCGGTCCCTCAGCATAGTTTATGAAGTACCAACTGAGTAGTGCTGCAATAAAAAGCTTTATATAGTTTTTATTTGAACGCATATACAAACATTTTAGCAGTAAAATGATTTAAATAAAACAAAAAAATTACTGCGCTGTTTTTAAAACATATGTTATAACCTCTCAAAAAGTGCGCGTACTTGGACTCGAACCAAGGACCCCACCAGTATCAGTGGTGTGCTCTACCAACTGAGCTATACGCGCAATATATTTACACCAAACAAACTCTCAACGCACATAAGTGACTCCTAACCCTACCAAGTCAGCTATACGCGCAATATATTTACACCAAACAAACTCTCAACGCACATAAGTGACTCCTAACCCTACCAAGTCAGCTATACGCGCATAATATTGATACCTAATAAAAACCCTAAACGTATAAGTGACTCTTAACCCTACCAAGTCAGCTACAGACAACTCTTAATCAAACCAAACCCAATATACACCTACAAACAAAACACATAGGTGAATATAACAAAAATATGACTAAACGGCAATTAGAAACCGAAAAGCTTTTTTACTCTATTCCAAACAGAGTTATTTGCTTTTGTTGACGCAGAATCTGCAGGTGAAGCTGTCTGACTTATTGGAAGTGATATATAAGTATGATCATTAAATATAATTACCAATTCTGGTTTATCTAATCCTGGTAATTCTATCTGACCATATAGATAAAATACTGTTTCTCCCGCATCTATATTGAAAACAGTATTATATGATTTATTTAATTGTTTATTTAATTTTGAAAATACAACTAAAGGATAAGGATATTTACCAAATATTCTACTATCATTACTTGTTGACCAACCCTCATTACCATCACTACTTATAACTGTGATCGATTGTATGACCTTTTTTGTATCTGATTTTAAATTTAATTTAAATCCCCAATCCTCTTTTTGTCCCAACTGAGAACCTACGCCTGGTGAAAACTTATCCCATATTCCTGCATAATCTTTATCTACACTTTCAAGATATATAGAAGTACCACTGCTTTCAATTTTTTTACCCTTAACTTCATCGGTTTTTTCTTGAGTAATATTTGTAATATTTTGTTGTATAAAACATGAGGTTGTAGAAGCTAGTATAAGCGGATCATCTTTTTTTAGACATATATAGCCATCTGGACATTTTATATCTTCAACTATTTTTTCTTTTGCAAATAAAGAAGCTGGTGAAAATAATGTTGCAAAAACAATAGTAAGTATTAAATAATATTTATTCATAACATATGTATACTACATACCCACACAAACAACAAGGCCACGTGCATAAAGAATCACATGGCCTAAAAAGTTTACTAAACATAGTTGTTATTGGAAATCAAAAAAGAGTGGTGACCAAATGATAGCGATAGTCAGGATACCCAGAACTATCTCACTGACAGTAAGGGTACCCTCCTCCTGCTGTTGTGTAGACTGGCCATAACCATGATGCTCATGCACCCTCAGGACCTGCAATTCTTCAGTCATACTTCCTTTCTAGCCTGAATTCAGGCTTTCTGTATGTACTTATATCATAAACATATAGATATGTAAATGCTATAAAAATATTGTATTTTGCAAAAGAAAAAACCGCACTTTAAGCGGTTCTTTCTATACTGTACTTTATTTTGTTCCATTCATCCGATCAGTGTCTCTATAGAGGACACCGATCTTTGTCTTTTCTCTCGCAGACTGAGTGTTCACTGTAAGGTAGTAGAACAATATCCCTTGTTTGTACAATTAAGTACAAAAATCGACTCGGTAAGATAATCCCTAAGGGATTATCAAGATTCAATTTGAAATAATCCACGAGCAGCTTCCGCTACCCGTGCCTTGTTACGACTTACTCCCTGTCATTGAGCTTACCTTAGGCCGCGACAAGCGCGGACTTCGGGTACTCCCAACTCCCTTGAGTTGACGGGCGGTGAGTACAAGACTTGAGAACGTATTCACCGCAGCATAGCTGATCTGCGATTACTAGCGATTCCGGTTTCATGAGGTCGAGTTGCAGACCTCAATCCAAACTGACGTATCTTTTATAAGGATTTGCTCCACCTTTTATCGGTATTGCGTCCTGTTGTAGATACGATTGTATCACGTGTGCAGCCCAGGGTATCAAAGGGACATGCTGACCTGGCGTCATCCTCACCTTCCTCCCACGACACAACAAACAAGTATGTTGGAGATGTCGAAATATTTTCTCGAATACACGAGGATTTTTTTGGTAAAAAATCCTCTACGTCTTGCGCCGACGCGCTCGACGATGTATTCTCAAAAACATTTCGCCATCTCATACCACAATACTTCCGCACTGTGTCGTGGGCAGTCTCGCCTGACAAATATAACAGACAACGAGGGTTGCGTTCGTTACCCCACTGAAGGGAACAACTCAAGCCACGAACTGACGACGGCCATGCATCACCTGCCTAACTGTCTTGCGACTACTCTAGTTTCCTAAAGTATTCAGCTAGGTTTCAAACCCTGGTAAGGTTCTTCGTTTACCGTCGAATTGAGCCACATGATCCACCGCTTGTGCAAGTCCCCGTCTATTCCTTTGAGTTTTAACCTTGCGGTCGTACTACCCAGGCGCTTCTCTTAACGCGTTAGCTACGCCTCTCGGAGGGTCGATACTCCGAAAAGCAAGAGAAGATCGTTTAGGGCGTGGACTACTGGGGTATCTAATCCCATTCGCGACCCACGCTTTCTTGTTTCAGTGTCAGGAGTGCTCTAGTTTCATGCCTTCGCTTTTGGTGTTCCCCATAATATCAACGCATTTTACCGCTACACTATGAGTTCCAGAAACCCCTCGCATCCTCTAGTTGTACCGTTTCCTCTGCATGCCCCCGGTTAAGCCGAAGAATTTAACAAAAGACTAATACAACCACCTACACAACCTTTACGCCCAATGATTCCGGATAACGCTTGAGGCACTCGTATTACCGCTGCTGCTGGCACGAGTTTAGCAACCTCTTATTCGCCAAGTACTATCAATAAACTTTCTCCCTGGCAAAAGGATTTTACGCACCGAAGTGCTTCATCATCCACGCGGCGTCGCTCCGTCAGACTTTCGTCCATTGCGGAAGATTCTCGACTGCGGCCACCCGTAGGTGTATGGACCGTGTCTCAGTTCCATCGGTGGGGGTCAGGCTCTCACCTCCCCTAAGCGTCGAAGCCTTGGTAGGCCATTACCCTACCAACTAGCTGATACTGAACAGGCTCATCTTCGAGCGATAAATCTTTACTCTTTCGAGACCATCAAGTATTAACTCATCTTTCGATGAGGTATTCTTGACTCAAAGGTTGATACCTGTTTATTACTACCTCGTCTGCCACTGCTTAGCATTCTACCAACAAATATAAAAATATATTTGCGAGCACAGTGCTAAGCCGTTTGACTTGCATGCCTTATCCACGCCGCCAGCGTTCATCCTGAGCTAGGATCAAACTCTTAACTAAAATGAATGGAACAAAATAAAAAACAGTATTAATGATTTCTAAATTGAACTTTTTTTAATTGCTATTGAGTTTGATTCCGCTCTAAGGAATCATTTGAAATAGACATTAGACTTTCACAAGAACCTTCTCAATCCGACTTCTCTAATATAGAGAGTTCTCATTACTTTCTAATGCATAACTTAATAAATTTTCAAGAAACAAAGCCTTACTTAAGGCGTGGATATCATTCTACTCATATAGAAAATAAAGTCAAGCACTTATACATATATGACAATATTATTAAAATATGTCTCTAGCTAGCCTTATTTTTATGTCAAATTTAGCTATTTATTTTTATCACTTATTTTAACTGCATCGATAGATAAAATCACTATTCCCTTTATAAAATCCAGCATGGATGTTGCAATAATACCGGTTATGATTTTGTGAACACCAGTTATATATTCCCATATATAAGAAATGGCATCCAATATACTTTCAAATATTAGGCCAATTATTTCTACGAATGGGGCTAGAAAATCTTCGAAACTTTCCATTTATTTATTCTTTCTTGATTGCCACTTTTCTATAGTAACAAGTAGAGGTGAACCGATAAATATAGATGAATATGTTCCTGCTATTATTCCTATAATAAGAGCTAATGAGAAATGTTGTGTAGATTCTCCACCGACAAAATACAAAACTATCAGTGCTAGCAAAGTTGTAAGAGAAGTATTTATAGATCTTGTGAATGTCTGACTTATACTCTCTCCTACTATTTCCATGAAAGGTTTTTTTGCTGAAGCATGACTTAGATTTTCTCTAACTCTATCAAATACCACAATAGTATCGTGCACAGAGAATCCAAGCACTACAAGCAAAGCGGTAACAAACAAAGTATCTACTTCATAACCCTTAAAATGTCCAAGAATTGAGAACACTCCAGTTGGTATTATTACATCGTGGAAAAGCGCTATAACTGCCACAAAACCGTATTTCCATGAGGATATAGGTTCTGACACTTTTCTAAATGCATAAGCTATAAATAACACTATAGCCAACAACACTAGAACTATAGAAACAATAGATTTTCTAAGTGCTTCTGTACCCAAAACAGGTCCAATTGAATCAAATCTCTTTTCTGTAAATTCACTTTTTCCATCAAACTTAAGTGCTTTTATTAAATTATTTTTTTCAACCTGATCTATAGATTTCATTCTAACTATATAACCTAGATCTCCCGTCGGTCTTACTGAAGCCTCAAATTTTAATGGTGCAATAGCATTTACTATTTCATCCTGATTGGGCCTTGTGCCACTATATTCTATTTCTATTATTGATCCACCTTTAAAGTCTATTCCTAGATTAAAACCCCAATATGTCATTGCAAAGACAGATCCTGCTATGAGTATGATTGAAAGTGTATAGAATAATTTTCTGTATTTTACGACAAACATTTTATTTTTTGATTAAGCTAGTAAAACCGTTGCTTATAAGAAATGCTGTGAATCTATTTGTCCTTTTTGGTGCTACTGCATAAAGGAATATTCTAGATGCTGTGATTGCTGTAAACATACTTACCACAACTCCTATAAAGAATACCAATGCAAAACCTTTTATTATTGATGAACTACCTGTGTAATAAAGTATAAGTCCAGTGATTATACTTGAAATATTTGAATCTCTTATAGATAACCATGCTCTTGCAAATCCTTCATGCATAGCATCTGATATTCCCCTCCCTCTTCTTAACTCTTCTTTCATTCTTTCAAATATCAATATATTTGCATCAACTGCCATACCTATTGATAGTATAAATCCAGCTATACCGGCTGCGGTTAATGTAACTGGAATCAGTTTGAACAAAGCGAGCATAATAGCTGTGTATACTCCAAGTGATATAACTGCTATGAATCCTGGAAGTCTGTACCAAATAATAAGGAAAATTCCGATTATAATAAGAGACCAGACTCCCGCTCTAACACCACCATTTAATGCATCACCACCTAGAGAAGAACCTACTGTTTGAGTTGATATAAGTTCTATAGGTACTGGTAGTGCACCGTAGTTTAGATTTCTTACCAATAATTTTGCATCTTCTAGTTTAAATGTACCAGATATCTGTGCTTTACCATCTTTTATTTCATCTCTAACTACTGGTAAAGATATCTGATTTCCATCTAAAAATATTCCGACAATGTTACCGATATTTTCTTTTGTTATTTTTGCAAACAACTCTCTACCTTCTGAATTAAAAACTAGAGAAACGACTGGTTCACTAGTGTTTGGATTAAATACTAATTGAGCTTTTTCAAGCATTCTACCTGTCAGACCAGTATCTTTGAAAAGTTTTTTAAATTCAATTGCTTTTTCTTGATCTGAAAGTGTCTTTTTATCAAATTCTTCTAGAGCTGCAGTTGTTACAAGTTTAAATTCTAGTAAAGGTGTTTCTCCTATACTTTTTACAGCTTTATCTATATCTGTTACTCCTGGAAGTTCTACGATCAATTTTTGCTGTGCCTCTTTTGAACCAAGAACACCCGCATTTTCCACTTGAACTATAGGTTCACTTACTCCAAATACATTTATTCTTTTTTCTATAACATCACGAAGAGCCTCCATTGAAGAGTTTATTTCTGAATTTTGAAGTTTTGATGTATCTGCTTTATAAACTAGATGTGTACCACCATTTAGATCAAGACCGAGTTTGAACGGCTTACCCCAAGAACTACCCCCAGATACATTTGATGAATAGTCAAAATAACCGATCAACCCTGCCCCAACCAATAAAAATAATGCGATTATTCTTGCCTTTAATGTCGCTTCGTTCATGTGTTTTTATTTATTAATATTGTTTCATTATATGAGTTTTGGACAATAAAGCAAACAAAATATTGTTATTTACCCATAAAAGAAACAAGAACCTTTAATGTCTGCAAAGCTATCTTTATATCAAGTAATATAGAACGGTTTTTAATATAAAATAGGTCATAAGACAGCTTATCTCTAGTATCATCGACATGTACTCCATGATGTGGGTGTCTACCGTATATTTGTGCCCAACCAGAAAGTCCTGGCTTAACTATATGTCTAACATTGTAATAAGGTATTGCTTTTGCGTACTGAATAACCGGTTCTTCAAATTCTGGTCTAGGACCAATGAGAGATATATCACCTATAAACACATTCCAAAGTTGTGGTAATTCATCTATTCTAGATTTTCTAAGAAACTTTCCAACTCTAGTTACTATATTTTTATTTGACTTATCATCCCCTGAACTCCATTTACCACCATCGTTTGCGATACTCATTGTTCTAAACTTAGCTATTTTAACTATTTTATTATTTTGACCAACTCTGTATTGATAACTAAATATAACTCCTCTATCATCTAGTTTTATAAGTACATAAACAAAAGGATAGAATAATAATGAAATTATTCCTAATAGAAACGATAGAACTATATCTGTACCTCTCTTTAAAATATCAAATGTAGCCTTGGGTGATGTTGATACATTTTCCAAGAACCAAGTATCATTTACTAAAAGTAATGGAACTTTATCAAAAACACCTTCATAGACCTTCTGAATATCAGAAAACTGAACACCAGAAAATATAAGTTTATAAAGTAATGGCATAAGCTCATCCACCTTTTTATTCGCAAAATCTGCAACTACATAAGTTATTCCATTATTTTTTATACAATCCAATATCTCATCACCTGTCTTTATGTCAGTATCAGGATTTATTCTCAAAACAAATGAGATTCCATACTTTGAGTTATTATTTATTTCATTATATAGATCATCCGCATCTGAACCATTTGCTATAAGTAAAGCTTTGTATTTTCTTCTTGTTGTAACAACTTGCACAATAGCAGTTCTCCAAGCAAGCATGAGTAAAAATGAACATATGAGATATATGAACATCGTAACTTTTGGTGTGATGAGAAAATAAGGTATAAAATAAAAGAAAGCAATGATAACTACTGCATTAAAAAATTGAACTCTAAGTAAAATTGAAGATAATTTGTTTTTCAAAAATACAGTATGTTTTTCATACAAACCGGCAATAAAATATATAACCAATGTGATTATGAATATGATAGAAAATGGTTTAAAGTGTCCCACAACAATTTCTTGAGAAGAAAGAGAGCCGTATCTTATAACTATAGTTAACAACAAAGATACTAGGAGGACTACAACATCCCCTAGAAAAAGTGTCATTCCTTCCTTTTTTCCTATAATATTAGCCATATATTGATTATTATATTGTTTCTATACAATAAAGGTTATAGGCCGGATACTACCATAAAATGGTCAAAAATGGTACTTTTATAGTATGAAAGTAGTCGAGCTAATAACCAAATCGAATTGGGGTGGAGCACAAAGACACGTTTATGATGTGTCCTCATATCTAAAGAAAAAGGGTTATGAAGTAACTGTAGCCCTAGGTGGTAACGGAATATTAAAAGACAGATTAGTTGAAGCTAATGTACAAACATTAAGCATAGACAGTTTGGGTAGAAATATAAAAGTTACAGATGAGATAAAATCATTTTGGAAGATATTTGGAATAATCAGAAAAGAAAAACCTGATATTCTACATCTACATAGCCCAAAAGCTGCGGGACTAGGTGCATTGGCTGGAAGATTACTGGGAATAGATATGGTAGTACAGACAATACACGGCTGGTCTTTTAATGAAGATAGATCTATTTTCGAAAAATCTTTAATATTATTTTTCTCTTGGATAACAACAATACTATGTCACAAAACTATAGTGATAAGCGAACACGACTATGCACAATCTATGTATTTCCCTCTAATTAGAAATAAGATACTGCTTATACCAATAGGTATTGAGACTCCAGTATTTATGTCTGTAGATGGTGCGAAACAACTTCTATCAAAAAAGGTTAGTATGGATTTATCGCTATTTAAAAAGAAAGTGGTTATGGGAACAATATCTGAATTGCATAAAAATAAAGGAATAAATTATCTAGTTGAATCCATGGAAAGTGTAGTAAAGAAACATAAGGATGCAATAATGCTAGTTATCGGTGAGGGTGAACAAAGAGAGTCTCTTACAGAACATATAAAAAGAAGTGGTCTTGAAAAAAACTTTTTCTTAATTGGATACATAGATCACGCAAATGAATATCTAAAAGCATTGGATATATTTGTATTTCCTTCAATAAAAGAAGGTTTGCCATACGCACTACTTGAAGCGGGAATGGCTTCCCTTCCAGTAATATCTACGACGGTTGGTGGTATACCAGACATAATAGAAGATATGAAAACAGGCATTTTAATTCAACCAAAAAATACAAGAGATTTGACTCATGCAATATCTTTCATGTTAGAGCATCCAAAAGACATAAAGCGATATGGTAAAAACCTAAAGGAACAGGTATCAAATAAGTTCTCTTCAGTAAAAATGCTTGAGGGTATAGATAAACTTTTCAGTGAAGCATACAAACCTAAGAACCAATAAATTCATCCGACATAACATCTCTGTGTGCTGTTCTTCTATATTTTCTCATTCCATTTAGTATACCTAGTCCAGCAAATTCAGTAAGAAGATGTGTACCACCATAACTCATAAATGGAAGCGTTTGACCTGTTACAGGTAGCAACTGCATATTCATACCAACATTTATAAAAAAGTGAGCTATTAAAAATACCGCAACACCTGCCCCAAATAACATTTCAAAATTACTTGCTCCAGTAAGTGATATAGATATAACTCTATAGAGTATAGTCCCGTATAAGATAAACAATATTGCTACACCTAAGAATCCCCATTCTTCAGCAAAAGCAGCAAAAACAAAGTCAGTCTGGTATTCTGGAAGAAACTTCAATCTAGACTGTGTACCATATCCAACACCCTTACCATACAATTCACCAGAACCTACAGCAATTGCTGACTGGTAAGAGTTATAACCAGTATTATGAATATCAGTTAAGGGATGTATGAAGTTCATAATACGTACTTTTTGGTATTCTTTGAACCCAAAAAACCACAATAAACAAAATGTCAAAGCTCCTGTCAAAAATATTGCGAGTAAATGTTTTTTTGATATTCCTGAGACCAAAATCATTCCAAACCATATTAAAAATATTATTATTGCTGAACCGAAATCTGGTTGAACTAAAATAAGAGCAAACAGTATAAAAGCATATATCCCTGAAATAAATATATGTTTAAAATTTGCTATTTCGATATGTCTCTTTGAAAAGTATTTTGCAAGCAAAATGATTAGTACCAATTTTGAGGGATCTGCTGGTTGAAAAGAAAACGAACCGAACCTAAACCAACTTAACGCTCCATGAGATACCTGACCTATAACAAAAAGTAAAAGCAAAAATATACAAGATATTGAAAACAATATAATGGTAATTTTACTACTCCTTAAAAATCTAAAATCAAAAAAACTTAAAAGAAAAAATAGACCTATTGAAAGCGAGATCCAGATCATTTGTCTTTCAAAAAAGTGACTGTCGCCCGTAAATGAATTCATTACCAAAAGACCAGCACCCAATATGGGTAATGTGGATAAAAACATTATCCAATCAATGCCTGAAGAATATTCATTTTCTCCAACTTTATATCCTCCAAACAATTTTGAAATTAATTTCTTAATATTATAGGTCATCGTGAGGTGATTTTACCGAAGGTAGAACTTCGATAGAAACCACTCTGCCCTGTCTATCAAATGGCCATGTAAAAGAAATATTTTGTTTGCTCTTTGGTAAAATCTCGTCTACTACAGTTTTTGAAAATCCTATAGCATTATTTTCTGAATCATACAGAACAGAATAAACTGTGATATTTTCATATGGTATTAGACCTTTGTTTTCCAATGTAACATTTAAAATAGATGAATTGTCTAGCTCACTATATTCTTTATTTGTTATCGCAAGATTATTCAACACATCATGAGATTTGAACCATTCTGGTGGTGAAAGAAATTCAAATGTTGCCTTTACAGGTGTTCTTTCTCTTGTATTAACAGCATTTTCAAAAACTATTATATTTCTATGTGGTGGAATATCTATATTTCCTCTTTTTTCTGTAATCATTAATCCAGAAGAATCATACAAAGTTATCTTATATGGTACTTTTTCAGCAGCACCATAAATATTATTATTTTCTATATAAGTTGAAAGGTTATATAAACCTTTTGAAACCTTTTCAAACTTTGCACCACCCCAAGTTGCTCTTAATGGTATGAAAGCACTTTGACATAACTTTATACATGAACCACCACAATCCACACCTCCCTCATCACCATTTCTTATACCATCATTACATGTTGGTGGTTTGTATAACCAAAGAAACAAAGGTATCACTATTAAAACAAAAAGTGCGAATATAGTTAATAATGCATATGTAGTTTTTCTTCTAGTAGACCAAGATGACATTTATTTATTTGTATAGTACATACCACCAAAACCTTCACTATTCATCATTCTATGATTCATCATCCTATTGTTGTAAAAATCAACATTTGTATTTTTCCTAAGACTAATTTTACCCGTAACAGAAAGTACTAACATTAACAAACCAATAAGTGCAACGAGTATTATAGGTATAATTGCACCAGAAATAGACAAACCAACAAACCATTTCCTTGGAGTTGCAAGATCTGACTCTGTAGGTTTTGGTTTATTTGATATTAAGAACTTAAATATCTCATAGGACAATATCATACTTATTGGTACCGCTAACATGTAAGTGATTATATTTGTAAATATTGAATACAACTCTTTAAACCATGATGGTATGAGTGATACTAGATTACCATCAACATAACCAAACAAAGATGTATTTATTCCCAATAGTACGTTGGTAAATAATACAATAGCTGAGAGTGCTAAAAAGAATAATGCATAAACTAAAAAGAATATTATTCCCAAAACAAATATTCTTGAAAAAACATTAACCCAGTTACCTCTTACATAATAAAAACTTTTTGCCAATGAATTTAGCCCCTTATCATTATCTGACACTAGAAAGAAAAAAGAGAAAACTAAATATCCTGATAGGGCTATACCTGGTATAACTAATAACGACATACCACTCACCATTACCAATCCAGAAAGTATTGTAATCCACAATATTTGCCAAAAGTTGTTTATAGCTTTTTTGTATGCTGATTCTACATCCATCTTATTATTGTCATGCAAATCTTTTAAAGCATATATAAAAGCAGGTTTGCTTATTATCATAACAATTGAACTCAAAACCATAAAAACTATAAAAATAATTACTGCAAAAGAATTGCTGTAAGTATCGTTCTTAAATATATTAACCAGATTGTTTGTGGTAAAAAATAAAAATGGTATAAAACCCAACAATAGAATAGATCTTATATTATTTTTATATATATCAAATGATCTTTTTAATAATTCGTAAATATCTGGCATTTTTTTAGTTTCCATTTTTTTAGTTTAATTATAGTTACAATATTGTAACCACTTATACTAAAATTGTATCATAGTTAGATTAAACACTCTATACTGGCGACTAGCTACTTTTGCCCTAAAAGGACTATCATCGCCGCAACTACGTTTCACTTCCGTGTTCGGAATGGGAACGGGTGTTTCCATAGCGCCGAATCACCAGAATATAATGTTCAATTCTATTTGAAGACTCAAATGTAGACTAGTATGCATATTTGCCACTAGTTTAAACTTGGAGCTAGAGGTAGGATTTGAACCCACGACCTTACACCCTGTTAAAGTGTCGCTCTGCCAGACTGAGCTACTCTAGCTAAACCAAGTTTAGAAATATCCATAAATTTTATAAAAAGTTTATAAAATTTTGTAAAATATACTTTTAAATGGTCGTATTACCAAATAAAACCAAAAAAGTATTTCCACATTTGAATCTTCAAATTTTAATAAGGTATGTAAACAAATAATTGTGGCCCTCAAATTCCCTAATGAGATCGACGGATTAGTACTTCTCGGCTGAACACATTACTGTGCTTACACCTAAAGCCTATCAACGTAATCATCTCTTACGGGTCTCAAACGATTCCTAATCTTGGGGACGGCTTCATTCTTAGATGCTTTCAGAATTTATCCGTTCCCGACATAGCTACACTGCGTTGCCCTTGGCAGGACAGCAGTCAGACCAGAGGTCAGTTCAACTCGGTCCTCTCGTACTAGAGTCAAATCCCCTCAAGAATCAACGCCCACAGTAGATAGGAGACCAACCTGTCTCACGCTTGTTTTCAACGATTACTCGTTGCAATGGACTATAGCTTATTCCCTATTTACTTTCGCAAATATGGAGTGTTAACGTTTAGTCTCTACAGGCTTTACCTTTTGTAAATTCCCTCGGTATTATCCATATAATGGACTTTACCGATACTAGTTAACTTGATCACATCTATATTGCTATAGAGGACCGCCGTGTTTGATTGATCAATTCTTATCTTTTATATTATAAATTCTTGAAATTTATAATTTTTTAAACGAAAAATTTTTTATCTTTTGTATAACATATATTCGAAGTGATTCAGACTGCTCAAGAGTCTATCTAGTAAGAATTTATTTACGGAATGCACGCATAGTTTTCTGCTGAAAACTTGCTCCTCTCGGCCACCTTCGTGGCCTGCGAGAGGCATTTCTTAAAACAAATTCTTACTCGATATTACTACTGAACGGTCTGAACCCAGCTCGCGTAACTTTTTAATTGGCGAACAGCCAAACCCTTGGAAGCTTCTCCACCTCCAGGATAAGTTGAGCCGACATCGAGGTGCCGAACTGCGCCGTCGCTAGGAACGCTTAGGCGCAACCAGCCTGTTATCCCTAGAGTAGCTTTTGTCCGATAATCTTCCCCCGCATCTAATGCGTAAGGTCGGTTCACTATGTTCTGCTTTCGCATCTGTTCGACAAGTACGTCTTACAGTCAAGCCAGCTTCTGCCATTACACTATCGGCACGGTTTCCATTCGCGCCTAGCTGACCTTAATAAACTCCTCCGTTACTTTTTAGGAGGATAGCGCCCCACTAAAACTGCCCGCCAGATTCTGTCTCTCGTCGTTTTTTGCCGTCGAGGTTAGAATATATATTTTTAAAGAATGGTATTTCACTTGCGGATCCATCTTTCCCGAAAGAAAAACTTCAAATCCTCCCATCTACGCTACGCATCAAAAACATATACTCAAAATCAAGTTGCAGTAAAGCTTCTAGGGTCTTTTCGTCTAACTGTGGGTAATCGGCATCTTCACCGATATTGTATTTTCACCGAGCAAGTCTCCGAGACAGTTCTCCAGGCATTACACTTTTCGTGCGCGTCAGAACTTACCTGACAAGGAATTTCGCTACCTTAGGACGATTATAGTTATCGCCGACATTCACCCGGGCTTACAACAGTCAGCTTGATATGATCGCACCGCCGTTGTTTGACCTTCGGGCATTGGTCAAGTGTCACCCCCTATACATCCTCTTGCGAGTTCGCAGGGAGCTGTGTTTTTGATAAACAGTTGCCAGAGATACTTTCGCTGCGGCCCACACCATAAAACTCTCTTTGTTATCCCAATGGACTTATCAAAGAGAGAAATTGGCGGACTGATCCCATAAGTACTCATGATAGGAGCGATTGTACGTCTACATCACTCTAGGCTTTTTTGCTTACGCGCCGCTTATCACATCAGCGTCCGTATATTTCAACGACTCGACTATATGTGATGAGCTTAGATCCAAAATCGGTTGCCCGATTCTTGATTTAGAAGAGGTGTCAGTATCCCATCCACCCCTTCCGACTGATTTTACCTTTTTAAAAGGCCGCTTGCACTTTTTCCCGCTAGGTACTAGAGGCAGTGTTTCTTATCATGTGCTAGATCTTGCGATCCAACTTTTCTACTGAGACCAGCCCATACAACTTCAAGCTCAAAAAGAGCTTTATGGTGTGGGCAAGCCTTATTCCGAAGTTACGGCTGCTTTTTTGCCGAGTTCCTTGGAGACCTCTCACTCGTTCGCCTTGGTCTACTCGACCTGATCACCTGTGTCGGTTTGCGGTACGGTTTTTATATAAATAAGTTTAGAAGTTTTTCTCGAGAGCGTGCTTTGTACTATAACCCTGGGCGAACCCAGAACTTTAAGCTCTACTTGGAGTTATCATTGAAGATAGCGTGCGGATTTTCCTACACAGCCTCCTTATAGCACTTACTCAAATCCAATAACAAGCAGTACATACTACACTCCGTCCCTCCGTCACTTTATATAAAAGTCATGGAATATTAACCATGTGTCCATCGGGTGCGGTTTTCACCATCCCCTTAGGCCCGACTAACCCTTGGCTGATTTACATAGCCAAGGAAACCTTGATCTTTCGGCGTGCGGGATTCTCACCCGCATTGTGGTTACTTGTGCCAACATTCTTACTTCTACACGCTCCAGCATGGCTCACGCCTTTGCCTTCAACGCAGAGTAGAAAACTCTCCTACCGCTTATAAATGACGAATCACTTACAAGCCCTCAGTTTCGGTACTATACTTAACCCCGATTATCTGCGGCGCATATTCTCTCGATGAGTGAGCTGTTACGCTTTCTTTAAATGATAGCTGCTTCTAAGCTTACATCCTCATTGTCAGAGAAAATACACCACCTTAAGTGTACTTAGTATAGATTTAGGGACCTTAAATGGAGATCTAGGCTGTTTCCTTTTTGACGTATGGAGCTTAGCCCCCACCGTCTAACTGCCGTATAATTTACTTTCTGTATTCGGAGTTTGATAGGTTCTGTGATCTTTCGACCTGTCAGAATCTTCCAGTGCTCTACCCCAGAAAGGTAAATACGACGCTAGCCCAAAAGCTATTTCGGAGAGAACCAGCTATTACCAGATTCGATTAGCTTATCACTCCTTACCTCAAGTCATCGGAGAGGATTGCACAACTCTACCGTTCGGACCTCCATCTATCTTTCGATAAACTTCATCCTGCTCAAGGCAAGCTCATCTGGCTTCGGGTCTTATGCATACTACATATATTTCGCGCTATTCACACTCGGTTTCCCTGTGACTCCAGCCTCTCGGCCTTAGCCTGCAACATGCATAAACTCGTTGGCTCATTCTTCAATAGGCACGCCGAAACGGTTCCGCACACTAAATACTATATATAAACGTAAAAATCTTTATAGCTTATTTATAAAAAATAAAATATTTTATAAATAACAAACACTATAAAGACAAATAATTATTTAAATAATACTTACTGTGCGGCACCGCCGCGACTCCTTGTAAGCATATGGTTTCAGGTCTATTTCACTGCCCTTACCGGGCTACTTTTCACCTTTCCCTCACGGTACTAGTTCACTATCGGTCTTTGAGAATATTTAGCCTTACCGGTTAGTTCCGGCAGATTCCCCCGAGCTATTCATGTCTCGAGGTACTCAAGAACAGGAACAAAAGAGATATATTATTTTCGACTACAGGGCTATCACCTTCTAGGGCTATGCTTTCCAGCATATTCTTCTAATAATATATTTTGTAACTCTTCTGCCATAAATGGCACGTTCCTGCCTTACTACCCCCAACCTTTATCGCGCTATAAGACTTGCGTCCTATCGCACGATAAAGGTTGAGTTTGGGCTTATTCGTTTTCGCTCGCCGCTACTTGCGAAATTCCATATTGGTTTCTCTTCCTCCAGGTACTGAAATGTTTTACTTCCCTGGGTGCGCTCTTTATCATCAAGTGACAAAGTTCTAACTCTAAGTTAGTGAGTTTCCTCATTCGGAGATCTCCGGATTAACGATTGCTTAGCATCTTCCCGGAGCGTATCGTCGCTACGCCACGTCCTTCATCGCTTCTTCAAAGCCAAGGCATCCACCATATGCCCTTAAATTTCCCATTAGGAAATTTAAGAACCACAATTATTTGTCTACAACATACTATAGGATATGCATGAAAAAACCCTTCCAACTACATACCTATAGTACTACCTTATCTCCAGTAACCTTCTGATTGTAAGATTACTGGAGTATTCTGTTGTCAAAGTTTCAGTCGATCTGATGAACAAAAAACCGCTTTCTTAGCGGCCATACATACACCTTTAAAAGAGCGTAATTATGGCCGTTTTAGTTAGTGTTTTTTAACATATTTCTGTGTAGAAGACAGTGTATACTAGTCTAAATTTAATGTCAACACCTTTACACAATAATTACATAATAAAGTATATTAAATTTAAAAAGACTCCACTTATAAAGCGAAGTCTCTTTAAATTTAACTCTTTAAATAAGAGATTATTATTCCTTATCTGAAAGTGTGTGTCTTGTCTTTTCTATTATATCAGCAGCTATTTCCTTACCTCCTAAACCAAATGCTAGTCCTATAGCCAGAGCTCCACCAGCAACTATTCCCATAACTATTGTTTGTATTAGTGAAGGAGCTATACCTAGTTGGAACAATGCTGTTAGTATTGCAAAAATCCAGATTGACCATCGTGTTATTACTCCTAGAAGATGTGCTGATCTTACATGAGCAGCTTTTGCACTTGCAACAACAATCTTTTGCATAGCATCAGCTATAACAACTGCAACCATAAGTACAAGTACAGCTATTATCACTTGTGGAAGATATGACAATACTACATTTCTCAAAAATTCATTTACTTGAGTTAATCCTAGAACATCAAATGATGCCATTAGGAAAACAACAATGATAAACCACTTAACTAGTGTTCCTACAAAATGTCCTGAATTTAAAGAATGTCCAGCTCTTTTCATTATATCCTCAAGACCAGCACCTTTTAGAGCGGCATCGATCTTTAATCCCTTGAAAAGTCCTTCTACAATCTTTTCAACTAGAACAGCAAGCAACCAACCTATTGCAAATATTACAACAGCAAGAACAATAGATGGTAATACACTAGCTACTCCATACCATACCCCTTGTAGTGACTGAGTGAATACATCACCCCAATTTTTAACAAACATCATATTTTTAAGTCTTATAATTAAACCTAATTTATAATGTGTTAATTATATCATTGATTTGTACTTCGAATATCCAATTTGTCCACAAGTAATATATGTTTTGAATCTAGTATATCTCTTACCAATTTGTCATGTAGACCTAGTCTATATAAGAAATCTTCTGTTTCAAAAGCAGAATAAGATATTTCTTTACCAACTTCTGACTCTAAGTTTTTAACAGCAATTTCAAGTTTTGCCATATTTATATCCTCACAGACAATAAGTAGATCAACCCGAGTATCCCAATCTTGAACAAAAACTCCTGAAGCTAGGAATAACTTTATCTTTCCTACTCCTGAAAACTTCTTTACTAGAGAATCATCAGCATTCAAGCTAGCTGTTATAAGCAAATTCTTTAGTGCTAAAAAGTATGGAAATTTTTGATCAAAGGAATACCCGATTTCATCCACCTTTTTCAATACGCTTTTCTTCTTCTTTTTTATAACAATTTCTTTAGTTATAGATCTTCTTTTTATAAGACCAATAGAAACGAGTTTTGTTAACTCCTTTCTAATATCTACAGTCTTACTTTTTAGACGAGATACTATTTCTGAACTTGAAAATGTTGTGTCTGGGTTAAAAAGGAAAAGTCTCATTAACTTTACCCTTGTTTGACTCCCAAAAAGTTGGGAAAGCGTATCCATGTGTTTTATTTATATTCTACCTTTCCTCCAGCTTCTTCAATCTTCTTCTTTAGTGCATCTGCATCCTCTTTCTTCATGCCGTCCTTTATAAGAGCTGGTGCTCCATCTACTAGATCTTTAGCTTCCTTTAGACCTAGTCCAAGAACTTCCTTAACTACCTTTATAACTGCAATCTTCTGTTCTCCTGCTGAAGCAAGATGAACGCTAACTGTGCTCTTTTCATCTGCAGCTGCAGCACCTCCTGCTACTGGAGCAGCTACTGCTACTGCAGCAGCTGATACTCCGAATTTCTTTTCAAGAAGTTTTACTAGTTCGTTTAGATCTAGTACTGACATCTTCTCTATTGAATCTACTATTGACTGAAACTTTGCTGGGATTTCTACATTCTCCATATATTTATAATAATTAATTTTAATTTAGTTTAACAATAATTTATTGTTTCTTTTTTGATATCTGATCAAGTGCCATAACAAAACCTTGTATTGGCGAATTGATTACATTTACAAACATAGCCTGAAGAGTCTTTTGTGAAGGAATAGAAGCTATAGATATCATCTCAGCTTTTGTCATAAACTTTCCTTCAAACACTCCTCCTAATATACTTACTGAACCCTTATACTTTTTCTCAAATTCATATACCTCTCTAGCAGGAGCGATAAGGTCAGTACCATATGATAGACCTAGCTCTCCAGATAGTTCAGGCATAGTTCCTGAGAAATTGGCTGATTCCAATGCCTTCTTTGTTAGACTCTTTTTTGCTACAAAGAAACCGACATTTTCGCTTCTAAACTTTCTTCTCATGTTTACAGTGTCTCCCACCTTAACACCTTTGAAATTTACGAAGACCAATGAATTTGCTCCTTTAACGATATCCTTAAGTTTATTAAGAATATCTGCTTTCTCAATTTTTGTACGTGCCATTTATATAATTGTAAATTACTAATACTTTCGATACGACCTTTACCTAAAAGGCACAAATAGTGTTACCTCGGAAGGTCTTATTGGGTTTTACCCCTTGCCCTCTGTCTTTGGCCTTTGTTAATGAGATTATCATATACATGGCTATAGTCAAATATATAGCGAGGTATTGGTTTATATAATATTTCAATCAATATTTTCAATAAAGTCTTCTAACATTTTAATAAATAATTTCTTTTGTGATGAAGATAGCTTATTTATAGCGAAATGTCCCCTTTTTTCATTTATAAATATAGTTTTTATTCTTTTCTCTATAGTCTTGTATTCCTTTTTCTTATCTAACATAGATTTGATATTATCTAATCTTCTAATATATCTTTCTTCAACTTTCTTATCTAAATTAAATGATTTGATTATAGTCTTTAGTGATTCTATATAAACATATGGATCAAATTTATCATTTGGTTTTATCTGTTTATCCACTAACCCATTACCATCGAAATCTAGACTTAAACTTGGATTGATATTAGAAGCAGATATGGTTGTACTTGCTAATAAAGTCTGAGTTACTGGTAAATCTTTGTATGTTGAACTTGCTATGACTACCATTTCTGCTGAATATTTCTTTATATCAAATGTAAAACTTCCTATACCAGTGCCTTTAAGTTTTATATCATATTTTCTATCACCATCCAGTGTTATGAACTTTTCTTCACCATAAGTATAATATTTAGCTCCAATAGAATTATCCAAGAGTGGAATTCCATCGTTAGGGTATTTCGGATTTGGAATTATACCCATATGATTGCCGTATTCATCATATATATCTATATCCACTGGTGAATGTATACCGATTTTTATAAATGATAAGTTTGGATAATCTTTTATATCTGGTTTTGTATAAGTTATTGATTCAGGTAGATTGCCAGAAAGCATATTTGTTGTGGATGAAATGGAAGTGATAGCATCATAAACAACCTTTTTCACAGAATCAGCTTCAGTTATATCTGAATGAGATATATTTTTCTTCGTATTTTCTTTATACTTTATTTGATTAAAATAGACTTTTTGATTTTTACTATTTGATGCTGAACTAGACAATACTGTACCATCGCCTTCTATATTTTGAATATTATTTACACCTTCATTACTATATTCTATAGACTCAGTCGTCGGACTACCCCACCCTATAATAGATAATACTTTTGTATAGCTTGGGAATATAAAATCGTCTAGTTTATTATGAATATCCTGTGACTTATTTATTAATCCCAAAGAGAGTATATCCGGTTTAACTGTCTCTGATTCTATCGGTTTTCTTCTATTATCTTTTTCAGATACCAAGAAACTAACCAAGCTATTGTAATCACTTATACTTTCTCCATAATTACTATAATCAATTCCATTTATACTATTATTTATAAATCTTATAATTGGTTTATTGAAATTGTTAAAAAAACTTTTTGATGGCAACAAACCATAAACACCCGGTATATGATTTGCGAGATTTCTTGTAACTCCACTAGACATAATATCTATACCTAAGACTGTTTTGCCGACACCGTGTAAGAGACTAGATATCGACTCGGTAGTTCCGAGTTCGGGCACTGCAATAAGTACAACCTTATCTATTAAATTTGATTTTCCTAATTCATCCAGTTTTTTGTATAAAGCTTTTAGTAAAAGTCCTCCATTACTGTGAGCAACAATACTGACCTTGCCAGTTTTAGAATTACTAGCTAACCTTAAAACTTCATCTAAAATGGATTTTGTGGTTGTAGAATATTTTGTTCCATTATTTACAATACTCTCTACATCTTCTCTCCAATCATAAGCAAATGGTAGCCAATCTTTTATCTTATTATCCGCAACCATACTATTTAACATAGTAATTATATTTCCATATACGCCTTTAAAGCCGTGGATGGAATCTATCACATCCTTGGTATAAATATTTTTATCAATAGGTTTATAACTATCATCATAATACAATCTTCTTATATCATCGTTTCTATTTGGCTCCCACAATTGATTGGTCGATGTTCCAAAATATAATGGATCTTCAACATACAACCTACTTGCCTCTATTCCAGGTAAAAACAATACACTTGAACAACATATATTAGTTTTTATTGGTTTTTCTATTTTCCACGGTTCAAAGTCTACCAGACCAAGTACAGTATTACCTGGACCACTACTATCTCCCCACCAATTATCTTTTGCGTCTATTATATTTGGTGATTTATTATTGATATTTATTTTATTTCTTAGAAACTGTGAATTATTTATATTTACTATATTTTGTATCTGATCCAAATCTAACGCATTACCTATACCACCAAAACCAGCTACACTTCCATCTTCATTCCTTTGGACTTGATAGATTGGTTTATATATATTTGATACAATCACAGTTTCATTATCTTCAAATATAGTTTGTGTAGCTATAAACTTACTTTTTGATAAAGACACTGCGTATTTATTATTTTTAATTTCAACATTATCAAAATCTACATAACTATTTACTGAATCGATATATGAATCATATAGAACAGTATTTTTAATAGTTGTTGTTGAATTTAAAATATACAGACTACCCATATCTATAAGACTTACCGGATCGTCTACCGAACCATTAATAATCATTTCACCTATTATATCTATACCATTTTCACCAATAGATAGAGTTGAGGAAGATACCATCAATGTTACACCGCTATCTATATACAGAGTTTTATTTTTTGGAATTGTAATATATTCATCAAGGATATATGGACTATTGTCTCTGTTTAGCACAACACGTCCAGATGAGTAATTTTTTATATATGAATTGTTTATATGAGTATAAGCAAAAGATCTAACAGGAATTAAAAATATAAACAGTAATAGTATTTTTATATATTTCATTATTTTTTTATTAATTTATAATGAATGATTTTATTACTATTAAATAAAGAAATAATAAAAAATCCATGAAATTTTCATGAACTTTTTCTTACACAATATATATTAAAAGATGTTAATAGCCAGACTATTTTTTATAGTCAGAAATAGAAGCACTTATATTATCGTTTACACTATCATCAACAAACTTTTGAGTTATAAATAGTAGGACAAAACTCATACCTATTATGAGTACAAAACCTCCTAGAAATTTAAAAAAGTTACCATCAAATGGATTGATCATTTAGTAAATTATACAATAATAAAATTAATTATTCCTATTATTTTTATCCACATAGTAATATATACTTTTTTAAATTATATAAATTAATTTTATCAATAACAAAAAACCACCCTTTCGGGCGGTTTTTTGTTCCAACTATATAACCTGTTGGGAGGAAGCTAGTTAACTACTGACTAAATACCTAGGTTTACTGGAGGTGTCTGTAGTTTTTCTAGACCGAAGTTTATATTAAACTCCTGTGTGTTTGTTGTATCATCAGCAAAGTATACCTTTGTGATTGATGTTGAGTGGTTTGAAGAAGCTGTGTTCTTGTTATCTAGAAGACCTGTGTATACGAATGTTCTAGATGTACCACTTGGGATCACATACAATGTTGATGTATCTCCTGCAACTACTGATGGTGATGATGTAGTTAGAGAAGAGTTTATTGTAGATGAAGCTGCTGTAGCAACTGTTGATGATGTTGCAAAAGCTGAATTTGGATTCTTTGGAAGATACAAGTCATTTGTACCATTGTTATTCATTGTGAATCTAAATCCTATTGTAGCTTGATATGATTTTGATGAACCATTGTCAGCTACTGCTGATGTAGCAACCATATCTGTTAGAGATGCTCCGTTTGGTAGGAATGTAATATCGTTTGATGTTACAGTGTTTGCACCGTTAGCAGTCACAGTTGTAAAGTTGCTGTCTATACCAACAATGTTTGTTGTGTTAACAGTTATTGTTGATGAAGCCATTGCTCCTGATACGAAATCATCCTGATCAGCAACATCTGCTGATAGAGTCAATGTTGTCCATGCATCTTGAGGAAGAGCTATAGTTAGGTTTGAGAATACTGCTGATGTAGCAACAGAATCAACCTGATATGTACTCTTTCCATCTGATAGATAAACTCTCTTTAGGATTGATGACCATGTTCTGTTTCCACCATTATCTTTCAATGAGAAAGTAAGAGTGTTGATTGTTGAAGATCTGTTTTCAGACTTGAAATCAAACTTTCCTAGAACAACTGCTGATGTTTCACCAGCTGTTGATGTAACTACTATTCTCTGTGAAGGTGTTGTAGGAGCTATTCTTGCTAGAATATTTCCTGTTGAACCTGTTGAAGATAGAGTAGCTGTTCTTCCTGTTGTTCCTGATTGAGCAACTGTTCCTAGACCTATTGAATCAGTGTATCCCTTTCCGTTCATAGTTCTTATTGAGCTATTTGGAACAGATACTATAACGCTAACATCTGATGATAGCTTGTCTGTTACTGAAAGAACTGTACCTGAAACTACAAGTACTCTGTCTGTTCCTGGAGTAACAACTGCATTTATACCATCAAATCTTACTAGGTAGTCTGAACCTACTGTTATTTCAGTAGCGTCAGCTGCGCTTGAAAGATTCTTTGTTGCTATAACAGCACCATTGCTATCCTTTAGAGTAACTGTACCGAAGTATAGCCATGGTCTCTGGTTCATACGAACATCGAATCTTGTAACTGCTACTGGAGCAGCTGTTGCTTGTAGTTTTACAGCAACTAGATCCTTTGTCTCACCCTTCTTTATTGTTACGTTGCTTGCGTAGCTTGAAAGTGAAACTGTGATTGATCCATCAGTTCCTGCTGGAACTGTTGTTGTGTCAGGTGTAACTACTACTGGTGCTCCTGTTGTAGGAGTACATGTATATCCTGTTGGACATGCAGCAGGTGTAACTGCTACTGATCCTGTTCCATTAAGCTTTGCTACTGTAAGAGGTCCTACGAATCCTGTGTTTGGAAGTCCTACGCTAGCCTGATACTTCACAACTGCTGACTTTGTTTGTTGTCCAAAGTAACCCTTTTGTGCAGCTCCAGACTTTATTGAAGGAATGTCAAATCCAGAATCTATAAGCCACTGTTGTAGTGCAGAAACGTCTGCACCTGTGCTACCTACTGTTAAGTACTTTGAGAAAGTATATGCTTGTGCAGCAGATGCTCCAACAAGTACTACGGCAAGAGCAAGAACGGATGCTATAACTAATTTTTTCATATTTTATTAATTTGATAAAAATAATTTTCTTTTTACTAATAATATTTTAGAAAACTATTTTCATTTGCGAATAATTTTACTAATAACTTACTAACACTATACTCTTTGACTGATGTATCGACACAAATCAAAAAGATAGGTTACAAAAACTGAGACTGAATACATCTATTTACTAACCATGACTGTACGAGGAAATTCAGAAAATAACCAAGTTCTATAATGCCTATTTAGCTGTCAACGAACCTATGCAGAACATTATATCCCTGTAAGGAGTTATCTGCAAAAAATCAATGTGGATAACTCAAAATCCACGTGTCTACCTTATCATATTTGGACCCAAAAAGTCAATTTTTAAGGGAGTATTTACTCCATCTCCTTTCACCCTCTTTTACCACTAAACCAGACCTTATCAAATCCATCAATTCTCTTTGTATAGTTTTCTCACTACAGTCTTTAATTAAGCTAGAAAAGTCCTTTATTGTAAGACCTGATTTTTCCTTTAAAAGTCCTATTATTTGATCCTGTCTATTAGACTTCTTGTTTATCACAATAGACTCATTTTGGGCCGTATTATCTTGTCCTTTATATCCACCATTTGTTACAGATTTTGTATTATTTTTACTTATTAAACTACTGTTTGACTTCAGTGACTGTCTATTATCAGTACCATCAAGTTTGAAGAAGTCATTATCTAACATTAGAACACCACCATATGAAGACTTTATCGAAATAAAATTCTTAATATTTTCTATCACTTTATAAACCTCATTTATTAAAATATCTGCATTATTTACACTTATTAAAAATGAACCTGAACATAATCTAAGTAGTGTTACGATTTCAAAAGAAATAGATATATATTCATCTGCTAATGTATCTATCTTTATATTTTTGAAGTTATTCAATTGTAAAACCGAATACAACATATCCACAGCTCTTTCTCTTATAAGCCACTTTATAGAATCCGAGTCCTTTATGTGGTTTGTTGCCATAAATAGTCCTTTAACTATTTTTTCTGTCTTTTTAAATATAAAAGACATGTCTTCTCCGGCATTAAAAAAACCCAGAGATTTGAATACCTCATCTATATTGTTTATCCTTTGATTATTTCTGTCTTCTATATACATATGTCTTTTATATGTCCTTTTATTTTTGTCTTATTTAATTTTTATATTGTCTTTTAAATATTTTATTTCTTATGTCCATTATATTGATAATAGTCCTTTATGTAAACAATATTTTTCTATTTCAACACATAATGCTCATTATGCAAAAAATCTATGTTATTATTATATGTATAAACAATATTATGGCTCAAAAAAATATACAGAAAAAAAGAATAGATAAAGTAAAGGAATCACCCAGAATTAGAGAATCGATAAAAAAAGAAACTTCTCAGGCGATTTTTGCAATCGTATTTTTCTTACTATCTTTACTATCTATACTTTCTGCTTTCCATCAGGCAGGAAGTGCTGGTGAACATATATATGGACTTGGTAAGAAGTTATTTGGTATCGGATATTTCCTATTCCCTATACTACTTATACTGCTAGGAATAGCTTTTCTTAAAGGGGTTAAGAAGAGCTTTCAAATTATAAAAACTCTTGGAGCTTTTTTCTTTTTCTTATCAGGTTTGGGACTTATAGATATACTTATTGCTCACGAAGGTGGACTCTTGGGTCATATAATATCTGACCCTCTCATAACACTATTTGATGTTTATGCATCTATTGCACTTTTGATAGCCATATTTGCCATATCGATACTTATTACATTTGATATACATTTTACAATTGAAGATCTCATGTTTTGGAGATTGTTTAATAAAAAATATGATGAGGATGAGGAGTACTATGAAGATGAAGAAACTGACTCTGAAGGTAATGCAAATAGAAAATACAAGAACATAGATAAAGAAGGTGAAGAAAATAATGATGAGGGTAACGATCAACCTGTTCCAGTAGCAATACCAAAAGTAGATAATTTGAAGATATTAAAACCAAATGAATCTCTCGATGGTGATGATGCAAACTTTGCTGGATATAGAGCAAGTTATAGTTTAAAGCCATTTGTTCCACCACCACTGTCACTACTTGAAAAAGATAAAGGTAGACCTGAGACCGGAGACATTAAAGCAAATGCAAATATAATAAAAAGAACGCTACAAAACTTTGGTATCAATGTAGAAATGGATGAAATATCTATTGGACCTTCAGTTACTAGATATGCGCTTAAGCCAGCTGAGGGAGTTAAACTATCAAAAATCGTAGCTCTAAATAATGACCTTGCACTTGCTCTTGCTGCACACCCTATACGTATAGAAGCACCTATACCAGGAAAATCACTGGTTGGTATAGAGATACCAAATACAACAAAAACAACAGTCGGTTTGGCTAGCTTACTTTCATCTGAAGAATACCAAAAATCAGACATGCCACTACTTATATCTCTTGGAAAAGGAATTTCTGGTAAATCATATTTTGCAAACCTTGCAAAAGCTCCACATATGTTGGTTGCTGGTGCTACAGGATCTGGTAAATCAGTAACTATACACGCTATCATAGCTTCGCTATTGTTTAGAAATGCCCCAGAAAATCTCAAGTTTATAATGATAGACCCAAAGAGAGTAGAATTAACTCTGTACAATAGTATTCCCCATTTACTTACTCCAGTTATAACTGATCCAAAGAAAGCAATACTTGCACTCAAGTGGGCAGCAAAAGAGATGACAAGAAGATACAATATATTGGAAAAATATACTGTTAGAGACATAGGATCTTATCACAAAAATATTCTAACACCTGAAGTAGAGAAACTGAAAAAGAAAGGTGATGCTGAGGATCAAGATACAAAGGATATGCCTGACTCAATGCCGTATATTGTGATAGTTATAGATGAGTTGGCAGATATAATGCAAACTTATCCTAGAGAATTGGAATCTTCTATAGTTAGACTGGCACAGATGAGTAGAGCAGTTGGTATACATCTTATACTTTCTACTCAAAGACCTAGCGTTAATGTTATTACAGGTCTTATAAAGGCAAATGTTCCGACCAGAGTAGCAATGCAAGTTTCTTCTCAGATCGATTCAAGAACGATACTAGATGCAAGTGGTGCAGAAAAACTACTAGGTGCTGGAGATATGCTATACCAAGGTGGTGAAATGGCTAAACCAGCAAGATTACAGTCAGCATATATAACAGAATCCGAACTCAAAAAGGTTGTTAAATATCTTTCTGATACATACAAAGATGAAATAATGGGAGAAATAAACCTTATGGCTCCTGAACCTGGTAAAGATTCAGTATTTGAAGCATCACTCGGTGATGATGAGAGTTTGGAAGAAGAGGATGATATGTACGAAGAAGCGAAACAAGTTGTAATAGAAAGTGGCAAAGCTTCTACATCATATTTACAAAGAAAACTTGGAATAGGTTATTCTAGAGCCGCAAAGCTAATAGATATACTAGAAGAAAGAGGTGTTGTAGGTCCAGGTAATGGTTCTAAGCCAAGAGAAGTACTTACAGGTAGAGAAAATACTGATGCCCCAATAGAAAATACAGACGTTATATAGAATATATAAGCTATATAAAATATTTAATATATACTTATTTAATAAAGTATTTTATATAAAGATAAATGGACCAAAATAACTGAACACATTGAAAATATGTGCTAGATTTATACTATGTTAACTCGATACGAAACAAAAAAATTAATAAAACTAATATCATACGCACTAGTGATACTAATCCTTACTGGTTATACCCTATTTGCTACACATGACCTTTTACTTGGTCCTGAAATTGTAATACTAGAACCTGTAAATATAAATTCATTTGCAACTTCGAGTGTGACTATAGTTGGAAAAGCTAAACGCTCTCAAAATATTACACTAAATGACAAATCAATAACTATAGATGAGATGGGAAATTTTAGAGAAACTACCCTTTTAGCAAAAGGCTACAATATATTTAAACTTACAGCTACTGATAGATTGAAGAGACAAAAAGAATATCGACTAGAGTATATTAATACGTTAAAATAGACTCAGTACCCGATTGGAAGCGTACCCGAATTATCCTTAATTAAAATGACATGGCAAAAAACTCAATTAAAAAGACAAAAGTGATAGAGAAAGATGAGATTCTAGAAGAAACAATAGTTGATGATGAAAAAGAAGTAGAAAAAGTAAAACCTGAAATAAAAAAGGATCCAACAGTTGGTATAAAAGATACTATAGAGGCAATTAGAACAAAGTTTGGAGATGAATCTATAATGAAACTAGGTGAAAAGCCTAAAGTGAATGTTAATGCTATACCTACAGGTTCAATAGGTCTTGATTCAGCTCTAGGAGTTGGAGGAATGCCTAGGGGTAGAATAGTAGAAATATTTGGACCAGAATCATCAGGAAAAACTACCCTGTCACTGCACGTTGTAGCTGAGGCTCAGAAAAAAGGTGGTATTTGTGCATTCATAGATGCAGAACACGCTATGGATCCTGAATATGCAAAGAGAATTGGTGTAAAAACTGATGAACTTTTCATATCTCAACCCGACACAGGTGAACAAGCACTAGAAATAGTTGAGAGTCTTGTTAGGTCAGGAAAGATGGATGTAATCGTAATAGACTCTGTTGCTGCACTAACACCAAAAGATGAAATAGAGGGAGATATGGGTGCACATCATGTTGGAAAACAAGCTAGACTAATGTCACAAGCACTTAGAAAACTAACTGGTATTGTAGCAAAATCAAAAACCGTAGTTATTTTTATAAATCAAATAAGAATGCAAATAGGAGTAATGTTTGGTAATCCAGAAACAACTCCGGGAGGAAAAGCATTGAAGTTCTATACTTCTGTAAGATTGGACATACGACGTATAGCTCAAATAAAAAAGGGTGAGGAAATAATGGGAGGTAGAGTGAGAGTTAAAGTTGTAAAAAATAAAGTCGCTGCCCCATTTAGACAAACAGAGTTTGACCTAATGTACAATGAAGGAATTTCACAGGAAGGTGAAATAATTGCACTTGGAGAAAAGATGGGTCTAATAAACAAATCTGGAAATTCATATTCTTACGGTGAGGAGAAGCTCGGTAGAGGTTATGATGCTACAAGACAATTCCTAAAAGAAAACCCTAAGATTAGAGACACTATACTTGGTGAAATAAGAAAGAAACTTGCGGAAGTAGTATAAAGAGGCTAGAATCGCTATATAATAAAATTAGTAAACAAAAAGCCATGTCAATGCTTGAATACAATGAGGTAGTAGAGAGGAAGTATATAATACTTGAAGGTCAACCTTACGAAGTCATATCTTCACACGTATTTAGAAAACAACAAAGAAAACCAGTAAACGCTACAAAGTTAAAGAATATGCTTACTGGTAAAGTAACTGAGTATTCCTTCCATCAGTCCGAAAAGGTACAAGAGGCTGAAATTGATAGAAAAGAAGTAAAATACCTTTATAACAATAGAGGTGAATACTGGTTTTGTGATCCTACAGATCCAAGCAAAAGATTTGGTATAAAAGAAGAGATTACAGGTCCACAAATAAAATACATGAAGCCAAACACACTGCTTGATCAAAATCTCTTTGGAGAGCAAATAATAGGCTTTAGATACCCTATAACAGTTGACCTGAAGGTTACAGAAGCACCACCAAATGTTAAAGGTGATACAGCAACTGGCGGAAGTAAGTTGGTAACATTAGAGACCGGTGCCACCGCCAATACCCCACTATTTGTAAACGAAGGTGATGTTATAAGAGTAAATACTGAAACTGGAGAGTATAGAGAAAGAGTTGGAAAGTAAAAAAATAATTATAGAAAAGGCGCACAACCTTTAGGAAGTGCGCTTTTTGGTGGCTTGGGTTTCAAGGGCTACCACCAACCTATGTATTTCACCTTTCGGTTACTTCTTTTCGGACTTGCTAGTAAACATCAGTAGAACCATCTTCCAGTCCTTACCGTAAGTCAGACCTTCGCGTCTACCCCAACTTTCGCCGGCAGGATAGGGATATTTCTTATTCCCTTCGTTACTGTTGACAAAATCCTCTGAAATCAATTCTCCGGTCGCCACATCAATGGCGACATAAACAGCATGATTCATGCAGATGATATCGATCCCTTCTGCCTTGCAGGCGTGGAAACAATCGAATGCAGCGGAGGCGGGATGATGGTGATGATTCATATCTGTCACCACTGCCACCTTCTTCACACCAGCGCAGATCGCTAGCAGAGCGATGGTGGTGCCGAGGGGCATTTCCTGGCCGACGAACTTTCTGCCCGCGTCGCCCTGCGCCTGCCGTGAAGCAGGCACGAGGAGATCAGTAAGGACGATATCGAAGTCGGGATAGGTGGTTGCCAGCTCCCTAGCTTCGCCGTTATAGAAAGCAATACGCTCGCCACGCAATGCATCATCGATGTCGCGCTTGTAAGGTTCACTGTCGCCGAATTTCTCGGCAAAAATCTTTTTATTCTTGTCGTGGTCGATCTTCTCGACAAGCGCCTCCTGTGCCTCGTCATAGGTACCAACAACAGTGAGATCGTAGTCCTGGCCGAGGAGGAGTTGTGCGGATTTGCGGTGGATTTCACTATCATCGAACACCAACACTTTGAGTCTTTTCATGTCTAGTTTCCTTCAGTTGAACTTACTTTTGGTTTTGTGTTTTGTGTGCCAAGTTTGAATGCTCCATCCATTTGAAACTATAACACGATTGATACATATAGTCAATTAGTTGTATTACAGTAATTGTACAATAAGAAAAACCAGCAAGTAGTGTATGGGGACCCTCTGCAGGCCGTCGAGCCGGAAGCGGAAGAAATTCTTAGTAAAGAATTTCTGTGTCCGAATACATTACTTGCTGGTTTTTCTTTATTAACTATCTAGCTACGAAAGGTAGTAATCCTATAAATCTAGCTCTTTTAACAGCAAGAGATAGTTGTCTCTGGCTCTTTGAAGATACACCTGTCTTTTTTCTACTAATTATTCTTCCATGAGGATTTAGAAATTTCTTTAGAATTTCTGTATCCTTATAGTCGATATGTTTTATATTATTTTGTAGGAAGTAACACTGCTTTGTCATTGTATTTTATTGTTTATTGTTAATTAAAACGGTATATCGTCTGGATTTATCTCATCTTGTGGATATTCAATGGTATCAGATGGTATGTCTTTTGAATTATCATCTTGTGAATCTGATTTTGTCTGTGAGCCAGAAGAAGTGTTTTGACCACCTGATTGGCCACCTGATCTTTGTCCAAACTGTATACGGTCAGCAACTATTTCGGTTCTATATCTCTTTTGACCATCTGTACCATCCCATGATCTAGTCTGTAATCTTCCCTCCACAAGCAGGCTACTTCCCTTTTTTAAATATTGAGAAACAGTTTCTGCTTGTCTACCAAAAACAACAACATTGTGATAATCAGTACTTTCTTGTTTGGCACCGCTCTTGTCTTTCCAAACACGATTTGTAGCTACACCTAAAGTTGCTACTTTTATTCCTGAAGGAAGTGCTTTTGTTTCAGGATCACGAGTTAGATTTCCTATAATAATTGCTTTGTTTAAATACATTGTGATATGTGATTACTTTATAATATTAAGCTTCTTTCACCATTTCATCAATGCTTTTATCTATTTCCTCTGCTGGTACTGTAGGTATTACAGCTTCAGGGTCTACAGAACTATCAGACATGACCTTTTCAGTATCAACCTTATCATCTGTAACTAAAGGAGCTATTTTACCCAAGTATGTATTTTCTTTAACTGTTGATATAAGTAATGTTCTCAAAACATCATTGCTGTTTTCGAAATATTTCTTTACATCTACTATATCTGCAGTAGAAAGTTCAAACTTAAACCATCCGAAGAAGCCTTCAAAAAACTTATGGTTTTTTGCGCCTATCTTCTTTGCCATAGGATATGCCAATGGTCTTTTTTCTGGCAAACCTTCACCTAACATATTTCCCTTCTTTGAGATTATTACATCCTTTAGAGAATTAGCTATTTCAGCTACTTTTTCTTCTGGAATTGAAGATACAAGAAAGTACCCGATTTCATATATCCCCATTTTCTCTTCAAGAGAAACTTCTTCTTTTTTTATACTCATGTTTTTTCGTGGAGAGCAATCTACCTATATATACAAGCGTATACTGTAGAGCATGGCCGTGCACAGCCAGGGCTAGCCACATTTATTATTAAGCTTTTAATATGCACGTATGTACACACTACCATAAAGGTTAAAAGAATCAAGCATTAATTTTGATGATCGAGCTTAATATATTTTATTTTAATAAGATAAAGAAAATATAAAGAAATAATGAAATTTTAATAAATTCGATACTAAAACACTATTTATATAATAGTGTCAAACCTTACTTACCGTATACAATATACTTACGATTTAGTTTATTTATAAATAAACTATTTTCTCAAAAATAATGGAGAAGCGGGCATCTTCCTATCTATTATTATTGATCTAATATTGTCACTAGTGCTTGGTAAAATCGGTTGTAATAATATAGATATTTTATAGAGTTCTACACCCAAACTTGATATTATATCTTTTGCTTTTTGTTCATCTATCTTTATCAATTTAAACGGCTGTTCATCTTGTATTCTTTTATCAGCCTTTTGAACTATATTCCATATAACATCACAAGCTTTATTTATCTCGAAATTCTCTAGTGACTCTGTATATTTTTTATAATCAGGTTCTGAATCTATATTTATATCTTTGTATGGTATATCTACATTATTATCAACCACCATTTTCATTACTCTACTAACAAGATTACCTAGACCATTTGCCAAGTGTGCATTGTATGCTTCCTTAAACTTATCCATTGTAAATGGACTATCTTCAAATGGACTTAATTCTCTTAATACAAAATATCTGAGAGCATCAGTACCATATTCATTTATTACATCTATCGGATTTATTACATTTCCTAGTGTTTTACTCATTTTTATTCCACCCTCACCTGTTATAAACCCATTTATTATTATTTGTTTTGAATTTGTAAGCCCAGCACCCATAAGCATAGCTTGCCACATTGCTGATTGTTGACGATTGTTATCTTTACCACAATACTGAACAACTCCACCTGTATCTATCCACCAATCTTTAAATGTCTTTTCATCTTTTGGCCAACCTATACTTGATATATAGTTTACAAGAGCATCAAACCATACATACATAACATGATCGTCGTCTCCTGGAACTGGAACTCCCCAAGGCATTTTAGATTTTAATCTTGAAATACTAAAATCCTCAAGACCAGATTTTACAAAAGACTTTGTCTCATTAAATCTTGATTCTGGAATAATAAAGTTTGGATTGTTTTCATATATTTTCAAAAGCTTTTCTTGAAACTTAGAAAAAGCAAAGAAATAATTTTCTTCATCTATTTCTTCTATCACCATACTAGGATGGATAGTACACCTACCGTCCACAAGCTCTGATTCTGTTTTCTCGAGTTCACAACCGACACAATATTTAATCTTATAATTTTTCTTGTATATATAACCATTTTTATCACATCTCTTCCAAAACTCTTGAGCGGATTGTATATGGTTTTTATCGGTAGTTCTAGAGAAATGTGCATCTTCGGAAAAACCTATAAGAGGCAATAGTTTTTTAAAATTTTCTGCATGCATATCTACATAGTCTTGCACTGGCATATTCTTTAATGAAGCATTTCTATATATTTTAAGACCATGCTCATCTGTACCTGTATTTATAAGTACATCAAAACCCTGAATCTTTTTAAAACGAGCAATAACATCTGCACGAATAAATTCCATAGCATGACCTATATGTGGTTCAGCATTCACATAAGGTAGTGTGGTGGTTATATAGAATTTATTTTTCATTTATTTATTTTTAAATTTTAATAGAGATTCAAACTCATTTTTATCTTTAAATGGTCCTATCATGGCTAGATTTAAACTTTTCTCTATCAAGATTTCATTTGCTAAATCTTTTATTTGTTTTGGTGTAACTTTATTTATTTCCTTGAGCTTTTCCTCTGGTGTCTTTATATTTCTTTTTAATAATTCTTGAAAGCCTACATAGTCCGCTCTAGAATCCGATGTTTCAAGTCCTAAAGCCATGTTTCCAGATATAAAGTCTTTTGCTTTTTTTAATTCTTGTTTTGTAACTAGCTCATTCTTTAATTTCTCTATTTCTATCATTATATTTTCTATAGCAATTTTTACACGAGTATTATCTACTCCTGCTCTAACAGCCAAGTATCCATGATCTGTGAAAGTATCATGAATAGATCTGACATAGTAACAAATACCTAGATCGTCTCGCATTTTTGTAAAAAGTCTAGAACTCATACCTTGTCCTAAAATAGTATTAAGTACTGACATTATAGGTCCTCTTTTATCATTAACATCAAAACTTCTAAAGCCTAACATCAAATGTGTCTGACTAGTGTCTTTATATTTTATTCTAACTTGAACCTTATCCTGACTTTGTCTTACTGGTAGTTTTTCTTGATTTTTTGTAGTTGGAATATTTTTAAATAGTTTCTCGATTTTATTTACTACCTCTTTCTCTTTTATATCACCCGAAACTACAACAATACTAGATTCAGCTACATAATGATTTTTCCTATATTCCAAAAAATCCTCTCTTTTAAACTTTCTTATATTTTCTTCAGGTCCTATAACAGGCCAACCTGCTGGTACATCTCCATAAAGTAAGTTATCAAAGACTTCATCCACCTGACTTTGTGGCAAGTCATTGTACATTTTTATCTCTTCTATTATCACTCCTTTTTCTTTGTCTATTTCTTCTTGTTTAAATAAAGGATTTAAATATAGATCAGAGATAATATCTAATGCTTTATCCAAATGTCTATTCTCTACTTTTGCATAATATCCAGTATATTCTGTACTTGTAAAAGCATTATAACTTGCACCTAGACTATCCAATTCTACAGATATAGACGTTGCTGTTGGACGCTTTGGTGTACCTTTAAACATCATGTGTTCAAGAAAGTGAGATAGTCCATTTATCTCTTTTGTCTCATATTTTGAGCCAGTTTCTACCATAGCCATAACAGTTACAGCAGGGTTTCCTTTCATAGGGACTGTTATTACCCTTAAACCATTTTTTAGAATTGTCTTTTTAAATTTCATAGAGGTAATTTAGCATATTTTAAGATTTTTTGCTTATAAAAAGTTAACCCCCAATCCGCCAAAGCAGACTGGGGGGTCAAAGGATCCAAGGAACAAAAGATCAAGCTTGCTACCTAAGCAGAAATAACTAGACCTTAATGCTATTCGCGTAAAGGAGAGCTGGGTGACTACCATACCAATTGTTACCGGTCCATCTCCAGTGTAGGACCACATTGCCGCAGTGCTCATAAAGAGACGAGACTCCAAGACCACCCTTGTGATGACGTACGATACTTGCCCATCCCAAGACTTCTTTATCCTTGAAGTATTTCCGGAAAAAGGCAATGCCTTTCTTTTGGATTTCTTCCAGGTCGCGGAGTCCGAGGCAGATCTTAAGGGTGTCGGTCTTTTTGAGATGGTCGTAAATCTTGTTTCCTTCGATACACTTTCCATCCTTTTGACCGTCGTGAAGCCATTGAGCAATAGCTGAAATATCATACTCGGCAGATCCGGCTAATTCCAATTCCGGGTGCATCACTTCTTTCATCCAATCGGGGTACGACGGACGTATCGAGCGATCAACGCGGATGATGGGGTCGATTATAGGTTCCGGGGCGGGAACTGGTTTTTCTTTTAGGACCAATTCAGCTTCACCACGATGCAACCTTCCAACCTGTTGGAGGTTATCTCCTGTTGCAAGCCACTCAAGGAGTGTATTTCCTTCATTTGCACGACGAAACGCCAACTCCAACTTGTGTCCCGCACCTTGTCCGATTATGAACTCGCTATCCATATAGCCTGTCCTTTTGTTTTGAGCTCGCCCTTTTCAGAGCATGCTCGATTTAGTTTGTTGAACTCTTCGCCACAGCAGAAATAGCATTTCGATGTCCTATTTCTGTTTCAAATCATACTATACCTTTAGGTACTTTGTCAAATAATCTATAGATTCCAGATATTAAAAGTAGTATCCTTATTTAATCTTAACACCAACGTTTTTGGATCTTACAAAATATTTATTTTTATTTTTAATAAGATAATCCATCATTTCTTTATTGAAAATTTGTGCAAATGTCTTTATATCTTTGATCTTTCTCTGTTTCCTATCTATAAAATCTTCCATACTTACATTTCTCTTTATCCAGTGATCTTTTTCAGATAAAAGTACTACGATTATTGGCTCTAGTTTTTCTACTACATATACAAACTTTGATTCATCATCTAGTCTTTTTTCATATTCGGTAACAATATCCCAAACTAGCGCTTGATTTGGATAATCTTTTTTCAATTTCAAAAGAGATTTATGTTCGTTTTTTTCTTTTGTAGCTTGATTATAATTTTTATAAATTGATAAATCTCCTGCAAAGACCTCTACAAAATCATGCACCAAAGCGTATTTTATAACCTTGTTTACATCAAGTTTTAACTTGTATTCAAGTACAATAAACCAAGCCAACATAGCCACTCTATATGAATGCTCTATATCATTATCGAACTGCCCCTCACCGTGTATTGACCCTAAGTCCCTTTTTATTGAATTAAATTTTTTTAGTAGTTTGCCAAAATTTACGAATTTCTGTAGTTCCTTGTCCATATTTTATATCTTGAGATAATGTTTCAACTCCTCTATCTTCACCCTCTCTTGCTTTCCTGTATCTCTATTTCTCACAGTTACTCCCGCATCTTTTTCTATAGTATCGAAGTCTATAGTCACACAATATGGTGTACCTATCTCATCTTGTCTTCTATATCTCTTTCCTATATTTCCATTGTCATCAAATACTACACCCTTAATATCTTTTTTAAGCATTTTATAAACATCTTGAGCTTTCTCAACCAAGACTGGCTTGTTCTTCAATAGTGGGAAAACAGCAACTTTAACTGGAGCGACTTTTGGAGAGAGCTTGAGATATACACGAGTTTCGCCATCTACAACGTCTTCAGTGTAGGCGTCAGACAAAACAGCTAGCATCAATCTGCCAACACCGAAAGTAGGTTCTATACAATGTGGTATAAATCTTTCTTTTGTTTCTTCATCATAATATGACAAATCTGTCCCACTATGTTCTGTATGTTGTTTGAGATCAAAATCAGTTCTATACGCAAGACCTAGTAACTCCTTTTGACCAAATGGGAAATCAAACTCATGATCAACACTTCTCTTGGAATAATGTGCCCTATCTGCATCTGGAATCTCAACTTCATGAATATGATTTATATCAAGACCCAAATCTTTTACTAAGAATTCTTTTTGTTCTTTAAGGAAAATATCAAATGTCTTTTTATAATCTTCTGGTTTAACAAAATATTCGATCTCCATCTGCTCAAGTTCTCGCACACGGAATATGAAATCTCTTGGAGCAATCTCGTTTCTAAATGCCTTACCAATCTGTGCTAAACCGAATGGAAGTTTTGGATGAAAAGTATCTATTATATTTTTGAAATTTACAAAAAGTCCTTGAGCGGTCTCTGGTCGAAGATATGAAATAGAAGAATCATCCTGTAGTGCACCTACATTTGTCTTAAACATCATATTGAATTGTTTTACTTCACTTACAGCATTACCATCAGGACTTTTTATTTTCTTTTCCTTAAAGACAGCATTCATTTGTTCAAGAGTCATACCCTTTGGATCTACACCCATCTCTTCTAGTAAATGATCTGCTCTAAATCTTTTATTTGTTTTAACATCAGTAACCAAGGGATCAGAGAATCCTCCAACATGACCACTAGCTTTCCATACATTCTGATGCATAAGTATAGCTGCATCTACCCCATACATATCATCTCTAGTATCGACAAATCTATTCCACCATAAAGAAGTTATATTGTTCTTGAGAGTAACGCCATATGGTCCATAGTCCCAAGTACCCGCCAATCCTCCGTAAATCTCAGAGCCTTGAAAAACAAATCCTCTTCTCTTGCAGAGTGATATGATCTTTTCCATCTTTGTTTCGGTATTTTTCTCTTCAGTTTTAGCCATGTTTTTGGATATTTTATTATTATCGAATTGTATATGAATTTATATATTTTGCCAATTATTTACCCACTATTTCATCTCCCCATTTAAAACTTGAATCTGTGCTAAAACTAGTGGTCAATGACCCTTGCTGACTAGTTACAGGAACATTTGTATAGTCATCATGAGCAATAAGAGATACTGGATTTACCAGAGTTGGCATTGTGCCCGATTGAGTGACACTTGGTGTAAATGAAATCTGAAATGCTACTTGTCTTCTATGACCATTTTTTAGAGTTTGTGTATCGATATTTCCTATATTCCAAACTATTTCATGATTGTTTGGGTTAAAACTTATATCTTCATCTGTTGGACTTATCTTACCCACATAGTTTACATAAGCTGGTAATGAAGATTTTGCTTCTGCACCAGACATTGTGTTTACTGTATTATCGACAGTCCAAACTACAGTATATGTTGTTTCTCTTTCAGGTTTTGGAGGAATAGGACCTGTGTTAACGAAAGGTCCAGAAACCCTGAGTAGTTGAGATGTGATAGATAGATTTGATGATAACTTGATCTTCCTATTTGCACTTGATGTAATGTTTTCTTGAACATCATTTTCACCCAATCTTTTACCCGAAACACCCACATCAATACTTATACTTGGATTTGTAATACCATTTACTCCGCCTCTATTTCTAGGCGTTAAACCAAAAGACAAATTACCATTTCCACCTGCAGGAATATTTGATAATTCTGGATTTGTAACTTTATTCCAAATAATTTCATTGTCTGAAGATTTGTAATAACCCTTATCTGATGTAACCGAGACTTTATCAAAAGCATTTCCAGATAATTTTACACGTATCTCTGCATCGTTTATTGGTATAGCAAGATTATTGAACCAAGACACATTTATACTTACCGGATCATCAAATGAACCGATATATTCTGTATTTTCCACATTATTATCTATATCGATTGCAATATTTAAGAATGGTTTTCTAATGCTCAATTCTTGAGAAAATGATACAAATTCTGTACCTACAGTATTTGATGTATTTTTACTTTCTGCACCCAGAGAAAATCTGAATACACGACTTTCATCATTTTGCCCTTGTAGCTTACCCTTGATAGTAATAATCTTTTTGCTATTTGGTGGCATATCACCTATTTTCCAAGTAGTTGTATCTCCAACAGTTTTTGGATCAGAAGAAATATATTCAAAACCAAATGGATAAATAGCTTTTAATAAAAGATTTTTAACAACCTCACTCGAATTTGAAGAAACAGAAACTTTCATTTCAAACTGCTCACCTGCAGTTATTTCTTTTAGAGATTCTACATTGAGTGAAAGTGGAGATGAATTTATTATTACCTCGAATGTCTTTTGTTTCTGAAAGACAGCACTAGATCCACTAACTCTATATGATATGGTTATTGTCATTTCCTTCTTACTATTTTCTTCACCGTAAAGTACAGCACTTATAGTCTTTTGTGATACACCACCCGGCTTTATATCACCCATAAGTTGCCTGAACTGTTTCAAGTCTTTTGTAGTATCTATAGGATCGACAGCACCCAAAGGAAAATCTACTGCAAAATCTACAGTGTTCAATTGAATATTGTTTTTATTATAAACTTGTATATCAAAATTTGCTTTTGATCCACCAGCAACTGATACTGGACCACTTACAGTGATATCTATGTTATTTGCTGAAACTATATTTGATCCGTTAAAGAATAAGTAAGCACCGATACTAAGTGCAATTATAAAGAACACAAAAGAACCGATCAAAAACTTATTAAAAAATGACATTGAATGATCTACGTATTTTTCATTTAGCTCCACTTCTTCTTTTTCTTCTACTGGATGTTCCCAATCAGTCTTTATTCCATCCAAATCATTTTTAATAAAATGAAGTCTTCTCTTGGTCTTAATCTCTGGAGATGTCCTAGAATATAGGGACTTTTTTAATTCTTCTATCTTGCTTTTATCCTCAAAGTTCATGTGAATATTGTAACACAAATAACACTATGTATGCATATTACATCTGACTTTCTTTAAGTGCTTTATTTATCTCTTGAATTATCTCTTTTCTATTCTTTAAAATTATACTTATGATATCTCTATCAATATTTCTATTATTTATAACACCCTCAATCCTTTCGTTTGATCTTATATAACCAAGATTATGAAGTATTCTGAGTACACCTAAAGTTTCAATATCAATTAATTCATTTGTTTCTACGTTGGATGTGGATAGGTATTTATATATATTTTCTACTATAGAAAACAGATCCTCATTTTTTTCTTCACCGTGCAAAAATCTCTTTAATAAATTTAACAACTTTATATAAATGACTTTTGTTTGTTTTGTTAAAGTAGTATTTTCTTCAATGCCCTTTGCACCAGTTATTCTCCACATCTCTTTACCTTTCACAAAAGAGATAGTAGAAAAATCATAATCCTGTAGATGATAACGCAATTTAGAATTGGAAACTCTAATACCAGAAGCTGTAGCAGATATAAGACCTAGGTCTTGAGTAAATATATTTATAAACTTTCCACTTTCTCCATAAGGATTACTGCTTATTATGAAGCTTTTAGTTGTGTATATGTGGTGAGACATCTCCAGGAATAATATTCACTTTATTTAAACCAGTAACTTTTGTTATATAGTCTTTATACTTATTGAAAGCATTTATATATACATAACTTTCACCCATATCAATATCTATTATTTTATCTACAGTAAGTCCCGCTTGTTTTCTCATATCTTGCAAAACTCTTACCAATTCTCTCATCTCTCCTTCGATTTTTAATTCGGGTGTTAAGTTTGTATCAAGCCAAGCAAATGAATTTAATTCTTTATCACTAACTACACTCTTAACATTTACTTCATCTTTAATGATTGATAACAATCTTTCATCTTTTGGTATGTCTGTTTTAACCTTTAGAGTCGATAAAGGCTGTCTAACATTTATCTTTGCATTCATACGAGCTTCCAGAGCCTTCGTAGCTATTTCTCTTACATTCTTCATATCTAAAATCAGTTTTTCATCTACATTTTGTACTTTTGGCCAATCTTCCAGATGAACACTTTCTTTTTCGCCTTTCATCTTCTTATATATATCTTCAGCAAAAAACGGCATGAATGGAGCTAGTAACTTTGAAAATTCAATCAAAACTGTGCGTGTAGTATAAAGAGCACTTTCTTTATCAGATCTTTCTTCACTCTTAAATCTGTCTCTTGATCGGCGTATATACCATACAGACAAATCATCGATAAAATCGGATATGGGTCGTACCGCTCTATCTATCTCATATTTTTCAAGATTTGTAGTTATCTCTTTATTTATTTGATTTAATCTAGAGAAAATCCATAGATCAAGCGGATTATTTATATTTTGTTTTGAAACTATTTTATCCTCTGAATACATTTCATAAAAACTTATAACATTATTTAATCTTCCAATATTTTTCTTTACTATTTCATCTACCGATTTTTCAGAAAATCTTACATCCTGACTTCTAACAACTGGAGAAGACATGAGGAAAAATCTTAGAGCATCTGCGCCATATTTATCTACAACTATATTTATATTTGGATAATTCTTTTTACTCTTACTCATCTTTTGACCGTCTTCTGCAAGTACCAAACCATTTACTACAACATTTTTATATGGAGATTTTCCAAAGAGTCCAACTCCCAAAACAAGCATAGAGTAGAACCACCCTCTAGTTTGATCCAACCCTTCAGCAATAAAGTCTGCAGGATAACCCTTACCCTTTTTAAAATATGAAGCCAAACCTGTTTTAGGATTAAATTCATTTTTATAAAATGGATAATGAGATTCACCATATGGCATTGATCCTGATTCAAACCAACAATCGAATACTTCTGGAACCCTTATCAAAACATTACCCTCTTTTGAATAAAGTTTTACATCATCTATATATGGTCTATGTAGTTCAAGCTCATAATTCTCATTGTGTGGCATAACTTTGAAATCAAGTTTTTTACACTGAGCATAGCTAATAGAATCAAACTTTATATCTGATTCTGTAAGCTCTTTTGTAGAGATCATTCTAGAAACAGCATCGAGCAACCATGCTGTTGTATTATGGCTTACTATTAATATATTTTTACCTTTATATTTATTGTCTAGCTCATATAATATATTTCCACATCTTCTTCTAACATCAGTAAAGTTTTCACCCTTCGGTGGAGTCTTCGTAAAATACTCTTTATCGTTTGCAAAAAACTTATGGTATTCATCTCTTGTCTTTCCATCTAAGTCTCCTACATTTATTTCAGCAACCCTCTCATCATATATAATATTTTCTTTTGGTATTTTTAATATTTTATTAACAATATCAAAAGTTTCTTTTGTGCGTATAAAAGGCGAAACTATTACCAAGTCAATCTTTTTATTTAATAGGGTTTTTGCTGTTTTTTCAGACTCTATTTTTCCCAATTCTGTAAGATGACTTTTAGCACCATGGTCTCTTGTACTCATTATGTTTTTTGTATTGTGCAACGATTCCCCATGCCTCATAACATAATAGTTATTATTTGAAACTGCGTGGTCATGTAACTCTTTTACAGAACCAAATACATGGCATTTATTTGTTTTTTCATCTTTCCATACTGGTATAGGCGCACCCCAAAAGCGTGAGCGTGATATTGCCCAATCCCTAGCACCTGAAAGCCAGTTTCCAAACCTACCTTCACCCACCTCTTTTGGTATCCAGTTTATTTTTTTATTTTCTTTTACCAAATTATCTTTCAAGTCTGTTACTTTTACAAACCAAGATGAAGCAGCATAATTTAGTAACGGAGTCTCACATCTCCAGCAATGTGGATATGAGTGCACAAGTTTCTCTTTAGCAAAAAGAAGTCCTTTATGTGCTAAATGTTTTATTATTTCTATATCTGCTTTTTGATGACTTTCTATTCCCTTTTCTTTATCTTCTTTTGTATCTTTTGGTTTTACTTGTTGTCCTGCAAAATCTGTAACTTCTGATTTGAAAACTCCATTTGTATGTACGTGTTGTATAAAAGGTAGATTATTTTTATTTGAAAGTTCATAGTCATCAGTACCAAAAGCTGGCGCTATATGAACTATTCCAGTACCACTATCATTTGTTACAAAATCTGCTCCATATACTTTGAAAGCATTCTCTATATTTTTTATACTTTTATCATTTACATAATAGTTGAAAACTGGTTTGTATTTTCTACCCAATAGTTTGTTGGCAGAAATTTTTTCCAAAACCTCATAATCTTTTATTATATTTTTTAAACTATTTATTCTATTTTCAGCAATTATAAACTTTTCCTCACCTATTTTTATTTTTAAATATGTAAAGTTTGGATTTATAGCTAAAGCAACATTTCCTGGTAAAGTCCAAGGGGTTGTAGTCCAAGCCAAAATATATGTCTTTGCTTCATCTTGGAGTTCGAACTTCGCATAAACTGATATATCAGTTATATCCTTGTATCCTTGTCCAACTTCAAAGTTTGAAAGTGTTGTCTCACATCTAGGACAAAGATTCATAGATTTGAATCCTTCATATATCAGACCCTTTTTATATAAAGTAGAAAATGACCACCAGACTGATTCTGTATAACTAGCATCCATAGTTCTATAATCATTATCCATATCTACCCAACGACCCAGTCTTGGAATTATTTTTCTCCAATCATCAGCATATCTCATTACACTTTCACGAGCTTTTGTATTGAATTTATCTATACCATAATCAACAATGTCTTTTTTTGAAGCAAGACCTAGTTCTTTCTCTATTAGATTTTCTATAGGTAGACCATGACAATCCCAACCCCATCTACGTCTAACCTTATAACCCTGCATGGTCTTATATCTAGGAATGATATCCTTCACAGTTCCAGGTACAACATGTCCATAGTGTGGCTCTCCTGTTGCAAAAGGTGGTCCATCATAAAACACAAAATCTCCTTTTGGCGAAGGCTTTTCTAGAGTCTTTTTGAAAATTTTATTTTTATCCCAAAAATCGAGTATTTTTTCCTCTTTTTGTGATATTTCTGATTTTTGGCTTATTTCTTGGACATTTCTACCCTCTTCTTTCATAAAAGATATTCTAGCATTTTTAGAGAAAAATGGTATTTAATTTAAAGACCATACTTAGTTAATAATATAATTAAAGCTTATGAAGCTAAAAACCCGCTCAGCATTTTATGCCAAGCGGGTGTATTGATGCTATCGTATTTGCTGACAACTAATTTCCGTTCGATTCTTCACCAACGTCATCAGTCTGAACATCCGGTATGATACCTCCACCGATCCGGTTCTTACGACGGCCGGAATTGATGTGTTCAAGGAGCATACCTCTCAGTAGGCTCTCAGCAGTATGATTACCACCAGCAAGCAGTGCAACATTGGGATCCATTACTGGGAAGGTCTGAATCTTCCTCCTGGTTTGTTTGTCGATCACCAAGCGCTTTCCATCCCAAAAACAATCATGTTCAGCGAGCAGACCAGCAAGTGCACACAGGAATGTACCCTTTACAAAAGGACATTTTCCACTAAAGCTGACAGTCTCGATGTTGTACGACTGATGGATCAGGTTGAAAAAAGTGGTAAGGTTCTCACGCACAATATTCCTTCCGACCGTTTCCATCAACCTGGCCATGGTGGATTCAGGACTTACAATATCCCGAATACCACTCGTCTTTCCTCCAGTACCAAACTTACTGTGAATAATCCCAGTGACACGGAAAATATTGAGCGCAGTGATAAGCTGCCCTCTCTTCATGATCTGTGACCACTGAACCCTTCCCTTGAAGATAAAGTTGCCTGTTTCAAACAGGTTGTAAACCGTATCGATGAAAGGGTTGTAAGTCCTAGCGTTGTAAATAAGGACATTTGGAGAAACCCTGACACGATTCTGGTTCAAGTCCTCAAACATCTTGCATTCCCATGCCTCGTCAGTATCCACATAAACCATTGCACCGAGTCTGGGCCTGAAGCATGGATCAATTTCCATGCACCTTTTCGCCGCAGAGAGGCGTTGTAGCCCATCGATTACGTAGATGCGTGATGCGAGCTGGTATACGGGGTGTCCATCGACATTATCCGTCTCGTATTTCTCACCTCTCATTCCTAGGACAATATCTGGTATTACTCCCTTGCGAAGAGCCTGGATTAAAAGGCGCTGATTCTTACCAATCAAAACGTCGCGCTGATATTCAGGCACGACGATATTGGTAAGTGTTTCTGGAGAGATGACCCCACGAAACACAAGCCAATCTTTAGACTCATCTCCAATACCTACCGTTGAAACATCCAACGAACCGTTCTCGATCTTGACTACTGTATTCACTTTGATTCTCCTAGCGACTAGTTCGATACCTCCAATGCGTATTTGCTTGGGTGGGTGATACTAGTAATAAGTTAAGGAACTTACTTATATCTGTATACATCATATATATGACAAAGTCAATAGTTAAAAATATTTATCGAACTTCGTGTAATTTACATTCTTTCTGGAACTTTTATGCCCAAAATCCACAATCCGTTTTCCATTACATCAACAAAACTCTGAGTTAAACCTATCCTATATGAAGACTCTTTATTTTCTTTATCTATTATCTGATTATTTGCATAGTATGAATTAAATTCCCCTGCCAAATCTGTAAGATAAGAAGTGATAAGTTGTGGTGCATACTCTATTCGAGCTCTTTCGATAACTTCTGGAAAACGTAACAATTTCTTCTCAAAGCTGGTAACTGAACTTGGCATGTCTTTGCTATCCATTTTTATTCCTAATTCATGAGCCTTTTTCAAAACTGTTTTTGCTCGAACAGTAGCATACTGAAGATATGGACCTGAATCCCCTTCAAAAGATATAGCTTTTTCTGGATCATAGATCACATCTCCACCGGGTGCTTGTCTCAATATCATATATTTTATACCTGCAATAGATATTATTTCTGAAATTTTATCTTTTTCTTCTTTTGAGAAATCTCTATCCTTCATCTTTTCATCAACCAATTCTTTAAATTCGTGTATCAAATCTTCTGCGGAAACCACATTTCCTTTTCTAGAAGACATTTTTCCTGTGCTTGGACGTAAAATTCCATGACCGATATGTATCATCTTTTCCGCAATATTTAAATCTATATTTTTCATTGTAGCGATGATAACTTTGAAATAAGTATTTATTTCATTTGCACTTACTACTATTGATTTATTTAGATTTGGGTAAATATTAAATTTCTTAAACGTTAAACCAAGTTCCTTTGCTTCATATGTAGGTAGACCATGGGAATTTATGAAGACCCTAGTATGTTCACCATATTTTTCTCCAGGAAATATGATAGCGCCATCACTTTTTTCAAATATTCCTTTATCTAAAAATTTATTTACTATTTTTATTGCATCATCAGAAACTTCACTTTCAAAAAAGAAATTATTAAATGAAGTACCGAGCTTTTCATATATTTTATCGAAATATTGTAGACTCAGTTTTCTTCCCGCATCATAAATCTTATTTATTTCTTTATCTGATCTATCAAATATCTTTTTATTTATTTCTGTGATTTCTTGTTTAGAATTTTCATTATCATCAAATTCTTTTGCTCCAAAAGCATACATATCGCCTAGATATTTTATATCATCTTTATAGTCATTATTTTTCATAATTCCCCACACCGTCTTTGCAACATGCATACCAACATCCCCTTGATAACAAGCACGAATTGTTTTTGCACCAGAAAATTCTACTAGTCTAGATATAGTTTCCCCTATTGCATTTGTCATAAGGTGACCTATATGAAAGATTTTGAAAGGATTTGGGTCTGTATATTCCACCATTATCTCTTTATCTTTATCTAATTCATTTTTACCGAAGTCTTTATCTATATTTAAAATATCATGTGTAAAATATTGAGATTTTAAATAAAAATTTATAAACCCCGGACCCGCAATTTCTATTTTATCCAAACCTTGAATATCTTTTTTATTTAATATAATTAAAATCTTTTCTGCAAGACTTTTGGGGCTTATCTTTAATTCCTTTGCATGTACCAAGGCTATATTTGAAGAATAATCCCCATGGTCCATATCTTCTGGATGTTCCAACACTATATCTTTTGCACTAGAAATACCCAATTCCTTTAGAATATTGCTTAAAGAGGTTATTATTTCTTTTTTAATATCTTTTATCATTTGTATACATAATATATACCAAAAACTTGCATTTTCATAATGTTAGTGGTACATTATTAGTGGACTACCATAGACCTCCAAGAAAAGCTGGCTGATATTCCTCCATTAGCTCAGCAAAGTGTCCAAGCCATACAGTCATCGCGGATTATGGACACTTCCCCCTCCTTTGCAATGCATAGGAGGGGTTTTTGTTTGCTAATTTACCTATTGGTTTATCTACTATTTTATTTTCTTTTTATCTTCTATTTTATTTACTTCGGAGTATACTATCTATTTTCTCTGCAATCTTTTTGAAGTCTTTCTCTTTTGCACCGCGAGTAGTCTCGGCTGGTGTACCCATACGTATACCTGATGGATCAAATGGAGATCTCTTGTCACCTGGAATTGTATTTTTATTTACTATAATTCCCCCTTTTTCCAACTTCTCTTCAGCAAGCTTACCAGGTATACCCTTTCCATCCATGTATGTATCCATAAGTATTAGATGAGAGTCTGTTCCACCTGATATTATTCTCCAACCTCTTTTTGATAATTCTTCCGAAAGAACCTTTGCATTCTTTATTATTTGTTTTGCATACTTTTTGAAACTTGATGTATTTGCTTCTTTTAGAGCTACCGCAACTCCAGCCACCTGACCCATATGTGGACCCCCTTGAAGTCCAGGGAATATGGCTTTGTCTATAAGCATACCTATCGTTTGTTCTTTACCCTTTTCATTTATTACTTTTTTATCTTCTCTAGAAAATATAATAGCGGCCCTAGGACCTCTTAAAGTTTTATGTGTAGTAGAGGTTACTACATGTGCATATTTAAATGGACTTGGATAAGCCTCCCCTGCTACTAGCCCAGCAAAATGTGACATATCTACCATAAGATAAGCTCCACAAACATCAGCAATCTCTCTACATTTCTTAAAATCTACTATTCTTGGGTAAGCAGTAAAACCTACAACTATAAGATTTGGCTTTTCTCTTTTTGCATCCTCTTCCATTTTTTTGTAATCAATCATTTCTGTCTTTTCATTTATAGAAATAGGTATTTGTTGCCAGACTTTTCCAGTCATTGAAACTTTTTGACCATGAGAAAGGTGACCACCAGATGAAAGTGGTAAACCCATAATCTTTCCTCCTTGTGGTACAAGAGCAAGGTACACAGCTAGATTTGCTGGAGCTCCCGAAAGTGGCTGAACGTTTATATGCCAATCTTTTCTATTTAATTTAAATAATTTTAGTGCTCTATCCTGACACAATACTTCTAACTTATCTGTATTTTCTTGACCTCCATAATATCTAGCATGAGGATAACCTTCTGCATATTTATTATCAAAAATAGAACCTAGTGCAGTAAGAACATCCTTTGAAACATAGTTTTCTGAAGGAATAAGGTTTATTACTCTCTTTTGTCTTTTTGTCTCAGCGTCAATCAGTTTTTTAATTTCTGTGTCTTTCATAGGTATATATTAAATAATAATAGTTAAAGTGTATCACTGTATAAAAAAAGTAAAAGGCCACTACAATGTGGCCTTTATTTGATAAAAAATATGTAAGTAAATAATATCCATTTACTTAGATCAAAATAGGTTATGATTTAAAATAGATGATCCAAAGCAGAGAAAATAATGCTTGCTATTTCTTCCCTGTTCATAAGTCTTTTTCCATCCATACAATTTATAACCCTCCATGATTTTGGGTCTCTTTCGGCGAGTTTCTTGTACTGTTGAGATACCCTTCTTTGATACTCGAGGTTTGCTTCGAGCATATCTCGACTTCCTTTTTTTCCTAGATATTCCCTCTTATTTTTTTCTTCTATCAATCTAAAAGATATTGAAGTTGCAACACTGAGATATAGGATCAAATCTGGCCTTGGTAATCCCAATACATCGTATTCAGACTTTTCCATGTGTTCTATAAAATCTACAGCTTTCTTTCCTGAAAGCTTTGCAGATTGATAAGCAATATTGCTAGGGGTGTATCTGTTACAAATTACAAAATCATAATGTAAAAGAGCTAGATCAAGTAGAGGCTTTGCAGCCACACGATCTAGAGTGTAAGGCATTGAGCCTATATATGGATTAAGTTTCAAAAAATCTCCGAACTCTCCCTTTAGTGCCCTTCCCACTATTTTGCCGAAATGTGTCTCGTACATCGGAAAATCAAATAGGGCAACTTTATATCCTTCTGATCTGAGTTTTTCTACAAGCAAAGCAACTTGTGTTCCTTTTCCAGAACCATCAGCACCATCTATTACGATAAGTGGACACCTTTTCCCTTTTTTCGATTTCATTTTTTTATTTATAATTTTATTTTACTTCTTTGACTTATCGTATATGAAGGTGTACAAATGTCAACAGAATACATTGTAAAAAACAATACAAGATGTAAAATTGATTCATGAAAACAAAACATGCTGACGTTGAATATCTGGAATTAATGAGAAGAATTCTAGATGAAGGTGTAACAAAAACAGATCGAACTGGTACCGGAACAAGGAGCTTGTTTGGTACACAAATGCGTTTTGATCTAAGAGAGAGTTTCCCATTACTCACAACAAAAAAAGTAGGGTTTGATCTCATCTTACACGAACTCATCTGGTTTCTTCGTGGTGATACGAATATTCGTTACCTTGTTCAGAACGGAGTGAACATCTGGAATGAATGGCCATACAAAGCCTATCTCATTGCGAGTGGATTAACAGTACCACATTCTTCGACAACTGAATGGAAAGACGGTATAAAAGAATTTGCAACTAAAATAAAAAGTGATGCAGATTTTGCTAATCAATGGGGCAACCTTGGTCCTGTATATGGATATCAATGGAGACACTGGAGAACTCCTGATGGTAGAGAGATTGATCAGATCGCAGACGTGATATCACAGATTCGGAAATCTCCTGATTCAAGAAGAATGATTGTTACAGCATGGAATCCTGCTGATATAGAAGAAATGGCAAAGTCTGCTCTACCACCCTGTCACTGCTTATTTCAGTTCTATGTGGCGAATGGAGAGTTATCTTGCCATCTTTATCAACGAAGTTGCGACTTCTTCTTGGGTGTACCCTTCAATATTGCATCTTACGCTCTTTTGACACTAATGTTCGCAAAAATAGCAGGACTAAAGCCTGGAGAGTTTGTATGGACTGGTGGTGATACACACCTCTACAGCAATCATTTTTCTCAAGCTCAAGAACAACTTGCTCGTGAACCTCGATCATCTCCAAACTTGGTAATCAACGGGGATCAAAAAGAAATCGAGGATTTCAAGTTTGAGGACTTTAAACTTGTTGGGTACGACCCTCATCCACCCATCAAGGCTCCGATCGCTGTGTAGTGCTACAGTTTTATTTACCACTACTACCAAAACCCTTTTGACCACGTTCAGTGTTCGAAAGGGTTTTTGATTCTTTAAATTTTACAATCTCAATCTTTTGAATTAACAGCTGAGCAACTTTTTGACCTTTTTCAAATCTAAAAAATCTATTCGATAAATTCATGACACCAACATGCCATTCCCCTCTATAACTAGAATCAATAACCCCACCGAAAGTTTTTATTCCATATTTATGAGAGAGACCACTTTTATCCCATATAAGTCCAGCATAACCATGAGGAATTTCGATAGCAAAACCTAAAGGAATAGTTTTTCTTTCCATAGGCTCAAGATCAAATGACTCAACTGTATATAGATCCATACCAGCATCGCCATAATTGGCATACTCCGGAATAATAGCACTGTCTCTTATTTTCTTTATCTTTATTTCCATTCTATTGATTTTTATATTGTTCAAAATTATTATCAATGATATCCAGAGCTACACCACATTGTTTAAATAATTCTTTTGTTTTACCACTAACATGATAATCTTTTGCGGCAACCACTCTTATTATTCCTGAATTTATTATCGTTTTTGCACATACATAGCAAGGGGTCATTTTACAGTATAGTGTCGCTCCATCTAGAGCAATTCCTACTCTAGCAGAATGAGCTATTGCATTTGTTTCTGCATGAATTGTTCTTATACAATGTTGTGATACATGACCATCGTCATTTATTACCTGATGCATTTCATGTCCAACCTCATCGCAATGTGGTACTCCTATTGCCGAACCAACATATCCCGTACTCAAAATTCTTTTATTTTTTACGATCACACATCCCGATCTTCCTCTGTCACAAGTACCTCTTGTTCCAACCATATGCATAATACCTAAAAAATATTCATCCCAACTTGGTCTTTTATATTTTTCAATTTTATCTTTAGGAATCTGCTCTTTCTTACTTTCAGTTAATAATATTTTCTTATTTGTCTTTTTTTTCATTTCCTTTATTTATATTGGAAGTATATAATATTAATACTTATGATCAAGTGCTTCATCATCGCTGCGACTACTCTAGATGGCTTTATTGCCAAAGACGAACACCACCCTGCTATGTGGACAAGTAAAGCAGATAAAAAGCGTTTTGTAGAGTTAACAAAGAAAGCTGGAGTTATAGTTATGGGTTCTCATACTTGGAAAACACTTGGAAGACCACTCAAAGAAAGAGTAAATATAGTTTATTCTCGTAAACAAGATTTTAGTAATGAAGGTGCAAGAATGACAAATGACGATCCAGCTACACTTTTATCAAAACTCGAATCTGAGGGTTATAAAGAGGTTGCAATATGTGGAGGAACACACATATATACTATGTTTATGAAAGCTAGATTGGTAGATACTATATATTTAACAATAGAGCCTGTATTATTTGGAAAAGGATTAAAGTTATTTGATGATGATATGCTATTTCATTTAGAACTAGTGAGTTCAGTTCAATCAGAGAGTGCAGGAAGTTTATTGCTAGAATATAAAGTGAATTATTCAGGAACACAGAAAATGAAGGATTGATAAAAAAGACCCGAGCATGCGTGCCAGGGTCTCTTGATCAATGTATATTTCTTTCTATTTCTCTTTTGAATTACTTACCAATTGCTTTCTTGGCATTCCGATAAACAGCAGACAAATCAGAAGCATCGCCAAAATATTCTGACAAAAGTCCTAGTTTCTTGACGATAGTATCGAGTCTTGTTCTCGATACCATAAGCTCTTCAATGACAAGCTTTAATGCAACAGGGTTAACATGCATATTAATCCTAGTATCTTTTACCCTATCCTCAAGACGTAAAACTCGTTGAGCCATATTAACCATTCTAGCAAGCATACAATCTGGAATTAATGAATTAAATGGATCACACTTATCATTTACTAGTAATGACTTTACATACTCATTGAAAGAGTCAATCCATGACCTGTCATTACGTAACCTAAATTCAAGAGAACTAACCTTTTCGTAAATGTCTGAATTGATTTGGTAAAATACTGCAAATATAAACACTAGGACGAAGGCAAGTGCAAGAAGGTCGGCAGGTTTTCCTATCAAAACCTGATTCTTGAAGATGTAGCAAACTATCATGAGTAAAATACTTACACAAATATATAGTATTTTATTCAATTTACCGTATACCTTTATCTCACCTACCGATCTATCCACATCCCTCTGTACCTTTTTCAAACTCCAACTTGAACAATTTTTAGTTTCCCAAGCTTTGAGAAAAGCTTCAGGAACCAAGTCAATGTAGGACGTTTTGTTTGCGGATGATTCTTTTTTATTCACTTTTAATGCCTTTTTTGAATCCATGGGGTTTCAGCCCATTTCCAAAGACTTTCGATCTAGGGAAATACTTCATGTAATTCGAAACAGTTCGGCAACTATTCTGAAATATACACTACAATACAATATCATTTTGGGCAATAAAAAAAGCAGGCCTTGTTCCTGCTCTTTTTATATTTTATTTATATTATCCCTTAACTTCTATACCTAGTGATCTGCATGAACCCTCTATTATCTTCATGGCACCTTCTATCGTATTTGCATTTAGATCAGGCATTTTCTTTTCTGCTATAGCCTTTACTTGAGCTCTTGTGATAGTACCAGCTTTCTTTACTGCATGTTTTCCTGCGCCCTTTTCTACACCTGCAGCTTTTAAAATAAGAGATGAAGCTGGTGGAGTCTTTAGTACAAAATCATAAGTTCTGTCTTCATATACTGTGATCACAACCGGAACTATGTCCCCCATCATACCTTTTGTAGCATCGTTGAATTTCTTTGTGAAATCACCAATATTAACCCCTGCCTGACCCAATGTAGGACCTAGTGGTGGAGCTGGAGTTGCCTTTCCTGCTGGAGCACTTACCTTTACCTTTTTTATTATCTTCTTTGCCATGTTTTTTATGTTATTTCTTTCGTAAATACTACATTACCTTAAATCTTCTTAACTTGCAAAAAATCAAGTTCAACTGGTGTTTCTCGACCGAACATTGAAACCAAGACTTTAACCTTTCCTCTATTGTCATCAACACCACTTATTTTACCTTCTAGATCTTTGAAAGGACCATCAGTGATCTTTACAACATCATCTACAGCTAGATCTATAGTATGTTTTATCTCTTCCTTATTCATTCTACTAAATAGTAAATCAACTTCTTTCTTTTCTAGTGGAACTGGTACAATTCCTGATCCTACGAAACCTGTAACTCTAGGAGTATTTCTAACAACGAACCATGAATCATCTGTTACTATCATTTCTACTAGAACGTAACCAGGATATATTTTTTCTTCTTCTTCAACTCTCTTTCCTGCTTTTATTTTTATCTTTTTTTCAGTAGGAACAATAACATTGAATATGTTATTTTCCATACCCAAAGATTCTATACGTTGCTTTAGATTACGGGCAACTGCATTTTCATATCCTGCATAGGTATGTATAGCATACCAATTTCTTTGACCATCATTTTGCTGTTTATTCATATGATTTTTATTAAACTATTAGAAAAGGAGGGTTAATAGTCTTCCGAATATATAGTCAAAAAAACCTAGTAATAATGATGTAACTACAGCAACAAGAACAACCATAACTGTATAAGATATAGCCTGCTTCTTTGTTGGCCAACTAACGTGTGACATTTCTGCTTTTGTTTCTGTTATATATTCTCCAATTTTCATATATTTTTCTATTAAAAAACCCCTCCAGGGGATATATGTATACTATATTCCTAATTGGGATTATTGTCAATAAACAAAAAATAGCCCTAGGGCTATTTTTTGTTTTTATCTATTTAAATAAATATTTCCTAACTACCTTATTTCATAACTAATATTTATTCTTGCTGTAACCTTCTGCTCACCTTGAGGGATCTGAGGTGATACATTCATTTTTACAGATGGAGTTGCAGAGTAACCATCAGCAACCAACCCTTCTCTTGAATAATATTGTTCTTCACTTGAATCATAGAAACTTGTTATTCTTACTAGTCTTACTCCAAGTTTCTTTGATAATTCTTTTGCTTTTGCCTGAGCAGATTCTATAGCCTTATCTCTTGCTTGTGCCTTCACTTTATTTATATCATCTATTGTAAATGAAAGACCTCCTACACTTTGAACATTCAACGAACCTATTGTTTCAAGTATTTTGCCAGCATTCTTTAGATCACGTATTTTAACTTCTACACTCTGACTAACATCATAACCAGACAAAACAGACTTTCCTGGAGGACAGACAAACTGATTACACTCCCCTTGTATATAGTCATAGTGTGGATTTATAGAATATGAAGTAGTTTTTATATCCTTCTCTTCAATACCATTTTGTTTAAGTGAAGCTATGACTTTATTTATTTTTTCTGAAGCTCTTGCTTGAACATCACTTATCACCTTTGCGTTCTCAGTAACTGAAAATGATACTGTGGCAATATCGGGTATAGATATTACTTCACCTGTACCTGTTACTGATATTATATTTGTATAAGATTCAGCCTTACCTACATAAGCTATAGATTTGATTTCTTTGATAGATATTGTTAGTAGGAAAAGTGATAATAAAACACCGACAACTAGACCTATTTTCCACAAATTATTTTTTGTATTTTCCATATTATAGATAAATTAATTACTATTAATCTTGAAAATTAATACTATCACAAACTATCTTTTCCATCTAGCAAATATACCGCAAGGCAATAAACGACTATGCTCTGTCTCTTGTATACTTTCTTTTGTATTATCCTCTATACCATCTTCTTGTATAGCCAATTCACCTATCTCTATACTTCCACCAAATTTCTCTACGAGTACATTTAATATATTTTTATATGCAATAGCAGAATAACCTGCTGAATAACCATTTATTATAAAGAATAGCGGTTTGTCTTTAAGTATAAGTAAACATTTATCAACAAGCGGGATGAGGTCATCTTCTATCTTCCATATTTCATCATTTGCACCGTGACCAAAAGCGGGTGGATCCATAATTATGGCATCATATTTATTGCCTCTTTTTATTTCTCTTTCTACGAATAGTCTCACATCTTCGAGTATCCATCTTATAGGTTTATCACTCAATCCTGAAATCTCCGCATTTTCTTTTGCCCAATTTATAGCAGCTTTTGAACTATCAACATGAACAACCTTAGCCCCTACTTGAGCACAAGCTAGACTTGCTCCACCAGTATATCCAAATAAATTTAATACATTTATATCTTTATTATCACTATTTTCTTCAATCAACTTTCTTGTCCAATCCCAGTTAACTGACTGTTCTGGAAATATTCCTGTATGCTTGAAAGCTGTAGGTTTTATAAAAAATTTTAGTCCAGAAAATGATATTGGCCATTTTTCCAATTTTTCAGATTTATATTTCCACTCAGCCTGAGCTTCACTACGTAAAAAGGTAGCATCAGCTTTTTTCCAATATTTTTCATCTAACCTCTTTTTCCAAAGTGCTTGTGGATCAGGTCTTAGAAGTATTTTTTCACCAAATCTCTCTAACTTTTCACCATCACCAGAATCAAGTAAACGATAATCTTTACTTGGTTTTGTTATATCTATTTTCTTTTCAAAATCTAATTCCATTTTATATAGCTAATTCTTTATTTCTATATTTTATAAATACATATATTGATATTATAAATATAGTTGTTGATGTGGTTGCAGACAACATACAGTACTGACAAAATGCATGTAGTAGAAATGCCTGAACATAAACGAACCACATAGAAAATACAAAACCTATTGTGCTATAAGCTAATGTTAGTCTAAGTATCCATTCTTTCTTCAAATCCAAAAAAAGTATTAGACCTACAAGAAATCCTAGATAAAATAGTGCTCCTCCCAGAGCAACTGGTATACCAAATATTTCTGAATATACACTTGTTAGAACACTTTCACAGCCTGTAGTAACACAAGGTGGGATCTTATTTGTAAAATGTTCAAATGTTAGAAATGTAGCATCAGAAAAACCGATTATTGCCACAATAAACAAAGTTACAAAAACCCATTTTGGAATATTATTTGGTATTAATTGCATTTTCTATCATTTCCTTAAACTCAACATATGTTTGTGGATTTTTTATTGATTTACCATTCAAAAAGAATGTTGGAGTAGAATTTACACCACCCTTTGCTCCACCTTTATAATCATTATCTATCTTTTTTGCTATTTCTGGATCATTTATATCAGATTTAAATTTAATCATATCTAATCCAAGCTTTTTTGCATAACTTTCAAAAACCATATCTGAACTTGTAGCTTTTACCCATTCATCTTGATTGCTGTATAGAAGATCGTACATTTCAAAAAACTTTCCTTGCTTGCCAGCAGATTCAGCAACTTTTGCTGAAGGTATCGCCTTTGGGTGTTGTGAGAGTGGAAAATGTCTAAATACTAGTCTTAAAGTGGTTGATGAATATTCGTCAGTGATTTTCTTTACTATAGGATAATATATAGCACAAGCTGGACACTCGAAATCTCCGTACTCAACAAGTGTTAGTTTTGCATCAGTTTTTCCTAATATATGATCTGTATTTACAATACTATCTGGAAGCACTATGCTTGCATTATTTTTAGCCTCCTTTTTCGAAGCTGCTATCATACCCCATATTATAAGACCAATAATAACGATAAATCCTCCCCAAATAAAAAATCTTTTTGTATTCATATTCGAATTATATGCTAATTTTTATTCTAATGCTACTATTATATATATGAAATCACCAATAGCTTTTAGAAGTCATAAAGAGATGCAAGATGTAGTTATGGATACATCAAAAACGGGACCTGAAAACCATTATTATATGATTCGTGGAGGAAGTAACAAAGGTAATATAACAGTATGGGAATCAGGTAAGATCGGTAATGAATATATAAAAACTTATGGACACTATCATGTAGGAGATTTAAATGAAACATATACCATACTTAGTGGTGAAGGAATAATCATACTTCAAGAAAGAGATGGTTCTGATGAAAATATAAAAAGTTTCAAAGCGGTAAAAGTAAAATCTGGAGATAGAGTATATATACCGAGCGGTATGGGACATCTAGGTATAAATACTGGAAATACTTGGTTAGTAACTCACGACGACAGTCCGGTAAATTTAGATGAAGAAAAAGCCGTATCATTTCCAGGACATGCTGATTATGAACCGTTTAAAAAGCTACATGGAGCTGGATACTATGTAATAGAAAAAGATGGAGAAATAGAATTTATAAAAAATCCAAACTACAAAGTGGTTCCTGAAATTGAATTTGTAAATTTTTAATTACTTTTAATTCCCTCTCTGTTCTGGTTGACCACCTCTTATATCTTTATATTTTTCTTTATACTTCAAAATAGTCTTTTCTACTTCTTCATTTGGAATTTCTATTCTCAACAAATCGATAGCATTTATAGTGTCGTAAATATCTAGTTTATTTTCAAGTTTATATATTGCATCTCTCCAAAGTATAGCTTTTTCGTATTCACCTTTTAATGAAGAAAGTTTCTCTTGAGTTTTCATCATATCTATAAAAGCATGGTACACACCCGCTTCTGCCCCACCTCTACCTATTGTCCTATCTTTAAATGGAATTCTTAATATAGAATTCTGATTAGACATCATAGTTCGTATTTTTCCGGTTCTTTGCCATTGAAAAGCTGTAGAGATTATCTTTTCATATAAATCTCGTGCTCTTTTTAAAATATCTTCACTTACACTAGGTACCATACGGAGTGTTTCAAGCAATCTATACTCGCCATCTTCTATCATCTCGAGACTCCACCAAGGCTTTGCTGAAGCCCACCAGAAATGGTCGCTTGCTGTAGCTATATCCATTTTATTTCTTATCTGTTCATATATAGGATTTTTTCTATCCATATTTTCTACTTGATCCCTAACAAGATGGAATAGTTCCCATTGCCATGTGTGAATTGTATTTTCAGGATCTTTCCATGAAAGAAACTGTATACCCTTTTCTATATCTTGTTTACTACTTGCCCATGTAGATGATACGGGAGTAATATCTATTTCCTCTCTTTTATCTTTTTTATTTAATAAATCGGATATTGTTACCAGATTAAAATCTTTTGTATCAAGTATTTCAAAAAGCATTTTTTCAAGTCCAGGTCTATGATGACCAAAGGTCTCCCCATCCATTGCGGTAACGATATATCTATCACTTTTCATATCGTCTTTCATTGCTTCTAGTAATGTCTCTTTTGATCTAACAACTGCAGACATTATAAGATTGCTTAACCTCCTTTCTCTAAAAAATACTCTCAATTTTGAATCTTTTATTTTATATATTTTATTGTAATCTATCTTACCAGGCTCTCCATAACCCGATATTTCATCTAGGATAATCCATTCATAGCCCATTTCTTCTATTACAGGGAGTATACTTTTATCATATCCCATTTCTGGTGGGAAAAATCCTTTTGGTTTATAGGCTTTTTTACCCAAAAAACGTAACATTGTTTCATCGTTTGCTATTATCTGTCTTTTTATATCTTGTTCTGTAAGTAATGGTAGAAAACCATGATACTTTGCTGAACTTGTAAATTCAATTTTTCCTTCTTCCCCAGATTTTTTCAACAACTCTATCAAATCCTTATAACCATATTTATCGAACAATTCTATAAGTGCACCTGTTAGATTCAGGGTGATCTTTATATCTTTATTATTTGCTATGTGTGTTATAAGTGGTCTATAACATTGAGAGACTATAGCTTCGAGTATATCTGGTTGCTGATCTGCCGGTTGATATATATGTAAAAAGTTTGCCCATTTCATATTTAGTTTTTTATTCTAATCTTCATTGCCCTTCTCATAAGTTCCAAATATTTTTCTGCAGAATTATCCCAAGAAAAATCTTTTATCATTGCTCTTTTTACAAGCTCTTGCCATTTCTTTTTATCTCTAAAGTTTTCAAAGGCTCTAACAAGAGAAATCATGAGTGAATATGGATCAAATCTTTCAAATACAAATCCAGTACCAGTACCTTTGTCTGGATTATAATCCTCGACACTATCAGCCAATCCTCCTGTTTTTCTAACTATGGGTATACAACCCATTCTCATTGCCTCCATTTGTACCAAACCACAAGGTTCAAATCTAGAAGGTATAACCACTGCATCTGCACCTGCATATACTAAATGTGGCAATACACTATCAAATTTTAAATGTGTAGCTACCTTATCTGGATACTTCGTCTCAAGTCCATGAAAAAATCCCATCAAATCAGAATCTCCCTCACCCACAACTATAAGCTGTATCGGCAATTCTTGAGCAATAAGGTCGAGCGTACTCATAAGTAGATCAAGTCCTTTTTGTCTAGTTAATCTACTAACTATCGACAATAGAAATACATCCTTTTTTACAGGTAAATTAAATCTCTCTTGAAGAATAGCTTTATTTTTATTTCTTTCAGTAACATTTCTTTTTGTATATTTAAATGAAATATGTGGATCTGTTTCAGTATTCCAAACATCATAATCAATACCATTTAATATTCCAGTAAGAACGGCTCTTCTTTCACGCAAAAGCTCATCGAGTAATTCTCCATACTCCTTTGTCATTATTTCTTTTGCATATGTAGGTGAAACTGTATTTACTATATCTGCATACATTATTCCCCTTCTCATTAGATTTAACTTTGATAATCTGGGATTGAATATATTTGGAATTGCAGAATGTCCATCATCAAAATCCATTTCTGAAACAAAATGATGATCAAACATTCCTTGAAAAAATAGATTGTGTATAGAAAATATCGTAGCCACTTTACCCAAAACTAAATCTTTTGAATATACAGTTTTAAGATAGTTAGGAATAAGTCCTGCTTGCCAATCAAGACATACGATAACATCAGGAACCCATGATCTAGATTGCTTTATAAATTCGAGAGCGCCTCTGCATAATAGTGTCCATCTTATAGGATCATCAGCATAACCATAAACATTTGCTCTTTGTTCATAATATTCCTGATTTTCTAGAAAATAGGTTACGAAATTATTATTTTCATCTCCATCTGTTGGTGTAAACTTTTTTACATTACACACTATCTCTTTTGGTCCCTCTTCACCATCAGATAAACCTGTTGGAACCTTTAGATTATTGAATTCCATACCTAGATCATATTTTTGATCTTCAATGAACAGATATCTAGGTATCATTACTCTTGCATCGTTACCTAGTTTATTTAATGCATTTGGTAAAGAGTGCGCAACAGAAGAAAGACCACCGACCTTAGCAAAAGGAGAAACCTCAGTACCTACGAAAAGGATTTTTAGACCCTTTTTTGAACCGAAAATGGACATAAATTTATATGACTATTATATCACAGACGGTAGAGCTTTTGTGTATAATCAATCAACATTCTTTCAGTATTGTATTTTTCTTTAACAATATTGATACTAGATTTCGACATTGATATCCAATCTGTTGGAAGATCATAATTATTTTTATCTTTAAAATAAAACTTTTGTAAAACTTCATTTTCCAATAAGTCATAAATATAATCTCTAGGATCATCTTCTGGTAAAGCATAACCTGTTCCGTTCCAATTTACTTCTTCTGCCCAACCGTCTGGTATAGTCATCTGTATAGCACCATTTAATGCTGATTTCATACCACTTGTACCACAAGCTTCTTTGCCTTTTTCTGGAGTATTAAGCCATATATCTGCACCCTTAACCAATTTCTCAGATATATCTATAGAGTATCCATTTATATAAGCGATCTTACCTTTAATCTTTGGATTATTTTGTAAGGCTATTATCTTTTCCATTATCTTTTTTCCCTCCACATCGGATTCGTGTGGTTTACCAGATATAACTATTTGTAATGGATATTGATTGTTTGAAAGAATATCGATTATTCTCTCTTCATCAGAAAATAGTAGGTACGGCCTCTTATACATAGCAAACCTTCTAGCCCAAACCAAGGTACACACATTATTATTTAAACTTATTCCGGTTTTTTCTTTTACAAAAGAAATCATCTTTGATCTTAAAACTTGTTTTGTATTCCAATAATCTTCGTCTGAATAATCTTTTGGTATATTTTTTAAATCTTTTGCTTGCCATCTATCCACAAAAACCCCATTGGTTATAGAAATCAATTTGCTATGTGGGTGTGCGCGCTTTTCATATTTAACATGTGCACTACTAACTCCGTTTGATCTTACTGAGATCTGCATAACAAATTTTGTTGTAGAAAACAATGTTTCATCACCTTCGTATTTACCTTTTTCAAATATATCTTTTATGTCTTTATTGTTATCCTTACAGTATTTACCCAAAAGTGAATTGAGATCATCATATTTTATAAATAGACCAGCTTCAGGCAAAATAGTGTGTTTAGTTGCTACAATACTTTTAATATCATCACTATCCATTTCATTTAATATACCAACTCCAGCAAAGGCTGTATGTCCCTCATTTAAATGAAATACACTTGGCTTTATATTTAATATCTTTATAAGCCTGATACCTCCTATACCCAAAACAATTTGCTGTTTCAATCTAGAATAAAAAACTGGATCATACAGATGTTTTGTTATTTTTCTATCTTGTTCATTATTTTCTGGAATATCTGAATCCAATAAATATAATTTGGTATTTCCTGAATTACTTATTTCTTTATACCAAACTTGTACTTTTACCAAACCATCACCGATAGGTATGGATAAAATAATATTCTCATTTCCCTGTTTAAGAATTTTGAAACCCTCTGGTATATTTTCACCATACTTCAATCCAAACGCTACTATAGGAAAATTATTTTTACCCGCTTCTAGCATATAGTCACCAGACAAAACTCCCAATCCTCCAGCATACATATTGGAATCGTCACTTAATGCATATTCCATAGAAAAATACGCAACAGGATTTATAGGATCAGGCATTCTATCTTGTAACATTATCTTTTCTATTACAGCTTCTGTATCACTTGGACCATTTACTTTATAACTCTTAATATTTAATTGTGAAATAGGATAATCATTACCCCCAGGATATATTGCATCTCCAACAAAAACTACATCGTCTATATTGAACCCTGCTTCTTTTAAATAATAATTTAACCCCACTGCCTTATTCCATCCTTTAGACAAAACTTCTATTGTTGTTGTTCCTGCTATAGTAACAGAAACATTTGGAACTTCCTTTTCGATTACGCTTTTTATTTTATCTCTTTTTTTATGATCTGGATCCCAGCTCTCTTTTTCATTTATGTGTGCATTTTGACCTAGAGCAGAAAAAGCTATTTCTGTATCACGATCTTCGATATATGCACCCTCATGAACAGTTGGTATACCAAATTTATTTGATTTTATTATCCTGTTTAAGACATCAACTACATCCTTTTTTATATCAGCTGGAAATACTTTTTTAAATGTCATTTCCCATTTCTTTGATATAGGTGAATATTCAAATCTTTCACTACCCTCGAGCGGTAGCATAATCAGGTTTATTGAGTTTTTTATATATGGTAAAAGTTGTTTATTGTATTGTTCTATAGAACCACCAGAAATAACTACTACTTTTTTATTTATAGTAAGTTTATTTATCAGATCAGCCATTCTTGGGCTAATATTTTCTTTACTTCTAGACAGAGTACCGTCCAAATCAAAAGCGACTATAGAATTTTTCTTAATAGAATTTGACTTAGAAAAGTACGACATATTTACACATATTGTAACAAAGAATATATGATATGACTATACACTTTTTCTATATTATATGTGAAAACCAAACAATAAAGTGTATACCGAGCATATTCATAATAAATGAGATTGGTATAAGAACTATAAGTCTTACTTTTGAAAGACCCATAAGTGTAAGAGCAAATTCATCTGGCAAAGGTGAAGCAATAATTAGTGCACCTAGAATAGGAGATAGCCATTTTAGAAAACCGAGGTGTAGTGAATGAAAAAAATGCTTAACTATACTTGGTTTCATAGATTTTATAAGATCATCAGCAAACTTATCTCTTATAAATATAAACAATACCAAATCCCCTATTACAGCTCCCAGAGCACCCCATATTGCTACAGTATTTATAGGTAGAGTTTGGGCAACATGGACTAGAAAGACTGAAGCTGGAGCAATAGTAAAAGCTGAAGTAAAAAATATTCCAGCAATAAAACTAGCTAGTATATTACTACCAAGCAAACTATATAGACCATCTATTATTCCAGTTTTAGATAAAACTATAGCTATTACTATACCTATAAATATATAGAGTATATCCTTATACAATTCCCTTTTTGCCACCTTACGACTAGATTTCATTTGTGGATATTATACCACAATAGGTTTTTATTTTGCTGAAAGATTTCCTATTTTAAATGTTTCAAGTTTCATCTCAATCTTTGCTTTTCCACCATGTTGACCTTCAAATGCTTTTGTACCGTCTATACCACAAATAGATAATATAGCTTTATCTCCTCCTGGGTGTTGCTTTATCCATGTTGTAAGATCAAATACTTCACCACTTATAGCAGTCCAACAATTTGTGCTTGCCTTATGAAGAGCAACTTCTGAAATAGAATATGTTTTAACCATCATATTTGTACTCGAAGCCATCATAGATGTTGTCGCCATCATTCCGTTTGTATTTGATGTAGTTGAAGCATTCATCATCATATCTTTATTTACAGTATCATTTTTTATCGCAGGAGCATTGGCACTTTTGTACCAAACAATGCCCACAATTACTACAACAACTATTGCTATTACTGAAATTATTTTATTCATATTTATTTTATTAAATTAGGTATAGATTATATCATATCTGATATACCCTTATTTATCTCATTTTCAGCTTGAATTGCCAAGTCCATAAAATCATTTATATCATCTAATGTCATAGATCTAGGTTTTGTATCCTTTATACAAAATACACCTATCGGAAGCCTATTAGCTCTTTCAAAAAGAGATTTTCCTGCATAAAATCTAATAAATGGTGAACCTATAACCATTGGATTGTCTGCAAAAATAGGATCTTTTGAGGTGTCTTCTATTATAAAAAGATTTCTTTGTAGTAGTGCGTGACCACAAAAAGATATATCTCTTGGACCCTGTCTTTCTGACACCCCCTCCATAGCCTTAAACCATTCCCTATCCTTATCTACTATAGTTATTGTTGATATCGGAACATTAAATCTTTTTATAGCCTGCTTCACAATGCGATCAAATCTCTCTTCTTTTGATGTGTCTAGTATCTTCAAATCTTTTACTGCACAAAGTCTATCAGCTTCATATAGTGGAATCGGAGCTTTTTTCATAAAAAATTAAATAAAAAAAATAATAATAGCTATTCTATGATAGTCTCGATACCTACATACATACTAACTTCATTATCTTTTCCAAACACTGGTGATATCTTGAGGTTTGCATCGTAAAGTGTGCCGTCTTTCCTTCTATTTTTTACATTTACAGATATTGGAACTTTTTCTACACTTATCTTATGCCACATTTCTTTGTAGAATTCCTTTGGCATTTGCCCTCCCCATAGCGATGGCTTTTGACCTAGAATCTCAGAAAGAGAATACCCAGTCAAACTCTCTACTATAGGATTTGCATAAAGTATAATCCCATTTTTATCTGTAATAACTACCTGATCGTTTATTCCTTTAAATATAGAATTTATAGAACCACATCTATTACACTTTATTTCAAAAAACATTTTACTCTTATTACCTTTAGCAAGAAGTTTCCCACAAGAATTACACCTTAGATCTGCATCTTCAATATTTTCTTTATGATTATGTAGATCCATAAATTAGTTTTGGATCTCTAGGATCTCAATAAAAACATTATAACATATTTGTTTTTTTAAATATAAAGTGTAATATTCAAATAAATTGCACAAAAGCTATGAAAGGAGGTTTTATGAGCAAAACGATAGGTATTTTAGAAGTTGAAAGTCGGACCACAATACTTGCACTGGTTAATCTTGTGCACCGGAATGCGCCCGGTGTCCAATTGAACACCATGAGATTTGTACAAAATCAAAGAGATACCATCTTGATCACTGACGGTAATCCCTATATACCCTGTCCATTAATCGAAAGAGTTGAATGGGGGTCTATAAGTGGTGAAAGGGATCGTATGTACATACAAGTAGTAGATGTAATCAGTTTCGAACATTTACTTTCTACACTCAGATTAAAGTTTAGAAGAGTTAGTTTTGATTCTTTACAGTTATATGTTGGGTATGCAGGAATAATGCTAATTTCAAAGACTATTTAATTTAATTATTTTTGACATGTAGGCCCAAAAGGCCTACTTTATTTCTTATATTTAAAATCTTATATACTTTATAATATTCCAAAAAACTTCATAAAGGTGTATGGATTTATAGATATACCATTTATTTTTATACTTATATGTAAATGTGGTGCAGAAACATAACCCGTCTCCCCACTCTTCCCTATGGTATCACCAAGTTTTACAAAATCTCCTTGATTAACATTTATTTTGTCTAAATGCATATAGAACGTAATGAGACCATCACCATGGTCTATCGCTACAGTATTTCCATATGTCGAAAACTCTCTTTTTATTTTTACTATTCCATCATTCATAGCATATACTGGTATACCTACACTCGCTCTAAAATCTGTACCTTTATGAACTATACTGTACCCAGCTGTATCTCTATTGTATCCATAACCATCTGTAACTATCATAGTATCTAGTGGTTTCCCAAAAGGTTTTAGCCATAAAATCTTTGCTTCACTTTTTATATTGTTTAGTATCTTATTTTCAATTGAAAGATTATTTACCAACGTCTTTCCTGCTGTTTTAGTATTGCCACCCATTTTTTCTGGTATACCTAAAGGCTTAACTATCTTTTCTCTATTTGTAAGAATGATATCTTTTTCAATATTCATACCATTGTTTAAAGAAACTAAAACCTTGTGTTTTAAATTCTTTTCATAAAAGTCTGTAGGTATAATTGAATTTTGATTTTTATTATAATTAAAAGTTTTTAATACTTTATCATCATATAAAACACTTTTTATACTTGAACTAGCATTTATACTGATAAATATAGGATCACCTTGATATATAGTCTCGGGATATATAGTAATTATAGGCTTATCGTCTTTCTTATTTGAAATAATATAAAAAGCGGTGTATGTAATCGCTAAAATTATTATTAAAAGATATGTGATTTTATTTTTCATTATTTTTCAATTAAAAATACCGATACTATACCAAGCAGTATTCCTATTTTATTTATTAAAGTTAGTTCCTCTTTAAATATAAAAACTCCAGCCAAAGTTACCACTACTAAATTTAAAATAGTAAATAGAGAAATAGCTTTTGATAGAAATTCATACTTCAGAGAATAGGCCCATATAACTGTTCCTATAGTATAAAGAACAATACCAATCCATAAAAATATTTGTTTACTCTCTGT